>JRYC01011991.1_pt1 | contig 10258 bp, 9 predicted proteins | sample 235301 | NCBI WGS metagenome assembly JRYC01 (sample SAMN03074211, study PRJNA261470) | activated sludge metagenome | biome: Common Effluent Treatment Plant; feature: Wastewater; material: Activated sludge; isolation source: activated biomass of a common effluent treatment plant treating...
GGATCGAAAAGCGCTCTAGGTTGCTTGCGGGGCTAAAAGGGGTTGTCGGTGAGCGGAGCGTGACGTCACGTCCCAGTCTCGAACACTCGACATTTGCCGCAAAATTGGGCATTCTCCGCTCAGATATATCCGCTCCCACATGGGATTTTGGAGGCGACGGCATTTGTCCGGACGCATGAACAAAAATGATCTCAAAAAGAAAATCATTCAGCATGCTCCGAGCTGCAGCTTCAATCGCGACATTGGCGATCGCCGCACTTGCTCCCGCCTGTCCAGCTCTCGCAGGCAGCACTTGGGACGGTCTTAAGGCAGAGGTGATTGGGGCGCGTCCAATTCAGAGTGGACTTGGTGTCGTAAGTCTGACCGCACCAGCCCGCCCCGAGGACCAGCGCGCGGTACCCGTCGCCATCGACGCGCATTTTATCGATGGTCGCACGGTGAAGGCCGTCACGCTGGTCGTTGACGAAAATCCGATGCCGGTTGCGGCCGTCTTCAACATGGGGCCGAACCAGCGCCACGTCTCGATCAAGACCGCTTTCCGTCTCAACCAGCAAACAGAAATTCGCGCAATCGTCGAGGCAAGCGACGGTGCGCTGTATATGACCTCGCGGCTGGTAAAGTTTGCAGGTGGCCAAGCCGCTTGCGCTGCGCCCCCGACAGGTGACCCCGAAGTTATCGCGGCGAATATGGGCAAGATGAGTGTCGCCGACGTTCCCGCTGAAGGCAATGCAACCCAAATTGCTCACGATATTCGACTGACGCTCTCGCATCCAAATCACACCGGGATGGCAATGGATCAGCAGACCCTGCTCTATATCCCGTTGCGCATGATCTCCGCGCTGGAGGTTCGGCAGGGCGACGTCAAACTGTTCGACATGACGGGCTCAATCACTCTCGCCGAAAACCCCTATTTTGAGTTCCCGGTTTCGCTGACTGCCGACCACAATCTCAATGTCGTCCTCAAAGATAGCGATGGCACCGAATGGTCGCGTACGCTGCCGATCCGAGCAGGCAGCTAGAGCATTTTCCGACGAAGTGGACGCCGGTTCGTCGAAGAANNGTGCCCGATCGACTGAGATGGGATGTAGCGGTACTACCTCCTGGGGCGCAGTTTCGGTTTCTCGAGAAAAGTGACGATGCGAGCCACAGTGGTTCGTCTGCCATCGTTCTCTAAGCGTGTCGCGCACTACCGTTGGCCGGCAATGGGCGTCCCATCACAGCGTCTCGGCTGAACGCTCCTCCCGATCCCTTTTTTTCTCCCCGCAAATCACTGAGGACACGTTCATTTCTCCGGTTGCGTGGTCGCGGCATCTGGCTATAGTGCGCCGCTGTTCCAAGATGCGGAGAGGTGGCCGAGTGGTTTAAGGCGCACGCCTGGAACGCGTGTGTGCGTGAAAGCGTACCGTGGGTTCGAATCCCACCCTCTCCGCCACGTAACCTATTGATATAAATACATAAAACGATTTTTGGCACCGGATTCGAACTTCGTCCGAAGTGTCCGCGGGTTAGCGGCTTTGGTCCATGCGATCAAGGACTTGGAGACCGCTTTGGTACGGGCTCCGTCGCACTGCGCCGGCAAGAGTCTCTAACGGCACTTTGGGTGGTACGAAAGTCCGCCAAGAGTATGTGCGAGCGGCAGCGATTTTGCTGGATGCGGCGCCCGTCGAACATGCGCCGATCCATTGCATGGGCGGCCGCGTCCGCAATCTGTTCAGGTGAGGGCGAGGAGATGCTTTTGTGCGTCCCAGAGTGTTGGTGGTGATCCCAGCGTCATGATCTTGTTGGCTGTCAGCGCAGGCGGCTGACGCCCTTGCAAAATCATTTTCGTGATCTCCGGCGCCAAGAAACTCAGGCGCACGACGCGGGTGAAGTAGGTCGTGCCAACGCCCACGTCTGCGGCCAATTCGGTTATGGTTTTGTCGTGAGGAGCAGCGTTCAGGATCCTTCGGTAGCGGCGTGCCTGCCCGATCAGCCGGACGAGGCTGCGATCGGGCGTGCGCTGGACTGGGCCGGTGTTCCCTTGGATGAGCAGTTTGGTTTCCATGCCGGTGCGCTTGAGGCGGGCCGGCACCTTCACCTCTCTTGTCGGCCCGTCGATCCGGCGCGGCAGGCGGCGGATGTCGAGGGCGGGTGACGTGACGAGCGGGATGGCGTTGAGCCTCACCGCCATTACGATTGTGTCCGGGTGAACGATCACGCGCTCGAGCAGGGCGGTTAGCATGGCACGCCTTTGCGGCAGCGGTCGATTCGGCCAGCATCTCGCGAAGACCGACGCCTGACTGATAAGGGTCTTGAGCTGCGCGACAGACACGTCACTGGCGATTTCATGAATGAACGACTCATCTCGTATTAGCTTGACGATCTCGTCGTCGACGATCGTTTCGAGGTCAGCGGCGGGAACGCGGCAGGCAGACACTGACGCCGTCGGCCGCCCTCTCTTGATCAGCGACTGGCTGACGTAATAGCGGTATCGCGTACCCTTCTTGTTGGCATGCGTTGGCGACATGCGTTCGCCGCTATCGTCAAAGACGAGGCTTGCAAGCGGGCTGGGGTTGATTGCCTTCGTGCGGCTGACGCGTTCGACGCGGTTCTCAGCCAGCGCCGCCTGCGCCTCGTCCCACAGCTGCTCGTCGATAATTGGCAAGTGGAGACCGGGATACGCCGTGTCCTTGTGAACGATCTCACCGCGATAGATGCGGTTCTGCAGCATCAGATAGAGAGCACCACGCGCGATCCGAACACCGCCCTTCGCATTCCCGAATCGGTCGAGGCGAGCCTTGCTGACAATGCCATCGGCATCGAGCTCTTCCTTGAGGGCGCGCACAGATTTGATCTCGATGTACCGGCGGAAAATATGTCGGACAGTGTCGGCCTCGGCTTCGTTCACGACGAGCCTTCGGTCGTCGACATCGTAGCCGAGCGGCGGCAGTCCGCCCATCCACATGCCCTTCTGTTTTGAGGCGGCGATCTTGTCGCGGATGCGTTCACTCGTCACCTCACGTTCGAACTGGGCGAACGAGAGCAGCATGTTAAGCGTCAGGCGGCCCATTGACGTTGTCGTGTTGAATTGTTGCGTCACCGACACGAACGAGACGCCTCTGTTGTCGAACGCATCTACGATCTTGGCGAAGTCGCTGAGAGAACGCGTCAGGCGATCGACTTTGTAGACGACGACCGTGTCAACCTTGTCGGACTCGATATCGGTGATCAGCTCTTGCAGCGCCGGCCGTTCCATCGTGCCACCGGAATAGCCACCATCGTCATACTTGGATGGAAGGCAAATCCAACCGGCTCCCTTCTGACTGGCAATGAAGGCTTCACACGCCTCGCGCTGTGCGTCGAGTGAGTTGAACTCCTGTTCGAGTCCCTCATCAGACGACTTACGCGTGTAGATGGCGCAGCGGTTCTGTTTCATACGAGAAGCGCCTCCAGCTTGGCGAGTCGCTGTTCAATACGGCCAAGCGCGTGCCCGATTTGATGTTTTGCCCGGATTGCTTCAGCACGATTTCGAATGCTCTGTGCTGTGGCAGCCATCGCCGCAGCATCTTCAAGATCGCCGGTGATGGCTGCGAATAGCGCCGCGACCGAATCCGGAATGATGCTAACCGCCACGTCAGGCGCCTCCACCGGCCGCGATCGCGAAAAAGCGCGGACCAGTCCATTGCGTGCCGGTGATCTCCTTTGCGATTTTGGTGAGGGAGCTATACGTTTTGCCGTTCCATAGATACCCGTCCGTTACAACGAGCACTTCGTGCGTTTGGCCCCGCCACTCGCGGATCAGGCGGGCGCCGGGCCTGAGCTGGATCCGCTTCGGTCTGCTGATGTCTGATTTCGCTTCGAGTTCATCGGCAACCTGGTCAAGGCGGCGTTTGGTCGATGGATCGAGACCGCCGAAGGCTCGCTCCTGGATCTTCCATGCGACGCCGAGTTCGATCAGGTCACGGTTGAGGAACTTGGGTGGGTATTGTTTGTAATAGTGGCGCCATGCCATGCGAAGCTCTTGATGCGTGAGTGAGGCGAGTGCAGCGACCTCTTCTGCAATCGCCCTCTCCGTTGGGTTGGTTGAAACCGCCATCGCGCTTGCCTTCTTACGAAACAAGCCGATAGGCCTTGCGGCCCGATTGCGTGTCGAGGCGGAAAGCAATCCCGCGAGCCTTCAGCTTGCTCAACGCGCCGAGCACTGAGTGCCGCTGCCAGCCGGTCGCTTCAACGAGTTCGTCTGCCGTCGCACCCCGCTTGGCGGTGAGACGATCGAGAATCAGTCCGAGCTTGCCGCCAGGATGTTGAGTCGGCGATGCATGCACCGGTTCGGGCGCCGCGGTAGCTGCCGGTCGGCGTGACGAACTCGAGCGTGATTTGATTGACTTGGCCATCGGGTGGTTCTCCGGTGATTGGCCACGCGGTATGCGTCACCTTGCACCACCCAAAGCCCCGGAATTGATATCCCCGGGGCGGTACCGCAGCCCGTTATGGCCGCGCGTCATGAAGACAGTACCGCTCCAAACCACGGCGAAGTCCAGCAGAAAAGAAGCGTGTACAGAAAATATCGGCGGCGACATCAACACTTAGAAATCGCTAGACTATTTATGGGCCTTGTTGATTGGTGCCGTGGGTGACCTGAGACCCGTCAACGGCAAGGAGGGATTGGTCATGAACCAGAAGTGGTTCCGCCGCCTCTATCGCGAGGAAGGCCTGACGGTGAGGAAGCGCGGCGGACGCAATCGTGCGTTGGGCATGCGTGCGCCGATGGCGTTGCCGTCGCGGCCGATCGAGCGCTGGTCGCTCGACTTCGTGTCCGGCACCTTCACGGGCGGGTGGCGCTTTCCGCGTTTTGCGCATCGTCGACGACTACACGCGCGATTGTCTGGCGCTGTTGCCGACACGTCGTTGTCGGGTGCCCGCGTGGCGTGCGAACCCGATACGATGATGGCTATTCGCTGCCGGCCGAAGACGTGCGTTTCCGACAACGGCACGGAACTCGGGCAAAACATCAACCCAGAACTCTCCCCATGAGCGGATGAGAAAAGGTTCTCAGGCCAGCAGCAAAAGGCCTCACCCCGCTTTTGCCAATTCGAGCACTTCGTTCTGTCCAAGGGGGCTTTTAGGGTGATGGCTGAGGCACAGCGGAGTTGCGATCTTCTGCAGCGGGATTGACTCGCTGGCAACATAGAACTGCCCCGTCGTCAGGCGCGAAATGTCTGGAACATCGCTTCCCTTGGCCCTGGCTAGCTCGCGTGCCGCTTCGATTTGTGCCGGAGAATTGAGGAAGCCGTAAAACTGCGTGGTCGCATTGCCGGCAATACGGTTGTGCAGTCCTTTGGGCGCCTGTGTAGCGAAGACCAGCCCCAGTCCATACTTGCGCGCCTGAGATGCAAGCGCGAGCGTGCTTTCCGTGCATGGCGTCGTGCTGCCCGATGGCGCCAGCGTCTGCGCCTCGTCCATCACGAACAGGCCGCCAAGCGGGCGATCGCCTGCCGGGTTCTTCTTTACCCACGAGAAAAGAGCCATCTGCAGCTGGTTGACGAAACTCTGGCGCTGGTCATCGTTGGGTAGGCCAATGAGACTGATTACCGAGACGCGGGCCCTTTTTCCGGACGACGGTGTAAGGAGGAGGCTAGGGTCAACAGCCTCGCCGTCGCCTCCGAAAAGAGGATCGTTGACCGTTGCGGCGATCAACGTCTGTGCGATGTCATGCGCGAGCTTCTCGCCATTGGCCAGCCGGCTGATACCGAACGGCAGGTCGGCGAGAAATTCCAGGAACGGCATCAAACCGTCGCCGCCCTCAGATATGAACTGCGTCAACGCCTCCTTCAACACGGCGCGGCCCTGCTCCTGCTTGCCTCCGGTTGCCGGAAGTCCTGCGCGCTGAAAGATGGTCGCGACGGCACTGTCGATAGCGATCGCGAGTTCGTCGGCATCATCGCAGACAGCTTTCAGGTCACCGAGCGGCCTGAAGCTCAAGGGGCGTCCTGTGGTCCGACGCGGTGTCCAGATAACGACTTCGGTTTCATCGAAATAGCGCGCTGCCTTCGTCGCGTCTCCGAAACTCCAGCCACTCGGCCGATCTGGCCAGGGTGTTCCCAGACGTGCCAAGTCGTTGTTGGGATCGAGTACGATGGACGACACGCCTTGCAATGCGCATTCTTCGACAATACGGCGGATCAGAACGGTCTTGCCCGAGCCCGAGCCGGCGAAGATCGCCATGTGCCGGCGCATGTCCTCGAGCTTCAGCATGACATTGGCGTTGTTTTCGATCGCCCCGCCAAGGCGAATCATCGGAGCGTCGTGGTGAGGGGTAGTGGTCGGAGGTGGCGGAAGTGAAGCAGCCGTATCAGTTGCTCCGCTGCCCTGGTCTACCGGTAGCTTGACAACGTCTAAGCTATTGACGCGATCCTTTGTCCGCGCCCCGCCGTTTGCCGTGCCGCTATGGATCTTGTGCGGTGGTGGCCCGACATCGACCAGTGCGCTGCATTCGTCGGAAAGTAGCGCCTTGAATAGCTGTGTTTTGCTCGCCGGCCGCTCGTGCTTCAGCCAGGGCGTGAGCTTCTCGCCATGCTTTGCACGCAAGTCGCGCAGAGCCGCGAATGTGCGCAGGTCATCTTCCATGATCGGCAGGCATCGGCCGCCGAGCTTCTCGAATTTCCGCACGACCTCTTTGGTCTTGCTGCCGACAGACCAGTCTGTGTTGCGGAAGATTGCGAGTTGGCGTTTCTGCGCACCCATGTCGATCGCGGACTGGGTCATTGCCGCCCGAAGCCGGGTCAATGCGGCACCATGATGGGCGTTGTAGATTGCTCGAAATGACCAATGGCTCTCGTCTTCGCTTTTGGCGTCGAGCGTCTGACGCAGACGCGCATGGAGAGGCGCCGTCTTGCCGAACTCTGGATCGATCTGGAATTGCGATCTATCTCCCGTCTCGTCGACCCACGCCGCCAAGCCTTCGCGAAGCAGTTCGGGCAGAGCGGCATCGACTGTTTTCTCGTTAAGCGCAGCTGTCACGTCAGCCGCACGGTAGGCATCGTTGAAGTCCTTTTGGATGCGATCCGATGGCGCGGAAGGCCCTGGTTGTTTAGGAGGGGTAGGACTTGGAGTTCCGTCAGCAGGCCCGTCAACGGATTCAAGTTCAAAAATCTCCAGCTCTGCGATCTTGCGCGACTGCCGGCACCGGGTTACGTGCGCGTCGACGAGATTTATGATCTGCCGAGATGTCATGTGGGTCGCGTCGGCAAATGCAGACGGCCTGATCGGCCAGCTTGGATATCGCGGCGTGAAGCCGGCGCGTGCGAAACCGCGGGTGAGATGCGATTCCACGAGAGCCTGTGCGGCATCCGCCGAAGGCAACAAATTGATTTGAGGATGCTTGGGGAAGCGCTGACAAGCTGAAGGGATCGCGCTCTCAATTTTCTTCCACGTGGCGACGAGGCTGGACACGATAACCAGTGTTCGGGACGTCAACTCGGATACGTCCATCAACGCGGTTGCGATTTGATCGAGGAGAGCGGCATCCTCACCGTCCTTATCATGCGCATGGCAGGCTGCCGCGATCAGACCGTCAAGCTGGTCGATGGCAAGAACGGTCACTTTGCCGGTGGCGGCAACGAGACGGTCGATTGCGCGTACGAGCTTTTTGGGTTCGAGGGAAGGATTGAGGAGCCCAACGGACTGACGATCGTGGACATCTTCAGGTGTCACATCGGAAGCGATCAAATATGTGTAACCGATGTTCTGGAGCCCATAATCGGCACTCGCGCTCAGAAGTAGTGCCAGTGCGGCATCAGCCGCTTCACGTGCCTGCACCTGTGGACCAAACAGCTGGCCGATCTCTTGGCGTACGTTACGCACGACCTGACGGTCGCCGACTGTTCCGTCCAGTATCGAGCGAATTTGCCGGCCTGCCTTGTCGCCCAATTTGCCGGACAGAATCGTGAAAAGATGATCCGCCTGTGTTGCCTCGTTGGCGACTGTTCGTAGCATCGAGTCGATGTATGCGAGCATCAGCCCTTGCCAGATCTGATCAGCGCTGTTCATCTGGAAGTAGACGAACAGGTCGCCATTGCCGACGACCTTGCGGCGAAGCTGACCCAGCAGATGCGTCTTGCCCGCGCCGGGTCTGCCCTGCACGACTATATTGTCGACGGCATTCCCATCTTGAATGGCGTTATAACTCTGCAGAATCTCGTCCCATGCACTGACGTGAAGGCCGTCGACGTGAACGACGGCATCGCTCCAAACGTCGTCGGAACTGAAAACCGACTTCAATACGATAGCGCTTAGCGCCTTCAATTCGCTGCTCACGTTCCTACTCCATACAAATGAAATGCATATCAGTGCCGCCAATACGGATGGCGGCTTCCTTGTCGGCGGCAGTCAGGGACCTGCGATCCTCGTTCAGGGTCAGCAGGATGTCCTTGGTGTTGAGCATCGCGAGCAGGGCACTGTCGACCTCGGCACGCGAAGCGCCGCTGATGCGATCGCGCAATTCCGTCAGCGATACCCAGTCGCGCGGCCGTTTCCGCAAGTCGAGATATGCGCTGCGAATGTCGTCCTCCAGCCGGGTGCCAGAAGCCGGCTCATCAGGTCGTTGTGGTTCCTTCAGCGTGTCGCCGAACAGATCGGCCAGCGTCATGTTGCGGGCTTTGAGCTGCGCACCCAGGGCGTGCAACACTGCGTAAAGCGCGCCATTTGCAGCACCCGAACGCGGCGGCATAGGTTGTGACATCTCCTGGGCGACCCACGCCCAGCCCTTGTCGGTGAGTTCGTGGCTATAGCGCTGACCGAGCTTGTGGCTGACGACGAGTCCCTCTCGATTGAGCGCGTCCCGCTGCGATTTCGAGAGGCCCAGACGGTAAATGGAATCCAGCTCAGCATTGGGAACCGTCCGATTACACGCCATCAGCGCAATCATTGCGGATTTCTCGCGCAGGCCGAGTTTCATTGTGAAAGTCCCCCAAGTGCTGCCGCTGTTCGCTTGAATTCTATGTATTTCTCGATCTGCCGCGTCACGTTCTCGACGTCGCCCAACACTTCGTCATTGGTGAAACGCAATACGGCGAAGCCGTTCAATTGCAGATCACGATCACGCCGCCGATCGCCCGCATACTTGACCGGGTCGAGATGATCGTTGCCATCAATTTCGATGACGCAGCGTTCGGACCGCCAGATTAGATCGACCCGGATTGGATTGTGCATCTCGCTTGCCTGCCAGGAAACGTTCCATGCGCGGCCATAAGCCCACGCAAGCAGGCGCAGCCTTGCTTCGAGTCGTTGCTCAGCCTCGCTGTTCGCACTGGGCTGACCGGACAGGGGAGTCATGTGTATGGTACGCGACGTTTCAGGTCGGCGATGAGGTGCCACTGCGCGGGCACTATTCTCCGTCGCGTCGTTCCGTCCATCAACGACGAACGCGTCTTCTGCATTCGGCCGGGTGAGCCAGACCTTCCAGCCGCCTTGAGCGTTGAACCAGTTCATTGCCTCGTCGACCGCAGGCTTCACAGCTTCTGCGGCAGCATCATCCAGGTTGAGAATGAGAATGAGGTGCGGCACGCCGTAGGCGCGGCGCAAAAGCTTGGCGCATTCGCGCGACACCACTTCTCGCGGCAAATCCGCATGATTGATGCTTCGTGTTGCCTTCAGGCCGGCCTTCGCCATCCGTTCGAGAAAAATGCTCAACAAGTCCGACGAACCGGCCACGTTTCGCGCGATATCAATGATCGCGGACGTTCCTGCGCCACCGGGGCCTTCCAAGTCTTTTGCATCCGGTAACCAGGCCGGGAACAGCGAAAGGACCGCCGCGACAAGCGGATCGAGGATCGCCTCGCGCAACTGGTCGATACCGCGCGGCGCGTCGATCTCCGGAAGGCTCACGATAGCAGCCTGACCGCTGAGTTCTTGCTCGAAAGTTTCTATGAGTGCTGTCGCAGACCAGCCCGTCCACGTCATCGTGCCGACGCTGAGAATGTCAGCGGGTTTTGGAAATTCAGGAGGAATGGATTCGGCGGGACGAAACACCGCGAGTGGCACAGCAATACTTCCTCGGTCGATGAATTGCCTCAGAAATACTCTTTGCAATGAGAATATTTGGTTAATTGCGAGGCCGCTACTGGAACATGTGACCGCCGGGACGCACGCCGGCGCACATGGCATGCCACGGCGCGGGCGGAATGTCCGATGACTGACGTTGACAGACTATAGAGCATTAGGTTCTCTCCGCTGTCGGGGACGTCGCGTTTGGGGCGGCCCCTCAATGTCTTGGGGAGAT
>JRYC01006732.1_pt1 | contig 10249 bp, 16 predicted proteins | sample 235301 | NCBI WGS metagenome assembly JRYC01 (sample SAMN03074211, study PRJNA261470) | activated sludge metagenome | biome: Common Effluent Treatment Plant; feature: Wastewater; material: Activated sludge; isolation source: activated biomass of a common effluent treatment plant treating...
CGACGACGCGGCCTTCCTCGCGCGCCTCGTCGAGCCGCTTCCGGGTCGGCTCCTCGGTCTTTTGCGAGTCGTCCTGCTCCTCGGCCACGGGCTCAGCCTCCCGAGATCGCCACGAGGCTGCGGTCGAACAGCCGCAGGAAGGCGTGCAGCCCGGCGGCCAGCGACAGCATCAGCGCCCCCAGCGACAGCAGCAGCTGCGCCGGCGTGGCGACGAACAGCATCTGGAAGGCCGGGACCAACCGGTTGAGCGCACCCAGCGCCACCGACAGGCCGAGCCCCACCAGCACCACCGGCCCGGCGATGCGCAGGCCGACGGCGGTGGCCTCGGCCAGGAGGCGGCTCAGCAGCTCGGCACCGTCGGCGGGGATCGGGACGGTGCCGACGGCGAACAGGCCGTAGCTGTCGACCAGGGCGCGCAACAGGGCATGGTGGGCGTCGGCGGCGAACAGCAGGGCGAGCGCCACCACGGTGAGGAAATTGCTGCCGATGCTGCCCTGGCCGCCGTCGTGCGGATCGAAGAACACCGCACTGGCGAGGCCGGACTGGCTGGCGATGACGCTGCCGCCCAGATGCAGCGCCACCATCGCCATGCGGGTGGCGGCACCGATCAGCAGGCCGATGCCGACCTCGAGCGCGACGAGGCCGAGCAGCCCCCCGGTCTCCAGGCCCCGGGCGGGCAGCGCCGGCCCGAGGACCGGTGCCAGCAGGACGCTGAGGATCAGCGCCAGCAGCAGCCGCAGGCGGGGCAGCACGTAGACCTCGCCGAAGCCCGGCACCACCATCAGTGCTGCGCCGATGCGGGCGAAGACCAGGAGGACGCGCAGGATTTCCGGCTCGATCAGCTCCCGCCAGCCCATCGCCGCCGTCCGCTCAGGAGCCGCCGATGGTGGCGATGCGGCCGAACAGGCTGGTGGTGAAGGCGGCCAGCACGTGGATGACGAAGGGCGTGGTCAGCACGAAGGTGACGGCGATCGCCAGCACCTTGGGCACGAAGGCCAGCGTCGCCTCCTGGATCTGGGTCAGCGCCTGCAGCAGCGACACCAGCAGGCCGACGACCAGGGCCACGACCATCGTGGGGGCGCCGATCTTGATCATCACCCAGATCGCCTCGCGGGCGACGTCCAGGACCAGCTGCGGGGTCATATCGGCATCCGCATGATTTCCTGGTAGGCGGCGATCACCCGGTCGCGCACCGCCGTGACCTTCTGCAGGCCGAGCTCGGCGGCGCTCACCGCCTCGACGACGTTCTGCAGTCCGGCCCGGCCGGCGAGCCCGTCGACCGACTGCTTCTCGGCGTTGCGCAGGCCCTGCACGGCGCCGTTGATCTCGCTGCCGAGCATGTCGGCGAAGGCCGATCCGGCGGTCTGCACGCCCGCGGCACCGCCGCTGACGCCCTGGGCCGACGCCTCGCGCAGGCGCTGGGCGGTCTGGGCATAGGCCGCGGCACCGTAGCCGCCGATCTTCATCGCCGTTCACTCCTGGTCGCGGGCGCCGTTCAGCGCAGCAGGTCGAGGGTCTTCTGCAGCATGGCGCGGGCCTGCTGCTGCGCGTTGAGATTGGCCTCGTAGGAACGCTGCGCCTCGCGCATGTCCATCATCTCGACCAGCGGGTTGACGTTGGGCTCCTTGACGTAGCCCTTGTCGTCGGCGGCCGGGTGGCCGGGCTCGTAGCGCATCGGGAAGACGCTGCCGTCGACGCCGTAGCCGTCGACCTCGACCAGCTCGACGCCGAGCTGGCGGTCCAGCCGCTCGGCGAAGCTGATGGTCTTGCGTCGGTAGGGATCGCCGCCCGGGGTGCGCGAGGTCGATTCGGCGTTGGCGAGGTTCTCGGCCGTGACCCTGAGCCGCGCCGACTGCGCCTTCATGCCGGAAGCGGCGATCCGCATCGAGCTTTCGAGATCCATGATCCCTCTCCTTCCGCTCAGGCGCCGCCGACGCCGAGCGCCGTGCGCAGCATGCCCATGTATTTGCCGTAGAGGCCGGTCGCGAGCTGGTGCTCGATCTGGGTCTGCGCCAGCTTCTGCGCCTGCTCCTCCAGCACCACGGCGTTGCCGGAAGGGGCGGTCTCCCAGCCGTCGGTGCGGCTGCCCTGGTCGCCGGGGCCGGGTGCCGGCGGCGTGCCGGCCAGATGCACGCTCGAGGTGCGCACCAGGCCCAGGCCCATGGGCGCCTGCGGCCCCGCCAGCTGCGCGGGCCGCTGCGGCTTCAGGTCGAGCGGCGTGAAGCGCGGCGTGTCGGCATTGGCGATGTTGCCGCTCAGCACGGCGTGCCGGCGCGCCAGCCAGCCGGTGCGGCTGGAGATGAGCTCGAACAGATCGCCGCCGGTCGGCTGCAACGGATTCGCTCCAGGCTGCCCGCACCGCCGCTCGCGGTGCAGTTGCAGGCTAGGCCGATCACGGTTAACAGACCGCTAATCGCCGGGTGGCCCGCCTTGGGCCGCCCAGCACCGCCTGCCGCGGGAGACGGCGTTGCTCTACCTGACGCGGCGGCCCGGCGAGGCCGTTATCATCAACGACAACATCGAGATCCGCGTGGTCGAGGTCAGCGGCCGCAACGTCAAGCTGGGCCTCACCTTCCCCGCCGACTGCTCGGTGCTGCGCGAGGAGGTGTTCCTGCAGGTGAAGGCCGAGAACGAGGCGGCGGCCCGCTCGGCCGCCGAGCTCGCGGCGGCGGCGCTGCGCGGCCCGCCGGGCGGCGACGGCTGAAATGACGACGGCGGGAACGGCGCCGGCGCCGCCGGTGGCCATTGTCATGGGCAGCCAGTCGGACTGGGCCACCCTGCGGCACGCCGCCACGACGCTCGACGATCTCGGGGTCGGCTACCGGGCCGCGATCGTCTCGGCGCACCGCACGCCGGAGCGGATGTTCGCCTTCGCCAGGGGCGCCAAGGCCGCGGGCGTGCGGGTGATCGTCGCCGGCGCCGGCGGCGCGGCGCACCTGCCCGGCATGGTGGCGGCGCTGACGCCGCTGCCGGTGCTGGGCGTGCCGGTGGAGAGCCGGACGCTGAGCGGCTGGGACAGCCTCCTGTCGATCGTGCAGATGCCGGCGGGCGTTCCGGTGGGCACGCTGGCCATCGGCCGCGCCGGGGCGGTCAATGCCGCCCTGCTGGCCGCAGCCATCCTCGCCGGCACCGACGACGGGCTGGCGGCACGGCTGGAGCGCTGGCGGGCGGCGCAGACCGCGGCCGTGGCCGAGGCGCCGGCGGACGTCACGGCCGAGGCATGAGGCCGGTAGCGCCCGGCGGCACCATCGGCATCCTGGGTGGCGGCCAGCTCGGGCGGATGACGGCATTGGCGGCGGGCCGTCTCGGCTATCGCTGCCACATCCTGGCGCCCGAGGCGGAGTCGCCCGCGGCCGAGGTCAGCGCCGCCTTCACCCGCGCCGACTGGCACGATCCGGCGGCGCTCGACCGTTTCGCCGCCGCCGTCGACGTGGTGACGCTCGAGTTCGAGAACGTCCCGGTGGCGGCGGTCGAGCGCATCGCCGCGACGCGGCCGGTGCGGCCGGGCGCGGCGGTGCTGGCGGTCACCCAGGACCGGGTCGCCGAGAAGAGCTTCGTCAACGCGGCGGGCATCGGCACCACCGGCTGGCGGCCGGTTTCCTCAGTCGAGGATCTGGCGCGGGCGCGCGACGAGCTGGGCGGGCGCTGCATCCTCAAGACCTGCCGCATGGGCTATGACGGCAAGGGCCAGGTCATGGTCGGGCCGGGAGACGATCCGGCGGCGTGCTGGGCCGGGCTGCGCACCGATGCGGCCATCGCCGAGGCCGTCGTCGACTTCGCCCTCGAGATGTCGGTCATCACCGCCCGGGGGCCAGGCGGTGCGCTGGCCAGCTACCCGCCGGTCGAGAACCGCCACGAGCACCACATCCTGCGCCGCACTATCGCCCCGGCGCCGATCGGTCCGCAGGCGGCGGCCGAGGCCGTGCGCATCGCCGAGACCCTGGCCGAGAAGCTGGATGTCGTGGGCCTGCTCGGCGTCGAGATGTTCCTGGGACGCGACGGCCGCCTGCTGGTCAACGAGCTGGCGCCGCGGCCGCACAATTCCGGCCACTGGACGATGGATGCCTGCGCCGTCGGCCAGTTCGAGCAGCTGGTGCGCGCGGTGTGCGGCCTGCCGCTGGGCGATCCGGCGCCGTTCGCGGCGGCGGAGATGGAGAACCTGCTGGGCGACGAGGCCGACCGCTGGCCGGAGCTGCTGGCCGAGCCCGGCGCCCGGCTGCACCTCTACGGCAAGCGCGAGGCGCGGCCGGGCCGCAAGATGGGCCACGTCAACCGGCTCATCCGGCGTTGACGCCCATGCACAGCCACAGCAGCGCCAGTCCCAGCGCTCCCTGGACGACCATGGCCGAGTAGACCCTGGTCGCGCCTGCCGCCGCCGCGGCGGCGAGGAGCCAGATCGCCAGGAACGGACCGAGCGCTCCCGTGGCGCCGATGCCCTCGGCCGCGAGCCAGGCCAGGCCCAGCGCCAGCGCCAGGTTGTACGCTCCGACGTTGAAGGCGAGAGGCTTGGCCCACAGGATATGGCGGCCGGTCGTCTCGGCCGTATCGCCCGCGAGGGTCCAGCGTCTGGCGGCGCGGACGGCAAAGCCCTTGGTCCAGAACGCCATCTCGGCGATCGCGAAGCCGACGTGAACGATGGCTCCGGCACCGGCGACAATGCGGAGGATGTCCATGGATTTAGAGCCTTCGGAGCCCGGCGGGGCGCCGAGTATCGACCTCCCGACGCGATGCGGATGTGAGAATGATCACGTCGCCGGGCGAATCGGCGATTCAGGCGATGATGTCGGGGATCCGCGCGCTGGTCAGATAGGCGATGCGGTCCTTGAGGGCCAGCTTCTGCTTCTTCAGCCGCTGCATTTCCAGCGCGTCGTTCGAGCCTTCGCTCGCCAGTTGGGTGATCCGCTCGTCGAGCGCACGATGCGCGGCGCGCAGCGTCGCCAGCCGCGTGTCGATCTCGTTCTTGAGAGGCTTGTCGCTCATCGAGGGCGCCGTTGTCCTGACAAGCGAGTGTAGCCTATGTCCGGGCTGGAGAGCAGCAATCAGGTCACCGGTCGCCGCTTGTCGATCGCTCCGACGGCGGAAATTCTGCCAGGGGGTGAATGACCGGGCAAGTGGTGACCCCTAACCGGGAGGTCGTTCCGATGCGCCTCGGCATCCTCACCAGCGGCGGCGACTGCGCCGGCCTCAACGCGGTGATCCGCGCCGTCGTCCTGCGCGCCACGCGAGGCTACGGCTTCGAGGTGATGGGGATCCACGAGGCCACCTTCGGCATGATGCAACGGCCGGTGGCCGCGGCCGAGCTCACCCCCGACAGCGTCCGCGGCATCCTGCACCTGGGCGGCACGATCCTGCGCACCACCAACCGCGGCGATCCGTTCGCCTATCCGGGCGAGGGCGGCCGCAAGACCGACCGCTCGGCCGCGGTCGCCGAGGGCTACCGGCTGCTGGGACTCGACGCGCTGATCGCCGTCGGCGGCGACGGCAGCCTGGCGCTGATGCGCCGCCTCGCCCAGGCCGGCGGCATGAACCTGATCGGCATTCCCAAGACCATCGACAACGATCTCGGCCACACGGAGTTCGCCGTCGGCTTCTCGACCGCCGTGGCGATCGCCACCGAGGCGGTCGACCGGCTGCACGTCACCGCCGCCAGCCACAACCGGGTGATGGTGCTGGAGGTGATGGGCCGCGACGCCGGCCACATCGCCCTCACCTCGGGCGTCGCCGGCGGCGCGGACGTGATCCTGATCCCCGAGATCCCGTGGAGCATCGACGCGGTCTGCGCCAAGGTCGAGGAGCGGCGGCGCGCCGGCCGCAACTTCAGCCTCATCGTCGTCGCCGAATCGGTGCGCAACCCCGAAGGCGAGGCGATCCGCTACACCGACGCCCACGGCCAGTCGCGCTATGGCGGCATCGGCCGCGAGGTGGCCGAGCTCGTGGCCCAGCGCACCGGCGCGGAGAGCCGGGTCACGGTGCTGGGCCATGTGCAGCGCGGCGGATCGCCGGTGCCCTACGACCGGCTGCTCGGCTCGGCCTTCGGCGTCGCTGCCGTCGACCTCGCGGCGCAGCGCCGGTTCGACCGCGTCGTCGGCTGGCGCGGCCGCAAGGTGATCGACGTGCCGATCCTCGAGGCCTGCGCCGCCTACCAGGCGGTCGATCCCGACGATCCGATCGTCCACACCGCCCGCGGGCTCGGCATCTCGTTCGGCGACCGGGGAGACGAGGCATGACCAGGCTGATCGGCGACATCGGCGGCACCAATGCCCGCTTCGCCCTGGCCGAGCCCGGCGGCGAGCCCCGCGACGAGCAGACCCTGCCGGTGGCGGCCTTCCCCGGCCTGGCCGAGGCGGCGCGATCCTACCTGGCCGGCCGGCGGGTCGACGAGGCGGTGCTGGCCGTGGCGACGCCGGTCGAGACCGACGAGATCCGCTTCACCAACAGTCCATGGTCGTTCTCGATCGGCGGCCTGGCGCCGGCGCTGGACGTGCAGCGCCTCGCCGTCATCAACGACTTCGTGGCCCAGGCCCTGGCCATCCCGCACCTCACCGCCCGGGATCTCGAGGCGCTGCATCACGGCGAGCCGCTGCCGGGCCGGCCGGTGGGCGTCATCGGGCCCGGCACCGGGCTCGGCGTCGCCGGGCTGATTCCGGTGCGCGGCCGCTGGCACGCCATCTCCACCGAGGGCGGCCATACCTCGCTGGCCCCCGGCAACGCCCGCGAGCTGGCTCTGCTCGGCCGGATTTCCGGCCACTTCCCGCACGTCTCGAAGGAGCGGCTGATCTCGGGGCCGGGCCTGCTCACCATCGTCCGCGGCCTCGCCGAGCTCGAAGGGGTGGGCTGCCCCGCCGGCCGGCCCGAGGACGTGGCCGATCTCGCCCGGGCGGGCATCAGCGCGCTCTGCACCGAGGCCATCCAGATCTTCAGCGCCCAGCTCGGCGCCGCCGCCGGCGATCTCGCCCTGACCTGGGGGGCCAAAGGCGGGGTCTACATCTGCGGCGGGCTGTGCCTCAGCCTCGGGCCGCTGTTCGACCGGGCGCTGTTCGTCGAGCGCTTCCTCGCCAAGGGCCGGATGCGCGGCTACCTGGCGCCGATCCCCGTCTGGCTGGTCCATCGCACCGGCACCGGCCTGCTGGGAGCGGCCCGCTACGTGCTGGACGACGTGGCCGCCTGAGGACGCCGGCCGCCGCGGCCATCCTGTCCCCGGTCTCGGTGCCGCAGTGCTCCCGGTCAGGGCAATTTTGTCGCGCTGGTTGAACGGGTTGGCGAGCGGGGCAGGGCTTATAAGGGAGGGCAGCAAATGCCGCAAGCTGCCATCTGGAATCTTCTCGCGGACCCTCCTACATTACGGCTTGGGCCTAGCTCAATCGGGAGGTATGCAGAGCAATGTCGATGCACGAGCATGTCGATAGTCTCCGCACGAAGCATGCGCGCCTCGAAGAGATGATCGACGAGGAGCAGCATCGTCCACTTCCAGATCAGTCGACAGTCTCCCGTCTCAAGAAAGAGAAGCTGAGGATCAAGGAAGAGATCGAGCGGTTGCGAGGCGGCAGCTTTGCCGACGGATTGAGCAACAGCTTCAGTTGACCTGAAAAGGTGGCCGGCCCGAAGAGCCGGCCACTTTCGTTTCCAAGGGCGGCTACTCGTCGCCCACCGTTCATATCATGTGTCCGACGGTGGTCCGGTCAGCGACTCCGGCAGCCGGTGATGGTGCGCGTCGAGGTTGATCACCTGACGCCGGTGATCTCTCCGGCCCAGCAGCGCGCGGTGCTTGCCGGTGCGCAGCGCGGCTCGTAAGGGATTGCCATGCTGATCGAAGGCAAGCCGCAGCGCACGATCGGGGTGGCCGACGACGGCTGTTCCGTCGCCATCATCGACCAGACCCGGCTGCCGCACGAGGTGCTGCGCGTCGCGCTGCGCACGGTCGAGGATGCCGCCCGGGCGATCGAGACCATGCAGGTGCGCGGCGCGCCGCTGATCGGCGGCACGGCGGCCTACGGCATCTGCCTCGCCATGCAGGAGGATGCCTCGGACGAGGCGCTCGACCGTGCCTACGCCCGGCTGATCCGCACCCGCCCGACCGCGGTCAACCTGCGCTGGGCGCTGGACGAGATGCGCGCCGCCCTGCGCAACCGGCCGCGCGCCGAGCGGGTCGCCGCGGCCTATGGCCGCGCCGGCGAGATCTGCAACGAGGACGTCGCCATCTGCCGCGCCATCGGCGACCATGGCCTCGGCATCATCCGCGACATCGCCGCGACCAAGCCCGGCGAGCCGGTGAACGTGCTGACCCACTGCAATGCCGGCTGGCTCGCCACCATCGACTGGGGGACCGCCACCGCCCCGATCTACCGGGCGCAGCAGGAGGACATCCCGGTCCATGTCTGGGTCGACGAGACCCGGCCGCGCAACCAGGGGGCGGCGCTCACCGCCTTCGAGTTGCTGCAGCAGGGGGTGCCGCACACCGTCATCGCCGACAATGTCGGCGGCCACCTGATGCAGCACGGCATGGTCGATCTGTGCATCGTCGGCACCGACCGCACCACGCGCTCGGGCGACGTCTGCAACAAGATCGGCACCTATCTGAAGGCGCTGGCGGCGTACGACAACGCCGTGCCGTTCTACGTAGCGCTGCCTTCCACCACCATCGACTGGGCGATCGGCGACGGCCTGCGCGAGGTGCCGATCGAGCAGCGCGCCGCCAGCGAGCTGACGCACGTCCGCGGCCGCGCCGGGGACGGCCGGATCGTCGAGGTGCTGGTGACGCCCGAGGGCAGCCCGGCCGGCAACTGGGCGTTCGACGTCACGCCCGCCCGCTACGTCACCGGCCTGATCACCGAGCGCGGCGTCTGCCCCGCCAGCGAGGCCGGGCTGGCCGGGCTGTTCCCGGAGGCGGTGCCGCGCGCCTGAGGCATCAAGGGCTCGGCCGCCTGCTCTCGGGCCTCGCCGCAGCCTATCTCCGCCTGGTCGCGCGCACCGGCCGCTGGCGGGTCGACATCCATCCCGAGGCCCTGGCTCATCTGCGGACGGAGCGCCGCTGCCTCGCCGCCTTCTGGCATGGCCGCCTCGCCATGACGCCGTTCCTGTGGCGGGCCATGCTGGATGCGGCGGGCCTCGATCGCGCCACGCCGGCCTGTGCCTTGATCTCGCACCATGCCGACGGGGCGCTGATCGCCCGGACGGTCGGGCGGCTCGGCATCGAGGCGGTGCGCGGCTCGACGGCGCGCGGCGGCCGCGAGGCCTTCTGGGCGATGCGCCGGCGGCTGCGCGAAGGCGTCACCATCGCCATCGCCGTCGACGGGCCAAGGGGGCCATGCGGGCGGGTGCAGGCCGGCATCGTCGAGCTGGCCCGCTCGACCGGCGAGGCCATCCTGCCGCTGACCTTCGCCGCCCGGCCGGCCCTGACCTTCCGCAGCTGGGACGGCTTCGTGCTGCCGCTGCCCTTCGCGCGCGGCGTGCTCGCCTGGGGCGCGCCGCTGCGGGTGCCGCGGTCGGCGCCGCTGGTCGAGCCCAGCCGTGCCGAGCTGGAACGGGCGCTGGCAGCGCTGACGCTGGCCGCCGATGGCCGGCGCTGATCCGCTGCCGCTGCGGGCGTACGGCCTCGCGGCGAGAATGGCACTGCCGCTGGCCCTGCCCTGGCTGCGCCGTCGTGCCCGCCGCGGCCTCGAGGATCCGGCACGGTTCGGCGAGCGCCTGGGCCGTCCCGCCTGTCCGCGTCCGGAGGGGCGCCTGGTGTGGCTGCACGCCGCCAGCCTGGGCGAGACGCGGGCCATGCTGCCGCTGGTCGCCGCCGTCCGCAGCCGCGGCTCGGCGGTTCTCGCCACCACCGCCACCTCGAGCGCCAACCGGCTGGCGCAGGAGCGGCTGGCGGGCGAGGCGGTGGTGCAGCTCGCACCGCTGGACCTGCCGCAGGCACTGGAACGGTTCCTCGATCACTGGCGGCCCGCCGTGGCGCTGCTGGTCGAATCGGAGATCTGGCCCTGCCGCCTCGCCGCCCTCCGCCGGCGCGGCGTCCCGACGCTCGTGGTCAACGGCCGCATCTCGGCCGAATCGGCCCGGAGCTGGAGCAGGGCACCGAAGAGTGCCCGGGCCGTGTTCGGCTCGCTGGCGCTGGTGCTGGCGCAAGGCGAGCGGGATGCCGAACGGTTCCGCAGCCTGGGTGCCGCCGAGGTCGAGACCGTGGGCAACCTCAAGCGCGGCGCCGTGCCGCTTCCCGTCGATGCGGCGGAGCTGTCGCAGCTGCGGCGGGCGGTCGCGG
>JRYC01004845.1_pt1 | contig 10236 bp, 9 predicted proteins | sample 235301 | NCBI WGS metagenome assembly JRYC01 (sample SAMN03074211, study PRJNA261470) | activated sludge metagenome | biome: Common Effluent Treatment Plant; feature: Wastewater; material: Activated sludge; isolation source: activated biomass of a common effluent treatment plant treating...
CGTCCTGCGTTTCAGCGAACCAGCCGAGGCATGGGTGGAGATGCTCGGCTATGCGCCGCTGCCGCCCTACATTCATGAGACGCTCGACGACCCGGAACGCTACCAGACCGTCTATGCCCGGCCGGTCGGTTCGGCCGCCGCGCCCACGGCCGGACTCCATTTCACAGCCGATCTGCTCATTGCCTTGCGCGACAAAGGGGTGCTGTTCGAGACCGTCACGCTCCACGTGGGCCTCGATACCTTCAAGCCCGTCACCGTCGAGGAAGTGACCGACCACGTGATCCATACCGAATGGGCGCGCCTGTCGTCCGACGCGGCACGGCGCATCAACGAGGCACATCTGGCCGGTGGCCGCATCGTGGCCGTGGGCACGACGACGGCGCGCGTTCTGGAGACGGCCGCCCTGCGTTCGGCGGGCATCACCGGCAGCCTGCGCACCATCAGCGCCCGCGACGCGACCGGCGAAACGACCAACTTGTGCCCCTGGAAGCCCGTGGCCGCCTTCGAAGGCCCAACCGACCTGTTTATTCATCCCGGCTATCGCTTTCGAGCAGTGAAGGCTCTCATCACCAATTTCCACCTGCCGCGCTCCAGCCTGCTGATGCTGATCTCCGCCTTCGCCGGGCGCGAGACAATCCTCGCCGCCTATCGCGTCGCCATTGCCGAAGGGTATCGTTTTTATTCGTTTGGCGATGCAATGTTGATCAGGATCAACGAAGCGTAGCCGAACGGCGGCATACACCGCTTCGGTTCCTTCGTTGCTTACCGTAATCTAACGCACCGGCGCTATACTAATGACTGGGTTTGTCCTCAAGCCTAATCAACTATACAATCACAAATTGGCTCAGAGCAGCCAATTGCGATAGAGGTTTTTGCAGATGCCATTGTATTCATATCGATGCATTGATAACGATCACGAGTTCCAGGTGCGCCAGCGCATGACGGATGATCCGATCACGGAGTGCCCCGTTTGTGGCGGGCCGGTGCGGCGAGTAGTGAGTCCGGTCGGCGTGGTCTTCAAGGGTAGCGGCTTTTATGTGACCGACAACCGCTCGAACAGGTCAAACGGCAAAGGCAGCAAGGCAAAAAGCCCGGAAACAAAAGAAAAGAGCGCGGACTCCACCCCCTCGGCCGCACCCTCAACACCCTCGGACTCCGCGTCGAGCGGATAATCTCAAATCTGGAATCCCCGCGTCGCGGGGATTACTTTTTGGCTGAAGTCCAACACATACCCTTGCAGACGATCGGTCAGCGCGTGCCATTCGTCGGTGTGCATGATGCGCAGCAAGTCATCGCTTGATTCACTGACGCCCTCGGCCATCTTCTGCTCGCACTCGCCGTAGGCCGTATACCAAACCTGGATATCGTTGATCCCCAGTTTGTTCATCGTTGGAATAAGCTCGTGGACGAGGAACTCGAAATATTCCGATTCCATGTCCTGGCGCACGTTCCACCGCATGATCAATTTCGCCGGCATATCTCACTCCGCGTTACCGACAGTGCCTTTCGGCAAGTCATCTTCGAGTAGAGCAAAGTTTCCCGAAGCTATTATCAACTACAATTTATTCTTTCGGCACTAAAACGACGACTTCCGTCTCCTCAGGCAGCGAGTCGGCGCTGGTGGCTTTGAAACTCGATTCTCTCTTCGCGTCGGTCGCACCCATTTCTTTCAGGAACTTTTCCAGCGGGTCGAGCGTTAGTTTCAGGCCGGGCAGTTCATAATGCATGGGGATGACGATATTAGGCTCAATCATCGACACCAGTTCGGCCGCCTTGGCCGCGTTCAGACTCGTACCCGCCCCAACGGGGACCAGAAGCACATTGACCAGTTCCAGGTCCTCGATTTGCTTCTGAGACGGAACATCCCCGATATCGCCAAGGTGGGCGACGGTGAGGCCGTTGTAATCGAATACGTAGATGATATTATTGAACCTGCCGTTCCTGCTTTTCGTGGGTACGCCTGTGATGAAGACGCTGCCGATCTCATACTCGCCGGGGCCGTTGAGGGTGTGTTCCACACCGCTAACGGCCTGGGCGAAATTATGGCCGGGCGCGTCGTGGCTGATGGTGACGACGTCGGCCTTCAGCTTCAGTTCGCCCAACCCCATATCGGCCGCGTAGGGATCAGTCACGATCGTGGCGCACTTGCGCTCCGTGATGCGGAAGCAACTCATGCCATACCAGTTGATTTCCATTAAGCTTGATGCTCCTGTTGTCCGGCGGCCTGTGGAATCCGTCGCCGACAAACAGTGTATTATAGCCGATAGAACGAATGGTTCAAAGCTTCATGCGCGACCTTAACGCCCCCCAACACGTCATTGCATTGAACGGCGGCCGCGTGGAACAGGCAGAAACCTGTACCTTCCACCTGTCGCCGGAAGTCGTGGGTTATGCCGACGCCCAGATCGATGACTATGGCGGCCGAGGTGGAGCTTTTCATTGGCGGCCAGGGACGACGCTTTCTCTAAGGGCGCGTTTCTCCCACGATGTCGCGACACTGCAAGGCACAGCCGGGTTCGGCTTCTGGAACGCGCCCTATGGCGACCCCTCGCGCCGCCGCCCAAGATTACCAGGCGCGGCCTGGTTTTTCTTCGCATCCGCGCCAAGCGATCTGCCGTTTGCGCCTGAGGGAGCAGGACAGGGTTGGTTTGCCGGCACAATCGACGTCAGGCCATCGGCTGCGGTGGCAATGCTCCCCCTGTCTCCGGCCGTCCTGCTGCTCAACCAGATCGCTGCCGCTCGCCGTCGGATATGGCCGGCCGTGCGGCGGCGGCTCGGCATCCATGCCGCGCCAATAGCCGCGGACATGACCGCCTGGCACGAGTACCGGCTGGAGTGGCGCACCGATGGCACGCGCTTTCTCGTGGATGGTGCGCCGCTTCTCGTGACGCCGCAATCGCCGCGCGGCCCGCTTGGTTTCATCTGCTGGCTCGACAACCAGTATCTGATGCTGACGCCGCGTGGCCGTTTCCGGGCCGGCACGCACCATACCGGGATTCAACAGTGGATGGAGATCGCCGATTTGCGTCTGGATTCGGGCGATTGACATGCGTCTTGCGACCCCTTAGAATGTAATTCGTACCGGCAAAGGGGCGGACACATGTCCAAACTCATTACTTCACTCCATCACTCAAACAGGACAACATTATGACCGACAGTACATCCATGGCAATTGTCTCTCCTACGACGACCATCGGCGACGCGGCTGCAAACGCCGGTTTCGCGGCCGACGTCGACCTCAACCGCGTCGCATCCGGGGCGACATTTCGCGCCACATGGACGTTTCGCAATAGCGGGCCGACGACATGGGATGAACGCTATCAGTTGGTCTATAGCGATGCACCCCATCCCGAAACGGCCGCGTTCAGCCGCTCGCCGCTGGGCGCAAGGCCGACCGTCGCCATCACCGACATCGGCGCACCGGCACAGGTACGGCCGGGCGAGTCGGTCTCATTGACGCTCCACTTTACCGCCCCCAAAACCCCCGGCGTCCACGCCACCAACTGGCAACTGGCGGGGCCGGACGGCCACCGCTTCGGGCCGGTACGCTGGCTTCGGGTCGTCGTTGTGGCCCATGCGGGGAGTCTTAGCTATGACTTGCTCGGTTTCCAAAACAGCGCCGGAGACTTCAACAACCTGCACCCCGCGCAGCAGTTCAGCGGCACGTGGACGCTGCGCAACAGCGGCACACGCGCCTGGAACGGCGATTTCCGCGTGGTCTACTCCGACGCACCCACGGCCGACACAGCCCAAATAGCGCGCGACCCGATGGGTACCAACCCGGTCTACTCGCTGCACCAACTATCGGGCCGCGAGAGCGTCGCTCCCGGCGAATCGGTCGACATCCGGTTGGACCTGACCGCTCCCCAAAAAACAGGCACCTACGCCTTTCATTGGCAATTTCAGAGCGACAATGGCGAAGACTTCGGCGGGATTCGCTGGCTGCGGATTGGCGTCACCGGCGCCGATTCGGGGGATGGCGACACGCAGCCCCCCGGCGATCTGGGTGTGGAATTCGGCATGAACATCAATCCCGAGGCCCACGACCTGGACGTGGACAAGCTGTCGGGACTGGGCTGGGTGCGCTGGGTATTCTGGGCGTCGCGGATCAAGCTCAGTCCGGAAGAGGCTTATCAACAAAAGTATCGCAGCCTCATCCAGGCTTACGCCGCGGTCGGGGTTCGTTCGCTCATCGTCCTGCATCAGGACACGGAATGGGGTAACGCGCCCTGGGAACATGGCGGTTGGGCGGCCTACGCCGAGACATTCGCCAGAGCCTGCGGCCGCGTCGCCGCCGTATGCTCCGAATTCGGCGATATGGTGGCCTACCAGATCTTCAACGAGCAGGATAGCGGCCCGGGCAACCATTCAGCCATCGGCATCGCCGCCGAGAATTACGCCATCGTGCTCGACCGGGCGCAAGAGGCCATCCGCCGCGCCCACCCCGGCGCGACCGTCGTCATCGGCGGGCTTAACACCGGGCCGGACAACGCCATCCGCTACACGCGCAAGGTACAGGCAGCGCTTGGCGGTCGTCTCCCGGTTGACGCTTTGGCCGTTCATCCCTATGGGCGTTATGTCAATAAAATTCTGTTCAACTACGGCTCCATCGGCAAGCTATCCGACTCGCTCAACCATTTTCGCGACGCCTTCCCCGACAAACCCCTATGGATTACCGAGGTCGGCGTCGCCAATGACACGCCCATCGGCCCCGAACACTACGCCGACATCGGCATCTACATCCGCGAGGTAGTGGATGAGGTAGCCGACCACTTCGCGAGTTACGTGCCGGTGCTTATCTGGTTCGGTTGGACCGATCTGATGCGCAACGCGGGCATCCTGACGGCCGACGGCAAACCAAAGCCCGGCGTCTTCGACGCCTTCGAACACATGCGCCGGCGCAGCAAGCCCGATCTGGAAGGCCTGCTAATCGAGGGCCTGGAGTCACTTAATCAATCGAAAGCGGCGTTTCTCTCCTTCGCCACGACCCTGACCAACCACACAGCCGTCCCGGCCGGCTCCACCTTCACCAATAGCTGGCGCTTCCGCAATAACGGCTCGACCACCTGGAGCGACGGCTTCCGGCTGGTATTCGCGCCTGAGGGAGATAATAGTGACCCGCTGATGGCGGAAACTTCGTTTGATTTGGCCGCCGTCGCCGCGCCCTACCCGGTGCCGCCCGGCGCGGAAACGACCATCACGCTGGCGATGACCGCGCCAAGCCGGTTCGGCCGCGCCTACCGCTGCCGGTGGCAATTACGCGATGTCGCCGACGAAGCGTTCGGCCATCTCTTTGCCGAGATCACCGTCGTGCCCGCGCCGACGGCCGGAACGGGCGCGCGCGAGTCGGCCATGACCTTCATCCGCGACCAAACCGTGCCCGACGGGACGCCGTTTGTGGCCGGCACCGACTTCCACAAGCAGTGGGCCGTGCGCAACACGGGCGTGCGGCATTGGGGCAGCGGCTACCGACTGGTCTTCGTGCAGGGCGACATACAAATGGCGCGGGGCGTCCCGGCCCACATGGTACCGGAGGCGCGGCCAGGCGACGAGGTGATCCTCTCCGTGCCGATGAGCGCCCCCCCGACCCGCGACGGTCGGGCGACGACCTACTCCAGCCTGTGGCGCTTGCAAGACGACCACGGCGCGTTCTTCGGCGATCCGGTCTGGGCCAAGATCACCAGCACGGCCGCAGTCCCGGTTGTCGATAGCCAACCTTTGTTGCAATCAAGCACGGCGCTCGGCCGCCTGCTCAACGATCCGTCCGCCTGGTACTCGCAACTGGACACGCGCTGGTCGGGAGTGACGGTGGGGCACGGCGCACAGCGTATTGAGGCCTGGGGCTGTCTGATGACCTGCATGGCGATGGCTCTGACGGCCTATGGCTCACGCTTCGACCCGGCCCAGCTAAACGATCGGCTGAAGCTGGAAGGGGATAACGGCTTCATCGGCTCCAATGTGCAGTTCATCGCCCCGGCATTTGTCTTGCCCGGCCTGATCCAGGGCAAGAATTTACGCTCGTTTGAGGATAGCGCCATCCCATTCACGGAGTGGACCGGCGAAGACCCACTCGGCCGTATCGACACCGCCCTGTCGCTGGGCCGAATCGTCCTGGCGCAGGTTGATACAAAACCCAACGACGGCTTGTTTAATTCCAATATCGAACAACACTGGGTCCTCATCGTGCGACGCACGCCGGCCGGCGACGATTACCTGATTCTCGATCCGGTCGTCCCGGCCGCCCAGGTGCGCGACCAGCCGCGCTCGTTGATGGTCAAGTACGGCAACCGGATCGCCGGACAGTCGAACGCAATCAATCTGCGCAGCGCGATCAAGTCGACGATCGTATATTCGATGTAGGGGCTTAAAGCGGACGACAGACCACGGACGACAGACCGTGGTCTGTCGTCCGCCTTTGACACCGAACCCCCGCCGTGCTATACTTTCTCGACGTTCCCTCGCAGGTTTGCCCGGAGGGATGGCAGAGTGGACGATTGCAGCGGTCTTGAAAACCGCAGTGGGCGCAAGCTCACCGGGGGTTCGAATCCCTCTCCCTCCGCCTGGTTGACAATCGAGTGCGAGACGGCTTTACCCACCTGTTGGGGAGGTGCCAGAGAGGTCGATTGGGGCCGCCTGCTAAGCGGTTACCGGGGTTAAACTCGGTCATGGGTTCGAATCCCATCCTCCCCGCTCATTCGATTGTAGTTCATGAGCAAGCCGTCGTTTCCCTTGTCAGAGGCGGGCAATTCTGCTAATCTTAATACTGTTGGTCTACGCGCCCTTAGCTCAGTGGATTAGAGCGCATGGCTACGAACCATGAGGCCGGGGGTTCGAATCCCTCAGGGCGTACTACAGGCAAGGCGGCGCTAATAGCGCCGCTTTTTGTTTTGACGTGGATAGCAAGAGACCATGATCACACCAGCCGGCAAAGAGTGCCGCTTCTATTATCAGGACTACTTTCGCGGCCGATCGGAGCAGGAGTGTCGCCTCATCAAAGCCAATCCCCGGTCGCCCAAGTGGCAGCCCAAAGACTGCGCCACCTGCCCCGTGCCCGACATCCTGAAGGCCAACAGCAATCCCAACCTCATTCTTGAGGCGACCGTCAAGCCCGGCTTTCTGGGCATCAACCGTCACGTCTCGGTCTACGCCTTTTGCAGCCTCCACCTGATCGACGTTGAAAAACCGGAGGCAGGTTGCCCCAAGTGCGCCGCCGAACGGCCGGGCCTGCGGGAACTATTCGACAATCTGGAATAGACGGGCGAGCCACCCTCTATCAATCACGCCATGATCCAATCGCTTCTACTTGATCTCGACGATACGCTGCTGGGCAACGAAGTCGACGCCTTCATGAAGGGCTATTTTGGCTTGCTCAGCGATTACGCCGGAAAGATGTTCGACGCATCAACGTTCATGCCCAAGCTGATGACTGCCACGCAGGCGATGATCCGGGATACGGACCCCACCTTCACCAACGACCAGGTTTTCTGGCGCTCTTTTGAGGCGCTGCTCGACGGCAAGCGCGACGAGCTGGAACCGTTTTTTCAGGTCTTCTACGAGCAGGAATTCGGCCGTCTCAGGCTCACGACGCAGCAGCGACCCGCAGCAGCGACCATCGTCCGCGCGGCACGCGAGCAAGGGTTGTCCATCGTCGTCGCCACCAACCCGCTCTTCCCGCGCATCGCCATCGAGCAACGGCTGGAATGGGCAGGCATCCCCGTCGGGGACCATGATTTCGCTCTGGTGACGTGCTACGAGAACATGCACGCCGCCAAGCCACAACAAGCCTACTATCGCGAGATCCTGGCCGCAGTCGGCGTGGAACCCGGTCATGCTCTCATGGTCGGCGACGACTGGCAAAACGACATACTTCCCGCCGCCGCGATCGGCCTCCACACCTTCTGGATCGCCTCCGACGACGCGGTCGCCGACGACCCCACACTCATCAGCGGCCGCGGCTCGCTCGACGACCTGGCTGAACGTGTGACCAATGGCTGGCTGCAAGAACTGGGCACTCCCGCCTGAATCTGCCGAAAGCGGCCGCACTATGCAAAATCCGCCCCCTGTCCCCGATCTCCTCGATGAACTGAAGTCATTTCGTGACCTCGGCGCGCTCGTGCTCGCTGACGTTCATCGCGACTGGTTTTATCGCCCCTCGGAATCCGACTGGTCATTGACCGAGATCGCTTGTCACTTGCGGGACGTAGAGCGCGAGGTACACCAAGCGCGGGTGCGCGCCTTGCTGCTGGGAGAAGGGGCTTTCCTGCCGGGGGTGGATGCCGATCAATGGGCGATCCCGCGAAATTATCGTGGACAGGCGGGACGTGTAGCGATGTCGGAGTTCCTGGCTATCCGCGACGAAACAATCGATCTGCTATCGTCGCTACCGCCTGAATTGTGGACGCGCCAAGGGCAACATTCCTTCTTCGGGCCAACTTCACTGCAAGAGGTTGTGTTCCTGGCCATTCAGCACGACCGGGTTCACGCCCGCCAGATCGAGACGCTCCGTCAAGCCGGCAACAGCCAAACCGAGCAGGGCAGCTAACCTGAAGGCTGGTCACTGCCGGATTGCCTACAGCTCGGAAATCGATTGGCGCAGGGTGATTATTGCTCGCGAGCTGGCATCATCCTGAAAATGCATATGGTGGCGTTTGCGGTAAGCCAGTTCGCTCAGCTTCTGATAGCGTCGTCCCGCCAACCGGTAGGGACCGACCCCCTCCTTTAGCAAAATGTCAATACGGCGGCGCCCCCGCCGCGCGGCCGAGCTGACGATATCAAGCTCCTCGGCCGACAGGGTGCCCAGGCCCACCTCCTCGACCAGGTAGTGGCGCATCCAACGGCGCTCCTGGTAGAGTGACAGGACGATGATGGCGATGGTCAACACCACGCCGCCCCATCCGAACGTCAAACCCGTCAGAAAACCGGTAATAGAACCGGCAAACATGGCGACGTTGTGGATCGCATGCAGGACGATGGCCGCAAAAAGACCCAGCAACGGCGCGGCTATGCGTACCGCCCAGTTGCGGCTCATTTGCGCCAGAGCGATGCCCAGACCGGTGAGCGACGAGTACAGCGCATGATTGAGGCCGAAAATGACGCCGCGCACGAGCACTAACTCGTTCCAGCCCGACGCTCCGTTCTCGCCAAAGTAGGTGGTGTAATAGAGGACGTTCTCCACCATGGCAAAGCCCATGCCGACCATCGCGCCATAGATAATGCCGTCCAACGGACTATCCAGTTCGTGACGTTGAACGACGAGGATAAGAAATAGAGCCAGCCCCTTGACCACCTCCTCGACCACCGGCGCAATAGCTCCTCCGGTCGCCAATTCGGCCGAGCTTTCGGAAAATAGCGCGTAGAACGGCAGGCTGAATAGCGTGTTGAAGAATAAGGCCAGCAGAGCAGCAGGGACGGCCCCCCACACAAACGCGGCCGACAGCAGCCACACCGGCTCCTTCTCGTAATGGTCTACCCAGTAGATCAGACCGATATAGATCAGCACCGGCAAAACGGCCGCCAGCACAGATACCAGCACGTAATTCTCAGCGCTCAATGGAGCACTTGTCCATGGTAATTTGACCCCGGCTGGAGTATATACTTGAAAGCATTACGGCCCGACCGTGATGAGATCCCGAATCGCCTCAAACTTTCCCTCGCCGATACCGGGCACATCCATAATGGCCTCAATCGTGGCGAAGGGGCCGTGAGCCTCGCGATGGGCAATAATGTTGGCCGCCGTGCTGGGGCCAATGCCCGGCAGCATCTCCAGATCGGTCTGAGTGGCGATGTTGATGTTGATCTGCCCGGTGGTGGTGATGCCGCCCATGCGGCTGGCGATGGTTGGCTCGGCCCCCGGCGGCAAACTGACCGGCGGCGGTGTGGGCAGCGCCTCTTCCAAAGACGGGACGTGGATTTGCATCCCCTCAACCGCCGGTTGGGCCAGATTGACGGCCGCAGTGTCGGCCCCGACGGCGAACCCGCCCGCAGCGCGCACGGCATCATCGATGAGGCTGCCCGACGATAATTCGTAGACCGCGGGACGCCCCACCGCACCGCTGACATAAACGTGGATCAGACCACTGGTGGGCGTGGCCTCCGGCATCGGCGTGACGGCCGGCGACGGGGGCTGTGTGGCTTCCGGCGGTATGATCTCGATGGGCGCGGGCTGAGTTGCACTGCGCAGCCGCGCCAGGCCGAACCCCGCCCCAACAAGGAGAACGGCCGCTACTATCAGCCCAA
>JRYC01013447.1_pt1 | contig 10231 bp, 6 predicted proteins | sample 235301 | NCBI WGS metagenome assembly JRYC01 (sample SAMN03074211, study PRJNA261470) | activated sludge metagenome | biome: Common Effluent Treatment Plant; feature: Wastewater; material: Activated sludge; isolation source: activated biomass of a common effluent treatment plant treating...
TTGACCGATTGCGCCAGCGCCTGCCGCAACGTCAAAGCACCGACATTCGTATTATTGTCATTGCGCGGAGACCAACCGTCGATTGTTAAGGGCAGATCATAGGTGATCGTATCCGGCTTCATGCCGCGCTCGAGTGCAGTCAGATAAACAAAGGGCTTGAACGCAGAACCCGGCTGGCGGCGCGCCTTCGTCGCGCGGTTGAATTGGCTGTCGGCATACGATCGCCCGCCGATCAGAACACGAATGCCCCCGTCAGAATCGAGCGAAACAAGCGCTGCCTGACTGGCCCCCATTGCCTTGCCTTTACCATCGAGCATCGCATAAAGCGCCGCATTCGCATACTTCTGCAGAGCCGCGTCGATTGTCGTCTCGACAATCATCTCCGAATATTCTGTTCCCAAAAGTGGGGGCAGCTTCTCCAGCACCATATCGATCGCGTATTCAAAACCGTTCGTACCACGCAGCGCCTTGAAATTCGCGAACCGGATCTTTTCGAGCTTTGCCTTACGCAAGGCCTCAGTATTGATGACGCCCGCATCTTCCATTTTCTCCAACACCGAATATGCGCGGGCAATCGACGCTTGTTCATTCGAAGTTGGAGCATACTTTGAGGGCGCCTTCAAAAGGCCCGCAATCAGCGCAGCTTCTGCAAGCGATAGCGCTCGAACGGATTTGTCGAAATAGCGCTGTGCAGCAGCTTCAACACCATAAGCGCCGCCACCGAAATAAACGCGATTGAGATAGAGTTCGNNCGCAAAACGGCCCGCCCGCAGATTGGCAAAGGCCGCGCGTAGCATGCCTGTCGGATCAACGCCCCAATGATTGAAGAACCGTCGATCCTCAGTAGCAACAACGGCGTCAACGACGTGCTGCGGGATCATGTCGATTGGCATGTAGTCGTGAGCCGCGCCGCGCTTAGCTAGAAGCGTACCGTCACGTGCCACAATGCGGATGACCGGCGCCGTTTCCTTGCCGCGCACCGCAAGCGGATCAGGAAAGACGATCGTGTAGTAGATCAACATCGCGCCAAGCCACAACGCGCAACCAAGGCTCGCGGACATAGTTGTATAAACAGCAAATCTCAGTGGGAATGACATGCGCCGCGATATGCCGGCGCTGTTGGGCGACGATGACTGCGGCCCTTGCCCATTCTGTTGCAACGGCTGCGCTGGCCCTGCAATGGGTGTCGCGTCACGTCGACGCCTGAAAAGCCCCATACCACTGACACNNCCCGCGTCGTATGATAATATCTGAGCACTTTCTAAGAGAGGGTTAACCATATCCTCGCCACAAGCAACGAGCGCGTGAAATCACTGGCTCGCTAGCTGTTGCAGCTGACCGTCGCAAACTCAATTGGCTTCTGACATTGAACGCTCAGGCGCGATCACGCCACAACACAATGGGGTAAGTGATGATCGACAATCCAATTCGCGCAATGATCGTAAACCCCATGAACACAAGTTGACGCTCTTCCAGCAGCACGCGAATCCAATTGTTGTATTCGGTAGAGATGCCCCGGCTGATCAGCCAAGTCTTCAAATGTGTGGCACCATCGAGTATCGACGACATCGTTTCTGGATACTTGATGAAGACATACCCGAACAGAAGTGCTCCCAGCACGAGGGAAACGACGATATTTCCAGTCGACAGCAAAATTCGCGTCAAGGCTTAGATCCCCCGTTTCTCAATGTCACGCTTCAGTTGAAGTGCAGTCGACAATGGGTGAAGCCATCATCTTGCGCAGTCGAACGCATCCAACTGACTGGCACCTGAACTGAACGCAAAAGTCGTCCTGCTGAAACGAGGCTACCGTCAGCTGTTCGATCGGCGCAAACGCAGGAATAAGCGCTTCAGCTTTAGCCCCGAACCACTATCAATGGGATTTTGATGAGGAGAAGGCGCGGGCCCTCTCGCAATACAATGTGCACGCAAAACAGCCTTTCTCTGCACTCGATATCGGATCAACTGAGTCTCGCCAGAACATCGACGTCCGAAAGCCTGCTGCACACCAGCTCCAACCTCACGATCTCAATGTTGTTCGATCGAAGATGGAAACCTTTCAACTCAATCCGATTGCCTTGACTGGTCTCGCGCGCGGCAGACGCCTCTCTAAACTATTTGAATTGCGATCGAAAAAGCCAAGCTTCGCTCCTGCATATGTGGCTCTGCCACCACAGTCGCTTCTCAAGCCAAAAAACCGCCACCACGCTTGATTGCCGCACAGCGAAATTCCCTCCAATGTCTGCCATCGTTTATGAGGCGATTCTTATTCGTACCATGCGCAAACTCCGCCACACGGCAGCCCACCCGTTTACCCCCATCCGGACGCTCCGCTGGATGGGTTCACTTTGCGCGTCATGCCTCGCACTGACCTCCAGCCTTCCCAATCACGCAATCGCTGGCGATTTCATTTCCGAGTTTAAAATCGGCGTCCTGGCGCACGACATTCCCGACCTCTGGAGCGGCTTTCAGCTAGAGACCGACGCTCCGGATATAAGCGTCGAAGTGATATTCGCGCGCTATATTCCATTCCTCGGGGGACGCATTCATCCAGCTCTGGGCGGCTCCATCAACACTGGCGGCGGCACCAGCCATGCCTACCTCGACGCACGATGGCAGATTGACACTCCATCGGGCTTTTTCTTCGCGATCGGCCTCGGCGCAGCCATTCATGACGGTGAAACTGATCCCGTTGCCACCGACATGAAGGCTCTGGGTTCACGTGTGCTGTTTCATATTCCCGCTGAAATCGGCTTCAGGTTTGACGAGCACAATTCGCTCTCGGTCTACTTCGAGCACACATCGAACGCTTACACGATGACCTATAACGAGGGTCTCGACAGACTTGGCGTCCGCTACGGTTATCGCTTCTGAAGTTGAGCGTATCGCACGCCGCTTCAACACGAGCTGCCGGATGGAACGGGATCTGCGTTCTAGCTTTTTGTTTGGTCACATCTACTTCGGCGAACCGGCGTCCAATTCGTCGAAGAACTCTCTATATCTCGACCTGCGTGCCGATCTCGACAACGCGGTGCGTGGGGATGCGGAAATAGTCCGACGCATCTTCAGCGACCGACGCCAGGACGACAAATAGATCTTCCTGCCACAAGGGCAGCCCCTTGCCTCGCGTCGGCTTCAATGTACGCCGAGAGAGAAAGAAACTCGAGGTACCCATCTCGATTTCCAGCCCCTTACGGCGGCAATGCTCCATGATCTTGGGCACGCTTGGAACTTCCATGAACCCGTAACGTGCGATCACGACATAAAAGCGCTCTGAAATCTGCTCCACTTCCACCCGTTCATAACGGGGCACACGTGGCGTCTCTTCGGTCTTGATCGCCATGACGATGTTGCGTTCGTGCAGAACTTTATTGTGCTTCAAGTTGTGCATGAGTGCCGTAGGCGCCACGTCGGGAGTAGCGGTCATGAAAATAGCAGTTCCCGAAACGAGCGCCGGTGGACGTTGCTCGAGTTTGCGCGCAAGCCAAGCGAGATCACCATCTCTTTTGCGATCATGACTGGTCAAAACCCTTGTGCCCGCCAGCCACGTCAGCATCACAAACATCATCGTTCCAGCGATCAGGATCGGCATCCAGCCGCCGTCGAAGAACTTCAACATATTGGCGGCAAAGAACACCTGTTCAATGATGATAAGTGGCCAGATCAGCGCCATCGCCAGCCAGAGATTCCAGCCCCAGACCCGCCAGACGACAAACAGCGTCATCAGCGATGTTATGACCATCGTCGCCGTAACCGAGATGCCATAAGCGGTAGCAAGCGCGCTCGATGTCTTGAATGTCAAGACGAGCACGGTGACAATGACGAACAGTATCCAGTTGACCTTCGGCATATAGATCTGGCCGCTCATCGTCTCCGATGTGTGCTGGATGTGGAGGCGCGGCAGCAATCCGAGCTGGATCGCCTGTCGCGTCAGCGAGAAGGCGCCCGAGATAACAGCTTGGCTTGCGATGATCGTCGCGCTTGTGGCAAGCAGCACCATCGGGATCAGCGCCCAATCAGGATAAAGCCTGTAGAAGGACCCCTCGATGGCATGCGGATCAGACAGGATCAGCGCACCCTGTCCGAAATAATTCAGCGTAAGCGAGGGCAGCACGAACCATATCCAGGCAAACTGGATCGGTTTGCGGCCGAAATGACCAAGGTCGGCGTAGAGCGCTTCGGCTCCCGTCACAGACAGGAACACCAAGCCGAGTACGGTAAGCCCCACAAGCCCGTTGGTCGTGAGAAACATCACGCCGTAAAGCGGGTTAATTGCTGCGAGCACCGAGGGCTCGTCGAAGATATGTACAAGTCCCCCGACCGCGAGCACAACAAACCAGAGGACCGTGATCGGGCCGAACAATCTTGCCACGCGTTCCGTGCCGCGTGATTGCATCCAGAACAGTCCGAACAAGATCATGATCGAGAGCGGCACGACGAGCCTGCCGAGACTAGGGTGAACGAGCTTCAACCCTTCCATCGCCGAAACGACCGAAATCGCCGGCGTGATCGCAGCATCTCCGTAGAAGAACGCCGTACCTGCAATGCCGAGCATCAAAAGCAGCTTAGTGCTGCGCTTGGCTGCGCTTTGGCTGAGAGCCATGAGTGCGAAGGTGCCGCCCTCACCCTTGTTGTCAGCGCGCAGCAGCAGCCAGACATACTTGAACGTGACGATGAGTAGCAGCGCCCACAATATCAGCGACAGCACACCGAACACGATCTCGCGATTATCAATACCCTGCCCGTGAGCCGCCGAAACCGCTTCTTTGAAGGCATAGAGCGGGCTGGTTCCAATGTCGCCATAGACGACACCGATTGATCCAAGAACAAGAACCCAAAAGCTCTTGTTGGAGTGGTCTTCGACACCACTCTGGGCCTTCCCGCCGACGATATAGGGTTCAGCCACGAAGGCCACCTTGATGTAACACTGTGATGCAGCAGACTGGGCGGGGCTTCTACGCCTAGAACTCGCCCAAATAAAGCGCAATTTTCGACGTCACTCGGGAAAGATCGATGTGAAGACCCCAATTTCCTGAAAGCACGGCACGAATTCGATCTCAATTCAGAGTGGATAGCCGCATGTATCAGATATTGACCAAATAAATGGTTTACCTAGAAGCTCAATGCTCTGAGACGAAAGCAATGAAACGTCCATCGATTGCATGAATTCCGTCTCTCGAACAAAGAAAGAGCAGGCCACCTTGGTCAGAATTGATTCAATCTAAGGCCGACCTGCTCCAAAAGAGTTTAACTTTGCCGGACGATAACAAGCGTTATGTTGCTGGCACACCGCGTAACCAGTTCCCAACTGCAGCGGCTTCGGTCACCGCCCGCGCTTGATGTCCTGAACCGCCTGTTCGAGCGCTTGTAGAAATCTCGAACGATCTTGTTTGGTAAAGCTGGCGTTGTAGCCTTTTGATTCACCCGTTTCGCGCAAGTGCTGTTGGAGATCGCGCATGGCGAGCGCCGTGCCGATGTTTGCGTCGGTAAACGGCTTGCCAGTCGAACCGATGACCTTTGCGCCGGCCTTCAAGCAACGCGCAGCAAGCGGGATGTCGGCTGTTACCGCGATATCCGACGCCGAAATGCGTTCTGCAATCCAATCGTCCGCAACATCGGGGCCGTCGGGTACAATCACACGATTGACGTGCTCACCTTCTGGCAACCGCATGAACGCGTTTGAAACGAAGTGAATCGCGAATCCATGCCGCGCCGCCACCTTCGCAGCCTCGTCTTTCACCGGACACGCATCCGCATCGACGTAAATAATGGTCATTGTCTCAGCCTGCGGTCGCAATGAACGAGATCAACGCAGCAGGTGCCCCGATCAACTCAAGCGCCATCGACGCTGACCAGCCACGTGGCACCCATTGTCTCCGCACTGAGCACCGGCACATGAAACCATGTGTCGAAATCCCGCACGTAGATGAACAATCAACCCCAACTGACGCTCACACGTCCAGATTGACGACATTGAGCGCGTTGTCCTGAATGAACTCGCGGCGTGGTTCAACGACATCGCCCATGAGCTTGGAGAAGATTTCGTCGGCCTCGCCCAGGTCGCCGATCTTCACCTGCAGAAGCGTGCGGCTTTCTTTGTCGAGCGTCGTCTCCCGAAGCTGCTCAGGGTTCATTTCGCCCAGACCTTTGTAGCGCTGCAGCGAGAGCCCCTTGCGGCCGGTCTCGTAAATCGCGTCGACGAGATCGCGCGGTCCGTAGACCGGAACTGACTGCTCCTTGCGTTTGAGCACCGAAGGCGTCGCATAAACTTCCGCCAGCAATTCACGCCGCTCGTTCAGGCGCCGCGCTTCCAACGATGCAATAAGTGCCTTGTCGAGAGCATGCACTTCCGTCACGCCGCGCACTTCCCGCCGGAACAAATAGCCTTGATCGCCATACGTGCCGGTCCAGCCTTTTTCAGTCTCGTCAGCAATGGCATCAAGCCTACGCGCAACAACATCGGCAACACGCTGCGCCTCGGCCGGATTATTGAGCAGGGCCGCATCGAACGCCCCGGCAATCGCCGATTGTTCGATGATGGCGCGCGGATAGCGCGAATGCATTTCATCGATGACACGAACGATGGCGCGTGCCTGATCGACGATGTCCTTCAAGTCACGCCCGGCGCGCGCCGCGCCCTCGCTCGACACGAGAACCGCATCTTCGATACCGCTTTCGACGAGATAATCCTCAAGAGCTTTCTGGTCCTTGAGATACGTTTCCGACTTGCCGCGCGCGACCTTATAGAGTGGCGGCTGCGCGATGTAGAGGTGGCCCCGCTCCACCAGTTCCGGCATCTGCCGATAGAAGAACGTCAGCAGCAGCGTGCGGATGTGCGCGCCGTCCACGTCGGCGTCCGTCATGATGATGATCTTGTGATAGCGCAGCTTCTCAAGATTGAACCCGCCGTCTTCACCGCGCCCGATCCCCGTACCCAGCGCCGTGATCAACGTCCCGATCTCCTGACTGGACAGCATTTTGTCCATGCGTGCGCGTTCTACGTTGAGGATCTTGCCGCGAATTGGCAGCACCGCCTGGAACTCACGATTGCGAGCCTGCTTTGCTGAACCACCGGCGGAATCACCTTCGACGATAAACATCTCGGTGTTGGCTGGATTGCGATCCTGGCATTCGGCGAGTTTGCCGGGCAGGTTAGCCATGTCGAGCACGCCCTTACGGCGCGTCAACTCGCGCGCCTTGCGCGCCGCCTCGCGCGCGGCCGCCGCCTCGACAATCTTGCCGACGATCAACTTGGCTTCCTTGGGATGCTCCTCGAACCACTGCGCCAGCGTTTCGCCCGTCACGTTCTCAACGACCGGCTTAACTTCCGACGAGACGAGCTTGTCTTTGGTCTGCGACGAGAACTTCGGATCGGGCACCTTTACCGAGAGCACACAACACAGCCCCTCACGCGCATCGTCGCCCGTGAAGGAAACCTTCTCCTTCTTCGCGATGCCGCTCTCTTCCGCATATTTGTTGATGACGCGAGTCAGCGCCGCGCGAAAGCCAGCCAGATGCGTACCGCCATCCCGCTGTGGGATGTTGTTGGTGAAGCAAAGCATATTCTCGTGGTAGCTATCGTTCCACCACAGCGCCAGTTCACAACCGATACCGTCGCGCTCACCCGAAACCTGGATGGGGTCAGAAATCAGGCCGCTCCGCGACCGGTCGAGATAACGCACGTAGGCCGCAAGACCGCCGTCGTAATGCATTACCTCTCGCTTCTCATCCGCATGACGTGAATCGACGAGCACGATCTCGGCACCCGAGTTGAGGAACGCCAATTCGCGCAAACGATGTTCGAGCGTGTGATAATCGAAATCGGTCTTTGAGAACGTCTCTGTGCTAGGTAGGAACGTTACTTGCGTGCCGCGCTTGCTGTCGGGAGCATCGCCCACCACCTCAAGCGGCTTTTCCGCTTCACCGTGACGGAAGCGAACAAAATGTTCCTTACCGCTGCGCCAAATCCGCAGTTCGAGCCATGACGATAGCGCGTTGACGACCGTAACGCCGACACCATGCAAACCGCCCGACACCTTGTAGGGGTTGGCGTCGTCGCCGCCTTCGTTGAACTTACCGCCCGCATGCAGCTGGGTCATGATGACCTCGGCCGCCGACTTGCCCTCTTCCTTGTGGATGTCGGTTGGGATGCCGCGCCCATCATCGAGCACCGTGCAAGAACCATCCGCATTGAGCGTCACGAGAACCTTGGTCGCAAACCCCGCCATGATCTCATCGATGGCATTGTCGACCACCTCGTAGACCATGTGATGCAAACCTGATCCATCGTCGGTGTCACCAATGTACATGCCCGGACGCTTGCGCACCGCGTCGAGACCTTTGAGCACCTTGATGTTATCGGCGCCATAGCTTTCGGCGCCCTTGTTCTTGCTCATGCGGTGTCCCTAATTCTTCCCGTTCGCATTGTGCGCCACGCGTTCGAAAGCGCACGGCTGCAGCACGACGAGAGCGATTTCGAGCGAAGCGGAAACCGTTCGCGTGAAGAAAACGCGTCAGCTTAATTTTCTAGAGCCCCCTTCCGATTTTATCGGAACGGAAATGGCTTTAGGTGAGTGCCGCGTCGACCCTGAATTGCTGCCGGAACGTCATTCTGGCATTTCGCGACATAGGGCCAATTGGGGCCGCGCGGCGCAGCCCTGTCGAGACAAAAAGCCTATACCACATCGATGTGGCCGCCGCACCAAAATTAGCCCTTGAAACACTTGCATTTAGACCAAAATAGTCAGGCAGAAACATAAAGTTAGCCGTGCGACATATCGGCCGACCTATTTCCCGCTGAGCGGCATCACGCCACCGTCGGAAACGAGCCGAAATTGCGCCCGCCCTGACAAGGCATCGAACGCCGTCGCATCCGTGCCCGTCATCCACGCCTGAGCCCCCAGACGCACGATCTCATCAAACAGAGCCGAGCGCCGATCTGCATCGAAATGCGCCGTAACTTCATCGAGCAGGAGCACTGGAGCCAGTCCGCTTTGGCGCTCTGCGACGAGCTCGGCATGCGCCAGCACGACCCCAAACAGCAGTGCCTTCTGTTCACCCGTGGATGACAGCCGCGCCGGCATGGCTTTTGGTCCATGACCAACAACGAGATCTGACCGGTGCGGGCCAGACAATGCACGCCCCGCCGCCCGATCACGCTCGCGAACGCTGCGAAGCTCACGCATGTATATATCTTCAACCTCGACGGCAGGATGATCGGCAAGCGCCGTTTCCAGCGTCCCTTCGATGGCAAGATCAGCCCACGGGAACAACGATTTTGGATCGCGGTCCCGACGCCGTCCGATGACCAGTGCTAATGATGCGACCGCCTCGGCGCGCTGCGCTGCAACCGCCACGCCATGCTCGGCCATCGCAATTTCAAAGCCTTCGATCAACGCATTGTCGCGCACGCCATCAGATAGCAATTTGTTACGCGATTGCATGGCGCGCTCGAAACGCCCAACGCGCGTGCGGTATCCCGCATCGAAGCACAAGATGAGACGATCAAGAAAGCGGCGGCGCTCTCCAGCAGGGCCCGTAAAAAGCCCATCCATAGCCGGCGTCAGCCATACCATTTCCACATAGTCAGCAAGCGCACCCGAGCCCGACTGCGGCTCCCCGTCGATCCTCACGGCACGTCCGCCTTGACGTCCGTCGCCGCCGCTCCCTACGCCTCCCCGTAAGAGCCCCGTTCCAATGTCGACCGTGCCTAAATGCGTGTGGACGCGCCCCGCGACCGACCAGCCGCCATCGCCCGACGCAAGCCCAAGGTCTGAGAACGGCGCGCGGCGCAGCCCTTGTCCCGGCGCCAGCAATGAAATCGCTTCGAGAAAGTTGGTCTTGCCTGCACCATTGGCGCCAACCAGAACGACCGGCTCCGCGCCCGCTTCGACAACCGCGCTCTGATAGCTGCGGAAGTTCGTCAACTGCACCCGCTCGATCCACAGCCGCTGACGCCTACCACGCGCACCAACGTCATCGTCAGCGGCGGGCGCGCCGTGTTGTAGCGGTCTTTGATCGAAGTGATTCATGCCACGCAATATGGCCGCTTACGCACCCCAAAACTACCATCTCATCGCGAATTGCAGCACAAAACCCAGCGTGAAACGCGGGGCAGGTTGTGATCGGGAGCATGCCTGAGCAGATACGACACTTGCGAGGCACTTTTGCCCGTTTCGCAGAAGAAAGCAGTCGTCAGACGCCGGTCAAACTTGAGGTCGGGACGACGGAC
>JRYC01006984.1_pt1 | contig 10220 bp, 5 predicted proteins | sample 235301 | NCBI WGS metagenome assembly JRYC01 (sample SAMN03074211, study PRJNA261470) | activated sludge metagenome | biome: Common Effluent Treatment Plant; feature: Wastewater; material: Activated sludge; isolation source: activated biomass of a common effluent treatment plant treating...
CTCGCGGGCGGCGGCGATGATCTGCAAGGCATCAAGAAGGGTATCATCGAAATTGCCGATATGATCGCCATCAACAAGGCGGACGGCGACAACGTGCGGCGCGCGGAAGCCGCGGCAGCGGAATACCGCTCGGCATTGACGATACTGACGCCGCAAACAGCAACATGGAAGCCGCCCGTTGTAACGATCTCGGGCCGTGCCAATATCGGACTTGATGCGGCCTGGTCGAAGATTGAAGAGCACCGTGCCAAAACAGTTGCCTCGGGCGAGTTTTTGTCGCGGCGGCGTGCACAAGCGCTGTCGTGGATGCACGACATGATCGAAGACCGGCTGATGGACGCGCTGCGTTCAAATCCGCGCGTCGCTGTTGCTCTGCCGGAGATCGAGGCCGATGTTCGCGAAGGACGGCTGTTGCCAACGCTTGCGGTTGACCGCGTTCTGGATCTCATGGGGCTCGGTGGCGACTGAGTTTGCCGTTGTCGCGCCGTATGAAGTTTTGGCAGATGCCCGAAGATCGCGTGAAGGCACACCCGCTGAGAGGCTGACATGACCTCCACCCAATCACGCTCGATCCTAATCACCGGCTTTGGTCCGTTTCCGGGCATGCCGATCAACGTCTCAGCGCAGATTGCAGAGCGACTGTGCAATGCTGCTCGCGAACGCTGGCAGCAACATCACTTTGAAGTGCGGGAGCTTCCCACGGAGTGGATCGCAGGGCCTGAGACCTTACAAAAGCTATGGGATGAGTTGCGCCCCGACATCGCGCTGCACTTCGGCGTGTCTTCGCAAGCGCAAGGCCTACAGCTCGAAACCAAAGCGCACAATAACTGCAGAATGGATCCCGACGCAGCTGGCGCCTTACCGCTAAGTGCAATTCGCATCGCCGGTGGAGGAGACGTGCGGGTGACGCCCCTCGCCTTTGACGCGATCATGCGGCGTCTTCAGGTTTTGCGCATTCCAAGTTGTATCTCCGATGATGCGGGGGCTTATTTGTGTAATGCCATTCTTTACGACAGCATCGAACGCGCTTCAGCATCGCGCCCGGAAGCACTGACCGGCTTCGTTCATATTCCCTCGCAACTTGCACTCCAGCGCTTAGACGACGCGGGCCAAACAACATCACTGATGTCGATTGACGATGTGGTTGTGGGCGGACTGGCAATTCTGGAATGCACACTGGAGCAGCTGGAACAGGTCAGGAAAAAACTGCATCACCTGTAATTCGTGTGGCCTGTTCGGTCTTGCCATTTACCGAACGGAGAGGCACTGGCCGGGAACTTGATCGCTTCCATATTGGCGCAGATCGGGCTGAAGCGGCATCTCAGGCTCGCGATTGCGACCATCAGGGGCCATTAACATAGTTAACGCAGCAGCAAACTGGCGCGCGACTTGCTTCTTTCTTGGCTGGACAGGACGGAGCAATCGACAATGGCGTTCGACAGGCGCGGAATACTTGCAGCAGGCCTGGGGCTAGGAGGCGCGGGACTGAGCGGTGTGGCCAGTGCACGCGCTGGCGGACGGACTTCGTCGCCTGCGGAACCCATAGCGGCAAATCCAGTGCATGCTCTGACGTCATTCGATGCGGGGCTTGTCCCTGACATGGCAAAGGATCAGTCCGCACGGTTGCAAGCGGCCATCGACACTGCTGCGGAGCGACGCATTCCGTTGGTGCTGGCGCCTGGGCGCTATCTGGCAAGCAGGCTCAACTTGCGGTCTGGAAGCGTGCTGTCTGGCAGTGGTGGTGCTGCGACACTTGCACTCGTCAAGTCCGGCGCGCCGCTGCTGATGGCTGAGAACGCTCNNGTTGGAAATCGGTGGTGCCGCCAATGCACTCGTCGTGCTGGCGCGGTGCCCGGATGCATCCCTTAGCCGTCTTGCGGTCACTGCGAGTGCTGGGCACGGGTTGTCACTCAACTCGTGTGGTGGGCGAATTTACAATTCACGCTTCACCGTAATCGCAGACGCGGCGGTGTTTGCGCTCGACTCTACCGGATTGGACATCACCGATAACGTCATCTCCGACTGCGGCAACAATGGCATTCAGGTCTGGCGCTCCATCGAAGGCGAGGATGGCAGCTTGATTTCACGCAACCGCATCGCGCGGATCCAATCGCGTGCTGGCGGCAGCGGCCAGAACGGGAACGGCATCAATGTTTTCCGCGCGGGCAGTGTTCTGGTGGATAGCAACCGAATTACGGACTGCGCCTATTCGGCTGTGCGTGGCAACGCGGCATCGAACATCCAAATCCTCTCCAACTCGTGCCAGCACATCGGCGAAGTGGCGCTTTATGCAGAATTCGGTTTTGAAGGCGCAATCATCACGGGCAATCTCGTCGACGGCGCAGCAGCGGGCATTTCGGTCACGAACTTCAATGTCGGCGGCCGGCTTGCCGTCGTGCAAGGCAATCTTGTGCGCAATCTGAAGCGGCGAGAGCATGAGCCGGTCGACAAACGTGGAGAAGGCATCAGTGTTGAGGCCGATGCCACTGTTTCCGGAAACACAATCGAAAATGCGCCGACGGCTGGCATCATCATCGGGTGGGGGCGCTACATGCGCGATGTCGTTGCTACAGGCAACTTGATCCGCGATGCACGGGTTGGAATAGCCGTCAGTTCGGATTCTGCTGCTGGCGCATGTCTCATCACAGCCAACATGATCACTGGCGCACGCGAAGGTGCTATTCGTGCCATGGATGAGGGTCGTCTGCACGGGCCCGATCTCGCGCGCGACGTCATCGCCAAGTCGGGCCGGGTCGTGATCGAGAACAACATGGCTGTTTGATTACACACAAGGCATGCGATCGGCGCGGGCGAAAAGTGCGTAGCCAGCGTGGTCTACTGCAACGCATGGCGCGTCGTCAGGCCATTACCTTGATGGCGGACTGCAACTCATCGAGCGCGCGCTCCAGTGGGGCTGCTGCGCGAATTTCACCGGCTTCCATGCCGCGCCACGTCGAGATCGTGCGACGTGCCATCAATCCTTGCGCCTCGGGAATAACCCGCTCGATAAGGGCAATGACCGCGCCTGCGGAAGCTCGCGTGGTGCCATCGTCGATCTTCAGTGCGAAGCCCAGGCCCAACTCTGGGAAACCGCCAGCGTAGACACCTTCTGCACCCGTCTTCATGAATATGCGGCGGGGCAGTTTGCGCATGACGACCGTGTCGGCGCGTCCGGGACCGGCGACGAGTTCCGGCTCGGCCCAGCACGACTGGAGAATGCGATCGACTGCGCGGCGACGATCCGGCCCCATGCCTGCCTTGGTAACGAACCGGGCAAACAGACGTGCCGTCGCTCCTAGCGACATCGCCCAGTTTGGCAGCGAGCAGCCATCAAAACCCATTACATCGCGGCTGAGCGGCAGTCCGGACAATTCGCAAAGCGTGGCGTGTACGCGCTTTTGCACTGGATGTTCGGGCTTCCAGTATCCAGCAATCGGCTCACCCAGAAAGGCTGCCGTTGCCAGCATGCCGGCATGCTTTCCAGAGCAATTGTTGTGCAACTGAGTGGGCTCTTGGCCAGACCGGATCAGCGCCTTCTGTGCCGACGAACCAAGGGGCATATGCGCTCCACAGCCCAGCGCTGGTTCGGTCAAGCCCACATCAGCCAACATCTTGGCCGCAAGCTCGGCGTGATGCGGCGTGCCGGTGTGTGAAGCGCACGCCAGCGCAATCTCCGCCGCGCCATAGCCAAAATGATCGGCGGCGCCGGTCTCGATCAGCGGCAAGCACTGCAGTGCTTTAATGGCGGATCGGGGGAATACCGGCCGCGTGACATCGCCTAGCGCAGTCACCTGCCTGCCATCGGGTGTGGCGACGACGAGCGAACCCGTATGGAAGCTCTCCACAAGTGGCCCGCGCGTGACCTCGATCAGGACAGGGTTACTCATAGCCAAAGCTGCGGCTCCTTCGCCTCTGGAGAAGCGGTCAATTCCCACGTGTTCGCCGAATTCCTGCGTGGCAACGTGAAGGTGCTCGCCACCACCATCCACCATGCGCGCGGCCGCGACAACTTGCGTCATGCCGATGCCAACATAAACTATCGACGTGTCCCAATGCGACGGTGGTCATGTTGCGTGCACCGCAACAATGCCTGCCACGAGCCCAGAAAGTGGGAAATCGCCTTAAATGTCAAACATTTTGGGGCTTGGCAGGGGAAAACCGGGGAGATCGGACCTGCTAATCCGCGGAAATTTGGTGCACCGCACGCCATATTTCCGGGGACTGCCCATGCGCCCGAAACATGGCGTGCGGTGTCCTTTTGCATCTCATTGCAAGTTGCATGGCGCAGGCTGATCGGGACCGCATGTCAAATTCGGCGAGCGAGCTGCTCTAGCGCGGCAACAACGCCCAATCCGCGCAAAAGCGGATAAGCCGTGCCCGCATCGTCCATCCGAGCTGCGAAAATCAGCCCACTACTTGAGACGTGCCGTTGCCTAAAATCCACTACTGAACGCACATCAACCAAACTCGGTTTTCAATCACTGTACGTTATTCTTATGAATCGGTTAATGCGAATTCAGCGTATATTTTTCTAACTATGAATCGATATTCTATATATATTTAAAGTTTTGTCTAGTTTCTAGCGATTTTATTCTCATTGTTGCTTTGCGTTCTGTTCCGCATTCACCAGTTCGTGTGTCGCGTTCACGTTCGCCTGCCTGACTTAAGCGGTAGCGTTGCAACGAGTTGCGTAGATCCTGCAATCTTTTGATTTTGTTTTGAAATTTTGATGCGTTGCTAAATTTGGCAGCGCATAGCTCGGGGGGGCGTTGTGTCAAACAGCGGCAGGACAAGAGAAGTACTCGTTCCAGCGATGACTGGATCCTCGCGGCGTCATAGGCGCGCAACCAATGCAGCGCTTTTGGGCATCGTCCTGTCAGGCGGCTCCGCGCTGGCGCAAACAATGACGACGCCCTTGGTCGATGTAACGACTGAACCCGCAGCGGCGCCGATCAGCGGCTCCCCCGGTTCTGGCCCAGACGGCGCCACAGGCAGGCCAGCGGGCTACCGATGCAACCAGATGACATGGGGAACGGCGTGCGCTGATTTCTGGCAATTCGGAACGTTCACAACATACCCCGGCAGTACGGGAAAGAATGCCCCAGGGAGCTCGGGGCAACTCGAAATCGATAATTCCAACGACACTGTCTTGACGGCCGCACCAAGTGGGACGCCATCAGCGGGCACCTACACCATCGTCGTCACGCAGCTGGCGAGCGCAATGAAGCAAAGTTCGACTTCAGATTCGGGCTTGCAACAATCATCGGTGCTCAACAGCGGCTACTCATTCGACCTAAAAATCGCAACACCGACCGGCACACTGCCGACTGTCACGATGGCGGCCGGCACAACGCTTGCGCAATTGAAGACCGAAATTGAGACGCAACTCGGTGCCGGCTACACAGTTATATTTGAAACCGTCAATCTGACCGGTCCACCTGCAACATCAACACAAGTCATCACGGTCACAGGCCCTATGGGGGCTGGACATGACTATTCCATTGTCACCGATGCTCGCGACGTCAATGGAGCACTGACCAACGCAGAGGTTGCTGGCGTTGGATTTCAACCACCACAACCAACGTCTTTCGTAGATCCCGAAACAAATCAAACCGTGACGGTGATACCACCAGGACATCAGTCACAAGACGCGCAATACACGATCAACGGCACGCTTTATACATCGGCAACGAACTTCGTCAGCAATGGTGACTTCAACTACACGCTGCTCGACGATGGCACGACGACGCTGACCGTGATCCCAATAAGCGGCATCATACCCAATGGGGCGAACGGCGTTGCTGGCGCCAATGCTTCGAATGCAACACAGAACATAAACGTGACGAGCATTGTCTTGCCGGGCACTGCGGTGACATTGGCTCGCACTGGCGGACAAGGTGGCACAGCACAGATTGGCGGCACAGGCGGCGCAGGAGGCACCGGCGGTAGCGCCGTTGTCGGCACACTTACTCAGATCCTTTTTCCAGTCCCCTTCCCGCCAATTCCGAAAACGACAGCGTATTCGGCGCAAGGTGGACGCGGTGGTACCGGCGGGCAAGGTGGCACCGGCGGAATTGGCGGCGGTGGCGGACTTGGCGGGAACGTTTCTCTGCAGCTTAACGCCGACAGCGCCAACGTCGGCACATTATCGTCGCGTAGATCGACCGGGGGGCAAGGCGGCGCGGGCGGACAGGGTGGGTCAGGAGGTTTGGGCGGGCACGGTGCGGACGCGGTATCGGGCGTGCACAACACTGATTTGCTCGGCTGGGCGGTCGTCGTTGGAGATTCGAACGTAGGCGGCACTGGTGGACTTGGCGGATACGGAGGTGCGGGTGGTGTTGGCGGTGATGGCGGGGCCGTCACACTGCAAAGCACGATCATCACAGCTCAAGCTGTGAATGGGCACATCTTGCTGAGCGAGGGCGGACAGGGCGGAACTGGCGGGCAAGGCGGAAGCGGCGGCAAGGGTGGTTTTGGTGGTCACGGAACTGCTGCCACTGATTTTATCAGTAAAACAAATGCTGGAGACGGTGCTGACGGTGGCACCGGAGGCAATGGCTTGACTGGTGGTCAAGGATCGACGGGCGGTTCGGGTGGCGCTGTCAGCGCTTTCATTGGTCCAGGCGATCTGATTGTCACTCAGGCCGGCATCACGGCCACCAGCCGTGGCGGGCGCGGCGGCACGGGTGGACAAGGCGGGACAGGTGGTGCGGGTGGCACCGGAGGTAATGGCGGAGGAGCTGGTAATAACTCGACGTTGTTCATCGTCAGTGACGCTGGCGATGGCGGCGACGCCGGCAATGGCGGCGATGGCGGCGCCGGCGGAGCTGGTGGTAACGGCGGCGCGGTGACGGTGACGACTGAGGCCAGCGGCTCGATTATCGCCGGCACGTCGGCGATTGTGGCCCAGAGTTTCGGCGGCATCGGAGGTGCTGGCGGCCAGGGCGGCACCGGTGGCGCAGGTGGTGTTGGCGGCCTACCCGGATGGCATGTCGATTCCATACCAACAGCCACACCCGGTTATGGAGGCAATGATTCAGTCGCGGGTTCCGCCGGGCTTGGCGGTGATGGCGGCAATGGCGGCGCGGGCGGCGATGGTGGCCTTGGCGGAAGCGGTGGGCACGTCACCGTCAATAACGCGCAGCGATTGGCGACGACTGGTGCTTCCTATTCCTCCGCGATACTGGCGCAGAGCCTCGGTGCAATTGGCGGCAGCGGAGGTACCTTCGGTGGAGCCGGAGATAGTGGTCTTGGCGGTGCGGGCGGCACGCGGTGCTATCTCGACGTCAATCTTGGTGACTACAATTGCGTTACGTGGGCGCATGCACCATCGGGAAGCTCTGGCGTAGCCGGGACGACGATCGGCAACGCAAGTTTGATTGGCGGCGCTGGTGGACAGGTGGATGTCAATAACACCGGAAATATTACGACAGTCGGCAGCCGATCGGACGCTATTACCGCGCTCAGCATTGGCGGTGTCTACGGGCTCAGCGGCTACCGAGCACAAGATGCATTTTGGGATGGATTGCCTGCTGGAACTCAATTCAGCGGTGCCAGTGTGGTTTCGGTCAACAACTCTGGTTCATTGAGAACGACGAGTGCCAATTCGGCCGCCATCATGGCGCTCAGCTACGCGAGGGGACAGAATTCCGGTGATGTGAGTGTTCTAACCACGGGCCCCATTGAGACCTCCGGCAGTAGCGCGCATGCCATTATCGCTGAATCTCGAGTTTATTCGGATCCAGCAGCCGAAAGCGCCGACGCTGGCAGCGTGTCGATTGGCAACGGAGCAAACATCGTAACAAGCGGCGCGGGCGCGCACGCTATTTTCGCTCGCAGCACCTCACCAATTGGGCTGGCACAAAACGTCAATGTGGAAAACTCGGATGCTACGGTCGCATGTACGGCAAGCGGTTGCACAGCCATCTACCTTGAAAGCTTCGGCAGCTCCGGCTCGGGAAACATCAGCCTGTTCAACAATCAGGTCATCAGCGGTGGTTTAGGAGGCAAGGCCATCGAACTCGTCAGCGGAAGAGACAATCTAATTGTCAACGATCAGGGAGCGAAGCCTGCAGGGAGCACCATGATCGGCGCGTCAGGTGGAATCTATGACACCGCCATTTCCGGTACGACGGGTAACGATCGCATCGAAAATCGCAATGGAGCACTCATAACGGGCAACATTCGGCTTGGATCGGGCAACAACTCGCTGCTCAATGATACGGGCTCCACATATATCTCCGGCACCACCATAGACCTTGGTGGCGGTACATTTACGAACAACGCGTTCTTTTCACCCGGCGGCGTCAGCAACATCATGTCTGCAAGCAACGCCAATGGAACGACCAGCATCAATGGAAATTACGTACAAGGGGCCAGCGGCCAGTATGTCGTCAACATCGGCTTTCAGACCGGCGCTGACGCGGCAGACTTCACCGATTTCGTTTCGGTGAGTGGCACTGCGGTGCTGAACGGTCTTGTGACGCTGGAGCCCACCGTGGGCGCTGGCAAGTTCGGCAACTTCCACATTCCTATCCTTAGTGCGGCTGGAGGTATCACGAACACTGGTATTGCGATCAATCCGCTGTTTGAGTCAGGAACGCCATCGACAACAGCAGTATTCTCCGCCTCTCTGGAAGTTTCTGGTGACACATTGTTCGTGAATTATGCGATCGACTACAGCCCGCCAGGGCTGACGCCGAACGCATCGAATTACGGCAATGCCGTCAACAACATCCAGGCGGCCGGAGTGCCCTCGTTCCAGATTATTGCCAATCAGTTGCTGCGCATTCCAACTCTCGCAGAATTGCAGCGGGCGTATGATTCACTGACGGGTGAAGGTATTGCAGCTTCGCAGCAAGCAACGCTTGGAGCGCGCGCACAGTTCACGTCATCCTTGCTTTCGGGCGCGGATTCATTGGCGTTCTGCAATGAACGCGATCCAAGAGTCGTTGATGAATGCAGGCGAAAAACTCGCACCTGGTTCGAAGCGAAGTATCTCGATGGTCATCAGAACGGCAATCGCAATACCGCTTCGACAGAACAAACGGTTAGCTCCGCGTCCGGTGGATACGAGGCTCGGATCAATTCAAATTCATTGATTGGAACGGCGTTTGACATCAATGACGTGTCATTCTCCGTGCTTTCCCGTTGGACACATGGATCAACCACGGGCGGATCGGCGGCGGCATATGGCATGGCTTGGTCTGACATTGGATTTTATGGCAAGGCACTGGTTTCGGGTGGCGGCTTTGGTAACGACACGGACCGGCAAGCGCTTGGCCGGCACGTCTCGGGCGATTACAACGCCTATGCCGTGGGTTCGGCTGCTGAGATCGGCTATCGCCAGCAGTTCAACGGCTTTGCCGTCTCACCGTTCGTCGCTTACCAGTTTGACCGATTGATCCAGCCTTCTTGGCAAGAAGATGAGCCGGTGTACGGCAACTATTACCATCGGGAGGTCGTGGATTCGCATGGGCTTCTAGCGGGTTTACGCTTCGATGCAGCGGCCGTGCTGGATGATCAAGCGTGGATCCGCGTCTTTGCCCGTGTCGCCTATATGCACGAATTCAATTCTGAGCGTGCACTCACCGTCGAGTCACTTGCTGCACGAGGCTTTAGCTGGGAGGTGAATGGGTTAGAAGCTCCTGAGGATTCGGTGCAGATTGACTTCGGGTTCCATTCTCGCATTTCTGAGGGCGTCGATATGACCTTCAAAGGGTCTTACAACGGCTACTCCGACGGCTCACAGCGCAGCGGATCAATTTCGGCGTCCTTCAAGTTCTGAAATGCTCGAGCGCGTGCGCCTTGGACGTGACGATCAATCACCGCCGGAACGCAAATGGTTCATGAGCATGTCCTCGACATGTTGGCGCCGTTGGGCGAGCCAGGTTGGCTCCGTAAGATCAGTGTCGAATATGACCGAGAGCGTATGCTTGTTGAGAATATGGAGCTGACTCAAAGCTACCAACGACACGTAGATCTGAACGGGATCCAGTGCGGCGCGGAAGACGCCGTCGCGATGACCTTGGCGCAACATGTTGCTGATGACATCAATCAACGGGACAGTCATTGCGCGAACATTCGGCAACTTGCGAAGGTAACGTGCTTGAAGCGTGTTCTCACCGTTGATGATGGCAAGGACGTCCTTGTTTGACGCGAAGAAGTCGAACGTAAAGCGGATCAGCGTGCGCATACCTTCTGTCGGTGGCGCTTGCGAT
>JRYC01002988.1_pt1 | contig 10207 bp, 9 predicted proteins | sample 235301 | NCBI WGS metagenome assembly JRYC01 (sample SAMN03074211, study PRJNA261470) | activated sludge metagenome | biome: Common Effluent Treatment Plant; feature: Wastewater; material: Activated sludge; isolation source: activated biomass of a common effluent treatment plant treating...
TCGTCGGAAAATGCTCTAGGTCGCGCACTATCGGGGTTACAGGCACTCGGGCATTTCGGGCGGAATGGTTCCACGTATCGCTGCTCGAACTTCAACGCATGATCTGCGATGACGCAGCTCTTCGTAAGTTGGAAGTAGGCTCGCATCCCAACCGCCGCCAAGTGCCTTAATCAAGTTTGCGCTGGCCAGAAATCGGTTCTGCCGCACCGTAACCGCTGCTTGCTCGTTCGCAAGCAACGTCGCATGAGCGGTCACGACCGCCGTGAATGAAATCGTACCAGCTTTATACTGGTTCAACGTGATATCGAGTGCCTGCTGGGAAAGACTTACGGCCTCATCTTGTACACGCTGCTGTTCGGCGAGTAGTCTGGAATTTGAAAGCTGATCTTCCACTTCCTGAAAGGCAGTGAGAATGGTTTGACGGTAGATTGCAACTGCCTGGTAGAACGCCGCTTCCGAGGCCGCCAATTGGGCTCGGCGCATGCCTCCATCGAACATAGTCTCAGTGAGAGTGCCGGCGATCTGCCAAACTTCATTTGCCGCATTGATCGGGATGAATTGCGGGCCGACCCAACCAAGAACTCCAGACAGATTTATGTCTGGAAAGTATGCGGTGACGGCTACGCCGATCAGTGCGCTTTGGGCGGCTACCTGTCGTTCTGCTGCAGCAATATCGGGTCTGCGTTCCAACAATGAAGAAGGTACACCCGCAGTTACCGTTGGAACGTTTTTGGCAAACTTACGCTTGGCAATGTTGAGTTGCGCGGGTGGTTTGCCAATGAGGACAGCGATGGCATGCTCAAACTGGGCTCTTTGAACACGGACAGTGAATACCTGCGCTTCAATAGTCTTTATCTGTGTCTTGGCGGTAATGACATCGGAGCGCGACACCGTGCCTTGCTCGAGTTGGTTTTCCGTAATTGTGAGCGTGCGGCGATAGTTGCTTATCGTCTGCTCCAGTATGGAATGGAGCTCATCTGCTGCTCGTAAGTTGAAGTAGGCCACCGCGAGTTGGTTCTGGGCCGAGAGCTTTGCGTTCGCGAGGTCTCCGGCGCTGACTTTGGCAAACTCTGCGTTGCTTTCGATTGTTCGGCGGATCTTTCCCCAAAGATCTATGTCCCAGCTAGCGGTCCCCTCAAGCGTTCCTCGGCTGATCGTGCTTGCCGAGCCCGATGAACTGGATCCGCTACCAGTGTGGGATCGCACGGGGTTGTATAGCAGGCCAAATGTGGGAAACAGCGCGGCCCTGGCCTCTTGAACCAATGCGACCGATTGACGATAGGCGGCGTCTGCAGCTGCAATGTTCTGATTGGAAATCTCGACCTGTATTTCCAATGCATCGAGGATGGGATCGCGATAGATCGACCACCAAGCTCCACGATCAAGATGGTCGCGGGGGGCTGAGATCTTCCACCCCTTGAGTTCTTTGTAAGCAACCGGAATAGATGCCGTTGGTCGTTCAAAATCGGGGCCGAGGCTGCAGGCACTCAGAGTGGCGCAAACAAGTGCAACGGCGAAGTTGCAGAAGCATCTCGCGCGATCCAATCTTATTCGACGTGCATTTCGACCTGCTCGCACAATCTGCCCCAACGGACACCGTGGACGTCGCCCGGTATCGGTAGTCCTGAATCGTCATAAAGCATGATTTGCAATAGCCGGCCGAAGGCTAATCGTTTCAAAGCTGTACATTTGGATTCGCATGTTGCAGCAGCGCTGCAGAGGCATCGAGGAGTGGCTCGGCGGAATCTTGTGCCAAGCATTATTGTACGAGGCTTGATGCTGGCATTGAGCGTTGAATCAGAGTGCTTACTGGCTGCGCTTGTTGGACGCTGTGGTTGCATCCCATGTGGTGTAATCGCGAGCGTCAACGACGGCATCGGCAATGTTGGTCATGCAATCCAGATTGAATAATTCTGGATCGAACAAACGAAGTCCTTCTGGGTTGTCAGCTACCCGGATATTGAGTTCCGACATTGCCAACTGGCGCGCAATCTCTCGGGCCTCTTGCGCCGAGACCAGGGCAAAAACAACATCCTCACCTGGACGTCTCTGAGCAAGCTTCGCCAGATCCGCACCAATCACGGTCGCGATCTTTGGATATCCACCGACCGTTTGACGATCCGCCATTAGCACGATCGGATAGCCGTCGGGTGGCACCTGAATCGAACCAGGCAGTGTTCCGTCGGAAATGAGTTCAACATCGGGCTGGCGCTCGATCACAGGACCGTCAAGGCGGTAGGCCATTCGATTGATGCTGTGTGAAACAGAAAACGTGCGGCCAATAAGAGTCTGCAGTCCACGTTCGGTGAACAAATGATCTTGCGGACCTAGCACGATGCGGATGGGAGTGTGCAAATCGAGCGAGACTGCGTCGGACCAGCGTGTTGAAACTGACGTTGCAGCATGAACGTGAACCGGAATGCGATCACCATTTCGCAGTGGCCTTCCATTCAATCCACCAATGCCTGCGCGTGCATCCAGGGATCGGCTACCCAACACTGGCGGCACTGCAATTCCACCCGCGATTGCCAAAATCGCATAGACCCCATCCGTCATTGGGCCGATACGCAAAGTCTCGCCGTCGTTCAGAAGGAATGATCTGTACATTTGTATGGATCGGCTTTCGCACTCAATCTCAGCACGCGCACCGGCCATCGCCAACTGCACTGCGCCGCCATTCGCACGCATCACTAACCCTGCGAACGCAAGTTCAACGGCCGCCTCTCCGGGGGAATTTCCAACGAGGGCATTGGCAATGCGAAGGGCCCGATGGTCCATTGCGCCTGCCGAAGGCAAACCGATGCGTGAAAAACCTAATCTCCCCGCATCTTGAATAGTTGTTGAAGGTCCGCAGCTGAGGATTTCCAATGTGATCATGCGACGCGCATTGCTACAATTTCGCCTGTCGCAGAACGGGCCGCGAGTTCATGGAATTGTTCGTTCGTGATCGCTTCCAAGTGGATCAGGTCTCCTGGCTCGAAGAAGGTCGCTGGACAGCGATCCGCATCGAACGTGCGTAGAGGCGTGCGGCCAATTACATTCCAGCCCGACGGACCTTCGATCGAGCCGATCGCCGTCTGACTCCCGCCGATAGCAATGCTGCCGCTGAAAATCCGCGCGCGCGGTGACATCCGTCGCGGCAATGCCAGATGAGGCGGCAAACCCGAAAGATAGGCAAAACCTGGTAGAAACCCAAACATTGCCACGGTGTATTCGGCATCAGCATGCGCTGCCACAAGAATTTCGCGCGACATTCCCAACCGGCTTGCAGCTTCATCGAGATCGAGGCCGAATGCTCCGCCGTATGCGACTGGTATGCGCCAGCGCCTCGATTTTCTGCTACCGGTGACCGGCAAGCTTGCGAGACGTGACACCGTTGCTTTCAGTTTATCGTAGTCTGTGATTCTCGCGTCAAAGACGATGAGCAATGAAGTGTAGGCGACGATCGCCTCGATTACGTTGGGGAGCTTCTCGCTGGCAAGCGCAGCATCGAGTTGCAAGACGCGCGCGCTAGTTTCGTCATCGATATGCGATCCANNCGCCTGGTTCAGGCGCGGCATGACTTACAAATTCCAATGCTGCTGCCGACACTCCGCCCCCAAAATCTATAAACTTCATACTTTATCGTTTGTATTCATTTGTCGAAACGCGTCGCGGTACGTCGAATTTTAATACATCCATAACTAAAAGGCACTCTGGTTTGTATCCGTTCTTAAATACGTCCTCGCGTACCGAATTACATGCAGATCGGGTTCTGCAAAACGTTCTGTACACTCGTTAGAAACCGGTTTCTGCAACAATGAATGTCTCAGATCCCAATGAACGGGATCACATTAGCGCTGTTGCATTACGCAGCAGTCCGCCGCCCGAGCATGATGCACAACGGGGCCGTTTATCCTGCGCCCAGTCAAGGCCATTTCATGCCGGAGTTCTCTATGCCTGCATCGCTTCCTATTTCGTTGCTCACGCGAAACGCGTCACTTTCATGGAAGCTTCCGCTTGCACTTGGATTCGCGCTCGCCTCCACCATCTGCGGCGCGGCATGGATGCAAATCTCATCCGGGCAGCGGGCCATGTTGCAGTCACTGAAGCAGGAATCTAGCAACCTTGGGCTCATCTTCGAACAGAACACTGAGCGCACCGCCAGCGAGATCGACAGGATCATTCGCTATCTGCGATCGAGCTATGAACGCAGCAATAATCAGGTCGATTGGCCGCAACTGGTGCAAGAAGAATTCACATTGAACCGCCGCACTGTGCAGATTGCGATCACAGATGCGGCTGGCATGATGATCACGAGCTCCAAGATGTTGCATCCAGACAAACCGATGGACCTATCGGATCGCGATCACTATCGGGCACATGCCGATACAGGCGGCAGTGTCGACAAGCTCTTTATCAGCACACCAGTGCTTGGCCGCGTATCACAGAAATGGTCCGTCCAGTTCACGCGGCCGTATTACGACACAAACCGAAAGTTTGCTGGTGTTATCGTCGTATCGCTTGACCCCGAATTCCTGACACGCAATTTTTCAGGACTGCACCTTGGGGCAGATGGTGGACTAGCTATCGTCGGTGACGATGACATCGTGCGAGCTGGCGTAGGCATTTTCGAGCCAAGTTTTGCCAAGCGCCTTGGCGAGGACGTGTTAGCACCGCCGGACGCAGAAGATAGCAGCAGCGGGTTTACAAAAGTTTCGGAGGAAGATTCCGGCCCTCGCGCCTTGATCGTACGCAAACTCAAAGACTTTCCGTTGCGAGCCGTGATGGCGCGATCAGATCTACCTATGTATAACGCGTATCTGTCGAACAGGACGAAATATTTCTGGAGCGCGGGCATTGTAAGCGGTGCCATTATCCTGGCTGTATTGGCGGGCATCGTGCGGCGACGAACTTATGAAAGACAACTCAGTCACCTCGCGCGTCACGATGCACTTACAAACCTCCTCAATAGGCGCGAATTCAGTGAAACTGTCACGCGATATCTGAACGACAATGCACCAGGGCGCGGCGTCCATGTCCTCTTGATCGATCTGGATGGATTCAAGCGGGTGAACGACACTCATGGACATCCAATCGGCGATGCGCTCCTTGTCGTTGTTGGACAGCGCTTGCAAGGATATGTACACGAGGGCGATGTTGTTGCCCGGCTTGGCGGTGATGAATTCGCAATCATTCAAAAGGACTCTTCAGACCCTGAGATTGCGGCTGCGTTAGCTTCATTGCTAATCCAGGTCTTGTCGGAACCGTATCTGATTGACGGAAAGCGGATCGAGATTAGTGCCAGCATCGGAATCGCATCGACCAAACAGGAGTTTGAGAACAAAGATCACCTCATGCGATCGGCAGACTTGGCGCTTTATGCATGCAAGAATGCCGGTGGCGCCATGTACAAATTTTTCGATGAACGCATGAACGAGGAGGCACGAGCCCGGCGCGAAATCGAAGAAGGACTTGCCAGCGCTATTGCTCTTGGTCAGCTAGAGGTTCACTACCAGCCGATCCTCAGCGTTGACGGCCTCGCGATGGAAAGCGTCGAGGCTTTGGTTCGGTGGCGGCATCCTGAGAAAGGTATGATTTCGCCCGGCGTATTCATCCCGATTGCAGAGACGACAGGTCTGATCGTCGATATCGGCGCATGGGTTATGGAGCGCGCCTGCTGCGAGATTGCTTCCAGGTCTCCGACATTACGGGTCGCGGTGAATATCTCGGCCATGGAATTCCGCAGTAGTGACGTTCTGCAGAGCGTGCGCAAGGCACTTGCCCGGTCTGGCATCGATCCCTCTCGCCTCAAGGCAGAGATCACGGAATCAACACTTCTGAGCAAGGATCGCTCAACGCTTGACCAGCTGCAGCAGATCCGTGCGCTCGGCATCCGAATTTCTATGGATGACTTCGGAACAGGTTATTCATCGCTAAGCTATCTGCAATCGTACCCGATTGATTGCATCAAGATCGATCAGTCGTTTGTGCGCGGGATTGGCACAGGAACGAACTCTACCGCCATCGTGGAGGCAATCGTTCGTTTAGCTCGCGCCATGGGAATGACAGCCATTGCGGAGGGCGTGGAAACCGAACAACAGCTCGCGATGCTCCGCTCCATCGGGTGCGCAGAGGCACAGGGTTTTCTGTTGGGACGGCCGAAGCCGATCGACGAAATTTTCCCCGATGATCACGCGGAGCTGGAGCATCAGGATGTCGTACTAAGCAATGAACTTTGCGGTGACCAAGCGGAAGCACCGTCGGCGAAGCCTGCAACAACATCGCAACCTGAGCACGACGCAGCGCGTGATACGCCCTTGCAACGGTCAAATGCCCGCGCAGCGGCGTGAACGAGACATCAGGTTCTCTACGAGTACGAGAGATGAGTGAACCCCAAACACGGGCCAGAAATTCAGGATTTCACAATGGCCCAGCTGACCGGGTACTCTAGATCGTGCCCATGCTAACGCATGAACACGATCTAGCTCTTTTCTTGGGAGCGTGTTCCTCACGCTGAACCGCTGGGCACTTCAGCTAAACGCGCCTTTGATTGAAGCGTGTTATTCACGCTGAACCGCTGGGCACTGTAGCTAAACACACCCTTTTTGCCGTCAAGCGGCTCCTGCCATCGTGACGGCTAGCTCTTTCGGCTCCACGTCGCTGCTAACGACACGCTCTTGCGTAAACAGACCGCGGATGCGCTTTAGCGCCTCGTAGGTTCGATCTGTTTCGATCATCTCTTTGATCTCAACCAAGGCTTCGAGAAGATCTCGATCCTTGTTCGTAGCAATCAGCTCGCGATGTTGGGATTGATAGATCTGGAGCGCAACGTTTTTGGCTTCCGGTTCTATGAGAATCGATTGAACCACAAAATATAGCTGACGCATCGGAGTTGTCGCATCGCAACGCGACAGCACGTGGCTTTCCAGCAGGAAATCCATTTCGTTGAGGAGTTCCAACGTTACCCTGCGATCCACACGCAGAAAGGCACCGTTAATGTAGATACCCTCTTTCGGCTTCAAGTGAATTTTGAGATTGCCCTTCACCGACTTACCACCTTGGCTAAGCCCCGCTGAGGCGATTGATCAAATATAGCGAAGTCGCTCGTCAGCGCAGAAGCGGCGCAAAGCGCGCTCGCAATTGGCTGCCGAGGCAACGCGATTCTACTTAACTCAAAGTGCGGAATGTTCCTGGTTCCCGATCGTCAGTCACAGACTAAAGCACGTCGATGGGGGTTCGAAGATCCACTGGTGCATGGCGATCTCCACGGGAACCAGGAATTCCGTCCGGGGCGTTATCCACTTATCCGGCAGTTGCCATCACCTAACTCGAACAACAATTCACTCACCTCCAATGGCACATCGCCGGAATTGCAAAGGACGCGTTTGCACGACAGCCGCACACCGTCGGAGGGGCGTCTGAACAATTCTTGCAGGGCTGGGTCAGGTTTGCGCACGTTGACTGACCAGACCGCGCGACCAACAGATCTGCGAAGTCGATGGAGATAGGTTGCCGACACAATCGGAACCGTCAGGTCAGCCTCTTCCAACAGCCGTGGAAGACGGGCCGCATCCACCAGTGCCCTCTCGGTACACACGACCCGCCCTTCGGCTCTCCACACGCGCAAGATCTTATGCACCTGAGGAGAAACGCTACGTTCGTTCGTCATCTGGAGGAGCTTTTGCTCACCAGGGGACGCGGCAACCGTTTGGGCGTCTACCACTGAAATCTCGGCGTCGATGGGGCGTCCGGCCTCATCACATAGCCAAGTGTCAAATTCGCCACACCAAGCGGACGGCTCTTTGATAAAAGTGCCGCGGCCGCGTTCTCGAACGACCAAGCGTTCTCGAGCTAATTCGTCAAGGGCCTTGCGAACGGTGCCAATGCTCACCNNGGGGATAACCATCCCACCCTTCCACTCGCCATTCGTGATCTTACTTTTTAGACTTTCGTGAACCTGCTGATATAGAGGTCCGCTAAAATTTGCTTGGATGGTCACTTGTCCCTCCTTCACCGAGAGACGCCGGGAAAAAGTCACCGACGAGTCGTGTACACTTCATAGGTAAGCAGCGCTTACCCCCTTTGTCAACGCTTGGGGGAAATAGTATATGTGCGCACCCCCTAAGTAGTTTTGCAGAAGAGTGGACCGAATGAACAGCAGCCAGAAACTCCGCGAGCTGCGTGAAGCGGTGGGGCTTTCGCAAACTAAATTGGCAGAGCTTACCGGCGTCACGCGCAACGCCGTTTCCCAGTGGGAAGCTGGCGAGACACAACCCTCTTCGAGGCGACTTGCTAAGATTGCCAAGGCGTTACGGGTTCCAATTGATCAGATCATCACAACGCCGGAACAGTCGCGCGATCGCGTGCTCAACGCAGCTGAACGCCTGTTCGATAGGCTGGGAATTGCAGAGTCGAACGTCGATATAATTTGTGCGGCGGCGGACATCACGAAAGCACAGTTTGACTCGATGTTTGGATCGCGAGATCGGATGCTTCAAGAGCTAATCCGGCGCTTTAATGCGCAAGCTTTCGCAGAGTTGCGAAAGTCGCCACCTCGATATGGGTCGCTGGCTGCGCGTTTGAAGTATATGTTACGCGCGTTTTACGTAAATGATCTTAGGAATATTAAGCTCAGGGCGGCGTTCATCGCCTGTTCCTGGCAATGGACTCGCGATCAGGATCGCGAAAACTCCATACAATTCTACGAATTTTATGAGCTCGTGGTTTCGCTATTCAATGACGCCGCATCAAAAGGACAAATCCGTCATGGCGATTTTCATGCTGCTTCGCATTTGATCTTTGCGACTTATTTACATGGATTACGCAGGGCTATGTTTGACGCCTACGATGCCGATCAGCTTGTGCAGGCACTTGAGCCCCAACTGAATATAATTCTGGAAGGATTCGGCTTTCGTGACGTTCCCGGCTTTTCCGAAACGGACACAACCGGCTAGGATTGAGAAGCGATCCAAAGCTTGTCCCCACCGACAATCTCCGTACAAATTTCGTTTTCGCTTAAGTGACTGATTGATCACACCTGTAGCCATATGAACACATGGACAAACCAGTTGTAGGCAGTCATTCCGCGCAAGTAATCCCGCCTCGCAACCGATCAATCCACGCCACGTGAGCGGGGTCTTGTTCTCGTACTGCGGCGGCCACTGAAACTTCGCTGAACATCCAGTATCCAGTTCACATCGCGCCGCATATCGATTGCGATGGCTAAATTCGTCGTCCCAGAATTCTGTCCTGCCGAAACTGTCAAACCTAGTCGCGCCGTCGATGCATGAAATATTTATAAAGTATTATTAAATATATATACTTTAACTTTGACTATTTTTAGCAAATAATACTATTATTTTATTCGATCCATGCTAGAACTCGCTCGCTGTCGGCCAATTACTCTTGGGATGCGGCACACCCAAGCGTCACTCGATTGGCCACAGCTTTGATGCGCCTATGAAATTTTGGCGTAAAATTGAGTGGGGGAGCATGTCTGTAAACGCTCGAGCTTTTTCGGGCCGGCCGGTTTCGGTTGACCGTGAGTCATCAATTCCAACTGCATTCGATCGCAAAGCAGCAAACGTGCTGCGCAGTTTCAACACTTGGGCATTCAAGCGTTCACAACCCACTGAACCTGAGCTGTTGGCGCAAACCGTTGCTAACCGGCTTATACATAACGAGCCGATCTCGTTCGTTCTTTACTGGGGCAAGGGACCGCGCACGTCGGTAGCCATGCCCGAATTTACCTGTCTTGATTNNGTGTTCAATCTCTGCCTCACCGACACTCATGCAAAACTCAATGGACATAGTGCGGAATCAATCGAGGCGTATTTCGAATCCGTGGCGAATGCGGCCAAGGCGCGCGGCATGGTCGCCGAGAGGCTGAGCCATCTTACCAAAGGCATCGAACCACTCGCGAGCGATGGCGACCAGGCCGACAACCACCTGCTGGAATCGTTGGAGCGCTCAGCTGCACGCTGGTTTCGAGGCACCGGAAATTTGCGCGATGGCGCGCGCACCTATCTGGCTATGAACCGTGTCGAAAGCCGCGCGGTGACAGCACGCTATCGCGGCAGCATATTCATCACGTTCAATGGCAAGTCCATTCGCGACCTGTTTCCAGCAACGATGCCCGTCTTCTATATGTACTCTCTCAGACGAGGCACGGCTGTGAAACCGTGGTTCATGAACGAGCAATGCACGCCCTACATCGATGCGGAAG
>JRYC01000980.1_pt1 | contig 10141 bp, 11 predicted proteins | sample 235301 | NCBI WGS metagenome assembly JRYC01 (sample SAMN03074211, study PRJNA261470) | activated sludge metagenome | biome: Common Effluent Treatment Plant; feature: Wastewater; material: Activated sludge; isolation source: activated biomass of a common effluent treatment plant treating...
AGCCTCGCCGACCTGCGCAAGGGCGAGCGCGACGAGGAGCTGGCGGCCATCGAGGCCCGCCGCGCCCAGGCCCAGGCCGACCTCGTGCTGGCCGAGCAGCGGCTGCGCCGGCAGGAGGAGCTGGTGCGATCCAGCGCCTCGGCACGCGACCGGCTGGACGAGGCGATGGCACAGGCCAAGAGCGACCGGGCCCTGGTCGAGCAGCTGACGGCCGAACTCGCCGTCGCCAGGCTGGGCGGCCGGTCGGACCGCATCGACGCGGCCGAGGCCGAGGTGACGGCCGCCGAAGCCGCACTCGCCAGCGCCGAGCACCGCTTGGACGAACTCGCGCCCGTGGCACCCGCGGCGGGGCGGGTCGAGGACACCCATTTCCGCCCGGGCGAGCGGGTGCCCGCCGACCGGCCGGTGGTCAGCCTGCTGCCGCCCGGCAACATCAAGCTGCGTTTCTTCGTGCCCGAGACCCTGCTGTCCCGCCTGGCGCAGGGGCTCGCGGTCTCCTGGACCTGCGATGGCTGCCCGCCCGATCTCACGGCGCGGATCAGCTTCGTCTCGGGCGAGGCCGAGTACACGCCGCCTGTCATCTACAGCATCGGCTCGCGCGAGAAGCTGGTGTTCATGGTCGAGGCGAGGCCGGCCGGCGATTTCCTGCCGCGCCCGGGCCAGCCCGTCGACGTCCGACTGCCCGAGCCGTGAGCGGGACGCCGGTCATCGACGTGCGGGGGCTGGCCAAGAGCTTCGGCGGCCACACCGTCGTGCGCGACTTCTCGCTCACCGTGCCGAAGGGCGAGGTCTGGGGATTCCTCGGCCCCAACGGCAGCGGCAAGACCACCACCATCCGCATGCTGTGCGGCCTTCTGAAGCCGGATGCCGGCAGCGGCACCTGCCTCGGCTTCGACGTCATCCGCGAGAGCGAGGCCATCAAGCTTCGCACCGGCTACATGACGCAGCGCTTCAGCTTCTACGAGGATCTCACCGTCGCCGAGAACCTGGACTTCGTCGCCCGCCTTTACGCCCTGCCGAGGCGCAAGGAGACGGTCGACCGCACGATTGCGGCACTCGGACTCGAGCGCCGGCGCGGCCAGCTCGCCGGCCAGCTCTCCGGCGGCTGGAAGCAGCGTCTGGCGCTGGCGGCCTGCATGATGCACGAGCCCGCGCTGCTGCTGCTCGACGAGCCCACCGCCGGCGTCGATCCGCAGGCGCGCCGCGATTTCTGGGAAAAGATCCACGAGCTGGCGGGCGCCGGCATCACCGTGCTGGTCAGCACCCACTACATGGACGAGGCCGAGCGCTGCGACCGCATCGTCTATCTGGCCTACGGCAATGTCCTGGCCCAGGGCTCGGTGGCGGATGTGGTCCGCGGCGCCGGCCTGACGACCCGCATCGCCGGCGGCAGCGGCGTCCGCGAGCTGTCGGCGAGGCTGGCCGGGATCGACGGCGTCCAGACCGCCCTCTTCGGCACGCAGCTCCATGTCAGCGCCGAGAGCCCTGAACGGCTGAAGGAGGCGCTGGCGCCCTTCGCGAATGCTCGGGACATCGGCTGGCAGGACGCCGAGCCCAGTCTCGAGGACGTGTTCATCCACCTGATGGCGCCCTATCGCGAGAAGGTGTGATGGCCCTGCCTTCGCCGCGGCGCGTGCTCGCCATGATGCTGAAGGAGCTGATCCAGATGCGCCGCGACCGGCTGACCTTCGGCATGATGCTGGGGGTGCCGGTGATGCAGCTTCTGCTGTTCGGCTACGCCATCAACACCGACCCGCAATATCTGCCCACCGCCGTGCAGATTCGCGACCACAGCCCGTTCGCCCGCAGCTTTCTGGCCGCCATCGAGAACACCCGCTACTTCCGCATCGTCGGCAGCGTCACCAGCGAGGCCGAGGCCGACGCCATCCTCGACCGCGGCGAGGCGATGTTCGTCGTGACGATTCCCGAGGACTTCTCGCGCAAGCTCGTCCGCGGCGACCGCCCGGACCTGCTGGTCGAGGTCGACGCCACCGACCCGGTGGCCGCCGGCAATGCGGTGAGCGCCCTCAGCGACCTGGCCCGGACATCGCTGGACCGCGACCTCGACGGCACGCTCGCCGACCTGCGCGCCGGCGAGCCGCCGTTCGATCTCGTGCTGCACCGGCGCTACAACCCCGAGCGCATCACCGCCTACAACGTCGTCCCGGGCCTGCTGGGCGTCATCCTCACCATGACCATGGTGCTGATGACGGCCCTGGCCGTCACCCGCGAGACCGAGCGCGGCACGATGGAGAACCTGCTGGCCATGCCGCTGCGGCCGGCCGAGGTGATGCTGGGCAAGATCCTGCCCTACGTGGCCGTCGGCTATGTGCAGGTTTCGGTGGTGCTGCTGGCGGCCCGCTACCTGTTCGGCGTGCCGATGCTGGGCTCGCTGCTGCTGCTGTCGGTGGCTCTCCTGGCCTTCATCGGCGCCAACCTCGCGGTCGGCTTCACTTTCTCCACGCTCGCCCGCAACCAGCTCCAGGCGATGCAGCTCACCTTCTTCTTCTTCCTGCCCTCGATCCTGCTCTCCGGCTTCATGTTCCCCTTCGCCGGCATGCCGGCCTGGGCCCAGGTGATCGGCGAAGCCCTGCCGCTGACCCACTTCCTGCGCATCGTCCGCGGCGTCCTGCTGAAGGGCAACGGCCTGGCCGAGATCTGGCCCAACATCTGGCCGCTGCTGCTGTTCATGGCCGTGGTCTCGACGGTGGCCCTCAAGCGCTACCGGCGGACGCTGGACTGATGCAGGCATTGTGCTGGCATCAGGACGCCTGCATCGGTATGCTTGCCGGGATGGTGTGAGGGACCGATGGCGCAGCTGACTGTCAGGAACGTCGACGACAAGGTCTACGAGACCCTCAAGGCCCGTGCCGCACGCAACCACCGCTCGCTCGAGGCCGAGGTCCGGACCCTGTTGGAGAAGGCGGCCCGCGACGAACGCCGTGAGGAATTCCTGCGCTGGACGGCAGCGCTCAGGGAGGAAATTCGGCCGCACTATTCCGGCAATGCGACGGCCGACATCCGCGAGGAACGCGACTCGCAGTGATCGTACTCGATGCCAGCGTCGCGGTCGCATGGTTTCTGCCGGAACAACACGCAAGCTTCGCCGCCGGGCTCGTCGCTGCTCGCCGTGAGTTGACAGCTCCCGACATCATTGTCGCCGAGGTCGGCAACGCGTTGGCGAAGGCGTTCCGGCGGGGAGACATCAAGCAGCCGAGGGTCGTCGCCGCGATCCAGCATCTGTCGAGCGGCATCGTGGAACTGCAGCCTTCAGTACCTTTGCTGTCGGATGCAGCCGATCTTGCGTGCCGCCTTCGCTGCTCTGTTTACGACGCGGCATATCTGGAACTCGCCCGTCGACGACGTATCTCCATCGTAACGGACGATGCACGGCTCGCCCAGGCTGCCGGCTCGATCAACGTCCGTGTTCACCGTCCCGGCGACGGCACGCTTCCCATCTGACGTCACCCCGCCCGCGGCAGCGCCACGCCGATCATGCAGTCGCGCGTGACGATGCCTGCCAGCCGCTCCTCGCTCCAGCCCTCGGTGCCTTCGGGTCGCATCGGCACGACCAGGTAGCGCAGCTCGGCCGTGGCGTCGTGCACCGCGATGCCGATCTCCTCCGGCAGCGTCAGCCCGAACTCGGCCAGCACGGCGCGCGGCTCGCGCACCACCCGTGAGCGGTAGGCGCGGGACTTGTACCAGTCGGGCGAGGCGCCGAGCAGCAGGCGCGGGTAGCAGGAGCACAGCGTGCAGACGATGACGTTGTGGGTGCCAGGCGTGTTCTCCACTGCCCTGATCGGGATGCCGCCGGTGTCGATGCCGAGCTCGCGCGCCGCGGCGTTGACGTCCTCGAGCATCAGCCCGCGGAACTCGGGCTCGACCCAGCTCCGCGCCACGAGCCTCGCCCCGTCCGCCGGGCTGGTGCTGTCGATCTGCTCCAGCGTGCGGCGCAGCTCGTCCGCGGTGAACACGCCCTTCTCGATCATCAGGGCCAGCACCGCCTCGACCAGGGCCTCGTGATGGCCGAGCGGCGCATCCTCGATGTCCGGCTGTTTGGGGTGCGGATGGTGGTGGGCATGGCTCATGGCAAGGGCTCCAGCCAGCTCTCCTGCAGGTCGACCACCGTGAGGTCCTGCGGCCTCGCTCCCCAAAGCTCGGCATGGGTGAAGCTCACCCGGTAGACCGGCTCCCTGGGCAGGCCGTCGCCGCCATAGGCCAGGCTTTCGGGATTGGGATGGACGGCGGCCAGGCCCACGATCCGGCCCTGGCGGCCGCGGACATAGTGGGGCGTCCGCACATGGCCGGGCGGATACCAGCTCCGCACCCGGACCAGCTGGCCGGCACCGAGGCTCACGGCCGCCCCGCGGCATTTGCGGCCTGCCGCACCGCGTCCATAGCCCGGCCCAGCTCCGCCACGGTGATCAGCCGTTTCTCCAGCAGGACGTTGCCGATCGAGGTGATCCAGCGCTCGAAGTAGGACAGCCGGTCATAGGCCTCGGGCCCGATCTCCTCGATGCCGCGGCGCAGCTCGTCCAGCGTCATCACCTTCCTGGCCAGCAGCAGGCGCAGCAGCGCGTCGACCTTCTTCTCCCAGGGCGCGTGGGCGTGATCCTGTCGGTCGATCGGTCCGGCCTCGAGGCCGCCCATGTCGTGATGCCGGCGCAGCATGACCTTCGTCCCGGGCGTTGGCACTGAGCCTTCCTTAGAACCTCGGGCGCCGGTTGTCATGGGCGACGCCGCGCTGTATTCGTCGAACTATAACGCTTCGTGGAGGTCGGCGATGGGCAGAATGTTGCGACGGTGCTTGCTGGCTTTGGTGGTCGCCCTCGGCGGCATCGCCACGGCCCAGGCGGCCGATACCCAGGTCTTCGCCGCCGCCAGCCTGAAGAACGCGCTCGACAACATCATCGCCCAATACAAGGCCGACACCGGCAAGGCGATCGCCGCCTCCTACGCCGCCAGCTCGGCGCTGGCGCGGCAGATCGAGCAGGGCGCGCCCGCCGACATCTTCATGTCGGCCGACCTCGACTGGATGGACTATCTGCAGCAGCGCAACCTCATCAAGCCGGACAGCCGGGTCAACCTGCTCGGCAACCGGCTGGTGCTGATCGCACCCGCCGACTCGAACGCACAGATCGAGATCGGCAAGGGCTTCGAGCTCGCCGGGCTCCTGGGCGACGGCCGGCTGGCGGTCGGCGAGACCTCGTCGGTGCCGGCAGGCCGCTACGCCAAGGCGGCCCTGGAGACATTGGGCGTCTGGGCGTCGGTGGAGGGCAAGCTGGCGCCGGCCGAGAACGTGCGGGCGGCGATGGCCCTGGTGGCGCGCGGCGAGGCGCCGCTCGGCATCGTCTACGAGACCGACGCCGCGGCGGACAAGAGCGTCAAGGTGGTGGGCTTCTTTCCGGAGGACAGCCACCCGCCGATCGTCTATCCGGTGGCGCTGACAGCAGCCTCGACCAACCCCGATGCGCCGGCCTTCCTCGCCTATGTTCGCTCCGACAAGGCAGCCCCGCTGTTCAAGGAGCAGGGCTTCACCCTCCTCGGCGGTGCCTCCGGCGGCTAGATGCTCGGGCTGACGCCCGACGAGCTGGTCGCCGTCCGCCTCAGCCTCAGGGTCGCCACCTGGGCGACCCTGACCAGCCTGCCGATCGGCCTCGCCGTGGCGCTGCTGCTGGCGCGCGGCCGATTCTGGGGCCATTCGCTGCTCAACGTGCTGGTGCATCTGCCGCTGGTGCTGCCGCCCGTGGTCACCGGCTACCTCCTGCTGCTGCTCCTCGGCCGGCGCGGGCCGCTGGGCCAGTTCCTGGAGCAGACCTTCGGCATCGTCGTCGCCTTCCGCTGGACCGGTGCCGTCATCGCCTCGGCGGTGATGGGCTTTCCTCTGCTGGTCCGCGCGATTCGGCTGTCGCTGGAGGCCGTCGACCGCCGGCTGGAGGACGCCGCCTGCACGCTGGGCGCCAGCCGGCCGTGGGTGTTCCTGACCGTCACCCTGCCGCTGGTCATGCCCGGCGTCGTCGCCGGCATGATCCTGTGCTTCGCCAAGAGCCTGGGTGAGTTCGGCGCCACCATCACCTTCGTCTCGGCGATCCCGGGCGAGACCCGCACCCTGCCGGCGGCGATCTACTCGCTGACCCAGGTGCCGGGCGGCGAGGCCGGGGCCCTGCGCCTCACCCTGGTGGCCATGGCGCTGGCGATGCTGGCGCTGCTGGCTTCGGAGATCGTCGCCAGACGGGTGGCGGCACGCATCGTCGAATGAGCCTCGACGTCGACATCGCCATGCGGCTCGGGGCCTTCGCGCTCCAGGCCCGGTTCGCCACCGACCCGGGCGTCACCGCCCTGTTCGGCCGCTCGGGTTCGGGCAAGACCTCCATCGTCAACGCCATCGCCGGTCTGATCCGCCCGCAGCGCGGCCGGATCGCCGTCGACGGTGCGGTGCTGTTCGACAGCGAGCGCGGCATCGACCTGCCGGTGCATCGCCGGCGCGTCGGCTACGTGTTCCAGGAAGCCCGGCTGTTCCCGCACCTGACGGTGCGGCAGAACCTGCTCTACGGCCGCTGGTTCACGCCCAGAGCCGAGCGTGTCGCCGGGCTCGACGAGGTCGTCGGGCTTCTGGCCTTGGCATCGCTGCTGGACCGCCGGCCGAGCCGCCTGTCCGGCGGCGAGCGGCAGCGGGTGGCCATCGGCCGCGCGCTGCTCGCCAGCCCGCGCATCCTGCTGATGGACGAGCCGCTGGCCTCGCTGGACGCGGCGAGGAAGGCCGAGATCCTGCCTTTCGTCGAGCGGCTCGGACACGAGCTGCGCCTGCCGATCGTCTATGTCAGCCACGCGCTGGAAGAGGTGGCGAGGCTGGCCTCGACCGTGGTGCTGGTGGCCGAGGGCCGCATCGCCGATTCGGGGCCCACCGCCGAGGTGCTGACGCGAATGGACTCCGCCGGGCGCAGCGGCCGGTTCGAGACCGCGTCGCTGCTGGAGGTCCGCGTCGCCGGCCACGACGAGGGCTTCGGCCTGACCAGGCTGGACCATCCGGCCGGGGTACTCGTCGTGCCCGAGCTGGATCTGCCCGTCGGCGCATCGCTGCGGCTGCGCATCCGCGCCCGCGACGTGGCGATCTCGATGGCACCGCCGCGGGGGCTGTCGATCCGCAACGTCCTGCGCGGCCGCGTGGCGCGGCTGGTGCCGATGCCGCCGGCTCTGGTCGAGGTCGAGCTGGACCTGGCGGGCTCGCCGCTGGCCGCCCGCATCACCCGCCGTTCGGCCGTCGAGCTGGGCCTCGTGCCCGGAAGCGAGGTCTGGGCGCTGATCAAGTCGGCGGCCCTAGAAGGCCGGGGAGCCGCCCCGGCGCTCAGCTGGGAGGACGAGGCGGAGCTTCCGGGCTGACGGCGAGCCTTGCCTCGAGGACCCGGATGTCGTCGGCCAGCGCCTCACGGGCGGCCGCCTCCATGGCACGATAACGCGCGATCAGGTCGGCGCCGGAGGGCGTGAGCGCCGCGCCGCCGCCCTGAGCACCCCCCAGCCGTGTAGTCACTACCGGCTCGCGAAAAGTCCGGTTGAGGTCGTCGACGAGATCCCAGGCCCGCTTGTAGGACATGCCGATCGCCCGGCCCGCCGCCGAGATCGAGCCCGTGGCCCGGATATGCTCGAGCAGCGCCACCTTGCCTGGCCCCAGTCGCGGACCGCCCGGAAAGTCCAGCCGCAGACTCAGCCACGTCACGCACGAAACTCCAGGTTTCGAGCCATTCTAATTCTATACAATCTCGTGTTTCCTCGTGTTTCGCCTTCCCTGCGCGAATCGACCATTGCGTTGCGGTGTTGCAGCCACAGGCTCGTCCATTTCTGGAGGAAATACCGATGTTACGCTTCACCCGGCGCCATGCCGCCGCAGCGGTGGCGCTTGCGGCCAGCTTGATGGCCGGCGGCGCCGCCAGGGCGGAAGGCGAGGTCAACGTCTACAACGCGCGCCACTATGGCACGGACGACCAGCTCTGGAACGGCCTGACCGCGGCTACGGGCATCAAGGTCAACGTCGTCTCGGGCAACCATGACGAGCTGATCCAGCGCATGCTGACCGAAGGCCAGAACAGCCCGGTCGACCTGTTCATCACCGTGGACGCAGGGCGGCTGGCCTTCGCCATGGACAAGGGTGTCTTCCAGCCGGTGACCTCGCCGGTGCTGGAGGCCACGATCCCGGCCAACCTGCGCGAGCCCTCGGGCCTGTGGTACGGCATGGCGATGCGCGCCCGGGTCATCATGTACGACAAGAGCAAGCTGAAGCCCGGCGACATTTCGACCTACGAGGCTCTCGCCGACCCGAAGTGGAAGGGGCAGATCCTCATCCGCTCCAGCACCAACGTCTACAATCTCAGCCTGATGGGCTCGCTCCTGGCAGCCCATGGCGCCGAGAAGACCGAGGCTTGGTGCGAGGGCCTGGTCGCCAACCTGGCCCGTCCGCCGGAAGGCGGCGACACCGACCAGATCAACGCCGTTGCCGCCGGCGTCGGATCGCTGGCGGTATCCAACACCTACTACCTCGCCCGGCTCGGCTCCTCGGGCAAGCCGGCCGAGCAGGCGGTGTTCGACAAGATCGGCGTGATCTTCCCCAACCAGGCCGACCGCGGCACCCATGTGAACGTCAGCGGCGTCGGCGTGGCGAAGTACGCGCCCAACAAGGACAACGCCGTCGAGGCGATGGAGTACCTGGCCTCGCCCGAGGCGCAGCGCTACTTCGCCGACGTCAGCCTGGAATACCCGGCGAACCCCGAGGTGAAGCCGCACCCGGTGCTGGCCGGCTTCGGCAGCTTCAGGCAGGACGAGCTGAACGCCGCCACCTTCGCGGCCAACAGCGCCGAGGTCGCCAAGATCGCCGACCGCTGCGGCTGGAGGTGAGCCGACCACGCCCGGCCTTTTGCTGATCATACGGTCCCGGTGCCCGGCCTTCCGCCGGGCGCCGGAGCCGCCTTCAAGGCTTGATGAGACCGAAATAGCGCGGCAGGGCCAGGGTGAGGTCGGGCCACAGGCCGATCATCAGCAGGATCAGCGCCCCGCTGGCGATGAAGGGGAGCAGTGCCCGGCCGAGCGTGCCGATGCCGATCTTGGCGATGTTGGCCACGGCGAACAGCACGTTGCCGACCGGCGGGGTGATCAGCCCGAGCACGCAGTTGACGATCAGCATGATGCCGAGCTGGACCGGATGCAGGCCCGCCGCCAGGGCCAGCGGCGTCACGACGGGCGCGAACAGGATGATGGCGATGCTGGCGTCCAGCCACATGCCGCAGAACAGGAAGAACAGGTTGATGATCAGCACGACGCTCAGCAGGTCGTGGCTGACGCCCGCCAGCATGGTCTTCACCACCATGGGCAGGTTCTCCATGGCGAAGACCCAGCTCATCGCCGCGGCGCCGGCGATGATGAAGAACAGCCGCGCCGTGTCCATCGAGGCGGTAGAGAGGATCGAGCCGAGGTCGGCCAGCTTCAGCGTGCGCAGGAAGACGAAGCCGATCACCAGCGAATAGACCACGCAGGCGGCGGCGGCCTCGGTCGGCGTGAACCAGCCGAGGATGATGCCGCGGATCATGATCACCGGCATGATGATGGCGAAGAAGGCGTCGCGGAAGCCGAGGATCAGCTTCCTGGGCGTCACCTCGACCTCGACCTTGGGATATTGCTTGCGCCAGGAGATCCACTGCACCTGCGCCATCTGCACCACGGTCATCAGGATGCCGGGCATGATGGCGGCGGCGAACATGGCGCCGACCGAGACGTTGGTGACGGCGCAGTAGACGATGATGATGGTGGAAGGCGGGATGATGGCGCCCATCAGCGCCGAGGCGGCGGTGATGGCGGCCGAGAACGGCCGATCGTAGCCCTGCCGCTCCATGGCGTAGATGAACATCCGCCCCTGGCTGGCGATGTCGCCCAGCGCCACGCCGGTCACGCCGGCGAACAGCATCGACGAGACGACGTTGACCTGGGCGAGGCCACCGCGCACCCGGCCGACGATCAGGTTGCAGAAGTCGAACAGGCGATCGGTGAGATTCGCCTTGTTCATGATCTCGCCGGTGAGCAGGAAGAACGGAATCGCCATCAGCACGAAGACGTCGATGCCGGTGAACATCTTCTCCGGCAGCATGCGCAGGAACAG
>JRYC01002324.1_pt1 | contig 10132 bp, 6 predicted proteins | sample 235301 | NCBI WGS metagenome assembly JRYC01 (sample SAMN03074211, study PRJNA261470) | activated sludge metagenome | biome: Common Effluent Treatment Plant; feature: Wastewater; material: Activated sludge; isolation source: activated biomass of a common effluent treatment plant treating...
CGACGTCGACGGCGCCCACATTGCTTCCCTACTCATAACGTTTTTCTACCAGGAGATGCGGCTCCTGATCGAAAACGGGCATCTCTTCTTGGCAGTGCCGCCGCTCTACAAGATCACGCAAGGTACAAAATCAATTTACGCGCTCAACGACCGCCATCGTGATGAATTATTGCGCAAGGAATTCAAGGCGACGCCACAACCCAAGATTGGCCGTTTCAAAGGCCTCGGCGAAATGAATGCGTCGGAATTGAAAGAAACAACGATGGATCCCAAAGTCCGCACGCTTTTGCGCGTTGAAGTAGGCGAAGGTGATCCAAACGAATTGTCAGAAGCTGTAAATGCACTAATGGGGTCAAAACCAGAAGCACGCTTCCGGTTTATCCAGGAACGCGCTGCCTTCGCCAAGGATCTAGACATTTAGATGTCCTGACTGTCGCACGGACTTTCCAACGAAGGCTGCCAACCTCCGCTTTCGTATTCACGCCAATTTTTGCTCAGTTTTGACGCGCATTTCTTTCGCGCGCGACATCTTTCGGCTTGTGCTCACCGCAGCACTAGTTTGCCAAATTGCCATAACTACGACACACGCCTTCAATCCCTATATCCCTGCGGCTATTGGATTTTTAGACACAAATGCCGCCCAAAGTAAAAACAATCATAAGTTTATTCCGCCTCCCTTAATCTTCACTATGACAAAGAATTGACTTGTCGTTTTAGAAATTGCGTCATCTTCCAATATTGATATTTGATTTATGCGTGACGAACTGGAACGATAATGGGTAGCCAGAAGATTATTACTGCGATCCTTGGATCGATTAGCCGCGCTACAATTTTGCCAATATATCGGCGTCGGGTTGATCGCTTTCTCGCCGCACTCGACGACCCAATGCAATTGCAGCGGCAGATCGAACAACGCCTGGTCGAGCGTGCACGTCGTTCCGCTTACGGCCGCGAGAATGGATTACAAGACGCCCGATCACTTGCCGACGCATTGCCCATCGCCAAATACGCGACTTTCGCCCCCTACATCGATCGCCTCATCGCCGGAGAACGAGATTCATTGTTCCCCGATGATGATCCCGTTGAAGCGCTCGCATGCACCACAGGCACGACCGGCCAGCCCAAAGTTCTCCCCGTCACACGCGAATGGCTCTCACGCTATCGCCAGAGTTGGGAAATCTGGGGCGCACGCGCGATCCTCGATCATCCAAACATCATCGGTTCGTATTGGCTCCAGCTCACCGGCCCACGAAACGTGTTGCGCGCCACTGATGGTTCCAATGTCGGCATGATCAGCGCCATAACCGCTGAGCGCCAAAATCCGATCATCCGCAGCTTCTACATGCCGCCCACCAAAGTGGCTGACATCGTCGACCCTGATCTGCGCCACTACATGACACTGCGGCAGTCGATACCCGGCAATATCAGTCTGATAGCAACGTCAACTGCTGCCAACCTCATCGGGTTAGCCGAAGCTGGCGACCATTTTAAAGAACACCTTATTCGAGACCTTTTCGACGGCACATTTCATATGGCTGCGCAGGCCGGCACGGAGGCGATGGACCTGTGGGGCCACACGCTAACGCGCCGCAACCGGGCTCGTGCGCGCGAGCTGCAGAAAATTGCGGACTCAACGGAAACCCTTCTTCCCAAAGATTACTGGAACGTCGCCATGCTGGCTTGCTGGGTTGGTGGAACCGTCGGCAACCAGTCAGCACGCCTTGGTCGCTTCTACGGCAACGTCCCCATTCGGGATATCGGCTATCTTTCCACAGAAGGCCGCCACACCATCCCGCTGAGCGATGGCCGCACTGGCGGCGTAATCGACCCGCGCACCTCTTATTACGAGTTCCTCCCCATCGAAAGTCGCGAGGGCGGCGAGGACCGATCACTCACCGTGGCTGAACTGGAAAACGGGGCGGCTTATTCCGTCATCGTCTCCACGTTCAACGGCCTATACCGCTATCGCCTCGACGACATCGTTCGCTGCATTGGGCGAGTATCGTCCACTCCCATTCTGGAGTTCCTCCAGAAGTCAGATCAGTATTCCGACATGGAGGGTGAAAAGCTATCCGCACATCAAGTCAGCGATGCACAACGCACCGCTTGCGACGCGATCGGCCGCAACGATATCGATGTATGTTTGCTCGCCGTCCGCCCAGAGGCCGGTTTGCCATATTACGCCATGTTGAGTGAGCGTCTGCAGATGCTAAGTCACCCGCAGATTCTCCAATTTATCGCCGCGATGGACAGTGCCCTGAGGGAAAGCAACATCATGTATCGGCTGAAGCGGCAAGACGGCTCGCTTGCATCCCTTGCGTCATGGCCTTTGAAGCCCGGAACATGGAACCGTCATATCTCGATCGTTGGCCGCCAACGCGGAACCTACGAAACGCAGAATAAGAGCCCCGTACTCCTGACGTGCGGCAGCTGGCCTGAAGGCCTTGAACTGGCCAACCCCGAATCCGGATACACCAAAAACCGCCGATCAGCGGAGATGTAAATCAATGGTACTGCCATCCGATGTGTGAACCGGCCTCGCAATAACGCAGCGGCCGCCGGTCACACGTGTCAGATAAGACTTCAAATCGCTGTCTGACCTGCCCTCAAGTCTGCACAACCGGCTACTCTGCTGGCGTCACACCCCGATGATCACCAGCGCCATGATCTATCCGCCGCACAGTGCGCTTTGTCGCGGCCTCGGAAGCTTTCGCTGCGATACGTACTTCCCGTGACTCTAACAGCCCTGATTGCACCCCAGCGCCCGGCTTGTAGACGAACGGGAAAATCAACTGCTGGATGTAACCTTTCGGAAAATCAGGAACCTCATCCACCCCCATGTCGTGCGCTTGGATCGGCCGCGACGGCTCGGGCTGGAAGGTCCCCAGCATTCGATCCCAGACCATGAGGAATAGCCCGAAGTTGCAATCTCCCTCCTTGCCCCAATTGACGTGGTGCAAGTGATGAATCTGACCAATCGACACATGGTTGCGGAACGGGCCCAGCGCGTACTCGACATTGGCATGCTGCACGAGCAACTGGATCGAAATGACGAATCCCAGCAACACCGCGACACTCACCGGCATACCCATGATAACCAGCGGCGCCGTTCCAACCAGCATATCGAGCGTCTGGTGAAACGGATGGCGCACGAGGCCATTGAGACCGAACAGACGCGGCACACCGTGATGCACAGCGTGCAGCCGCCACAAGACAGGTACGCGGTGGCTGAAGTAGTGCACCATTGTGAAAGCGAAATCAGCAACAAGAACTGCGATCAGCAACTGCACAATCAGCGGCCATTGTGTCGGCCATATACCCTGGAAAGGGAAAAGCCAGACGATCACCGGGATCAGCAGCACACCATTGAGGCTGGAAATCTCATAGACAATCGCGTGCGCAACGGTCGCGCCATTGTCGCCGTGACCTTCATTCCACTTGCCATAGGCGGGCGAAATGCGTTCAGCAACGAATACGACGCCAATCGCTAACGCCAAAAGCAGCGCGAGCCAACCATACGAATATCCGTTGTAGACAATTGCAAAGGCGGCTCCGTTGAGCCCCAGTACCATGAATGGCACGAAACCATAGCGGACCAAAGTACGCACGACATCTACCCCAATAGAGGCGCGCTCAACAATCGGCGCACCGCATGAAATTCAACTAGGCATCAGAACAGCTTCTGGCCGAGCAAGGGAATTTGCCCGGTTGCGCACCGTTTGCACGCGAACCCAAAAGTCTTCGTTAAAGCGGCGCTTCGAAAGCTATTATTCGATGCCTGGGCACATTACCATACTAGTTCACTCTCACAATGATAAAGCTTTGATACGCATCAATTAAGCGTCATCGTAGAAATGGCATTCAACCAATGGGGTCCGGACAATGCAATGCAGCTAATCGCCTCGCGGGCAGCTCCGGATGCCGCCCGCGACAGGTTACCAAATTTAAGGGCCGCAACCCAATTCAGGCATCCGGCGCATAAAATGTAAGCACTGTCTTTCTTTTCTACCCGCCCCATTCCCGGGAACGGCAAATGAAAACCGATGACCCGCGTCTTTTCAGTGGCGAGTTTATCGAGAAGCTTCTTGCGCGTTTCGACCGCCAGTTCGGGTACATGGTCCGCAGCCGGTCGCCATTCCGGGTGAGCAAAGGAGATTATTGGGTGCGTCAATGCATCGCCCAACACGACAAGTCTGTCACCACCGCTCGCCAGATCTAAAGAGAGATGGCCCTGCGTGTGCCCAGGCGTATCGAAAACGAGAATACCGGGCACGATTTCCTGCCCCGCTTTGATCCTCTCCGCTTTGGATTGAATGCCTTCAATGTTTCGGCGCGCTGCGGCAACGAAGGTGGAACGTTCGGGCGGCAACCCTTTCTCCGCGTTTTCAGAAAACCAAAAGTCCCATTCCGTTGCGCCCAAATAGTGTGTCGCGTTTGGAAACCGTGGACTTTCCTCAAAGTCATCGAGCGCACCCCATAAATGGTCAGGGTGGCCATGCGTGAAGATAACCTTTGTCACGTCGTCAGCCGAAATACCTGCCGCTTCGAGATTTGCCGAAAGTTTGCCCGCAGTGGGCATGAAATTGGGTCCCGAGCCTGCATCGATCAGAATTAAATCCGAGCCCGTTTTGATAACGGTGACGTTCGTCGGTGGTTGCGCCATGTCACCTTTGACGCCAGCTGATGCAAATATAGCCGCGCGTTCAGCCTCCGGCGCATCAGGCGCGGCCAGACGTGCTGGCAGCATGAGATGACCATCGGAAATAACAGTGATGTCGAATTCACCAAGCTTGAACTTGTGCGCCTGTGCATCAGCGGCCCACGCCGATGCTCCGCCACCGCTAACTCCTGGTAGAATGCCGCTGGCTGCAAATCCAGCCAGCACTCCCGCTCCACCTAGTAAATGACGCCGCGATAGGTGCGCCGGCTGCAACCTTGCGTTGGAATTACTATCACGCTGGTTTTTCGACACTTTTCGCTTCCTCCAATCGTTATGGCTGTTGGCGCGACCGTTCACCGATCATCCCCACTCAACATTGCATTCGAATGCAGTAATACACAATTGCCTGCGCTGCCCCACAATCACAGTATCGCGTTCGCAAGTAGTCTCCGCGGTTCCCAGCAAGACTGTTCTGCTGCGGATGCGTGAAATCGTTGGCCGCGTGGCCGCTATCATCCCGCCGCCTCGAACCGCCGTAGCGGCGAGCATGAGATCTAAAAATGGCCACCAATCGGTGGAAGGAAATCCCGAATGGCTTGCCCACCTGGAGAGCATCTGGGACCGGGCGCTTCTGCAGGAGAAAAGTTAATGTCGATCAAACCTCTGGCCGCTGAGTTCATCGGCACTTTCGCGCTTGTTTCCGCGACGTGCGGCTCGGCCTTGTTTTCCGCTCCCGCAGGCGGTGGACTTGTTGCGGTCGCAATAGCGATCGGTCTTTCAGTTCTGATGATGGCTTATGCGGTAGGCCACATCTCAGGCGGGCACTTCAATCCAGCCGTTACGATGGGATTGGTCGCGGGTGGCCGTTTCGAAGCCTCAAAAGCACCCGGCTACATTATCGCGCAAGTCTTGGGAGGTATCGCTGCAGCAGCCATCTTCTATGTCATCCTGCACGGCTATCTTGGCAACGAACCCGCCAAGTTCAATACTTTCGCTGCCATCTCCAATAACTACGGAGAGCCCGGCGGCTTCTCAATGCAGGCCGTCTTCCTTACTGAAGTTGTCATCACTGGCTTGTTCGTGACCGTAATCATGGGCGCAACGTCACCGAATGCGCCCGCCGGCTTTGCCCCGCTCGCGATTGGCGTTGCGCTGATGGTACTGCATCTGGCCTCCATCCCCGTCACCAACGCCTCGCTTAACCCCGCACGTTCGACAGCACCTGCACTGTTCGCTGAGGGTACCGCTCTGACGAACCTGTGGTTGTTCTGGGTGTCTCCGATCCTTGGCGGCATGATTGGCGGACTGTTCTCGCGCTGGCTGCAAGACGAGTAATCTCGACCTTGTACCGGTGCGGCTGGGTCGAGCCGCAACTAGCACGCTCAGAACAAAAACCAGAGTGTGTTGAGCTTAAGTGCGCAGCGGTTCAGCGCTAAAAACACTCTCAATACAAAATCGTGACGCGGCGAGCCGCAAAGCTACCGCCGCGTCACGATGCGATATCGCCAATATCACCACGAGCTGCGGCAGCGATAAGCGGCTCAGACCTGACCGCAAGCCCGCGCCATCAGCCACCCGTCAGTTCAGCCCGCAAGCCAAGCGCGCAATTCGTCCGTGACCTTGTCGGGAACCTCCAGCGGCGACAGATGTCCCGCCCCTGGCACGACCGCAAGCCGGCTGCCCGCGATGCCGTTGGCCATCTCCTGCGACAACTCTACTGGGGTCAGTTGATCCACCTCACCACCCAGCACGAGCGTCGGACACGCAATAACCGCAAGTGTCGAGCGGCTGTCAGGCCGCCCTGCGATCGCCGCTTGCTGACGCGCAAAACCGCTAACGCCTACCGCCTCAGCCATCTCGAGGAATGTTGCCCGCAATGTCTCGTCGCCGCCGAGTGACGGGGCTACGAGTTTTGGAAACATCTCGCGCGCAGGCACACTCACGCCCTTCTTTTCAGCCAGCGCCACAAGCCGACGGCGGTTTTCCGATTGCTCGGCACTGTCGGGGCGTGCACTCGTATCGAGCAAAGCCAGTCGCTCGACCCGGTCGGGCGCATTCCTCATGATTTCGAATGCCAGGTAACCTCCCATCGACAGCCCAGCAAGCGCAAACCGAGGCGGTGCCCAATCAAGGATTCCCCGCACCAAATCTTGGAAGTTATCGGCCCCTGAAGGGTCCGCCACTGTCACGTTGGCCATTGCCGATAGGCTTGCTACTTGCGCACGAAAAAGCTCCCCCGTGCATAACAATCCCGGAATCAACAGCAGATGATTCGACATCCAATCCTCCGACACCAAATCCAATCCCGTGCCACATCAGTATGGGGCACAGTTTTCCGCGGCGTTCTGCCACAATTTGCACGGATTCCATATCTCACACTTGCATTTACCCTCGACCTATGTCAGCAGGTCGTTGGCGTTAGCGCAGGGGCTTGAGAGCTGTCCTCTCATGACACTCATAACTTAGTCCCTTTTTGACGCCACATTAGTTGTATTGCCGATTATCCGGCACTGCTCACCCCTGCGCTTTGTCCTGAGTCCTAGCCCGTCCCGCCCCGGCATTCGGCCGAGATTGCGGTTGTACGGATGCGAAAAAAGGACCAGCCTGACGAAGCATGGAGAGGATTACACTTGACCACCGTGACATTCGCTGAGCTAGGGCTCAGCCAGAGATTGCTGGATGCCGTGGAGGCGTCCGGCTACACGACGCCTACTCCAATTCAGGCCGATGGAATTCCAGTAGCTCTCACCGGGCGCGATATCTTAGGCATCGCTCAGACCGGGACAGGCAAAACCGCTGCGTTCACGATTCCGATGATTGCGCGGCTTGAAACAGGGCGCGCCCGGGCTCGCATGCCGCGCTCCTTGATCCTGGCACCCACGCGCGAACTTGCTGCCCAGGTAGCCCAGAGTTTCGAGAAGTACGGCATCAATCACAAGCTGAACGTCGCGCTGCTCATCGGCGGCGTCTCGATGGACGATCAGGTCAAGAAGCTCGACCGCGGCGTCGACGTGCTGATCGCGACGCCGGGCCGCCTGCTCGATCACTTCAGACGCGGCCGCGTCATGCTGATGGGCGTCGAGATCCTCGTCATCGACGAGGCCGACCGCATGCTCGACATGGGTTTCATCCCCGACATCGAGAAGATCTGCCGTCTTTTGCCGCCGCGCCGCCAGACGCTGTTCTTCTCTGCAACGATGCCACCAGAAATCACGCGCCTTGCCGACACCTTCCTGAAGGAACCCGTGCGCATCGAAGTTGCCCGTCCAGCAACCACGGCCAAAACGATCACACAACGTTTCCGCTTCTGCCCCAATGGCGAAGACTGGGCCAAGCGCGATGAACTGCGTCAGCTCATCCGCGCCGAGGACAACTTCAAGAACGCGATCATCTTCTGCAATCGCAAGCGCGACGTAGCGATCCTTTTAAAGTCACTGCTGAAGCACGGCTTCAATGCCGGCGCACTGCACGGCGACATGGACCAGAAGAGCCGTATGGAGACGCTCGACAAGTTCCGTTCAGGCGAAATTAAAATCTTAGCGGCAAGTGACGTCGCCGCACGCGGTCTCGACATCCCTGACGTTTCCCACATCTTCAATTTCGATCTGCCGTGGCAGTCCGATGACTATGTTCATCGCATTGGCCGCACGGGCCGCGCCGGTAAACTCGGAACTGCCTACTCGCTGGTTGCCGCTGAGGACCTGAAGCTCCTCGCAGATATCGGCAAGATCACTGGCGACACGCCAGAATGGATCGGCGAACCACCAACGCAAGACGATTACGCCAACGCCGGCAAAAAGCGGCGTGGCCGTGGTGGGCGAGGTTCGGATCGCTCCAGCGATCGGGGCCGCGGTACACAAACCTCGCGCGGCGAACGCTCTGAGCGCTCCGAGCAAGGCGAACGTCCCGAACAACGTGCTGAACGTCCCAAACGCGCCGCTGAGCCCTCGCGCAGATCGCCCAGCCAGCGCCGTCCCCAACACAACGATAGCCAAAACACACTACTGCCTGGAATGGGCGAGCAGCCCGATGTGATTTTCGAACATGTCGAGGTGCCATCGAGCGTCGATGCATCTTCACAGGCAGATGCTGAGGGAACCAAACGTCGGCGCCGGCGTGGTGGCCGCGGTCGCGGTGGTGCTCGTGAAGGAGTGGTGGCTCAGACAAATTCGCCCATTGTAGCGGCAGAAGACAATTCCGCTCCGCCCGAAGCCCAAATGGAGCGTCCGCGCAATACGCGCCAGCCAAGACCGGAGCGGCGGCACGCCCCTGAGCAACACGCAGCACCTACCGCACCAAGCCGCACAGCAAGCCCGCGTTCCCACTCAACTGAGCAGCCGCAGCCAACGCGCACCGCTGATCGTCCAACACAGCCACGCACAAACCGAAACGAGAGAGCGCACGAACTCGAACAGCGCACCGGCGCGCCCAAGGGCTTTGCCGATAACGTGCCAGCGTTCCTGCGCCGTCCCTTGCCAAAGCGCCAGAAGGTGGCAAGCGACTAGAGCAGGTCAGGCTTAGATTGAATGAGGTCAGACCATCGTGGCCTGCTCTATTTCTTTGCTTGAGAGACCCATTCACGCCTTCGATGGAAGCAAAGCTGCTTCCATCTCAGCCGATCGGGCTCTAAGTCGAGTTGGAAACATCAAAGTCTATAGAATGAACCGCTGAAAATGCACGCCCACCGCGAGCGTGCACTGGCTGCGGGCCTGGATACGCTCGTTCAGCTCGCCCTTGCCGTACTTTTTGAGCGAAGTGGCTACCGTTTCGCACGAAGAAAACGCGCCAACTTAATAAACTGGAGCCCGATGCCGATTTATCGGAACGAAGAGATGGCTCTAATCCGAAAGGGCGATTGACCCTCTGAGTAGCATTAGCGATCACGACGCTACCAGTCTGCGTCGCCTAACGCCAATCGCATGGTTTCGAGGCCGGCGTCGGTTCCGCGTCTATTCGCTCAACTCACGGACAACGCACATGCCTTCAACACCTGGAATGCCGCTCTCGCGCCCCAAGGATAAAATCAAGATCCTTCTTCTCGAAGGCATCTCCGAAACCGCCGTCGAAGCTCTCAAATCGGCCGGTTACACCAACATCGAGCGACACGCGAAGGCACTTGAAGGCGACGCGCTGCGCGACGCACTAAGAGGTGCGAGCATGGTCGGTATCCGCTCGCGCACCCAACTTACAAAAGCCGTGCTCGATCATCAGCGCAGCCTCATCGCAATCGGCTGCTTCTCAGTCGGCACAAATCAAGTAGCGCTGGATTTCGCCCGCGACATCGGGCTGCCCGTCTTTAATGCGCCTTTCTCCAACACGCGCTCGGTGGCTGAACTGACAATCGCCGAGATCATCATGCTGTTTCGCCGCGTCTTCCCCAAGTCGATGGCAGCACATTCCGGCGGCTGGCAGAAGACCGCAATCGGAGCAACCGAGGTACGCGCTAAAACACTCGGCATCGTCGGCTATGGC
>JRYC01000862.1_pt1 | contig 10111 bp, 7 predicted proteins | sample 235301 | NCBI WGS metagenome assembly JRYC01 (sample SAMN03074211, study PRJNA261470) | activated sludge metagenome | biome: Common Effluent Treatment Plant; feature: Wastewater; material: Activated sludge; isolation source: activated biomass of a common effluent treatment plant treating...
GACGTGATCGCGGCCTCGCAGTTCCTCGACGCCTACGAGACCGACAAGACACTGCAGCCGAACCCGGCGTGGGATCCGGCGGTGATCGGCCTGCTGGGCTTCCCGACCATTCTGCGCGCCATGGCCAACAACATGGACTGGGTCGAGGCGACGGGCGACGCCGTGCTCGACAATCTCGACGGCGTGCAGGCGTCGATCCAGCAGGATCGCGCCGAATTCCACGCCGCCGGCGTGCTCAAGAGCGACGACAAGCAGAACGTCATCGTCGACGCCGACACCATTCGCGTCGAGCCGGTCGATCCAAAGGTGATCTACCTGCCGATCTACGACGCGGCCCTGCTGATGGACGCCATCCGCAGCGGCGACGCCTCGATCGCCACACAGCCTCCGGCCCAGGAAGCGGCGGCCCAGGACGCAGCAGCGGCACCGGGCGAAGCGGCCCCGGCGCCGCAGGGCGACACGGCGGGCGGCGATGCGGCGGCCAGGGCCGAGGCCGCCGCACAGGAAGCCAAGGATGCCGCCGCCGCCTCGCAGCAGGCCTCCGGCCAGTCGCAGGCCGCGGCCGAGCAATCGCAGGCCGCCGCACAGCAGTCGCAGACCGCGGCCGAGCAGTCGCAGGCCGCCGCCAGCGAGCCGCCACCCCAGGCGGTCGCCGAGGCTCCGGCCTCCGCGGTGGCGCTGCCCGCCGACCAGGCGGCGCCCATGGCCTATGCGCCCCCGCTGGTGACCTATGCCGCGCCTGTCACTTATGCGCCACCCGTGGCCTACGCCGACACCTCGTCGAGCAGCGTCTGGACCACGGTGGGCACGTTCGCCGGCGGCGCGCTGGTCGGCGGCCTGCTCGGCTACGCGCTGGGCGACGACGACGATGACGACGACGACCACTACGACGGCTGGTGGGACGACGACGACGACATCGACATCGACGAGGACGACCTCGACGACTACCTGGACGACCGGCGCCGCGACCGCGAGGACGCCCGCGAGGACTGGCAGGGCTTCGCCGACGAGGCCCGCGAGGATCGCCAGTCCGCCGCCGCCGACCGCCAGCAGAATCGCCAGGACACCGCGGGAGGGCGCCAGCAGGCCAGGCAGGCAGGACGCACCGAGCGCGAGGCGAACCGGCAGGCCTCGGCTTCCGACCGCCGCGACGACCGCGCCGGGCGCCAGGATACGCGGCAAGGTGCGCGCGGGGACCGGCAGGTGGACCGTCAGGCCGTCCGCGGCGACCAGCTCAAGAAGCAGCGCAGCCAGGACATCGAGGCACGGCTCGGCCAGCGTGCGCAGACCTCGCGGCAGCCCCTCGCCGCCCGCGAGGCCACGCGCGCCCCCTCGCCGGTCGGCAAGTCCGCGCAGGCCGCCCGGCCGTCGGCCACGGCCGGCAACCGGACTCCGCAGCTCAACACCAGCGGCAGGAAGGCCGGTCCGGCGGCGGCCGCCGGCTCGCGGCCTCAGGCCAAGGTCGGCAGCAATGCCGCGAGGCCGCAATCCTCGATCGCCGGGGTGCAGCGCGGCCAGACGACCAAGAAGCAGGAGATGCGCGGCGCCGCCAGCCGGCAGTCGGTCACGCAGCGCAGCGCCCCCACCCGGCAGGCGAGCCGCGCTTCGGCCCCGACACGTCAGGTCAGCAGGCCTCCGACGCCCAGCCGGCAGGCCAGCCGTCCCTCGGCGCCGAGCCGGCAGGTGTCGCGACCGGCGCAGCACAAGGCGATGAATCCTGGCGGCAGGCAGTCGGCGGCGGCTCATGGCAGCCGCGGCAAAGCCAGCCGCAGGCGATAGGGAGACGACCATGGGATCGTGGTTCCGGCCGCACGTCGTTGCACTCCTCGGCGGGATCGCGGCCCCGCTGCTGCTGTCGGCAGGCATGGCCTCGGCGCAGGACGCCGCGGTGACCCGCTTCCCGACGCCCGAGGCCGCCGCCGATGCGCTGGTGGGCGCCATCGCCGGGCGGGACTCGGCCAGGGTCGAGGCCATCCTCGGTCCCGAGTTCTCCGAGCTGCTGCGCAACGAAGGCGAGGAGGCGCTCGATACCGACCGCCAGCGCTTCCTCGACGCCGCGGCGCGCGCCAAGGTGATCCGCCCCGCCGGCGAGGACCGTGCCATTGTCGAGATCGGCCTGCAGGGCTGGCCGCTGCCCGCGCCGTTGGTGCGCGATGCCCAGGGCTGGCATTTCGACGGCGCCGAGGGCGTGGAAGTCGTCCGCGACAGGCTGGTCGGCCGCAACGAGCTGAAGGCGATCGAGGTCCTGCGCGCCTATGTCGACGCCCAGGTCGGCTACGCGCAGCAGGACCGCGACGGCGACGGCGTGCTCGAATATGCCCGGCGCATCGGCAGCACGCCCGGCACCCATGACGGCCTCTACTGGCCGGCCAAGGCCGGCGAGGAGACCAGCCCGTTCGGCCCGTTCATCGCCGCCGCCGGCGTCAACACCGAAAACCGCCGCAGCGACGCGCCGTTCTACGGCTACTACTACCGGATCATGACCCGTCAGGGCGAGAACCCGCCGGGCGGCGCCTACGACTATGTCATCAACGACAACATGATCGCCGGCTTCGCCATGGTCGCCTGGCCGGCGCAGTATGGCGACAGCGGCGTGATGACCTTCGTCGTCAACCAGCGCGGCGTCGTCCAGGAAAAGGACATGGGGCCGGATACCGAGGAGATCGGCCCCAAGATGCGCACCTACAACCCGGACTCGACCTGGGCGCTCGTCGAGGACTGAACGCGCCGGGGCGGCTCGTCGCCGCCCCGCGTCGCGCCGCTGCTTAACCAGGCGGTTGACAATGCGGCGCCTTTGCCCGATAGTTAACCATCTGGTTGACTGATGCCGCTGCCTGCCGCGGCATCATCCATCCCCATCCGCTTGCTGCGACGCGCCGTGCCGCGTGGGCTCCGGCGCGCGGATGCGCGGCTGTTGAAGGGAGAGCGCCATGCTGGACGAGTTCGGCACCGTCACCGCGCCGCGCACCGTGCGCATCGCCCGCCTGCTGCCGGGCCCGATCGAGCGGGTGTGGGCGTTCCTCACGGAATCCGACAAGCGCGGCCTCTGGCTGGCGTCGGGGCCGATGGAGCTGCGCGTCGGCGGCAGCGTCCGCCTCGACTTCCTCCACACCTCCCTGGCATCGGACGAGGAGGTGCCGGCCAGGTACGAGAGGCTGAGGGGTGGCGTCACCCAGGTCGGTCACGTCACGCGGATCGAGCCGCCGCGCCTGCTCAGCTACACCTGGAACGAGAAGGACGGCCGCGAGCCGTCGGAGGTCACCTTCAACCTCACCGAGCGCGGCGACCGCGTGCTGCTCGAGGTGACGCACGAGCGCCTTCCTGACCGGGGCGACATGGTGGGCGTAGCCACAGGCTGGCACGCCCACCTTGGCGTCCTGGTCGAGCGCCTCGAGGGCCGGGAAACGCGGCAGTTCTGGTCGCGGTTCGAGTCCCTGAGGGAAGAGTACGAGAGGCGGATCCCCGCCTGAGCGGCCGCATGTGCCCGGCATCGTCAATGTGATGCCGCCGGGGCTTCGCATGGCCGTCCGATTGGCCCAGGATAGGGACTTGGCCCTTCTCGATCGGAGATCGGTCGTGACCATGTGCCCCATCCGCTCCCTGGCCGCCCTCGCCGTGGCCCTGTTCACCGTCCTGCTGGCCCAGATGCCGGCGCGCGCGGCGCCGGCCGACGTGCTCAAGGCGGTCGTGGGCATCCGCGCCGAGGTGCCGGGCGACGCCCGCACCGCCGACAGCCTGGGCACGCGGCGCGCCGGCACCGGCGTCGTCATCGATTCCTCGGGCCTCGTGCTGACCATCGGCTACCTGGTCGTCGAGGCCAGCGACATCCAGCTCAAGACCGCCGGGGGCGGCAGCGTCCCGGCCGAGCTCGTCGGCTACGACCACGATACCGGCTTCGGCCTGCTGCGTGCCGCCGCCCCGCTCGACGTGTCGCCGATGCCGCTCGGATCCAGCGCCGGCGTGGCGCTGGCCGATCCGCTGCTCGTCGTCAGCCTCGCCGGCGCACCGGGCGCCATCCAGGCCAAGCTGGTCGACAGGCGCGAGTTCGCGGGCTACTGGGAATATCTGCTTCCCGACGCCCTCTTCACCGCCCCGGCCATGCCCGAGTTCGGCGGTGCGGCGCTGATCGACCGCGAGGGCCGCCTCGTCGGCGTCGGATCGCTGATGGTGGGGGACGCCAATGGTCCGGGCATTCCCTCGCCCGGCAACATGTTCGTGCCCATCGACGCCCTGAAGGCGCGGCTGGGCGATCTGCTGGCCTTCGGCCGGCCGAGCGGCCCCGCCCATCCCTGGCTCGGCATGACCACCCGCGACGTCGCCGGCCATCTCGTCGTCTCGGGCGTCTCCGCCGACGGCCCGGCGGCCCGCGCCGGGCTCGGCCCCGGCGACATCCTGGTCGGCGTCGGCGACCAGCCGGTGACCGGGCTCGCCGACCTCTACCGGAAGATCTGGGCCACGGGCGAGCCCGGCGTGACGGTGCCGCTCAAGGTCTATCGCCCGAACGGCATCGTCGAGCTGCCGGTGACCTCCATCGACCGCTTGCGCTGGCTCAAGCTGCAGCGCAGCTTCTGAGCCCCGTCGTCGTCCGAGGATCACGGAGTGCGCATCGGCCCTTCCCTGCTCGCCTTCGCCCTGGCGGCGCTGCCCGCCGCCGCCGAGGAAGTCGGCTCCTTTTCCAACGACTGGACCGGCAACGGCATCGTCGTCGAGGCCATCAGCGATCCGAAGGTCGAGGGTGTCACCTGCCACCTCGCCCGTTTCGACCGCAGCCTCTACGACCGGGTGACCAAGGGCAACTGGTTCGAGGATCCGTCGAACTCGGCCATCGCCTGCAACCGCACCGGGCCGGTGGTGATCGGCGACATCGAGAAGGACGCGGAGGGCGAGGACGTGTTCAGCGAGCGCGCCAGCCTGATCTTCAAGAGCATCCGCGTGCGGCGCATCTGGGACGAGCGCAACGAGACGCTGGTCTACGTCGCCTACAGCCAGCAGGTGAAGGACGCCTCGGCCAAGATGGATGTGAGCACGGTGCCGCTGCGCGGCCAGCAGGTCACCTGGAAGTGACGGAAGCGCCGCCGCCGGAGGGCGGTGGGGCGAGCGACCGGGATCGAACCGGCGACACCCAGGACCACAACCTGGTGCTCTACCAACTGAGCTACGCCCGCCATCGCGCGGGCGGGCTTGTCGCGCAAACCGCCCCGGCCGTCAAGTCGAGCCATTCTGCCTATTCATTCGGCATCATGCGCAGCGGCTCGGCAACCCCGCTGCCCAACTTTGCGGCAGAGATGCGGCCAGCCCGGTGATGGTCGGCTGGCACGCTAACTGCTTCTTCGACATTGGAATCGCCTGCGGGCCGGAGAGTTGGTAAAGCGGCGCGCCACGCGCCGAACGGGAGACCTTCGAGGGATGAAGAAGATCGAAGCCGTCATCAAGCCGTTCAAGCTGGACGAGGTGAAGGAAGCTCTCCAGGAGGTCGGCCTCAAGGGGATGACCGTCACCGAGGTCAAGGGCTTCGGCCGGCAGAAGGGGCACACCGAGCTCTATCGCGGCGCCGAGTACGTCGTCGACTTCCTGCCCAAGGTGAAGCTGGAGCTGGTGGTCGAGGACGGCGTCGTCGAGCGCGCCGTCGAGGCGATCCAGCAGGCCGCCAAGACCGACCGGATCGGCGACGGCAAGATTTTCGTCAGCGAGGTCCTCGACGCCATCCGCATCCGCACCGGCGAGCGCGGCACCGACGCGCTCTGAGCCATCGTGATCCCGGACCGGGCCTGCCGTCTCCGACGGCGGGCTCCGTCTCGTCCATCTTCCAATCGGGCCCAAGGGCCGAACCAAGCGGCTCGTCTCGTCAGGGAAAGGAAACAAGATGACGTTCAGTTGTAAGACGCCAGGCGACGTGATGAAGGTGATCAAGGACGAAGGCGTGGAGATGGTCGATCTCCGCCTGACCGACGTGCCCGGCAGCTGGCAGCACATCTCCTACCCCGTCGGCCATTTCGGCGAGGACGCGCTGGCCGAGGGCAAGGGCTTCGACGGCTCGTCGGTCCGCGGCTTCAAGGTCATCAACGAGTCCGACATGCTGATCATGCCGGACATCACCACGGCGTTCATCGACCCGTTCTTCAAGGCCAAGACCCTGGTCATGATCTGCGACGTCATGGACCCGGTCAGCAAGGAGTTCTACCCGCGCGATCCGCGCGGCATCGTCAAGAAGGCCGAGGCCTATCTGAAGTCCTCGGGCGTCGGCGACACCGTCTATTTCGGCCCCGAGGCCGAGTTCTTCGTCTTCGACAGCGTGCGCTACGGCAGCTCGATCAACTCGGCCGGCTACGAGATCGATTCGGTCGAGGGCCACTGGAACACCCGCAAGGAGGGTCCGAACCTCGGCTACAAGATCCGGCCGAAGGAAGGCTACTTCCCGGTGCCGCCCTCGGACACGCTGATGGACCTGCGCTCCGAGATGGCGCTGGTGATGAACGGCATCGGGCTGGACGTCGAGTGTCACCACCACGAGGTGGCGACTGCCGGCCAGTGCGAGATCGACATGAAGTTCGATTCGATGCTGGCGATGGCCGACCACCAGATGAAGTACAAATACGTCGTCAAGAACGTGGCGCGCGCCGCCGGCATGACGGCGACCTTCATGCCGAAGCCGCTGTTCGGCGACAACGGCTCGGGCATGCACTGCCACCAGTCGATCTGGAAGGACGGCAAGCCGCTGTTCGCCGATGCCAACGGCTATGCCGGCCTGTCGCAGATGTGCAAATGGTATATCGGCGGCCTGCTCAGGCACGCGCCGTCGATCCTGGCGTTCGCGGCACCCACCACCAACAGCTACCGCCGGTTGGTGCCGGGCTACGAGGCGCCGGTGAACCTCGCCTGGTCGCTGCGCAACCGCTCGGCCTGCTGCCGCATCCCGATGTACAGCGACAGCCCCAAGGCCAAGCGCATCGAGTTCCGCTGCCCCGACCCGTCCTGCAACCCGTACCTGGCCTTCTCGGCCATGCTGATGGCCGGGCTCGACGGCATCCAGAACAGGATCGATCCGGGCGAGCCGATCGACAAGAACATCTACGACCTGCCGCCCGAGGAGGCCGCACTGGTGAAGAAGGTGCCGGGCTCGCTCGACGCCGCGCTGGCCGCCCTCGAGGAGGATCACGAGTACCTGCTGGCCGGCGAGGTGTTCAGCCCCGACTTCATCGAGATGTATCTCGACTACAAGCGCAGCAACGAGATCGACCCGGTCCGCCTGCGCCCGCACCCGCACGAGTTCTTCATGTACTACGACTGCTGAGCCACGAGGCTCGGTCGGCCACGGGGCGGCTCCCGGCGACGGGGCCGCCCTTTCCGTTTCATCATACCCCACGACTTCATATGACGCTTTTCTGCTGTATCCGGCACCCGACCCGTAGCGTAACATCGAAGCAATAATTCGCCTCGCCGGAGAGATTTGAATGGCTACCGCCGATCCCGGCTCCGTTTCGCGGACCGGCAACGCCTATGTCGATTCGCTGCTGTGGGGCGACCGGTGGGACCAGTCGACGGGCCCGATCAGCTACGACCTGTGGCAATATGGCGATGCGCTCGCATGGACCACGGTCGAGAAGATCGCCTTCCGGACCGCCCTGGCCAGCTACTCCGTCGTCGCTAACGTCCGCTTCCGCGAATCGTCGAACGAGGAAACCGACCTCAACTTCCTGCTCGACGATCTCGAGCCCGGAACGTATGCGAGGCAGTATGGCCCGAACGGCGGTCTCTATGACGGCCTAGGCTTTTTTGATCGTAGTACTTTCGCGGATTGGTTCGGTCAGCTCCAACCGGGCGGTTTTGCCTATTCCGTCATTGTCCACGAGCTGGGGCATGCGTTGGGCCTGGCCCATCCGCACGACCGCGGCGGTTGGTCACCAATCTTCCCCGGCGTGACCCCCGACGACCCTGGCGACACTGGCGCGTATGGCTTGAACTCCCTTCTCTACACGGCGATGAGCTACAACGACCATGGCCAATGGTGGGCGCCGGATGGCGAAGCGCCCTACGGCTTCATCGCCGGCCCGATGGCCTTCGACATCGCCGCCATCCAGCACATCTACGGCGCCAACATGGCGACGGCCGCCGGCGGCAGCTCCTACGTCCTGCCCGGCGCCAACCGGATCGGCACCGCCTATCGCTGCATCTGGGATGCCGGGGGCACCGACGCCATCTCCCATGACGGCCGGCAGGACGCCACCATCGACCTGCGCGCCGCACCGCTCACCGGCGCCAACGCCGGCGGCTATCTCAGCCGCGTCGACGGCGTGCTGGGCGGCTTCACCATCGCCCACGGCGTGGTGATCGAGAACGCCTATGGCGGCAGCGGCGACGACCGGCTCACCGGCAACGACGCCGGCAACCGGCTCTATGGCGGCGGCGGCGCCGACCAGATGGCCGGCGGCGCCGGCGACGATGTCTACCGCGTCGACCATGCCGGCGACCGGGTGGTCGAGCGGGCGGGCGGCGGCTTCGACCGGGTCGAGGCGCGGGTCGACCATGTGCTGGCCGATCACGTCGAGCGCCTGCAGCTCGCCGGGTCCGCCCGCCATGGCGTCGGCAACGCCCAGGCCAACCAGCTGCTCGGCGGCGGCGGCGCCGACACGCTGGAGGGTGCCTCCGGCAACGATCTGCTCGACGGCGGTAGGGGCGACGACCTGCTGGCCGGCGGCGCCGGCGACGACAGCCTGATGGGCAGCACCGGCCGCGACCGGATGGACGGCGGCTCGGGATTCGACGTGGCGAGCTTCCAGGGCGCCACCGCCGCCGTCGCCGTCGACTTCGGGCGCGGCATCGGCACGCGCGGCGACGCCGCCGGCGACAGCTTCGTCGCCGTCGAGAGCCTGGTCGGCGGCAGGTACAACGACGTCCTCGTCGGCGGCATCGGGACCGACCGGCTGGCCGGCGAGGCCGGCAACGACCTGATCGACGGTGCCGCCGGCCACGACCGCCTCGACGGCGGCAGCGGCCACGACCGCGTCTTCGGCGGGCTCGGCAGCGACAGCCTGCTGGGCGGCGGCGACCAGGACCGGCTCTATGGCGGTCTCGGCGCCGACCTGCTCTACGGTGGCCAGGACCGCAACTGGCTCTATGGCGGCGGCGACGGCGACAGGCTCTATGCGGACCTGGGCATCGGCAGCCTCTATGGCGGCGACGGCAACGACCTGCTCGACGGCAGCACCTCCGCCGACCGGCTGCTCGGCGAGCAGGGCAACGATCGTGCCCATGGCAGGCAGGGCCATGACGGGCTCTACGGCGGCGACGGCGCCGACGGGCTGTGGGGCGACGACGGCAACGACCGGCTGGACGGCGGCAACGATGCCGACCAGCTCTTCGGCGGCAACGGCGACGACCTGCTCCATGCCGGCGCCAGCCACGACCGCCTCTATGGCGGCCAGGGCGACGACCGCCTCTACATCGGCTCGGGCCAGGACCGGCTGTTCGGCGGCGCCGGCATCGACACCGCCCACCTCGCCGGCCGCCGCGCCGACTATCTCGTCGACCGCCGTGATCCGGCGCAGGTCGTGCTCCGTCACGGCAGCGACGTCGCCACCCTCGCCGACGTCGAATATCTGCGCTTCGCCGATGGCCAGCTGACCAATGTCAACCACGCCCCCGGCACCATCGCCGACGCCGACGCGCGCGCCAACGCCGTCCTGGAAGGCTCGGCGCGCGGCAGCCTGGTCGGCCTGATCGCCCGCAGCCTCGACGTCGACGGCGATGCCGTGGGCTATCGCCTCGCCGACAGCGCCGGCGGCCGGTTCGCGATCGACAGGATCACCGGCGTCGTCACCGTCGGCAACGGCGCCCTGCTCGACCACGAGGCGGCGGCGTCGCATCGCATCGTAGTGCGCGCCGTCGACCGCTACGGCGACTTCGTCGACCGGGCGTTCGCGATCGCCGTCAACGACCGCAACGAGCCGCCGGGCGCCATCCTCGACCTCGACGCCGATGCGAACCTTGTCGCCGAGAACGCCGCCCCCGGCTCGACGGCCGGCATCACCGCGCGGGCCGTCGACCCGGACGGCGATGTCCTGACCTACAGCCTTGTCGACGACGCCGGCGACCGCTTCGTCATCGACCCGGC
>JRYC01000974.1_pt1 | contig 10108 bp, 7 predicted proteins | sample 235301 | NCBI WGS metagenome assembly JRYC01 (sample SAMN03074211, study PRJNA261470) | activated sludge metagenome | biome: Common Effluent Treatment Plant; feature: Wastewater; material: Activated sludge; isolation source: activated biomass of a common effluent treatment plant treating...
GAGCAGGAGTATTTTGCCGACGGCGTCGTCGAGGACATCATCTCGGCGTTGTCGCGGATCGGCTGGCTGTTCGTCATCGCCCGGAACTCGAGCTTCACCTACAAGGGCCGGGCGGTCGACATGAAGCAGGTGGGCCGCGAGCTGGGCGTGCGCTACGCCCTGGAAGGCAGCGTGCGCAGGGCGACAAGCCGCGTGCGCGTCACGGCCCAGCTCATCGACGCGACTACCGCAGCGCATGTCTGGGCCGACCGCTTCGAAGGCACTCTCGAGGACATCTTCGAGGTGCAGGACCAGGTCGCAGCCAGCGTCGTCGGTGCGATCTCGCCGCAGCTCGAGCGGGCAGAGATCGAGCGCGCGAAGCGGAAGCCGACCGACAGCCTGGATGCCTACGACTACTACCTGCGCGGCATGGCGGGCGTGCATCGGGGCAGCAGAGAGGCAGTCAACGACGCGCTGCCCTTGTTCTACAAGGCCGCAGAGATCGATCCCAACTTTGCAGCCGCCTATGCCATGGCGGCGTGGTGCCATATCTGGCGCAAAGTCAATGGCTGGATGACCGATCGCCCGCAAGAGATCGCCGAGGGGATTCGATTGGCCCATCTTGCATTGGAGTTGGGCGCGGACGATGCGGTCGCCCTTGCCAGAAGTGGCGGCGCGCTCTGCCATCTCGTCGGCGACCTCGACGGCAGCATGGCATTGATCGACAGGGCGCTGGCGCTGAATCCGAACTTGGCGGCCGCCTGGTACATGGGCGGCTTCGTGAGAATCTGCCGCGGCGAGCCGGACGACGCCATCGAATGGTTCGCGCGTGTCATGCGTTTGAGCCCGCTGGACCCGGAGATGTTCCGAGTAGAAGCCGGCATGGCGCTCGCCCATTTGCTGGCAGGGCGCTTCGACACCGCGTCGTCCTGGGCCGAGAAGGCCTTCCGGCACCTACCGAGCTTTCTCGTCCCGGCGAGCATCATCGCGTCGAGCCATGCGCTTGCCGGCCGAACGGATGACGCAAGGCGGGCGATGCGCCATCTGCGCCAGCTCGATCCCATGCTGCGCATCTCGAACCTGAAGGATTGGCTGCCGCTCCGCCGAGCCGAAGACCTCGACAGGTTCAAGGACGGGCTTCGAAGAGCGGGGCTGCCGGAATAGCGAATCCGCCGCCGTCTTCCCCGCTCCTGAGCGCCGGCTACTCGGTGCTGTCGATCGCCGGGACCGCGACGGCCGCTGCGGCACGGCGGCGGGCACCGCCCTCGTGGGCGTCGCGAATGCGGACCACGACGTCGATGCGGTCGATCACCTTGCCGTGCGGCGGCTCGGGCAGCTTGGTGAACTCGATCGAGCCGTCCGGCACGTCGATGATCTCGCCCGAGTTCTTGTCGAAATAGTGCCAGTGCGAGTGCGGGTTGGTGTCGAAGTAGCTCTGGCCGCTGCCGGCCACCACCTCGCCCATCAGTCCGGCGCTCGTGAACTGGTGCAGCGTGTTGTAGACCGTGGCCAGCGACACCGGGATGCCCTGCTGGCGGGCCTCCTGGAACAGCTCCTCGGCCGTCACGTGGCGGGGATGGGTCTCGATCAGCAGCTTGGCCAGCGCCAGACGCTGCCGGGTCGGACGCAGGCCGCAGGCTTTGAGCTGTCGGAGGGCTTGAGCGTAGGGTCGACTCATCGGGCGTTCATCGGCACATGGTTTCCGAGCGGTCGCGACTACCGCCCTTCATCTGGGACCGATTTGGTACGTTTTAAGCCGGCTGTCAACGTTTCCAGCGGCAAACAAACGGATTTCGTACCTCAGTGCCCGGTCAGGATGCGCTGAACCAGCTCCTTCACCGTCGGCACGAAGCCGTTGGCGTAGAACGGGTCCTGACGGAACTTGTAGGCATTGTGGCCGGCGAACATCAGCTGGTTGTCGACCGGGTCGCCGCGGCCGTGGGCGATGTCCTGCAGGGTCTTCTGAATGCAGAACGAGCGCGGGTCGGCCGGCTTGCCGGTGGTGAAGTCGTCGTGGTCCTTCCAGTTGCTGAACTTGCAATGGCTGAGGCAGCCCATGCAGTCGGCCTGGTCGCGGCGAATCTGCCGCTGCCGGTCCGATGCCACGAAGATCAACGAGCCGTCCGGCGTGCGCATCGGCTGGGTGAAGCCCTCGGCGACCCAGCCCTGGACCCGGGCGAGATCGGAGGCCGACAGCCAGACACCGTGGCCGGCCCGGCCATAGGCGAAGAAGCTGTCGAAGCCGCCATCGGCGTCGGCGGCCTCGGCGAACGGTACCTGGCGCTCCGAGCGCTCGACCAGCTCGGAGAGAAAGTCGTTCTTGACCGCCGAGGAATAGAACCCGGTCGGGCTGAACCGGTGCAGCAGCACCTCGCCGGGCAGCAGCTCGAGCAGCCGGCGCTTCCAGCTCTGTGGGATAGGGCTCTCCCGGGTGAGCAGCGGCCGGGTGCCGAACTGGAAGGCGATGGGACCGAGCTCGTCGTTGCCGATGAAGTCGTCCCAGTCCTTGAGATGCCACACGCCGCCGGCCATGACGATCGGCACCGAGTCCAGCCCCATGCCGCGCATCAGCTTGCGGATCTCCAGCACGCGCGGGAAGGCCGGCTCGGGCTTGGTCGGATCCTCGCTGTTGGACAGGCCGTTGTGGCCGCCGGCCCGCCACGGATCCTCGTAGACCACGCCGCCCAGCCAGTCGGCGAACTTGTGGTAGGCGCGCTTCCACAAGGCATTGAAGGCGCGACCCGAGGAGACGATCGGATAGTAGTAGACGCCGTAGCGGGCGCAGATCTCGGCCAGCCGGTAGGGCATGCCGGCGCCGCAGGTGACACCGTGGATCAGGCCCTTGGCCCCTTCGAGCGCACCGATCAGCACGCGCTCGCAGCCACCCATCTCCCAGAGCACGTTGATGTGGATGCGGCCTTCGCCGTTGCGCATGTCGTGGGCGCGCTTGGCCTGGCTGATCGCACCCCTGGTCGAGTAGTCGATCAGCTCCTCATGGCGCTCCAGCCGGTCGCGGCCGCGGAACACCAGGGGCACGATCTCGCCATTGTCGTCGAAGACGTCGGCGTTGACCCCCGAGAACGTGCCGACGCCGCCGGCGGCGGCCCAAGCACCGCTGCTCCGGCCGTTGCTCGCGGACACGCCCTTGCCGCCTTCGACCAGCGGCCAGACCTCCTGTCCGGAGAGCATCATCGGCTGAACACAGCTCATCATCGTCTCCCTGAAGCGTCGCCCGGCCGGCACGCGCGGCGCGCCGGCCGGGCGTGCCATCAAGCGCGGCGGCGCCTTCTGCCGTCGCGCGACCCGTGCTCGCCCCGCTCCCCGCGCTCGCCCTCGGACGGCTGACCGTCCTCGCGCGGCTGGTCGAAGCGCGGGCGATCCTGCCGCGGCGGACGCGGCTGGACCGGCAGCTCCTCGCCGGTCTCCTGGTCGACGGCACGGCGGCTGAGCTTGACCCGGCCGCGCTCGTCGACGGCGATCACCTTCACCTTCACCTTGTCGCCGACATTGAGCACGTCGGTGACCTTGGCGACCCGCTCGTTGGCCAGCTCCGAGATGTGGCACAGGCCCTCGCTGCGGCCGAGGAAGCGGATGAAGGCGCCGAAATCGACGGTGCCCACGACCTCGCCCTCGTAGATCTGGCCGACCTCGACCGAGGCGGTGAGGCCGCGGATCCAGTCGACCGCCTTCTTGATCGCCGCGGCGTCGGCCGAGGCGACCTTGACGAGGCCGTCGTCCTCGATGTCGATCTTGGCGCCGGTGGTCTCGGTGATCTCGCGGATCATCTTGCCGCCCGGACCGATGACGGCGCCGATCTTATCGGTGGGGATGTTGATCTGGACGATCTTGGGCACGGTGTCGCGCATCTCGACGCGGGCACCGGTCGTGCACTTGGCCATCTCGCCCAGGATGTGCATCCTGCCCTCGCGGGCCTGGGCCAAGGCGACCTTCATGATCTCCTCGGTGATGCCGGCGATCTTGATGTCCATCTGCAGCGCGGTGACGCCCTGCTCGGTGCCGGCCACCTTGAAGTCCATGTCGCCGAGGTGGTCCTCGTCGCCCAGGATGTCGGACAGCACCGCGAAGCGGTCGCCCTCCTTGATCAGGCCCATGGCGATGCCCGCAACCGGGCGGGGCAGGGGAACGCCGGCATCCATCAGCGCCAGCGAGGTGCCGCAGACCGTGGCCATCGACGAACTGCCATTGCTCTCGGTGATCTCCGACACCACGCGGATGGTGTAGGGGAACTGGTCCTTGGGCGGCAGCAGCGGCCGGGTCGCCCGCCAGGCGAGCTTGCCATGGCCGATCTCGCGGCGGCCCGGCGAGCCCATGCGGCCGGTCTCGCCCACCGAATAGGGCGGGAAGTTGTAGTGCAGCATGTAGTGCTCGCGGCTCTCGCCCTCGAGCGAATCGATGATCTGCTCGTCGTCGCCGGTGCCGAGCGTCGCCACCACCAGCGCCTGGGTCTCGCCGCGGGTGAACAGCGCCGAGCCGTGGGCGCGCGGCAGCACGCCGACCTCGGCCAGGATCGGCCGCACGGTGCGGACGTCGCGGCCGTCGATGCGGCGGCCGGTGTCGAGGATGGCGTTGCGGACGACCCGGGCCTCGAGCTCCTTGAACTGCGACGAGACGAGCTGGGCGTTCTCGCCCTCGGCGCCGCCGTGCAGCTCGAGCGCGCGCGCCTTGACGGCCGCCACCTTCTCGTGGCGGGCCTGCTTCTGCGCCTCGGCATAGGCCTGGCCGAGCTCGCCGCCGAGGCCCTGCTCCATCAGCGACAGCAGCCCGCTGTGGTCGGGGACCTGCAGGTCCCAGGCGTCCTTGGCGCAGTCCTCGGCCAAGTCGATGATCATGTCGATCACCGGCCGGAACTGCTCCATGCCGAACATCACGGCACCCAGCATGGTGTCCTCGGCGAGCTCCCTGGCCTCCGATTCCACCATCATCACGGCGTCGGCCGTGCCGGCGACGACGAGGTCGAGCTGCGAATCCTTCGTCTGCGCCAGCGTCGGGCACAGCACGAACCGGCCGTCGATCCAGCCGACGCGCGCCGCCCCGATCGGGCCGAGGAAGGGCACGCCGCTGATGGTCAGCGCCGCCGAGCTGCCGATCATCGCCACGATGTCGGGGTCGGTCTCGCCGTCGTGCGCCAGCACCGTGGCCACGACCTGGACCTCGTTGCGGAAGCCGTCCGGGAACAGCGGCCGGATCGGCCGGTCGATCAGGCGCGAGGTCAGGGTCTCCTTCTCGGTCGGCCGGCCCTCGCGCTTGAAGAAGCCGCCCGGGATCTTGCCGGCGGCGAAGGTCTTCTCCTGGTAGTTGACCGTCAGCGGGAAGAAGTCCTGGCCGGGCTTGACGCTCTTGTTGGCGACCACGGTGCAGAGCACCATGGTCTCGCCATGCGTGGCCAGCACGGCACCGTCGGCCTGGCGGGCGACGCGGCCGGACTCCAGCAACAGCGGCCTTCCGGCCCAATCGATCCGCTTACGTGTGATCTGGAACATTCATCAACCTTTCATGGGCACTCATGGCCCCCGGCGCGTCCGTGCGCCGGCAGGACCGCGGCCGGCCGATTCCGGCCGCGGTCCGCTTTGCAGCTCAGCGGCGCAGGCCCAGGCGCTCGATCAGCGACTGGTAACGCGCCTCGTTGGTCTTGCGCACATAGTCGAGCAGGCGGCGGCGCTGGCCCACCATCATCAGCAGGCCGCGCCGCGAGGCGAAGTCCTTCTGATGCAACTTCAGGTGCTCGGTCAGATTGCCGATACGCTCGCTGAGAATGGCCACCTGGACCTCGGGCGAGCCGGTGTCGCCTTCATGGGTGGCGTATTCCTTGATCAGCGTACCCTTGCGCTCTTGCGCGATCGACATCGTCCATCACTCCATCACGGCATCGGTCGTTTCAGCTGTTGAAGATCCGCAGAGGCGTCAGCTCGGCACCGTCGAGCCGGGCCAGGGCCACGAGCTCGCCGGCGCTGAGCACCTTGATCGCCGCCGCCTCCGTCACCTCGCCCTCGACGAGCTGCGGTGCGACGACGACGGCCTGTCCGGCCTTGAGCCGGATCGCCTGCGGTTCCGTCACGGCCAGCGCCGGGATGCCGGCCAGCGCGGTCACGACGGGAACGAGGGCCTGGGGCAGGGAATCGTCCTCGACGATCCGCTCCAGGGTCTCCAGGCGCACCGCCCGGTCGAGGCCGAACGGCCCGACACGGGTGCGCCGAAGCTGGGTGACATGGGCGAGGCAACCGAGCCGCCGGCCGAGGTCGCGTGCGACGGCGCGCACATAGGCGCCCTTGCCGCATCCCATGTCGAGCACGGCATGGTCGGCATCCGGGCGCTCGACCAGGCGCAGCTGGTCGATGCGGACCTCGCGCGGCTCGATCTCGACGGCCTCGCCGCGCCGGGCGAGATCGTAGGCGCGCTCGCCCTGGATCTTCACGGCGGCGAAGTCGGGCGGCCGCTGCATGATCGTGCCGATGAAGGCGGGCAGGGCGGCCTCGATGGCGGCGTCGTCCGGCCGCAGGTCGCTGGTGGCGGTGACCTGCCCTTCGGCGTCGTCGGTGTCGCGGGCCTCGCCGAAGCGCAGCGTGAAGCGGTAGGCCTTGCTGCTGTCCATCACATAGGGAACGGTCTTGGTCGCCTCGCCCAGGGCGATCGGCAGTATGCCGGTGGCCAGCGGATCGAGCGTGCCGCCGTGGCCGGCCTTCTGCGCATCGGTCAGGCGCTTGACGGCACCCACCACCCAGGTCGAGGTGACGCCGGCGTCCTTGTCGATCACCAGCCAGCCGTTGATCGGCCGGCCCTTGCGCTTGCCGCGCGCCATGGCGTCACTCTTCCCCGGCCGGGCGGATGCGGGCGACGGCGTCGCTCACCAGCCGCTCCATGCGGGCGGCCTCGTCGAACAGGCTGTCGGCCACGAACTCGAGCCGCGGCGCGTATTTCAGGTGGATGTCCCGGGCGACCCGGCCGGCGAGGCGGGGGGCGGCGCGCCCGAGCGCCTCCAGCACCTCCGGGCGGATCGGCCCGGCGAGCTCGGTGACGTAGACCTGCGCATGGCGCAGGTCGCGGCCGATCCGCACCTCGCCGACCGTGATGCTGACGCCGTCGAGCCGCGGATCCCGCAACTCGCCACGCATCAGCGCCTCGGCCAGCAGGTGTCGAATCTGCTCGGCGACCCGGAGCTGCCGCTGCGAAGGGGCCTGCGCCCGCTCAGCGCGCATCGTGGTCGCCCACATGGTCCCGGGCTCGGCCGGGACAGCCGGTGCCATCGCTCAAAGCGTGCGCGCGACCTCCTGAACCTCGTACGCCTCGATCACGTCGCCCTGGCGGATGTCGTTGTAGCCCTCGAGCGACATGCCGCACTCGAAGCCTTCCTTGACCTCGCGCACGTCGTCCTTGAAGCGCTTCAGCGACCCCAGCATGCCGTCGAAGATGACGGTGTCGTCGCGCAACAGCCGCGCCCGCGCCGTGCGCTTGAACATGCCGTCGGTGACGCGGCAGCCGGCGATCTTGCCGACCTTGGTGATGTTGAAGACCTCGCGGATCTCGGCATGACCCAGGATGATCTCCCTGGCCTCGGGCGCCAGCATCCCCGACAGCATCTGCTTCAGCTCGTCGAGCAGCTCGTAGATGATCGAGTAGTAGCGGATGTCGATGCCTTCGCGCTTGGCCAGCTCGCGGGCCTGGGCGTTGGCGCGGACGTTGAAGCCCACGATCAGCGCCCGCGACGCCACGGCCAGCGTGACGTCGCTCTCGGTGATGGCGCCGACGCCGCCGTGCAGGATGCGCACCGAGACCTCGTCGGTCTTGAGCTTGTCGAGGCCGGCGGTGATCGCCTCCAGCGAGCCGTGCACGTCCGACTTGATGACGACCGACAGCTCCTTGCTCTCGCCGCTCTTGAGCGCCGAGAAGATGTCCTCGAGCGAGGAGCGGGCACCCGTCGCCACGACCAGCGCCTGCTCGCGCTTCTTGCGCAGCCGGTACTCGCTGATCTCGCGGGCGCGGCGCTCGCTGTCGACCGCCTGCATGACGTCGCCGGCTTCCGGCACGCCGTCGAGACCCAGGATCTCGGCCGGCACCGACGGGCCGGCCTCCTCGATCGAGTCGCCCTTGGAGTCGATCAGGGCGCGTACGCGGCCCCAGGCTGCGCCGCAGACCACGATGTCGCCGACCCTCAAGGTACCGCGCTGCACCAGCACGGTCGCGGCGACGCCGCGGCCGCGGTCCAGTTTGGCCTCGATGATCGCACCCTGGGCCTCGCGGTTCGGGTTGGCGCGCAGATCCAGCAGCTCGGCCTGGAGCTGGATCGCCTCGATGAGCTGCTCGAGACCGGTACGCTTGACGGCGCTGACGGGCACAGCCTGCACATCGCCGCCGAAATCCTCGACCACCACCTCGTGGCTCAACAGCTCCTGCTTGACCTGGTCGGGGTTGGCCTCGGGCTTGTCGATCTTGTTGATGGCGACGACGATCGGCACCTTGGCCGCCTTGGCGTGGTGGATGGCCTCGATCGTCTGCGGCATGACGCCGTCGTCGGCCGCCACCACCAGCACGACGATGTCGGTCACCTTGGCGCCGCGGGCGCGCATCGCGGTGAAGGCCGCGTGGCCGGGCGTGTCGATGAAGGTGACGAGGTCGCCAGCCGGCGTCTTCACCTGATAGGCGCCGATGTGCTGCGTGATGCCGCCGGCCTCGCCGGCCACGACGTTGGTCTAGCGGATGGCGTCGAGCAGCGAGGTCTTGCCGTGGTCGACGTGGCCCATGATGGTGACGACCGGCGCGCGCGGCTCCTGGTGCTCGTCCTGGTCGGCGCCTTCACCAAGAGCGCGCAGTTCCCGTTCCACTTCTGGCTGCCGCACGCGATGGCGGCGCCGACGCCGGTCTCCGCCTACCTGCACTCGGCGACGATGGTGAAGGCCGGCATCTTCCTGCTGGCCCGGCTCTGGCCGGCGCTGTCGGGCACCGAGGCCTGGTTCCTCATCGTCACCATGACCGGCCTCGCCACCATGGTGATCGCCGCCTGGATCGCCCTGTTCAAGGACGACCTCAAGGCGCTGCTGGCCTTCTCGACCGTCAGCCATCTCGGCCTCGTCACCATGCTGCTCGGCATCGGCACGCCGCTGGCGGCGGTGGCCGGCATCTTCCACATCGTCAACCACGCCACCTTCAAGTGCGCCCTGTTCATGACCGCCGGCATCGTCGACCACGAGACGCACACCCGCGACGCCCGGCGCCTCGGCGGGCTGATCGGGCTGATGCCGATCACCGGCACACTGGCGGTGATCGCCGCCGCCTCGATGGCGGGGTTGCCGCCGCTCAACGGCTTTCTCTCCAAGGAAATGATGCTGGAGGCGGCATCGCACACCGTCTGGGGCGGCCGGCCCTGGCTGGTGCCGGCGCTGGCCACGCTGGGGGCGCTGTTCTCGGTGGCCTATTCGGCGCGCTACGCCTTCCACGTCTTCCTCGGACGCGAGCGGCACGACTACCCGCACCATCCGCACGATCCGCCGGCCGGCATGTGGCTGCCGGTGGCGATCCTCGTCGCCCTCGTCATCGCCATCGGGCTGTTCCCCGGCATCGTCGCCGGGCCGATCGTGGCGCTCGCCGCCGGCGCCACCGTCGGCGGGCCGCTGCCGGAATACCACCTGGCGCTCTGGCACGGCCTCGGCCTGCCGCTGCTGCTGGGCGCGCTCGCCATCGTCGGCGGCCTGCTGCTGCTGGCGGCGTTCGCGCCGGTGCGCGCGGCGCACGACGCGGTGCCGCGGCCCGAGGCCAAGCGGATCTACGAGGGGCTGGTCGAGCGCGCGGCCGCGCTGTCCGGCCGCATCGCCGGCGGGCTGCACGACGGCTCGCTGCAGCGCTACGTCGCCGCCGTCACCGGGGCGATCGTGGTCGTCGGCTTCGTCGGCTACTTCACCGGCCAACGCGCGCCGGGCGACCGGCCGCTGCTCGCCACCGACGTCCAGTCCTGGGTCGCCTGGCTGCTGCTGGTGTCGGCGGCCGCCAGCCTCCTCGTGCTGCACCGCCAGCGCCTGCTGGCCCTGGTGCTGACCAGCGTCATCGGCCTCGTCGTCTCGATGGCCTTCCTCTATTTGTCCGCCCCGGATCTCGCCCTGACGCAGATTTCCGTCGAGGT
>JRYC01014022.1_pt1 | contig 10108 bp, 10 predicted proteins | sample 235301 | NCBI WGS metagenome assembly JRYC01 (sample SAMN03074211, study PRJNA261470) | activated sludge metagenome | biome: Common Effluent Treatment Plant; feature: Wastewater; material: Activated sludge; isolation source: activated biomass of a common effluent treatment plant treating...
CCATGCCGGCAAGGCGGTGGCAGCCGGCGAGAGCCATGCCCGGCTGCTGCTGCTCGACGCCTGGCGCGAGGCGCAGGTGTTCACCGACCGCGAGCGCGCGGCGCTGGCCTGGTGCGAGGCCCTGACCCTCGTCACCGAGGGGCACGTGCCCGACGAGGTCTATGCCGAGGCGCAGGCGGCCTTCGACGACGCCGAGCTGGCGGCGCTGACCTCGGCCATTGTCATCATCAACGCCTGGAACCGGATCTCGATCGCCTACCGCTTCCTGCCGCCTGTTGCGGACGCCGAATCCGAGCAGGCTCAAGGAACATAGCTCCCTTCGTCGGTCACATCGGTTGCGCAGCAGCGGGCCAGACGGCGATACTGATGGCGAGCGGAATCAATCGACATCGCTCGTGGCTTCTCCGTGATGCCATGACAAGGGACGTCCCAACCCGACTGACTCCAAGACATTCTTTTCAGATGGGCTCTCCACACGAGACCGCGGACATTTGCGCTACAGCTGCGAAGCCAGAAAAATATCGGAGGGTAAGGAAATGCACGTCCGGCGACTGAAGATTGCAAATTTTCGTGGTACCTCTCAGGGTAGTGTCGATTTTCTTGGCCATACGCTGCTTGTGGGTGGCAATAATATTGGCAAGTCGACTGTATGCGAGGCGCTCGACCTCGTGCTGGGGCCGGAGAGACTATTCCGTAGACCGGTTATCGACGAGCACGATTTCTACTGCGGACGATATTTGACGGCTGACGGAGCCCCCATCGAGGTCCACATTGAGGTTGTCCTTGTCGATCTCTCCGACGAAGCTAAACGGCGATTCGGCGGTCATCTGCGCCGTTGGAACGATCAGGCCGGCACCTTCATCGACGAAGGAGAGAACGGGCTCGACAAGGCCGACGCGCCCGAGACGGTTTGGGCCTTACCGCTGTCGTTCCTCGGCCGCTATGATCGCGAGGAAGATGATTTTGTGGGGAACACCTTCTTCGACCATCCGACGAGGGAATTGGGTGCGCTCGACGAGGAGACCGAGATTAAGCTCGGCCAAGGACGTGTTCCATTCACGCGCGTGCATAAGCGGCTTTGTGGCTTTGTGTTTTTGCGGACCCTGCGGACCGGGTCCCGTGCACTGAGCCTGCAGCGGGGGTCGTTGCTCGATTCGGTCCTGAAGCTCGGCGGGGCTGGTGCCGTTGAGATGTGGCAGGACACGCTCGGCCGGCTGCAGGCGCTCGACCCGGCAATCGGTGAGATCGAGCAGTTGAAGCACATTCGCGCCGAAGTCCGGTCGCGCATGGGCCGTTTCGTCAACCTCGCGCCAGGCGACAATTCCACGGCGTTCTTCGCGTCGGACCTAACGCGCGAGCATCTCCGCGAGGTCGTGCGTCTGTTCATCGCAGCGCAGCCGGGGCAGCATCTTGTGCCCTTCGGCCGGCTCGGCACTGGCTCGATCAACCTATTGGTCTTCGCGCTGCTGACCTTCATCGCCGAGCTGAAGGACAAGCAGTCTGTAATCTTCGCAATGGAGGAGCCGGAGATCGCGTTGCCGCCGCATACGCAGCGGCGCGTTACACGCTTTGTGCTGGCCGAGATGGGGCAATCCATCGTCACATCCCATTCGCCCTACGTGATCGAGCAATTCGATCCGGCGCAGATCGTTATCCTCGACCGCGACGAGGGCGGCGCGCTGACGGGCCAGCCAATCGACGCTCAGGCGGTGAAGCCGAAGACGTATCAGACGGAGCGGCGCCAGTTCGCCGAGGCGATCCTGAGCCGGGCAGTGCTGGTGGTCGAGGGCTCGACCGAGGCGTCGCTGTTTCCGGTCGCATCTTCGATCATGGAAGACTCGCTGCCCGTCGACTCCTACATGCATTTCGATCTTGCCGGCGTCAGTGTCTTTGACGCCGGCGCGGACAATGCGGTGCCGCGTCACGGGCCGATTTTCTCGGCTCTCGGCAAGCTCGCCTTCGGCTTCTACGACAAGCCGAATGCCGCGTTCGGTCAGGATTCCCTCGACAAGCTGAAGAGCTACACCCAGGTTTGGGAGTCACCCGAAAAGGGGATCGAGAACGTCCTTATCAAACAGATGCCGATCGCGGTCGTGCGGCGCTTCCTCAACGAGGCGAAGGATCGGTCCGACTATCCCGCTGTCGGGGCCTATGATCCGGCGGCTGGCGATGCCGACGTTGCGGCGCTGGCGACCAAGGTGCTCAAGGCCCGCAAAGGCGAGGCTTATGGCTACGCGGCGATGCTGATCGCGCAGTGCCAGACCGCGGCGGAACTGCCCTCGACGATCCGCGAGATCCTCGAGGCGATCCACAAGACCCTTAGCGCCGTGCCCGAAGACATTGCGGCACCGGTGCCTGGCGATATCGAGGATCTGCTGGGATGAAGCTGGAGCTGTGCGACAAGCGCAAGGCGATCATCGCACAGGCCGGGCATCTACTGGTGCTCGGTGGACCGGGCTCGGGGAAAACGACGATCGCGCTATTCAAGGCACAAGGCCGCTTCGCGACACTGAAGCCCGGGCAGGAAATTCTATTCCTGAGCTTCTCGCGCGCTGCGATCCGTCAGGTCCTCCTGCGCTGCAAGGAAATCCTGACGCCGAGCCAGCGCCGGGCCGTCGTGGTCCAAACCTACCACGCTTTCTGCATGGAGATGCTGGAAGCACATGGGCGACTATTGCATGGGCGGCCGGTGCGTTTTCTTTACCCCGGCGAGGAACGGTTGCAGAAATCGGCGTTCGATGGCGACTGGAACGTTGAGCGCCAGCGTCAAGCAGCGGAGCTGGGGCTTTATTGCTTCGACCTCTTCGCGGCGGGCACGGCCGAGCTGCTCGAAGGATGCGCGGCACTGCGCGGGCTGATCGCTGATCGGTTCCCGATGATCATCGTCGATGAGTTCCAAGACACCGACGACGATCAGTGGCGGATCGTGCGAGCGTTGGCCCAAGTGACCGATGTGTTCTGCCTGGCGGACCCCGAGCAGCGGATTTTCGATTATCGCGACGACATCGATCCGCGCCGGCTGGACATTCTACGCGAGGCAGTTGCAATTGCGGAATTCGATCTCGGGAGTGAAAACCACAGGAGTCCGAACACTAGCATCCTCCAGTTCGCCGACGCTGTCTTGCGCAACCAAAGTCCGTTGCCTGTGACATCTGACGTCAAGCAGGTAAGTTATTGGGCGAATGCGTTCCCTGCGACGGTGCATGCGGCGGTGATCTGGACATTCAGCGCGCTGCGCAAAAAGGGTGTCGAGAAGCCGAGCGTCGCGGTGCTCTCGCGGAGTAACTCGCTGATCTCCGACCTGTCGGTGATTCTTTCGGAATCTCACACTTACAACAATCAGCCGCTGCCCATCGTCGAGCACGATGTCGTGTGGGATGCGGAGCTGTCGGCTGCGGCGGCAGTCGTCGTCGCATCGATCCTAGAGTGGCCGACCGGGCCGGCCACGGAGAGCCTGGCGCGGACGCTTCGAGTGATCGCCGGCTTCTACAAGCTGAAGAACGCCGAAGAGCAAACCCATACGGCGACCGAGAACGCTCGCAAATATGACGAGGCTGCGGCCAAGGTGGCGAAGGGTGAGGAACCGCGGATCAAGGCCGCGAAGGCATTGGTCGCCGCTCATGCGGCCGGTATCGCGTTGGTCGGCGAGCCGGTGGCGGACTGGAAGGCGGCGCGTCGGCTGCTTCAGGATATTCCCGCGCTCAGCGAACTGTTTCGCGAAGTGCGGCTCGTTCGCCTCTTTAGGGCGACGGATGCTTTGGCGTCGGGGCTTGGGGAGCGCTGGCTCGCCTCAAGCAGTTATGCGGGGGCCAGCGATCTCGTGAAACGTATTCTCGAGCAGGAACGCCTCATCGCTGCCGAGCGCGACTCTCAGAGCGGCTGCATCCTGATGAATATGCACAAGGCCAAGGGCAAGGAGTTCGATGGCGTCGTGCTGGTGGAAGGCGCGTTCAAGTCGGGCTTCTTCGACGAGCGCACCGAGCATCCCCCGTTCGAGCGCAGTCGCCGCCTGTTGCGGGTGGGGTTGACGAGAGCCCGGACCCTTGTGACGATTCTCCGACCACAGAACGCCCGATCGCTAGTTGAATAGACGCTGAGGCCGGCCAGCAGCCACCCGCGCAGAACAGATGCCGCCATGTCGGACAATCACGCCCCGATCGCGTCGGCCAGCGTCACCAGCCGCTTGGCCTCGGCGACGTGCAGGTTCTCGATCAGCTTGCCGTCGACCACCACCACACCCTTGCCCTCGGCCTGGGCGGCCTCGAAGGCGGCGATGATCTTGTGCGCCCAGGCCACGGCGTCGGGGGAGGGGCCGAAGGCGGCGTTGGCGGCGTCGATCTGCTTGGGGTGGATCAGCGTCTTGCCGTCGAAGCCGAGCTCGCGGCCCTGGCGGCAGGATGCCTCCAGCCCGTCGGCGTCGTTGAGGTCGAGATAGACGCCATCGACGATGGCGATCCTGGCGGCGCGGGCCGCCAGCAGGCAGATGGCGAGCGACGGCAGCATCGGCAGCCGCATGGCGGTGTGCAGCGCCTGGAGATCCTTGGTGAGATCCGAGGTGCCCATGACGAAGCCCTCGACGCGCGGATGGTCGGCGATCTCCTCGGCGTGCAGGATGCCGCGCGGGGTTTCCATCATGCACCAGACCGGCAGGTGGCCGGGCGCACCGGCGCCGTCCAGCACGTCCACCGCCTCCTGCACCATGGCGGCACTCTCGACCTTCGGCAGCAGGATGGCGTCCGCCCCGGCCCTGGCCATGGCGACGAGGTCGCCCTCGCCCCAGGCGGTGTCGAGGCCGTTGGTGCGCACGATCAGCTCGCGCCTGCCATAGGCCGCCCTGTCGGCCAGCGCCGCCGCGATGACGTCGCGGGCGCCGGCCTTGGCATCGGGGGCCACCGCGTCCTCGAGGTCGAGGATCAGTCCGTCGGCCGGCAGGCTCCGGCCCTTCTCGAGCGCCCGGGCGTTGGAGCCCGGCATGTAGAGGATGCTGCGGCGGGGACGGAGGTGGGCGGACATTGACGGGGCTCCGGCGAAAACGGTCCGCCCGCTATAGCCGCCTCGTCCGATCGTTCAAGATCCGGGAGACGCCGAGCGCCGAAAGCGAGGGGCTCGAATTGGAGCGGACGAAGGGATTCGAACCTTCGACCCAACCTTGGCAAGGCAAACGCGCCTAGCGTTTTCAGCAACTTAGATGCTGGCAAAGCTATCCTGACCCACCAGCATGCAAGGAAGTAACGCTGGTGCGTGTGAGTTGCGTGCCAGTCGGTGGGTCTGCGGACCTATCGCACAGGCCCGTCAATACCCCCAAATCGACGCCGAGGGCTCCATCGCCTGTGCCCTGACGCAGAACCGCACGAGCTGGCCGGTCGCGACCAAGGGGCGACCCGAGCCACACATCGGCTATGGCGCCTATCACAGCCTCGCTACGGCCGTGGCGGAGCAACTGCGGCGATCGGGCATCCGGTTCGTGAAGGCCCCTCCCGCGCGGCAGCACAGCGTCTGGGCCGGAATGCATGTGGTGTTCTGCGGTAGACCGTGCCGTTGCGCTCGACCGTTCGGGTGGGCGAGGTTGGATCGCCATCTGTCATTTGATGACGGATGGCCGGGTGCATCCGTCCGACCATGACATGATCAACCGCGCCCTTGGCCGGGCGGCCATGAGGCCCCCATGATGGCCGCCGAGCGTCATTCCCGATCCGGCTGCCGCCCATGGGCTTCCTCGACATCGCCATCCTGCTGAACATCACCGTCGGCCCGACCAAGGCCGCCGCCATGTACCTGGCGCTGACCGCCGAGGCCGATCCGAAGCTGAAGCGGCAGATCGCCGTGCGCACCGTCGTCACCGCCACGGCGATCCTGCTGCTGTTCGCCCTGGTCGGCCAGTCGATCATCGGCTTCTTCCACATCGGCATCCCGGCGCTGCTGATCTCGGGCGGGCTGATCCTGTTCGTGTTCGCGCTGCAGCTGGTGCTGGGCGAGGATCACGACGATGCGCCGAAGGCCGACCGGCCGGCGCCGTCGCCGGGCCTCGCGGTCTATCCGCTGGCCATGCCGCTGATGGCCTCGCCGCAGGGCATCGTCGCCATCGTCACCATCACCGTCGAGCGGCCGGACATGGCGGGCCGGCTGCTGCTGCTCGGCCTCCTGCTGCTGCAGATGGCCGGCAACCTCGTCACCCTGCTGTTCGCCGAGAAGATCTTCTCCTGGATCAGCCCGGCGATCTTCAAGGTGGTGATGCGCATCTTCGGCCTGCTGCTGTGCGGCCTCGCCGTCCAGCTCGTCATCTTCGGCCTGCAGGTGCTGAAGGTGATCCCCGGCACGCCGGGCTGAGCTGCGGCCATGAGGCCGCTGCCGCAGCCAAGCGAGGCCAATGCCGCGCACATGCAAGCCGATGCCATCGAAGGCGCCCTGTTCCAGCTCGTCCCCCCTTTCAGGTCGGCGAGACGCTGCGTTCCTGGGCTGTCTGCGTGAACGCCCGGCACGTCTCGGAGGCTGCCGACCAGCTCGGTGCCTCTACAGCATCCGCAGCACGCTGCAGGGCGCCGCCGGCAAGGCGATGACCAGCTTCATCGAGCGGCTGGAAAGGCTCGAGGACGAGCGCCGCGACGTCGGCGACCAGATCAAGGATGTGTTCGCCGAGTCCACCCTGGACGAATGCCAGCGCCGATCGAGCGTCACCGCGCGTGGGGCGAGCGCGCTTCCATCTCCGGCCTGTCGCGATCGTCTACTGCGCCCTCGGTCTCGCCGGCGAGACCGGCGAGGTCGTGAACAAGATGCAAGAAGGCCCACCGCGACCACGGCGGCGAGTTCAACATCGCCGCGATCAAGGCCGAGCTGGGCGACGTGCTCTGGTATCTCGGCCAGCTCTCCTACCTGCTCGGCCTCGAGTTGTCCGATGTCGCCACCGGCAACATCACCAAGATCCTCGACCGCAAGGCGCCCGGTGTCACGCGCGGCACAGGAGACAACCGATGAGCTCGCTCAGCAACGAAGGCAAGGTCGCCAGCGGCCTCGGCACCGGCGTTGTCCTGGTCTGGCTCTGGAACGACCTCCTGGCCGCGGCCAGCCGCACGCTCCTGGGCTTCGACCTCCCGCCGACCCCGGCGGAGGTCGCGGTCTGCATCGCGCCCGTGATCGTCGCTTGGCTCAACCGCGAGATCGCGGCATAGGCACGACCAATGCAACAGGCGAACTCGGCGCCGGTCGCTCGCGATCTTGCGCCGATACGGACTCAATGCGGACCCAAAAACGAGGAAGAGGGCCGCTTCCGACAGCGGCCCTCTTCCTCGACAAACCCTTGAAATTCTTGGGCTTTTGATGGAGCGGGCGAAGGGATTCGAACCCTCGACCCCAACCTTGGCAAGGTTGTGCTCTACCCCTGAGCTACGCCCGCGTCGGGCGGCTACATAGGGGAGGCCGAAGGGATTGGCAAGCGGCGCCGCGAGGGGGCCGTACCGCGGAGTGCCGGGCACCGGCGGCCAGGGTGTCGGCGCCGTGCACCATCCCTTGTATCGCAACCGGCCGCGGCCCATCTTACGGGGCGCCGGCCGAAGGCACGGCGGCAGGACTATCGCGCGCAGGCCGCGCCAGGAATGAGGCCCCCGACATGCAGCTGTTCGGCGGCGCCACGGCGCCGAAGGCGGCCGGTGGTACCGACGTCGTCAAGGACGGCGACATCACCAGCTTCGCCGACGACGTCATCTACGCGTCGCAGAAGACACCGGTCCTCGTCGACTTCTGGGCGCCCTGGTGCGGCCCGTGCAAGCAGCTGACGCCGACGCTCGAGAAGGTGGTGCGCGCCGCCAAGGGCAAGGTGCGGCTGGTCAAGATCAACATCGACGAGAATCCCGAGCTGGCGCAGCAGTTCCGCATCCAGTCGGTGCCCACCGTCTACGCCTTCGTCGGCGGCCAGCCGGTGACCGGCTTCGCCGGCGCCCAGCCGGAGAGCCAGGTCAAGGCCCTGGTCGACAAGCTGGCGGCGATGGGCGGACCCCCCGCCGCCGAGGAGGATGCCGAGGGCGGGCTCGAGGCGGCCAGGACGCTGGCGGAGCGGGGCGAGTGGCGTGCGGCAGCGTCGCTCTACCGCGAGGTGCTGGCCGAGGATCCGGCCGAGCCTGAGGCGATCGGCGGGCTGGCGCGCTGCCTGCTCAACCAGGGGCAGAAGGACGAGGCCCGCAAGCTGCTCGACAAGGCGCCGAAGGAGGTGCAGTCGCACGCCGCCATCAGCGGCGCCCGGTCGGCGCTGACCCTGGCCGAGGAGGCCGGCGAGATCGGCGACCCGGCGGAGCTGCAGGCGCGGCTCGGCCGCGATGCCGACGACCACGAGGCGCGCTATGCGCTGGCCACCTCGCTGTTCCTGGCCGGCCAGATCGACGCGGCGATGGAGCATCTGCTCAGGATCGTCCGCCGCGACCGGGTCTGGAACGACGACGCCGCCCGCGCCCAGCTGCTGAAATTCTTCGAGGCCCTGGGGCCGAAGCATCCGTCGACGCTGAAGGGCCGGCGGCTCCTGTCCTCGGTGCTGTTCAGCTGATGCAGGCCCCCGGCGAGAGCCTGCCGCCGCGCTTTCCCGTCTTTCCCCTGCGCGGCTGCCTGCTCCTGCCGGGTGGCAATCTCCCTCTCAACATCTTCGAGCCGCGCTACCTCGCCATGGTGCGCGACGCCATGCTGACCGACCGGGTCATCGGCATGATCCAGCCCCGCCAGGATGCCGACAGGCGCCCGGCGCCCGAGCTGTACCAGACCGGCTGCGCCGGGCGGATCAGCAACTTCTCCGAGACCGAGGACGGCCGCTTCCTGATCACGCTCACCGGGCTCTGCCGGTTCGACATCGCCCGGGAGCTGGAGGTGTCGACCCCCTATCGCCAGGTGCAGCCGGACTATGGCCGCTGGCGGCAGGATCTGCAGCCGAGCCGTCCGCCGGCGACGCTCAAGGCCGAGCTCCTGGGCGTGCTGCGGCAGTATTTCGCCAAGCACGGCATCGAGGCCGACTGGCAGACCCTGGAGGCGGCGCCGCTCATGGCCCTGATCACCTCGCTTGCGATGATCTGTCCGTTCGAGGCCAACGAGAAGCAGGCCCTGGTCGAGGCGCCCGACCTCGAGCGGCAGGGCAGGCTGCTGGTGGCCCTGATGCGCATGGACACCATGCCGCCCTCCGGCGTCGATTCCTCGCTCAAGCACTGAGACAAGCCCATGACCGAAACGGCCCAGCCGGCTCCGATCGACCCGAAGCTGCTCGAGCTCCTGGTCTGCCCGCTCACCAAAGGGCCCCTGCGCTACGACAGTGCCGCCCAGGAGCTGGTCTCCGAGAAGGCCGGCCTGGCCTACCCGATCCGCGACGGCATCCCGATCATGCTCGTCGACGAGGCGCGCAAGCTCGGCGAGGCCGAGCGGGTGCCGCCAGAGCTGCGCCGGTGAGCGCAGGCACGGCCTGGCCGGTCGAGATCAGGGTCCGCAACGCCGAACGGCGGCTGGAGATCGATTTCGACGACGGCAGCAGGTTCTCGCTGCCCGCCGAGCTGCTGCGGGTCGAGAGCCCTTCGGCCGAGGTCCAGGGCCATGTGCCGAGCCAGAAGGTGACGGTGGCCGGCAAGGGTGCCGTCGGCATCGTCCGCCTGGAGCAGGTGGGCAACTACGCCGTGCGCATCGTCTTCGACGACGGCCACGACACCGGCATCTTCTCCTGGCCCTATCTCTACCGGCTGGGCCGCGACCAGGCGCAGGTCTGGCAGGCCTATCTCGACGCGCTGGCGCAGAAGGGGCTGTCGCGCGGCCGGGGATGACGCTCCGCCTGCTGCATAGCGCCGACTGGCAGCTCGGCCGGAGCTTCGCCGGCATCGGCGGCGACGCCGCGGCGCTGCTGCGCGAGGCGCGGTTCGAGGCGGTGCGGCGGCTGGCGCGGCTGGCGGCCGAGCACGAGGTCGCGGCCGTGCTGGTGGCCGGCGACGTGTTCGACGGCAACCAGGTCGCCGACGCCACGATCCATCGCGCCCTGCAGGCGATGTCGGCATTCCGCGGACCGTGGGTGCTGCTCCCCGGCAACCATGACGCCCATCTCGCCGAATGCGTCTGGACGCGACTGGAGCGGCTGGGCCGGCCGGACAATCTGCGC
>JRYC01006536.1_pt1 | contig 10076 bp, 11 predicted proteins | sample 235301 | NCBI WGS metagenome assembly JRYC01 (sample SAMN03074211, study PRJNA261470) | activated sludge metagenome | biome: Common Effluent Treatment Plant; feature: Wastewater; material: Activated sludge; isolation source: activated biomass of a common effluent treatment plant treating...
CCGCCTGCGGGTGCCCCAATCGTTCCTGAACACCGCTCGCGAGTTGCGCGGCTCCGAGTGCCACATCGCCCATGAACTTGCGCGCTCCGGCGAGCGCCAGTTGGCCGCCGGACTTATCGCGATTCGGATTGACCGGCCGAGTCTGCGGTCCTTTGGACGGCCCCGCCGTGTTTGCACGGATCGCCGCGACGATCTGCGCATCGGACATGCCATCCGGAAATTCGACCTGACCGAAGCCGGGGACTTCGATGATTTGCGGCATTATTCGATTCTCCCGGTCTCCGGGTTGAACCGGCGTACCGCGGGCGCACTTGCACCCTCGGGCGCCTGGTCACGACGCGCCTTGCTTTGTGCCCGCGCAACCGCAGCACCGACCACGCCGCGCAGGTCGCGAATGGCCGCCTGCGCGCCGGCGATCGATTGTTTGCGCTGCGCGAGTCGCGTAATGGCCGCGGTCGCCTTCTCGCCTTCCTTCTCAGTGATCTGGCCACCGCCTTTCAGCGTGTTGAACGCTTCGAGGAACGCCTTGCCCTGGATCTGTTCCCAGATGGCAAAAGCGTCCGCCTGCTCGGTGCCGGGGATTACGGGCGCGAGCGAATACGCCCCCCATAGCCGATTAAAACCGGGCGCTTGCTCGAGCGCATCCAGTGTCCCGAGCAGTTCCGTCGCGTTGGCCTCGATCCGCGGCAGGTCCCCGGCCGCTGCGGTGCGCGCCTTGGCTGCCTCGCGCGCTTCAACCGTCGCGGCCGCAGCCTCCGGCGTGGCATTGGCGCGCTTCATGTTCAGGAAGGCCGCCTTGTCCTCTGGCGACAGACCTGCAAACCATTCGTAATTGCGTTGATCTGTGGTCGGCTCGACGAGGGACGCGGGGCCGCCGCCCGCCCGCTGCGGTATCTGCACGGAGCCGGGCACCACGCCCTTATCGCCGAACAGGTAGGAGTAGCCATCCTGCTCGACGACCTCGGGGCGAGCGACCGGCGCGGGCGCCTGCTGCGCCTTCTCGTGCTCCATGAGCACGCGCGTCGTCTGCGGGTCGATGCGCGCGAGCGCGCCCCAATCCTTGCGCGCATACGCCTCGTCCCAAAGCCGCTCCTCCTCGTCCTCCTGCGCCGCCGTGGCGGCCGCCTGTTCACGCTCGAACGCCAGTTCGTTGTTCCGCTGCTGCATCAGCGCGTTGCGGTAGTCGTCGGCCACCTTCGTGCGCATCGCCTCACGCAGCGTGTCGCCGAACTGCGCCACGTAGGGCCGCGCGATCATCGGGTCGACGGGCATGGTCAGCCTCCCGGCAACTGGTAGCCGCCTGAATACGGGCCATACGGAGAATACGGCGACGTCTGCCCGGCCGGCCGCGACTGCAGGTAGCGGTTCCAGATGTACATATCGCCGATGCCCTGCACGCCCTGCCCGAGCGCATTCGTCACGCCGAGCACGCCCGAGGCGCGGGCATCGCCGACATTCTGTGCGGCCGCGCCCGCCTGATTGCTGTAGGTCGTCGCAGTCTGTTGCGCGGCCGTGTCGCCGCCGCCCGCGAGCCGCATCCGCCGGTTGAACCAGTTGTCGAATTCGCCCGCGGCCAGATTGCTGTTGAATTCGCTCAACGCCCGGAGCGCATTGCCCGAGGCCGCGCCGCCACGGGCCGCAAAGCTGTTGCCGATCGCGCGCGTGCCCTCGTCGCGGCGGAACTGGTAGTCGGGCGACGCTTGAAAGGCCGCGAGGCCCGTCGGCGCCGCAGTCTCGGAGGGTGTGGCAGGGGTGGCGGCCGACGACTTAACGCCCGCCTGAAGTCGCTGGATGTCGGCCATCGTGAGCCCGGCGCGCATCAGGCGCTTGAGACCTTTCTTGCCCGGCGCGCCCAAGGTGCCCATCTGCGCGATGTCATCGAGGCTCGCGCCCTGCTTGATGTACTTCGCCACGTTCTTGTAGGTGATCGGCGTCGCGGTGCGCGCGAGTTCCGCACCTGTCGAGTACGGCGCCGACGTATAGCCGAACATGCGGTTGATCTCATCGAGCGCCTGATAGCCGGTCGAGCGCAGCGGCTCGGAGATGCCCAAGCCCATGAGCATATTGCGCCGGGCAATCTCCTGCTGCTGCCGGGCCGCGCGCTCCTGCGCATTCGCGGCCTCATTCGCGCCGAACGCGCCCGAGCAGCNNCCGCGCGCTCCTGCGCCTTCGCCGCCGAATTCGCGCCGAAGGCCCCGAGCAGCGCGCTTGCGCCCTGGGCGATCGCCATGCCGGTGACTGGATCGATCATCGGTCTATCCTCTCGCTCGTGTGGCAAAGGTCGGCCGCCACGTCCGCCGCCACTGGCGCGCGGGCGAGACGGTCGCCGTGAAGGTCGGGGCGAACCCGCGCTTGCTCTCGCGCGTGAACGCGCCATAGGGCCGCATCGGGACGGCGGCCGGACCGAGCCTAGTTATCATCCTCGATGCCTGTAGCCGCAAAGCTACACGTCCCGTTGGTGCTGTAGACCCGCACCACGTCCGCCGCGTTCACGGTGAAGGCGACACTCGAGGCCGCATCGTTCGCCTCGATCGGCTGGCCGTACGCAATGTAGTGCGCGTCCGCGATCGCCGCGCCCGCCGGGCTCACGGCAATGCGGAACGTGTCGGCCGTGCTGCGATTGCACACCAGCACGCGCACCGTGGCGTGCTTCGCGGTCGGCACAGTGTAGAGCGCCGTGAGCGTCGCCGCCGACGGTGCGCCCTGCGCCAGCATTCCATAGACGCGCATCAGTCCCCCAGGAACCAGGCCATCTGTTCAGCCTGCCGGAACAGCAGCGCGTGCGCCTGCTCGTCCGCCGCGTGCGCGGCCATCAAATTCCCGTGCGCGAACGGGTCGCCGTTGTGCGTCGCCACCGATGCGTCAATGCCCGCCTGCGCCGAGAGCGTCGCGACCGAGTTGCCGTCGCTCGTGACCGCGAGCCCAACGCCCACGGCATTACGCGCATCGGCCTTGGCGAGCACTTCGACGACAAATTGCCGGAACCACGTCGCCGACCACGTATCGGGAATGCGCAGTGGGGTCTTTTCGAGGCCCGCCATCACGCCACCCGGAGCGTCGTGTCGAGCACGCGCACGGGCACCTGCGCATCATCCACGCTCATGCGGTAGACCCGATCGCGCGCCTGCCCGAGCCGGTGCCAGCGGACGATGTGCTTGTACTCTCCGGTACGCCCAAGCTCCCGCGGCGGCAGCGCGAGCCACGTATTGCCGCCGTCGTCGGATACTTCGAGCAGCACCGTCGGCACCTGGCCGAGCGGCGCGTCCCCGGTGCGCGCGATGAGTTCAAGCTCCGAATGCACGATGCGCCGGTTCGTGTCGTAGACCTGCGGGTAGGTCCACTCGCGGCGCAGCGTCCCGCCAAACTCCGTGTAGGTCGTGTCGGAGAGTGCGCCGACGTTTCCGGTGGTGCGCGACTGGACGAGTACCTTGCCGTAGCAGTGGCAGGCGCCCACAACGTCCCAGGTCGTCTCGCCGTAGGTCTGGCGCTCGTGCCATTCGCCCGTCGTCACGTCGAGCACCCAACAGGCGCCCGCCGTCGGGAAGCGGAACACGCAGAACAGATGCCCGTTCCAGGTGTAGGGGAACGCTTCGCAGTCATCGACCCGGGTATAGCCCGCCAGTTTCTCCTCAACGCCGTGCTGCGAGACGCGCACGGGTGTCTGCCCGGTAAGCCGGCGAATCGTGCGGTCGTTCGCGAGCCAGAACACGGAGTTATCCTGCTTCACGACGCCCATGCGCGCGAGACATCCGTATTCAAGGTAGCCGCCCGCCAGTCGCTCGAACGGGAAGCCCGAGCCCGCGCCCGAGTTCCACCAGATTTCCATGGTCTCCTGACCGAACAGCAGTACCTGTCGGTGATCGACCTTGAGCGTCACGATGTCATCGGGCCACGCTTCCGCCGAGGCGAAGTCGAGGCCGTCATAGGTCGCCCCGTCATACAACTGCGAGCAGCCCCAGCGCTGCGTGCCGGACTCGGCCCACACCACGTAGCCGTCCACGTAGTCGATCGCCGAGAGCGCCGGGAGGTCCGGGTCGGTAATCGCCGAGACGGTGCCATTGGCGTAGATGTACTTGTTCGAGGTCACGATCTGCACGCCGTTTCCGGCGAATTGCAGTGTCGTGTTGCCGGGCAGTGTCCCGAGCGCCGTTTCCGATCCCGTCTCGTCGATCTTGTAGAGCGTGGTGCCGGCGACCGCGTAGAGCGTGCCGCGCATGACGAACAGCCCGCGGCCCGTGCCGCTCACGGACGAAAACGGCGCGATGCCCGGCGCGCCTACGAGTTCCACAGGCCCCTTGCTGCCCGTCGAGGTCTGCGCGTACACGTTCACGAGCCGCTGCGGGCTGCGCGATGGCTGCGCGTAGGAGGCGACGGGGAGGCGGATGGACGGCATCGGTCAACCCGTCTCGATGTCGAAGGTGCGGAGTCCGCCCGGCAGATGCGACATGTCCTGCTCGGGCATGCGGTCATAGACAGCCTGGGTGAGCAGCCGCCGGTAGTAGGTCTCGGCCCGCGCGCCGATGTCGGGCCGCACCGCGATGCCGTATTGCGGCGCGAGATGGACCGCGAGGTTGAACTTGACCGGCGCGTGCAGCGTCGGGCCGCAGGGGAAATCGTCCGCCGGCGATGTCTGGACGAAGTACCCGACCTCGATACCATGCTCGGACCATTCCTCGAGCAGGTCATTGAGCGTCACGAGGCCGTCGGCGCCCTGTTCGGCCGAGAGCGTCTGCGTTTCGGTGAGCACGCCGAGCAGGCGGAGTGCGTCGGCAATGATCGCGGCATTGGTGGCCATCAGTAGCTACACCTCGCGCATGGCAAGCCTGCCGCCATGCGACTGATCGCGCCCTCGCGCCAGGCGCGGAGGGTCGGATGGTTGTAAATCTCGCGGAGCGTCTGCGTGTTCACGTCCCCGAATCCGTAGCGCGCCTCGCCGTCCATGCAGCACAGGCTCGCCTTGCCCGTGGCCGTGATCGACAGTTCCCACCAGCGCCCGCAGGGCCTGTCCGGGACTGCCGGATCGTCCGTGGCCGTGAAGTCGATCCACGCATCGCGCTTGATGATCGTCGGCCGGAACTTCGGCCAGCGCCACGCCACGTAGCGACCGAAGTCCGCATCCGGGCCGACCCGCGAGACGACGACGGGATGCGGGAACGGCCGCGCATGCAGCGCATCGAGCCGCCGAGCGGTGCGCTCGAAGTCGAGTCCCATCAGGGATTCATACTCGACCGGCCGATGCGTGTTGAGCGACACCCATAGATGCGCCACGTTCGACAGGCGCGCCAACTCGTCAATGTGCCGATCCGTCAGGGCCGAACCGTTGGTGAACAGCCGCAGGACGGCCTTCGGCACCTTCTCGTTCATCGCCCGGCACAGCGGCAGCAGTCGCTTGTCGAGGAACGGCTCGTTCACCTTGAACGGCGAGAAATAGAACGGGAGGGCAAACGTCGCCATCTCGTCCACCAGTCGCGCAATCACCTCATCCGGCAGTCTCGCGCCCTGCCGCTCGATCCCCGGATACGGACAGAACGTGCATCGCGCGTTGCACAGCGCCAGCGTTTCGAGCGCCACCTCGTGCGGTTGCGCCCCATAGTGCGTGCGCAGGTCCGCGAGCAGCGTCACTGCTTCTGGAGCACAAAGAATAGCTGCGGTCCGCTCTCCCGCATGGCGATCGTACGGAAATCGGCCTTGTAGACCGGCCGATAGTCGCTCGCCGCTGTCTTGCCGACCTGCTCGCGGTAGAAGTCCTGTTCGAGAAACATCAGGCTCTTGGGCGCAATGATTCGCGTATGCCCGGGATCGCCCCATGCCCACTCGTTGTCCCACAACGGCACCGATGCGCAGAAGTACCCGGCCGGCTTGAGGATGCGCCAGAATTCGGAGAACTGCGCGAAGAAAAAACGGTAGTCGCCTTGAGTGCCACAGTGCTCCAGCACCTCGTAGGCGTGGATTTCATCAAAGGCCGCATCCTCGAATGGGTACGGCAACACATTCAGGTCATGCACCACATCGGGCGCATGCTCGGCGAACACGTCGAGCGTCGTCACGTTCTGGAACACGGGCGGGATCGCATCGAACTGGATCGCCTTCTCGCGCCGGCTTCCCGCGCCGATCAGCAGCTCCCGGCGCACGGGTTTCAGGACCGCACTCATGCCGCCGTACTCGTGGCTTTTCGGGCATCTTCCTCGGCGATCTTCTCCGAGATGAATTTCTTGTAGTTCCCCTCGTATCCGCCGTGCGTGAAGTCGAGGTCTGGCCATATCGGGATGGGCTTCCCGTAGTGCTTGCGATAGTCGTCGCAGAACGCGAAGTCCTCGCCGACAAAGCGGCCCTTCTCGTCGATGTAGGTATAGAACAGGCGCGGGACGAAGCCCTGCCCCTGAATCTCGATCTTCGGCGCCTTCTCCGCGAGTGTCGCGAGCACTTCGCGAGAAATGCACATGAAGCCCGTCGGCGCACGATCGGCCATGACCCATTCGCCGCCCGCCGCGTCCTTTTCAATCCACAGCCCGCCCTGCTCCGGGTGTTGAGCGAGCGCGACGGGATAATCCTCATCCTTCTGCCGCCGCCGGTACGCCCCGGCGCAGATGGGATGCCCCGACTTCGCGAGCCCGACGAAGGCACGCGGCTCGAACTTGAGGTCCGAGTCAATGAAGAACAGGTGCGAGCAGTCCTGTAGATCGTCGAGCGTGAGAAACCAGTGCGCGAACAGGTTGCGCGTCAGGTCGATGAACGCCCCGCCGCGCATGACGGCTGCCGAGAAGTACACCTGATACAGCGGGCAGCAGAATGCCGCTTCCGCGAGCGACTGCGAATACACGTCATCAACCCGGCCGTTGTAGGCGGGTGTGGCGACGTACACATGGGTCTTGGGTTTCTTCTGGCCGAGCCGTCGTTCCGTCATGGTCACTCCGTCAAAGAGGGGGCGGGTTGCCCCGCCCCCAGGTCGGTTACACCGTCAGCAGGGAATCGGTCGTGCGATGCACCACGGACAACTCGGGGTAGAGCCCCGCGAAGCCCGCCAGCACGTCGATGCGGCACGGGATCGTGTCCGAACCGATGGCGTACTGTCGCGCGATGCGCATCGAAATGCCGTCCATGCTCTGCCGCGCGCCCCACGCGCCGTACCTCGACACGTCCTCGAGGTCGGCCGTCGCAAAGACGAACGCATCCTCGTGGAAGAAGAGGTCCTGAGCGAAGGCCGTGTTGACCGCACCGACCAGGCTCACGGCGGCGCCGGACGCCACCGTGGCACCCGACAGGACGACGTTCTGATAGCCGTTGCCGCTGCCGGTCATGATGCCCGGCTTGACGGTGACGGCGTAGGCCGAGGCCGCCGTGGTGAGCGTCACATTCGACTGAACGACGAAGGTCCTGAGCCGACCCGTGCTGGCCTTCGACTCGGGATGCGCCGCGTAATGGTTCGACAACGTGATGAGGTCGCCCGCCTTGAGCGTGGTGGCCGAGTTCGCGCCCGTGACGCTGATCGTGGTCTGCGAGACCCACGAGTTCGCCGTCGTGGTCGTGTTCGCCTCGCCCGTCACGACCGCCGAGCCCGCGAGCGTGCCCGTAGTGTGTGACGGCAGCAGCGTGTTCTCGTACACGTCGAAGCCGCCCGTGCGACCCATGCGCCCCTCGCGGTACTGCTGCGCGATGTTGTCGCTCGCGTGGAACAGGCCCTTGACGGCATCGAGGAATTCGACCTTCGAGGCCGGATTCAGCAGCGCCGTGCGGTTCGACAGTGGCGAGAGTTCACGCGCGAGCTTGGCGCCCGCCGCCTGGAAATAGGCGTACGTCATCTTGCTGTTGGTCGTCGCGTTGACGTACCCCGGCGTGAGCTTGTAGGCCGCATCGAGGCAATCGCTCTCGATCTTGGCCGCGAGTTGCGCAATGGCCGGCTCGATGATCCGCTCGGAGAAGTTGTCGAGGCTCATAGTGAGTTCGACCGACGTGAACGACACGTCCACGCCGTACTGGCTCGACACGGTGAGCGGGGTCGATCGCTCGACGTGATCCTGCGCCGTCAGGGTCGCCCCGGTGCGGACCGTGTACTTCGACGGCATGCGGATGTTGAGCGACGTGCCGATCTTCGCGCCCGACTGCGCGAAACGGTCATCGTAGTCGCGCCGGACGTTGCCGACGAAATTGAGCTTCTGGTGGAGAACCCTGAGCGCTTCTCTCGTGATGGCGGTCGGCGTCAGAATCGTGTTAGCCATGGTCTACTTCCTGGCCCAAGGGGCCTCGTTTTTCGCAATCTGCTTGTTCCGCCATTTGAGCCACTCATCGACGCCCATATCGTCGGGTGTCTTTGTGACATCCGGTTCCACGGCATCGACCTTCGGCGTCGGTGGCGGTGCTTGTGTGACGTGGGAGGGACGCGCCTTCGCTTCCTTCGCTGCCTGTAATCGGCCTTCGATGCGGCCTAACTCGAGCGCCGCGACGTGCGCGGGTAAGCGCGCGATCTGCTCGGCCCGATCGCGGTTCTCCGCGAGCCAGTAGGCCAGTTCTGGACCCGTCTCGCTGTCGAGAATCACATCGCGCATGGCGCTGGTGATCGGCAGCGTCGGGTCCTGCATGACCTTGGCCTCGAAGTCCGGCGTGTCCTTGGCGAACGCGCGCTGCCGCTCGGCGAAGGACGCGGCCCGCGCCTGCTCGTTGCGCGCCCGCTCGTACTCGACAAACCGTCGTTCGACGGCGGCCTGAGTGCGTGCATCGGCGTATTCGAGCAGTGCGGACTGGTACTTCGCCTCGTCGTAGCCGTAGTCCTCGAGCCGGGGGAGTTTCGCTTCCTCGACCTTCGGTGCAGGCTCGACGGGCTGCCGCTGCATGGCGATCTGTCGCCAGTGCTCGGCCTCGCGTTCCCGCTGGTTTTTCTCCCACGTCAGATGGTCGATGCGCTGCTGAGCCTTTTTGGACAGGAATTTCCCGTCCTCGTCACGCAGCGGCGGCTCTGGGGTGGCATCGTCAGCCGTCGTTGCCGGTGCGTCGGTTGCAGGGGACGAGTCTGCGTTGGCCTGCGTTTCCGCGGGCAACAGGGGTGCGTCCTCAACGGGGCTTGCGCCCGGAGTTTCGTCGATCATGGTCGTCTCGATTGCAGGCCGTAACCGCGGCCAGTCGGATTCTGTCAGTCGATGGCGAGGACCAGCAGTACGGCCAGTTCCTCGTCCTCCTGTTGGCGTTGCAGTTCACGCAGCGCCAGTCGTGTCGCCAGTTCAGTGCGCGACCGCTCTGCGTAGGCCAGCGCGCGTTGTGCGCGTCGATCGAGCAGCGTGCGGTCCGTATAAAGCGCGGCGATCTGGTCGAGGCGCAGCCGGTCCACGTCGCCTTGCGTCGCGGTGCCATCTGCGATGAGCGCCGTTTCCAGCGTCTCCGCCAGGGCCTCGCGCTCGCGCGTCTCGTCGGCTTCCTCGTCGAGCGCGCGGAACCGCGTGCGGCGCAGCGCGTCCTGCTCGGCCCGGAAGTAGCGCGCCCATCCGCCCGTGGCCGCTTCTTCCTCGCGCTGCGCGGGCTCGAGCGCCAGCGCCTCGTCCGTCTCGATCGCGAGCCCGACGGGCCGGACGATGACGCCGAGCGGAGGGCGGGCGAGCGCGGTGTCGGACTCGTCGGCCCGGCCGCAGGCGCGGATCTTTTGCGCTGCGAGGCCGAGCGCGGTATCCGTCTCGGCCGCAGTGCCGCAGAGCCGGACCTTGCGAGCCGTGAGCGCAAGCGCCGTCTCGGTCGTGGTCGCGACCTCTACGGCCTTCGCCTTGACGCGCGCGAGACTGAGCGCGCTGTCGGTCTCTGTGGCGAGGCCCACACCCGCGGGCTCGCCGAGCGCCAGTGCGGTGTCAGTCTCGTCTGCACGCCCGGTAGAACGCGTTTTGACGGCACTTACGGCGAGTGCATTGTCCGTCTCAGTGGCAAGGCCGACCGGCTTGGCCTTGACCCGGACGAGTGCGAGGGCCGTTTCTGTCTCGCTCGCGAGGCCCGTCGCCTTGGCCTTGAGCTTCGCCAGCGCCAGCGCCGAGTCGGTTTCGCTGGCCAGCCCCGTCGCGCGCGCGTGCGCTGCAGTGAGCGCGAGCGCGGTGTCCGTCTCC
>JRYC01001988.1_pt1 | contig 10045 bp, 11 predicted proteins | sample 235301 | NCBI WGS metagenome assembly JRYC01 (sample SAMN03074211, study PRJNA261470) | activated sludge metagenome | biome: Common Effluent Treatment Plant; feature: Wastewater; material: Activated sludge; isolation source: activated biomass of a common effluent treatment plant treating...
GGAAAATCAACTCTCCTTCGCTGTTTGAACGGATTGGTGCCGCATTTTAGTGGGGGAATGATCAAGGGAGAGGTAGAAGTTCACGGGTTAAACGTGATTACTGCCGGGCCGCATGTGCTTAGCCGGACTGTCGGTTTCGTTGCCCAAAACCCGGAATCTCAGGTCGTCCTCGACCGGGTAGAAAGTGAAATTGCCTTTTCGCTGGAAAACGCCGCCGTGCCCCGGGAGGAGATGCGCGTCCGAGTGGAAGAAATGCTCGATCTGCTGGAACTGGCACCCTTGCGCGACCGCGCTGTGCAAACGTTATCGGGCGGTGAACGCCAGCGATTGGCTATCGCCGCCGCCCTGGTTCAGGGGCCTAAGGTATTGGTGCTGGATGAACCGACCAGCCAACTCGACCCACAATCGGCCGAAGAGGTCTTGCGGGCACTCGTCCGGCTGAATGAAGACCTGGGTCTAACAATCGTCCTCGCTGAACATCGTCTGGAGCGAATTGCTCGCTATGCCGATCGCTTAACCTGGATCGAGGAGGGGCGAATTCATTACGACGGTCCTGTACGCGAAGGGTTGGAACGAATTGATTTGGGCTTTCCGATCGTCCAGGTCGCGCGCACATTGGGCTGGCGACCGCTTCCACTCACGGTAAATGAGGCGAGGCAATTCCTGCCGCACTTACCCACATCCACAGCGAATGAACCACAACCAAGCCCGCCAATACAAACAAATAATATCGCGCTCGAGGTGAAGAATGTCCATTTCGCATATAATGGTCGTCCGACGTTAAAAAATGTAGCATTGACTGTCAGAAGTGGCGAAGCAGTTGCCCTTGTGGGGCGCAACGGCGCGGGCAAGTCGACTCTGCTCAAATGTATAGTCGGCCTGACACGCCCCAAGAGCGGGGACATTCTCGTTGCGGGGCGGTCTGTTAAGGGGCGTTCGGTCGCCGAGATTTGCCGGGAAGTGGCCTATCTGCCGCAAAATCCTGACGATCTCTTGTTTGCCGAAACCGTGGCTGACGAACTCAAGGTAACTTTGAACAACCATCGCCTCGCCCAAACGTCGGATGAAATTCATGAATTCCTGCACGTGCTGGGACTGGCTGAGGTGACTGAGGCCTATCCGCGCGATCTGTCCGTTGGGCAACGTCAGCGAGTGGCGATGGGAGCCGTGACTGTGACAAGGCCGCCGCTACTGTTATTGGATGAGCCGACGCGAGGGTTAGATCCTTCACTAAAGGCAGGTCTGGTGGCTCTGTGGCAGAGATGGCTGGCTGATGGGGCGGCGATTCTGCTCGTGACCCACGACGTGGAACTGGCGGCGGAGATCGCCGACCGAACGGTGATGATGAGTCAGGGTGAAGTGATCGCTTCCGGCCCGACGCGCGAGGTGCTGGGTAACACACCGAACTTTTCGCCGCAAATTTCAAGACTTTTACCGGGAAAGGGCCTGCTGACGGCCGCGGATGCCCTTGCTTATTTGTCGAACTGATGTCTGGAGAAATATCATGCCTCGATTGACAAAGATATATACCCGAAGTGGTGACAAGGGGTTGACCAGCCTCTCTGGAGGGCAGCGTGTGCCCAAGGACTCCCTGCGCGTTTCCGCTTATGGGACGGTGGACGAACTGAATTCCGCTATTGGCGTGGCTTTGTCCTTTGGTCTGTGCGAGAGATTGGCTACGGTTCTGCCGACAATTCAGAATGAACTATTCCATTTAGGGTCTGACCTCAGTTTTTTGGAGGAGGACAAGGCCAAATATTCGATCCCGCAAATCAAGGCTGATCACGTCACTCAATTGGAAACATTGATCGATGAAATGACGGCCGTCGTGGGGCCTTTACAGAATTTCATTCTCCCGGGCGGCTCCTCAGGCTCGGCCTTGCTCCACGTTGCCCGAACGATCTGTCGGCGCGCCGAGCGGGATGTTATAACCCTGGCCCAGGAAGAAGCGATTGGGCCTTATGTCGTTCAATATCTCAATCGTCTGTCGGATGCGTTGTTTGTCATGGCGAGATATGAGAACCATTTCCGTGGCGTGGCTGAGCCCCTGTGGAATAGCATGGCCTGAACTGGTCGATCGGATTACAATTCATCGGTTACTTCAACGCACTGTTGCATTGAAAATTACAACTTGCTCGCAGTTAGGCGCTTTAGCGCCGTTTTGAAGAACGCAACTAAAGTTGCTGACTACAAGCCAAGGATGCTTTTGTAATGGTGTGTTCAATTTATTAAGCGCAGATCCTGATCGAACTTGTTACTTCATTCAGGACTTGCAGAGGTGATTTGATGTTTGGAAATTTGATGATCGCGGCGTTGATTGTCATTATCCTGTGGGTGGTTATTATTGGAATATTCCTGACTATTTCCCGACGACAACCTGATGTTCAGGTGCAAATCAAGGAGATTGAAGAAAGGTTGGACGGCGTCGAAAAGCAGTCGGGACGGTGATTCAGTCATGGGGAGATCTTACACTTTCTGGTGGTTATTTCTGGGAATTTTTGTCGTTTTGACGACGGCTTGCGGGTCGGCCGAGACTGGGCTGGATGCTTGCGATGATCCGCCAGAGATTCTCTTTTTCGATGATTTTAACGGCGAACAGGATTGCGGCTGGGCAACATACAACCGAGGCGGAGGAGTTGCCGCTATCGAGAATGCCTCAATGCAGCTAACGGTTAGCCAACCGGGGCAGATTTGGTGGACGAACCCGGCGCGGAATTTCGATGATGTCGTTATCCGGACGGAGGCTCGCCAAGTGTCCGGCAGCGATGATAATGCTTACGGGCTGATTTGTCGTTATCAAAACCCGGAAAACTTTTATGCCTTCCTGATCAGCGGCGATGGATACTATGCGATTGCCAAGTACCAGAGCGGCAGCGAGAATGTTATCTATCTCACGGAGAATGGGCAGTTTCAGCCGTCCGAAGAGATTCATACGGGCATTGCTTCAAATGAATTATTGGTCTCATGTATCGGGAACCAACTGAGCATGGAGGTCAATGGCGCACCTTTGTTAACCGTGACCGATCCGACCTTTGTGACCGGGGATATCGGTTTGGCCGCCAGTACATTGCAAGCGGAAACGGGAGTCATCGAATTCGACAATGTTCAAGTTTCCGCGCCGTAGGATAACGATCTTGTTGCCTCTTGTGGCGGCGGCATGGCTCTTGATGGGCTGTGGAGGCCGGCCGCTGCTGCCACAAGGCCAAGGAGTGCTTGGCGAGCAAAACGCCGGCGCGAACTTTGCCGAAGCTTTTGTCGCGGGGCAAACCGGGAAATGGCTCATTGAACAGGACACAATCGGCTCCACGGCCATCGTCAATGAACAGTTGCTCATCACGGTGGCTGCGCCCAATACCGTTCAATACTCGACTTTGCAGGAGAAGGTCTACGGCGATTTTGCCCTTGAAGTCGATGTAACCCAAATCGCCGGGCCTCCTGAAAGCAGTTACGGAGTGTTGTTTCGGATGGAGGATGGGCAGCAATTTTATCGATTTGATATTACCGGCAACGGGTTGTATATCATCGAACGCCATAATGGTGACGGCACGTGGACTCGGCTCGTTCAGGAGTGGACTCCCGCGTCGGCGCTCAATCAGGGCCTTAACGTTACCAATCGGTTGCGGGTGTTGGCCTCCGGGCAATCACTCACGTTTTATGCCAATGATGTGTTGCTGACCCAGGTAAATGACGCCACCTATGCGGATGGTCTGATTGGCCTGGGTGCCGGGACTTTTGGTGGCAGCAACCTGCAAGTGGCATTCGACAATCTGACGATCACCGGTAGTGCGCCCTGAGGCATGGACGACTCGTTAGTTCGTAAACTTGTCGAACTGAACACTGAGTTTTATACCAGATTCGCAGACCCGTTTGCAGCGAGCCGGTCCACACCTCAGCCCGGATTCGCACGACTCCTCGAGTATTTACCCAATACCCCTTTTTCTGTGCTTGATGTCGGTTGTGGTAATGGGCGATTTGGTCGATTTCTCCATGATGCCGGACTCCTTCGCTCATATGTCGGTGTAGATGTGACGCCGGCGCTAATGGCAAAGATCGTCGAGTTTGAGGGAGAATTATATGTCAGGGATATCAGTCTTCCCGACAGTTTGCAGGGATTGGGAAAATTTGACCTTGTCGTTTGCCTGGCAACCCTCCAGCACATCCCCGGACAATCGAACCGGTTGCGGCTGGTGCATGAACTGGCTACGCATTTGGAACCAGCGGGACTTCTCGTGCTCAGCAACTGGCAATTCCTGAACAGTTCGCGTCAACGTCGGAAAATCCGTCCCTGGTCGTTGGTTGGTATTGAGCAGGCGCAACTTGAGCCGAATGACTTTTTGCTGTCATGGGAAAGAGGCGGGAACGGCGTTCGCTATGTGGCTCACCTGGATGATAAGACTACTGAAGAGATGACAAAACTCGCTGAATTACACCTGGTGAATCAGTTCACCAGTGACGGACGCGAGGGAACCCTAAACCTCTATACGATTCTGGCAGGTTGACACCCGATTGGGCAATGATACAATCTTTTAAGCATTTATTGGCTGATTATGGACGTAAAAGAAAGACTCCACGCTGATCTTACAACTGCGATGCGTGATGGCAATACCCAGCGTCGTGATGTTTTGCGCATGATGTTGGCTGCCATCAAGCAGGTCGAGATCGATGATCGCAAGACCCTTGATGACGCAGGTGTTGTGGAAGTCCTACGCAAGCAGGTGAAACAGCGGCAAGAGAGCATCGCGGACTTTGAGAAAGCGGGACGTCCAGCCGATGTCGAGCGGGAAAGAGCTGAATGCGTCATTATTGAGAGCTATCTTCCCCAGATGATGTCCCGTGAGGAAGTCGAGCAGATTGCTAAAAGTATAATTGATGAGCTTGGCGTCACCGATACCAAGAGCATGGGGCAGGTGATGGGGCGCCTGATGCCTCACGTCAAGGGGAAGGCTGATGGCCGCGTTGTAAACGAGGTCGTCCGTGGCCTGTTGCAATAAATACCCACCCGTGCGTCTTGCGCCGCTAAAATGAAGCATTATGCCGTTTCCCAGTGGGCTGAGAGCGCCCAACTTTGGGTCCGTCGTCATGCGTTATCAATATTTTTCATCGCGCTGACGATTGGATTGACCCTTATCCTGTCTTTCGATCTGCCAGGATCGAATCAGGTCATCGCTGTCGTCGGCCAACCCGCGCAGAACGACATCTTTTCTCCGCGTTTGATGACCTATACGAGCGATTTGCTCACCAGTCAAACGCGCGAGCAGACCAGCCGGACGGTTAGCGAGGTCTTTACGCCGCTTGATCTGGCGATCGGCCGCTCCCAACTCACGCTGGCCAGAGAAGCATTCACATTCATCGATGCGGTCCGCGCCGACTCATCCGCGACAATTGAGCGAAAACTGGAATATTTGAAGGCCATCGAGGGGTTGACAATTAGCGACGAGGGTGGGCAGGCTCTTCTCGATCTGAGCCAGGCTGATTTCGATGAGGTTCGGGTGAATATTTTCGCCATTATTGAGGATCTCATGCGCCAGGAGATCCGTCCAACCCAGTTGAATGATTTCCAGCGCACTGCTCGCCGGCTCGCCAGCCTCGAACTCTCGGCCGTCCAGACCTCCGTTGTAACGGAATTGGCTCCTCAATTTATTATTGCAACGGTATTTCCCGACGAGGAAGCCACGGCTATTGCGCGCGAGGAAGCAGCAGCCGCTGTCCAGCCGGTTTCTCGCACCGTTGCTCGTGATCAACGTATCGTCCGAGCCGGTGAGATCGTGACCGAACTCGACTATGAACTGCTAAATGAGCTTGGGCTTCTGCAACGAGAGACTAACTGGCCTCGTGCTTTGAGTATGGGCTTGGTCTCTCTGGGGATGGCGACCTTAATTTCGCTCTACTGGGTTCGGTTCCAACGACAACAATTCTCGAATGGACGTTACCTCGGCGTATTGGGTGGATTCATTCTCATTTTCACCCTGGTGGGCAAGATCATGACTGCCAGCGACGCGTTGGCCCATTGGTTTCCACTAGCGGCTTTGTCTCTTCTGCTGGCTGTGGTCTATGACTTTCGCTTCTCGATCCTGATCACCGCGCTTATGGCGGGACTGATCGGTATCATTAGCCCAAACTCGTTAGAGATGACCATATATCTGGCATCCGGTGGTATCCTCAGCGTATTGACGCTGAAAGATACCCAGAGGATGGCCGCCTTTTTCCAGGCCGGTCTACTGGCTGCGGGCGGCTATTTCTTCGTCATCATCTTCTTCTGGCTTCTTGCGGGGTTGGAGAAGAATCCAGCGGATCTCGCGATGCCGGCCGTTTCTGCTCTTGGAAACGGCTTGATCTCGTCGGCACTTACATTAGCCGGATTCTATGTTTTGGGCGGATTATTCGGGATAGTTACGATACTGCAACTCCAGGACCTGTCACGTCTGGACCACCCGCTTCTGCGTGAATTGCTGCGCTTGGCCCCGGGCACATATCATCACAGTATCATGGTCGCTAATCTGGCTGAGCAGGCGGCCGAACGTATCGGAGCGAATAGCACCCTCGTCCGGGTTTCCGCTTTCTACCATGACGTCGGCAAGACAGCGCGGCCGCCATTCTTCGTTGAGAATCAGGAAGGGATGGATCCACATGCTACGCTCGACCCTTATACCAGCGCCCGAATCGTGATCAATCACGTGGCCGACGGGATTGCGCTGGCGCGGCAACACCATCTGCCGTTCCGAGTGCAGGACATAATCGCCGAGCATCACGGGACGCGCCCGGTAAAGAGCTTCTATCGTAAGGCGCAGGAAGCGGCAGGTGAGGGGGCGGAGATCGATATCCGGGCTTTTCGATACCCGGGGCCGCGCCCCCGCTCGCGCGAAGCAGCTATCGTCATGTTGGCGGACGCGATTGATGCCACGTCAACCGCCCTAAGGCCCAACACCGAGAAGGCGATTGAGAAGCTTGTGAATACCATCATCGAAGAGGACATCCTCGAAGGGCAACTCAACGAGTGTGAATTGAGCATGGGCGACATTGAGCAATTGCGCGCGTCATTTATTGAAACGCTTAAGGGTCGGTTTCATGTTCGGGTTCAATATCCCGGTAATGAGTTGATGATGGCTGAGAATTTGCCCGAGTTTGCCTTGCCGGCGCCACAAGCTCGGCCGCTCGAACAATTGCCGCGCCCTGCTAATCGCGCGGCTTTGCCCGAACCGCAAATAAGGAATTGATAATGGCTTATACGGTCGATGTACAGAGCACGCAGCGTTATCCCGCGGACTTTATTCGCACGGTGGCGTCGGCCGCCAATGAAGCTATGACCCACCAGCAGGTCTCCGAAGGTGCTGCCCTGACCATTCTATTGACGGATGATGATTATATTCAGGAGCTGAACCGACAGTTTCGAGGTGAAGATCGACCCACAGATGTGCTCAGCTTCCCGGCGGGCGAGCCAATGCCCGGCAATGAAAGCCTGCTGGAATATTTGGGCGATATCGCCATCGCTGTGCCTGTTGCCGAAAGACAGGCGTCCGAGAAAGGACATCCTTTGGTTGCCGAACTGCAATTGTTGGCAGTTCATGGGGTGCTGCACCTCGTTGGTTACGATCACCTCGGGGGAGATGAAAAGGAAAAGATGTGGAGCGTGCAACGCGCCATCCTGATGCACCTCGGTCTGGATAACATTCAGCCTACCGAGGATGATCATGACGACTGAATCACGGGAGCATTTCATTTGGCGGCATCGTCTAAAGAGCTTTTCCTTCGCCCTGGAAGGATGCCGGCATGTAGTGCGCACGCAGCATAACGCCTGGATTCATGCCGCAATCAGCATTGCCGTATTCGCGCTCGCTATTTGGTTGCGCCTCTCTCGCCTCGAATGGTCTATATTAGTCTTGACGATTACGGCTGTCTGGATGGCAGAGTTCTTCAATACCGCCATCGAAGCGATGGTCGATATAGCCACGCCGGAATTTCATCCTCTGGCTAAAGTGGCCAAGGATGTGGCCGCCGCGGCCGTGCTGGTAGGGGCTATCGGCGCAGTGGTTATCGGCCTCTTGATCATGGGGCCGGCATTGTGGGCGCGGCTATTCCAATCGTAGTTTTAGGATGAATCAAATAGGTAGTGATTCCGTGGGAATTGCGTTGAACAGGGGGTTTCCGAGATCGCGATCGGATAGAGTGGGTTCGCTGTTGAAGTTCCAGGGCACGATCAGAGCGGGGTCATTCCAGGCGAGACCAAATTCATCGCGGCCGTCATAATAGTTATCGACAGTATAGATCAGCGTCACGTCGGTTAGCGCCAGGAAGCCGTGCGCGACACCCACAGGAATGAACAGCCCCCTGTTGTCGGCCGCGTCCAGGTCTATTGTTTCCGTGACGCGATAAGATGCTGAAGATCGGCGCAAATCAGCCAGCCCCACACGGATGCGGCCGCTGACGACGTACCAGTAGTCGACCTGGTTGAAGTGGTAATGAAGGCCTCGCAGGACTCCGGCCCTGGATTCGGAGCGGTTCGACTGAATGTTTGTCCATTCTCTCTGGGGGAACCACTCCTTGCGGAAAAGTTCGGTAAAGCGGCCGCGTTCATCGGTGAATGGGTGCAACTGGACATTGATGACCCCCGAGATGAGAGTCGATTCGGTCAATAACGACATAAGATAGATATTTCTTACGCTTTCACAAAATTGCTGATAAAGAACCAGATGTTTGCCGGACGCTCGGCCAATCGTCGAACAAAATATGGATACCAGGCTGTGCCATATGGTACGTAGACCCGAACACGGTACCCCTCCTGGGCCAGAGCGACTTGCAGGTCGCGGCGAATGCCGAATAGCATCTGGAATTCGAAGGAGTCGAGGGGGATATCGTTCGCTCTGACGTAGCGCTTAATGTCGTCGATCATGGCAGGATCGTGTGTGGCGAATGCGGGATACACATCATTGGAATGCGCCTTGTCGCTCAGCAACATCCGTGACAGGTTGAGATAATTCGCATCGACGTCGGCTTTTTGCGGATAGGCGACTTCCGGCGGCTCGGCATAGGCACCTTTACAAAGCCTGACCCTTGCGCCGTCTCCAATCAACTGCTCGATATCACCTTCACTGCGATAGAGATAGGACTGAATCACCACGCCAACGTTGTCCAATTTGTCTGTGTATCGCAATTGGCGGTAGATGTTGAGGGTGGCGTCGGTTGTGGGATGGTCCTCCATATCAATTCGTATGAAATTACCCACGGATTTGGCCTTTTGCACCACGACACGTATGTTCTCATATGCCAGTTGGGGATCGAGCTTCAAACCGAGTTGGGTAGGCTTCAGGGAAACGTTGGCTCGCAATTTATGCTTCTCGATATCATCAAGTAGCCGCAATATCTCGGCCTGGGCTTGCTGCGCTTCCCCTGAATTTGTGCAGCTCTCACCCAGATAATCCAGCGTGACAAGCAATCCCTTATCATTCAGTGTGCGGGTCGTCGCGATGGCCGCCTCCCTGTCTGTGCCCGATACGAACCGCGAGGCGACGCGCCAGGAAACTCCCCAATTACTGACGCTGGTTCGCGCCCAACCGGCTTGCGACAGATAGATGAGAATGGAGCGTAACCATTTCTCGCCATTCCGAAACAAGAGGAGGGTGAGAGCGCCAACGGCAAGCAGAGCTATGGAGACCGACAAATAAGAGCGGTTTTGTAGGGTAGGCTTATCCATGAGTAAATTTTACTCCTACCATAATGTTTCGTCACGCTATCAGATGACGACATTTTCGATACACGAGATCGGCAACCCATCATAATCGACTGACGAACGTACCTTATCATGCGGCTACGGGTTATCATTAATCAGTGCAATTTCTATTCAATCAGGAGAATCTTCTCTCATGAGTTTGCTGAACGGAAAGAAAGTTTTGATCTTTGGTGTCGCCAACAAATATTCCATTGCCTGGGCTATTGCGGAGACGTTCTCGGAGCAGGGGGCCGAAGTTGGAATTAGCTATGGAATTCCTCAACTTGAAAAGCGAGTCCTTCCCTTGGCCGAAGAAATCGGCGCCACCTTTGTGGAAAAATG
>JRYC01000451.1_pt1 | contig 10027 bp, 19 predicted proteins | sample 235301 | NCBI WGS metagenome assembly JRYC01 (sample SAMN03074211, study PRJNA261470) | activated sludge metagenome | biome: Common Effluent Treatment Plant; feature: Wastewater; material: Activated sludge; isolation source: activated biomass of a common effluent treatment plant treating...
CCGTACCCGCCGCCGGAACCGGAACCGTACCCGGCCCCCTACCCCGCGCCGGGGTCGTATCTGCCGCTGGTGGTCGAAATGGAGGCGTATCCGTGACCAAACACATTTGCAGTTGCGAAATATGCACCGCAGATCGGGCGCTACGTGCCGCCATCGACGCACTGGCGTGGCCGCCGGAGCTTCAGGAGAAACTAGAGGCGCTAGAGGCAGCGCATGACGCCATCGTGGAAAAGGCGGCGAATGACGAGATGGAATACGTCTGGCAAATCCAGCGGATAGGCGCGCTGTTCGGCATTGAGCGCGCCTGGCCCGACCTGATTATCACGAAGATCGAGGAGCTACAGGCCCAAGTGGGGCGACAGGAGGCCCCCACCCCATGACCACGCTCGCCCTACTCGCAATGTTCGCGGCCGTGACCGCCGGGGCGCTATGGGTCGTGTTCCCGTCGCCGCTCACGTTCACCGCCGCCATCGCCGCGCTGGGCGCAATGTGGCTCATTGAGTACGCCGTGTGCGCCCGCCAAATCCGGCGCGTGCAAGCCGCCGGCGGGACTGTCAACTACGTGGCGCTGCGCTGCGTCGGCTACGCCACGACCATGACCGGCATAGTTGTCGTGTGCATCGTAGCTGTGCGCGTCGTGTTCGCGCTATTCGTGGAGGCCCCGGCCCCGTAGCAGGTTGGCCCCCTGCCCCTGAGTGTAATTCCCGGCCGGAAATTACAACCGGCCATTAGGTTAGTGTAGGAGAGTGCAACGATGAGAGGTTTAGCAGCGGCGGTATTTCTCGGTATGGCGATTCTGTTTCTCGGTATCGCCGTGACAACTGGCATGGCGCTGGCCTGGATTATGGCCGGGGTCAACGGTCTATTATTCGTCGGGAATCTCATGATTTACATGAGCAACGAGCCGGGGCGCGAAAAGCCCCCTATCCCCTAACCCGATAAGAACGCCGGTGCAGCGAACACCGGCGGGCGCGGTAGGAGACAGCCACCGCGCCGCGAGTGATTGTAACAGTTAGTACGCAAAAGGAGACAAATAGCATGAGAGACATTATCAGATCGGTATTGAGTTTAGTCGGCCCGTTGTTCGCCCTGCTCCTGTTGGGTTTCACCGGGTATCAAACGTGGACGCTCCTGCTGGCAGTCAGCGGGTCGCCCATCATCGCCACTATCGGCCTCATCCTGTTCGAGGCCGGTATGATTTACTGGTGGTTCGTGTTCCGAACCGAGGCCGAGGGACTGCCGCAAATGGCCCTATCCCTCATGGTGTTCCTGGCCTGTTTCGTGTTCGTCGGCATCGCGACGGCGCTCAAATTAGGCGCGGTTGACGCGGCCGTGCTGGGCGAACACACCCCGGCCAAAATCATCACCGCCGCGGCCGTCATCCAACTGGCCGCTAAACTGTTCTTTCCCCTACTCCATCCCGACGTAACCCACGCCATTAAGGAGCGTGTGCAAGACGGCAAGATTATGAACCTGGGGAATAACAAATTCGACGCCCGTATCGACGGCATCGCCGACGAATACGCCGATGCAATGGTGGCCGTTCGCACCGAGCAGTTTTTGAACCGGCTCAACATGAAATACAGCACGCGTTACCTGTTGCCCGGCATGTCCGCCGCGGTCATCGAGGGGCAGACCGCCGCGCCCGCAGTTGCCCCCGCGCCCCGCCGGTCATTCATGGATCGCCTGTTGAACCGCGAATCCACACCGGCGCAACCGGCCGCGGGCGCCGCCGATGATATTACACCCGCCATGCCCGCCCCCGGTCAACTGTCCGAGACTGACATCATGGCAATTGCCGCCGCGGTTGCCGCCATGAGTAATTCCACCCATGACGCGCCGCGTCACGACCCGGCCGTCATCCCCCTGGCCGCCGAGCCGGGGCAGGGGGAACGGCCCAACGGCCCGCCCGCGCCGCGTTATGGGAGCGGCCCAAATTTTTGATAGCGGTCGCTGCCGCCTCCAGTGACGAGGTAGCACGACCGCGGAATCAGGCCCCGGCGCGGGTTGGAATGGACGCGCCGGGGAACTCAGGGGGAAGTACGACAAACTTACCCCCTAGACGAGATGGGGACGCCCCTAGAGAAAAGAGCGTACCCCCTAGACAAAAGCCATACCCCCTAGACCGTAGAAGTCTAGGGGGTATAGAAATCGACGCTTACACTCTAGGGGGTAAAGGCTGGATCGAGTATCGCCGCGCCGGCGGCAAGGTGTACTATGCACGTGACAGATGGTATGAGCGTGAAGGCGGTGAATGGGTCAAGCACTCCAAGAATCGCCGTGACCTTAGAAGCCTTAGCGGAGAAGAATATGAACAATGGAAAGCCCGACGCGCCGCCGCTAGAGAACGACGCAAGCAGCGTGCAGCCCGATCACATGACGTTCGCCAAGTGGTTATTGAGTAGTGAAAAATGCCTAGAGGTCATGCTGGTATCATCCGACCTTCCGACCGTCGCCACTACTGACAATGAGGCAGAGCTAGATAGCGGCGTGTGGTTTCTGTGCCGGGTTGATACGGAGTTTCTAGGGGAAACGATTATGAGGTTTATCAGGCGCGAGGCCACCCCATGACGCGCTACTCGTCGGCTGGGGCGGCGGGGGAGGCGGCGGGCGGCAATTCCTCAACAGAGGGTAGCTCCTTGTATTCACGCCACAGGGCCAGAATACCCGCCCGCAGCACGTCCGCCTCATTGCCATGAGTGCGAGCCATGACCCGGACGATGTTGTACATCTCCGGGGTCAGTCGCAGGGTGATCGTCTTGGTGAAATTAACATCTTTCTTTGGCATAGTGGCATCATAGCATAGGTGTACTACTCTAGTCAATCACTTGACATACGAGAATACCAGTGCTATACTACAGTCATACATATACAGGGATAGAAAGAGAGATGACAGCTAAAGACGGGAATCCTTGCAAGAAATGCGGTAGCAGCGAATGGTATAAGAGCGGCAATTGCAAAATGTGCAATAAGGAACAAGGACGCAAATGGCGCGCAACTAACCCGGAAAGGGTTATCGATAATCACCGCAGATGGTACGCAGACAACTCGGCTAAACAATCGGACAGTAACGCGAAATGGCGCGCGAAAAACCATGATAAAGTTAGAGCCTCGTGTAATCGGTATCACGCTCGAAAAGTGGCTGCGGGGGGCAAGCACACCGCACGCGAATGGAAAGCGCTACTGGCACGTTACGGTAACAGGTGTTTGTGCTGTGGGCGCGCTGATGTGAAGCTCGTTACTGACCATATTGTGCCGGTAGCGCTAGGCGGAACCTCCAATATCCACAATATCCAACCTCTTTGCAGATCGTGTAATTCACGAAAGGGCAAACAAATCATCGACTATCGACCGAGATAGCCCCGGCTACCATGCGTTACTGGTAACAAGCCGAAACCGGCCCCGGCCGGTCTAGGGGTTAGGCCCCTACTGATGAGGCTATAGGAGAACGACATGACCACAATCAACGAACAGGCCGACAGAATGACAACCCGTTACCCGCAACTGGCGACAATGGCCGCCAAAGCCCTGGCCCTGGCCGAGGGTGGCGCGGTGACGGTCATCGATGACCGTCGCGGCGAAGTCGTCAACGGCGACGGCCACACCTGGCACGTGTGTTTTGCCGACGACGGCCCCCGGTGCGAGTGCCCGGCGTGGCAGTACCGGCCTGTCATCATTAACGATCATCTGTACTGCAAACACACCGTGGCATTCATCATGGCGCTGAATGTGGCCGGGGAACCGGCCGTAGATGACGACGAACCGACCGATGAGGAATGGTACGCGGAAATGGAGAGCGGCTACTGGCGTGACGTGGCCGGCAGTCTGCGGGGGCGGTGACGACATGAGCCACAACGAATTCGAGAACGCCATGATTGACGCGGCGGCCTATGCCCCCGATGACGAACGGCCCAATGATGAACCGGGCGACTGCCCATTCTGCGGCGGCGCAATTCGTTTCAGCCGGTGGATTGAACCGGCCCCGGCCGGAATGGGAACCGGCTATTACCACTGCACCGGCTGCGGGTGTAGCTGGAGCGACGATGGGCAGGTCGAATATGACCGCCGGATATTGCGCTCCGGCGACGGCCTGACGGCCGTCAACGACAGCCGGATTGATGAGCATCTAGCCGCCGTTGACGCGGCCTACGATTGGGCGGGTGAACCGCCGTTTTAGTCCCTGAAGGAGAAATCATGTTCAACAAAGCAGTCAAGACCGAGAGTAAACTGAGGTTGGCAATTGCGGGGCCGTCGGGCAGCGGCAAGACCTACACTGCCCTGGCCGTCGGCACGGCCCTGGCCGACGGGGGCCGCGTGGCCGTTCTGGACACCGAGCACGGCAGCGCCTCGAAGTACGCCGACCTGTACGACTTCGACGTGCTCAACGAATCCGCGCCGTTTCACCCCGACAAGGTGACGGCCGCCATCAACGACGCGGCACGCGGTGGCTACTCCGTCCTCATCCTGGACAGCATGAGCCACTTTTGGAATGGCCCCGGCGGCATGACCGACATCGTAGAGGACATTTCCCGCCGCATGAAGTCGCCCAATTCGTTCGCCGCCTGGAAAGACGGCACGCCGATCCAGCAGCGCATGATCGAGGCTATCGTATCCGCGCCGCTCCACATCATCGCCACAATCCGCTCCAAACAGGATTACGTGCTGGAAACCAACGCCAACGGGCGGCAAGTGCCGCGCAAGGTCGGTATGGCTCCTATTCAGCGCGACGGCTTTGAGTACGAGTTCGACGTGTTCATGGACATGGACAACGACAATACCGGCGTCATCGCCAAGACCCGTTGCCCGGCGTTGACCAACGGCGTGTTCAAAAAGCCCGGCTCGGACATTGCCGCCATCCTGCGCGACTGGCTGCACGGCGCGCCGCCGCCGCCGATGAAACAGTTCACCGACGGCTCTATTGTCCCCGCCAACGCCATGACCCACTACGACGCCTATGTCGCCGTCCACGACGGCCTCGCGCCGGAGAACGTGGACACGCTGCGCGAGTGGTTTAAGTCGCAGAGGAACCGACAGGCAGATCTCCTAAAGGCCATGGAAACCCCCATTGTGGACAGGAAGATGATCGAAAGCCTCCCGCATGTCATATCGCCGGAGGAACTGGCGGGGGAACCGCCCGCCGCCCACGACGAACCGTTATTCCCGTTGCCGGTCGTTGACCCGGCGTAACAAGCCTACCCCCGGCGGCGTCAATCCGTCGGCTAGGGCCGGGTGATTTGCCCGGCAACCCAGGGCGCACCCGAACTGTCCCGCAATTTCCGAACCCCACCACCCGCCGCCAATGCGCCCGACGGTAGGGGGTGGGGGTGGCTACAGACAATCGCCGCTCAGCGTGGCGGGGAAGGTGAATGATGAATGACGATTTTACCATTGAGGGGATAGCGGCATTGCTCACACAATTAGCAGCCGTCCAAATGGAGCGCGACGAGTACCGCGTCCGCACCGAGGCCGCCGAGGCCGAGGTTGCGCGGCTGACGGCGGAAAGCGCTGCGCTCATAGATTGGCGCGAGTGCGCCTTAAGCGTGGGGGAGGTCATGGCCCCTACCGGCCCGGAGGGTTATTACGACATGACCCCTGCGGCGTGGTGGGAGTGGGCGATTAAATCCGCCAGCGCCCTACGTGCCCGCGTGGCCGAACTGGAGGCGGAACTTAACCGAGAAATAAAACACCGGCGGCTGTTAGCCGGTGCTGCGCAATATTATGGCTGCCCGTATTGTGGTAACCCAATCGACCTCCCCGCGCCGCCCCAGGAGTGACCCAATGCCACTGACAGTATTCATAGCCGCCCTCATCGCACTGGCCGGTATATGGGTTGCGTCACTCCGTATCGACGCAACCCTACCACCGCCCGGCCCACAGAACACGCCCGAACAGAACGTAACCGGGTGTGGCGTTAATCTCCTGTTGGCAGTTCTGGCCCTCCTCCTGCTGGCGGCAATAGTGGCGGCCAGTTTCAACGAGTTTTGAAATTGGTCGAAAATTGGTCATTTTGGGCATTGACATGTTGATTGAATTGTGTTATTATTCAATCAACGTTAGGAAATGAGATTCAGACAGATAGGAGACAGTGAGATGAACCAACAGATTGCACAGTGGTACGAGCAGCAGACCGGATTGAATGCGAAGCGGGGCGGCCAGCGGATCGAGAAAATCGAGCAGTTCATCAATACCCACGGCGTCGGCCTGAACGATGTGGTTATCAACGTCCGGGACATCAACACCAGGAAACACAGTTACCGCCCGCTGGCCCCCAACCCCAACCGGGCCAAAATTGGCAGCACGACCCACAGCACCACGAAATCGACCGAGTATTACATCGAACTGCGGTAGCGATTCAGGCCCCGCCGGTGGCATTGTAACCGGCTAGAGGAACCCCATGAGCAATCGTATTCTGTACTCAATCCCCACCAGCAGCGACTACTGGACACACGAAACCGACGACGTACCGACGGCGTTTTTTGACCGGATCGACAGGGAGTTAACGGCATTCGTTGGACAGCACTGGCCCGACGTGGAATTCAGCACGCGGCTGGTAACGGAAACGACCAGCTACAACAACCGCACGCGCATAAATTTTGACGATAACCCTGAGGATGAGGAAATTATCCTCGCGGCAATTGATGGTTGGATGTCTACGAGTTGGCCGGATTGGTTAGCGGCCTCCTATGAGGAGGCCGCGTGAGCGGCTGGGGCGGCCGTCGAGAGGGCGCGGGCAGTGGCGGCCCGCGCCCTGGGGCCGGACGGCCGCAATCAACAATCACCATCCGGCTGGGCGACAGGTTATTGATCTCCAGGCGAAATGATGACGGCGCAACCCCATCGGAGATGGCGACGGTTACGAAAATCGAACGGGGAACGGTGACCCTCCGGACGGACGAGGGCGACGTTATCACGATAGTTCGATGATTGCCATGATAGGACAAATGAGCTATAATACGCTTCAAGAAGTGCCGAGGGCGAGTGCTACTAACACCCCCCCCGGCGTGGTGACAACTGGTATCAGCAGCGGTCACGAACGGGATTGTAAACGCAAGCCTCTCGTGACGCAAAACACGAGAGGCTTTTATGTTCTATATCTATGGGCTACATCTGGAAGGAGATGACGAAATTCGCTATGTGGGGAGCACGTGCAATCCGAATGGCCGATTTCTCCAACACCTGTACGGGCATGAGAAGCGCAACGCGGCTAAGACCGCATGGGTAACGGCCAACCAGCGGCGGCTTAGGATGAAAATTCTACAGAGCGATATACCTGAGTGCGACCGCCGCAAAGCAGAGCAACGCGCTATTAAGGAATGTGAGAATAAAGGCCATAGGTTGTTTAACGAACGCGCCGCCGCAAGGCTTGCGGCCACACCCGAAGATGTAAACTGGTGGCTTGACCGCATCGAGGGCGACAAGCCTTATTAGTAACTATGGCCCGGTTCCTCAAGCACGTGCAACCCGGATGGTAGATTCCTGCAACACCTGTATGGACATGAAAAACGCAATCCTCAAGGCGTTATGATATCGGTATCAATTTGGCGTGAACGGCTTGGGTGGCAGTTGCGGCCAGATTCATTAAATGGCTATTCATTTGTAGTCGAAAGGATTCCTGAATTACAACCAAAAACATACATCGTTTCAGAACAGCGTGCGCGCCAATTACTCGCGGCATTTCGCACAGTTGAACGAGATAAATGGTGGCGATAACACCCGCTGCGACAACCGTACGGCGTTAGCCCCGGCGCGAGATTTAGATGTAAAATTACCCTTATGATTACCGATTTAAAAATAACCGCAGAAATGAAAATCGGCGATGAATGGATAGGCTTGCCGCAAATGGACAATGGATTTGCTGTCACCCCGGAGCAACTCCTGTCCGCAGGCGCTACGCTCACTATCCGTGTCAATTACAACGGTGAAATATCCGGCCCGACTTCTAGTGCAACAATCATCTATCCCAAAATCCAGCGCCCGCCCGACGCGAATATAACCGATGTAACGCTGACATACCCCGCGCTCATGGCGCATCTAGACGAGGAAGAATAACGCCCGCCGCGGCAGGAGGGAACCGCGGCGGGCGTGGAATCGGCCGAAGGGGGAGGAGCCAACCCCCGGTCGGGATTCCTACAGTTCCGGCGACGGCCGTTTGAGCAGCGCGTACACCCCCTGCTGCCCGGCCGCGGCGGCAACGAACACCAGGAACGCATCTCGAACGAACGCCAGCCAGTCAGCCGGGCACACCTGGTACGCGGCGCAATTGACCCCGGCCACGCCGATGGAAATGAGCGCCACGGCCCCGGCCATCATGCCGCGTTTCTGGGCGGCGGTGAATTTCTCCCACCAGGTATTCAGGCCGGGAAACCACTCCAGCAACAGCGACACAATGACGGCGACCAGCGCCGCAATGGATACATTCTCAATCGTTTCAGGAAACATAATTTCTCCTCGCCGCCGGAAATGGCGGCTACTCTAAACTCAGCTTACCAATCAGCTCATCAACCCGCGCCCCGGCCGCTTCGACGGCCTCATGTGCATCCCACACGACCCGCGCCGCGTCGGTCAACCGGGCGCGGATTGCCTGAAGCTCGCCTACCACATCAACGGCGGGCGGGTCAACCGGCGGCGGTGGCGCCGGTGGGTCAGGCGGCGGCGGCGGGGGCGGGGGCGGGGGTTCATCGGGCGGCGGCGGCGGTTCAACGACCCCGCCCAATTCCAACGCACCGAACACGGCGCGGCCGTTGACCACGGCCGGGCTATCCGGCGTCGGGGCGAATCCGCCCACGTCGAACGGCACGCCCACGGCCAGCCCGTAGGGGTCGAACGCGCCGCGGATAGGCAGCGTCCCATCGACAAACAGCGGCCGGGCCGTCACGTCGCCCGCGCCGCGCCATGCCGAGGGCGGCAACGTCGCCCACAGATTGCCCGCCGCGGCCGTTGGTTTACCCGTCGGCACAGCGCCGCCGGCGGGGATGTCGAAAATGTTCCCGTCCACCGTCACCCGCCCGCCGCTAATCCACGGCCCGCGCCGCGTATGCGGCCCCCAAACGAACGTGTTGCGCCGGAACGTTACCGCGCCGTCGGCATGGGGGTTGACCTGAAACGGAATGCCGCAATTCACGGCGGTATTGAACTCGTACAGAATATTGTCGCTGTACGGTTTCCGCGTCGTCTCGTCATTGACGGCGAAACCAACCGGGGCCTCATCATCCGTCCACAGATGCGCCGGGTGGCCGGTGCAGTAGGCCACGTTATGACGTACCGCACCATTTACGGCGCTGTTGCAGTAAAAATATTTGTGGTTGCAATCAGACACCGTGTTCCCATCACAGATAAAATCCGTGAGATTTTTCCCCATGTTGACACCCTCGCCGAACCCGTTGGTAACGACGTTGCCGCGAATGATGACGTTGCGGGCATTGCCGATTTTAATCGACCCACTGACCCCCTGCGGGTCACTGTACACCCGCGTGTCATCGAAAATACGCACGCTGGCCGCATTGACCCGGTTCCCCTCGATGAGGATGTCCGTAGCCGCCGACGAACCCCCGTTAATTTTGATGCCCGTACCGTAAATGTGATCAAACGAGCAATTGCGGACGGTCAACCCACTGACTGACCCGGCCGATACGCCGCTGTCAGGCGCGTTGCGGACAATCAGGTTTTCGACCGTCACCCCATCGGCGGCCACGGTGATCATGTCGCCGCCGCTTGGAGCGCGGTATTTCAGGTCGCGCCATGAGCTGCCGCCCATTTTGGCCGCGGCATGGGAGTAGCCGCCATCCAGCACAACCGTTTCTCCGGCCGCGCCCCTCAGTGTCACCCCGGAGGTACGAATGACCACCCGTTCGCTGTACACCCCGCCGGGAACCTCGACCACGTCGCCCGGCCGGGCCGCGGCCAGCGCCGCCCCGATTGATTTGTCTACTCGGATTGTTGCCATGTTAAAAACCCCCATCCGGCCGCGCCTCTCGCGCCGCCGTGACTAACTCCCCTAACCTGTTGCGCCGTCGCATGTATTCGACCA
>JRYC01023960.1_pt1 | contig 10024 bp, 7 predicted proteins | sample 235301 | NCBI WGS metagenome assembly JRYC01 (sample SAMN03074211, study PRJNA261470) | activated sludge metagenome | biome: Common Effluent Treatment Plant; feature: Wastewater; material: Activated sludge; isolation source: activated biomass of a common effluent treatment plant treating...
GTCGAATCAATACGTCGCCAGTGGCGTGTATCTCCTGCAGGTGGCCAATGCCCGTGACGTCAATCAGCAGCCGGTTTCCGGAAGCATTCACAAGTTTGTGGTGGTGAGGTAGCGCCGGCGCGAAGGCTTCGCAGCCGCCGGGCAATTCCGGTGGACCGGCGCCTTTCGCGAGCAAACACTGAACATTGCAAATCCTGAGGCAGAAAATGAAAAACATGCAAAAAGCGACTAGGCTCCTGCTGCTGGTCGCGCTGTGCGCGGTCGTGCCGGCGTTGGGCCAGGGTGTGGACAAAATCGCGCAGACCGGAATGAAGTGGCTGTCGATTCCGGTTGGCGCCAGAGCTTCGGCGCTCGGCAGCGCCTATACGGCGATGGCCGCTGACGCCGGTGCGGTGTTCTGGAATCCGGCCGGGTTGGCGCTGACCGAAGGCCGCCATATTTTTCTCAATCAGACCCGGTGGATCGCCGACATCGACGTCAATGCCGCCTCGGCGTCATACACGGCCGGCGCCATCGGCACGTTTGGCGTCCACTTCATGACGGTGGACTGGGGAAATTTGAATGGGACGCGTTTTACGAGTGGTGCGGAACTGTATGAAGAAACCGGTGCCTTCTCTCCGGAGAGCTGGCTCATCGGCGTCAGCTTTGCGCGGCGCGTCTCCAACAAGTTCTCCTTCGGCGGCAGCCTGAGATACGTGCATGAAAATCTCGGCAGCTCGCTGGAGGGATCTTTCGACAATCCGGAGAAATTCGAAGCCAAGATGAATGTAATGGCAATCGATTTTGGGACCATCTTCTATACCGGCTATAAAGACCTGCGCATCGCCGTGACCATGCAAAACGTTTCGCAGGAAAAGGAATATCGCTTCGAAGCCTTTCCGCTGCCGTTGACCTTCAAGTTCGGTGCTGCGATGAACGTTCTGCAGGTGATGCAATCCGCCGAGAGCGACCAGAGCATCACGCTGTCGGTGGATGCCCTTCACCCACGGGATTTTTCCGAGCGGCTGCATTTCGGCGCGGAATACAGCTTCAAGAAGATGTTCTTCCTGCGCACCGGCTACAAAACCAACTATAACGAAGAAGACGTGACGTTGGGCGGCGGTGCCAAGCTGACCATGGGCAAGACCGCCTTTGCCCTGGATTACAGCTATCTGGCGTTCGAGAATTTCGACGCCGTTCACATGTTCTCTTTTGATTTTGAATTCTGATAGTTCATCAAAATAACTTCCCGTCTAAACGTAGCCCCCGCCTCTTGTGGGCGGCTGTCGAAGGCATTGAATTCGTGTTTGTAACAGTGTCCCACCAGGGGACAGGACTACGAAGATCCACGGAGGAATTTGAATCATGAAAGCCAAATCCATTTTGCTTTTATTTTCGAGCTTCTGCCTTTTGATTTTTCTGGGCTGCGAGGCGCCGGAAAACCCGGTATTCGGGCCGGATCGTCCTGATCCCAATCCCACCGGGATGCCGGCGGCCACGATCACGGCGGTCACGCCCACGGAGGGATTTCTGAGGGATGTCATCACCATCGAGGGCAGCGGCTTCAACACCACGCCGGAATTCAACCTGGTGCAGTTCGGCAACCGGACCGGCGTGGTGGTGGCGGCAAGCGCCACGGAATTGTCGGTGCAGACGCCGAATTTCTCGGACGCAACCGTGATGGTGCGGGTCGCAGTCAAGGGCTCGGAGCACTGGAGCAATGAAATGAGCTTCACCTTCAAGCCGACCCTGACCGTCGTCGATGAGGAAATTAGCTGGCCAAAGGGCATAGCCATTGATGCCGGCGGCAACGTCTACGTCGGCTCGGGCAATGACGGCATCATTTTCAAGATCACCCCCGCGGGAGAAAAGACGGAGTTTGCACACTACCCGGTGAACGGCGCGATGCATTTTGGCCCGAACGGATATCTTTATGCATGTGACCAGGAAGGGCAAATGATTGGGCGGATCTCCCCGGACGGCACATCGATCGAAGATTACTTCCTCAGCGATTCGTTGTCTATTATCGATTTCGATTGGGATGCGAACGGCAATCTTTACGTGGCGACCAACTCCGAAGGTGTCTACCGCCGCGATCCGTCCGGCGGCGTGTCCCTGGCGGCGGAATTGGGATCGCCCAAAAGCTGTCGCGTTTTCCAAAACTATTTGTACGTGACCGATATCTGGGAAACCGGCAGTGTCTGGCGCTACGAGATTACCGCGAGCGGGCTTGAAAACGGCGAGATCATTTATACCAACGAAGATTCTCCACCGACCGGACTGGAGGTGGACGACGAAGGCACGGTTTACATCTCCGAAGCCTGGGACGTGCATATCCTGGCCATCAAAACCGATGGCTCCACCGAAATCCTGTACGATGGCGAACTGGCCACGCCGATGCGCTATTTGACGCTCCACAACAAGACCATGTACGCGGTGCATCCGGGTTGGGGCGATGTCGGAATCGTTTATGCCGCTTATCTCGGCGTCGGGCAGGCGCCGCGCTACGGCCCTTGATGACATTCAGAGCAGAATGGAATCGGACGCGCGCCGAGCTTCTTGATTTGCGCCGCCCNNCCCAATTTCATGAATTGCGCATGAACCTTCATTATCGGGTGCACCAGGGACTGTGGTGGTTGCTGCTTTTTTTCAGTTCGACAGCAATTGCACAAAGCAAAGGTGGCAGGTGGCAGTTCGAAAATCATGGCATGGACACCGCTGCCTGGGATGCTTGGGATGATGTTGGAACGCTGCAGAATCAAGCAAGCTTCAGCGAGGTTGCGCCGCTGCAGGAAGGCGGCGCCTACCTGTGGCTGGACAGCGCCAACGTCCATGATTTTTTCCTGATCGACGACAGCGATGATCTTGATTTTGACAACGAGAGCATCGGCATCTCGGCCTGGATTTATCCCGTCCTCTTCGAGAGAGTCCATTTTATCGTCAACAAGGGCGATCAGCTTCCCACACCCAAGACCACCAACTACTCGCTGCGCATCTCAGAAAGCAAGAAGCTGGAATTTCTCATCCGCGACGCCAACGATCGCGCGCATCGTGTGACTTCCAGCTTTACGATTCCGGTCAATCAGTGGACATTCATCGCGGCATTCTATGATGTCAACGCGCATAAAGTCTATTTGTGGAACAATCCGGCACAGGCGGTGGATACCCTGAATTTCGATCAGCCGCTTCTTTCCAATGACGACCCACTGGCCATCGGCTCATGGTACAGAAGCGATCCCTCGACGCCTAGCATAACGGATTTTGAAGGGCGGATCGATGACGTGAGAATCAGCGGCAGGCGCGAGGATCTGTTTCCGCAAGCAACGGCAGTGGCGCGGGACGCCGGCCTGGCAGCCGCAGTTCCAGCCGGGATGCAGGTGTATCCCAATCCGGTCTTTCTCAGCGGTGAAGCGGAGAACCGCATGGTGCAATTCACCTCGAGTCTCGCCTCCGTGCATGCCCTCGCGGTGTATGACGTTCTGGGCCGCACCGTTTTCACGGCCTCGAGCAATTCTTCTTCGCAGCCGTTTCGCTTTCTGTGGAACCTGCGAAACCAGCAGGGCGAACTCTTGCAAACCGGAATCTACTGGGTGCGCATCACCAACGGGCGCAATTTCCTGACGAAGAAATTTTATGTCATCAGATAAACGGGCGACATTTGCAGTTCACCTGCCCGCACGTGGTTGCATGCATGCCTCATGAATCTTGAAACCAGAACGGAGTTCCATGTTTCCTCCCATCACCATCGCCTGCAAGAAGCTTGCTATCGACATGTCCTCACGAAGAACCGTCAGCGCGATGGCACTCGGTTGAGTTGCCTGCGCTTTCTCGGAGAAAAATGAAAATGCAAATCTTGAAATCAGTGGTACCGCTAAGTTTTGTTGCGGCAATTTTGATGATCCTTGCGCCAACACGCAGCGCCGCGCAAACTCCCCCCGATCAATTGCTGCTCAAGAACTACCGCCCGCAATCGATTTACAAAGTCCCGAACACTTTTATAGCAAAAGCCAGATTCCCCGTTATTGACATGCATTCGCATGCCTATGCCGAAGGTCCCGAAGAGATAGCGCAATGGGTGAAGTTCATGGACGAGGTTGGCGTCGAGAAAACCATGGTCCTGACCGCGGCTAGCGGCGCGAAGTTCGATTCGATTTATGCGCTTTATTCGAAGTATCCGGATCGTTTTGCGGTCTGGTGCGGCTTCGATTACACCGGCTACGACAAACCCGGCTTCGGACCGGCAGCGGTGGCCGAGCTGGAACGCTGCGTGAAGGTCGGAGCGGCCGGCGTCGGGGAAATGGGCGATAAAGGAAAAGGCCTTTTCTATGAACATCCGGCCAAAGCCTGGGGCATGCACCTCGATGATGCGCGCATGGATCCATTGCTCGAAAAGTGCGCGGACTTGAAGATTCCCATCAGCATTCACGTGGCCGATCCGATTTGGATGTACCAGCCGATGGATTCCACCAACGACGGTTTGATGAATGCGATGGAGTGGCGCCTCGACAATCAAAAAGACATCGTCGACCATGCCGGCATGATCGACATTCTCGAACGCGCCGTCAAGCGCCATCCGCGTACGACGTTCATCGCCGTGCATTTCGCCAATCTTTCCTACAACCTTGCAAAAATGGGCGAGCTGCTCGACAAGTATCCCAACCTCTATGCCGACAACTCGGCGCGTTACGCTGAGACCGCGCCCATCCCGCGCTTTGTTGCCCAGTTCTATGAAAAGTATCAGGACCGGCTGGTCTATGGCACCGACATGGGCTTCGACCGGGAGATGTACCGGATTACGTTTCGCATTCTCGAAAGTGCCGATGAGCATTTCTATGAAACCAACCAGTTCGGTTATCATTGGGCGCTGAACGGCTTTGGTCTCAGTGATCAAATCTTAAAGAAAGTTTACCGCGACAATGCGCTGAAGATTCTAAATCTGCGATCCGGAAAATAACCGGACACCTATAATCGGAGCACAAACATGCGAAAAGCGATGAAGTCGACAGATATTGTCTTGAGGGCTGCTTTGCTCGTCCTCGCAGTCTTGGTTTCTGGCTGCAGCACGCAGAAATCAGCAACCGTGGAAGGCAAGAACATTCGGATTGTGTTTGATGACAAGCTGCACAGCAAAGTCGTGGCGAAACTGGAGGGCCGCGCCGTTGACATTGGAGACTTTTCAGCGAGCGAATTCGTCGTCATTGCCGGAAATGAGGTGAAAGATTTTGCTTTCGCAGGGCAACGGCAGGAAAACCTCGATGACGCCATTGGCAAAGGCAAGAAATACATCCTCACCGGCAGCAACGCGGCATTGCAGAAGGAAGTAGCCGTTTCGCTTTATGATGATTTTCCGAGCCTGGCGGTGTTTCACGTGTCCTACACCAACACCGGCGATGCGGAGGTGACCATCGACGGCTGGACGAACAATCATTACACGATTTCTGCGACGGAAACAGGCGAGCCGCGCTTTTGGTCTTATCAAAGCGGCTCATATGAATCCCGCGCGGACTGGGTATTGCCGCTCAAAGCGGGTTTCTCACAAGAAAATTTCATGGGCATGAACGCCCCGGATTACGGCGGCGGCACGCCGGTGGTCGATGTTTGGAATCGCAACGTCGGCATTGGCGTGGGGCATCTCGAAATGGTGCCGAAATTGATTTCGCTGCCAGTGAGCATGATGGACTCAACCTCTGCTACATTGGGCGTCCAATTCAAAATGAAGAAGACGCTCAAGCCCGGCGAGTCGCTCATCACCCTGCCGACCTTCGTGACCGTTCACCGCGGTGATTATTTTCAAACGTTGGCGGATTATCGCCGGCTGATGATCAAGCAGGGCATTGTGTTTCAGGAGCCGCCGGCCTCGACCTATGAGCCGGAATGGTGCGCCTGGGGTTATGAGCGCAAGTTCACCATGGATCAAGTCGTGAACACGCTGCCGATGGCAAAGAAGCTCGGTTATCAGTGGGCAACGCTCGATGACGGCTGGCAAACCGCGGAAGGCGATTGGTATCTCGACCCGAAGAAATTCCCGCGCGGCGATGCCGATATGATCGATTTTGTGAAACGCATCAATGCCCAGGGTTTGAAATCGAAACTGTGGTGGGCGCCGTTGGCGGTCGATCCCGGCACGGATCTGATCAAGCAGCATCCCGAGTATCTGTTGCTCAACGAAGACGGCTCCCGGCAAGACATCAGTTGGTGGGATGCCTACTATTTGTGTCCCGCTTATCCGCCGGTGCAGGAGTACACCAAAAATCTCGTCAAGACTTTCATGCAGACCTGGGGATTCGAAGGTTTGAAGATCGACGGGCAACACTTGAACGGCGCGCCGCCGTGTTACAATCCGGCGCATCAGCACGCCTATCCCGAGGAGTCCGTCGAGAAGATGCCGGCGTTTTTCAAGGCGATTTATGAAACGGCGATGAGTATTCATCCCGATGGCGTCGTGCAAATTTGTCCGTGCGGCACGGCATTTTCATTTTTCACCATGCCCTATATGAATCAATCGGTGTCTTCGGATCCCGAAAGCTCCTGGCAAATTCGCTTGAAGGGCAAGACCCTCAAGGCGTTGATGGGACCCAACGCGGCTTATTACGGCGATCATGTGGAGCTGAGCGATGGCCGCGATGATTTTGCCACAACCATCGGCATCGGCGGCATCATCGGCACCAAGTTCACCTGGCCGGTCGGCGCCAAGAAGGATTCCAAGGTCGACCTGACTGCCGAGCGTGAGGCGGTGTGGGCGAAATGGTCGGAAGTGTATCACGCGAAGATGCTGCCCGCCGGCACTTATCTCGGCAGCCTGTACGACCTCGGCTTTGACAAACCCGAGGCCCATGCGATTCAAAAGGACGGCAAGAGGTATTATGCCTTCTATGCGAACGAATGGAATGGCGAAGTGGAGCTTCGCGGTCTGGAGAATCGCGGCTATCGCGTGGTTGATTATGTCAATCAAAAAGACTATGGCACGGTGACAGGACCGAGTGCAAAACTTGCGGTGCAGTTCAATCGGAATCTGTTGCTCGAAGCGGTTCCCGAATAAAAGGCCGAGGGCCGGCACGTTGCGATCAGCCAACGAGAGGTGACAATGGTCAGACTTCTGAAATGGACTTTGATTCCTTCGCTCTTTCTTTTTTCGACCCCGCTCATTGGACAGCAAAAGGACATCAACGGTTATTTCCCATCATGGAAATGGCAAAAGAATCGCGAGCGTCTTGACCATCGCTTGATACCATATCAGAAGTTGACCATCATCACCTACGCGTTTTTCTATCCGCTGGAAAGCGGCGAAATCGTTGGGATGGATCCGGTGGCCGACCGCCATCTTCTGAAAGGCGAACTGGATTCTCTCTCGGGTCGCGTCAAACATAACAGTTCAATGATTGACCTTGCACATCGCCACGGCGCCAAGATGGTTCTCTCGATCGGCGGCTGGGAAAATTCGAATAATTTCCCGCAGGTCGCCGCCGATCCTGGGAAGCGCGCCAAATTCGCGCAGAGCTGTATCAAGCNNCCGTGCGCGATAGTCTGCAAGCGCTTGGCAAGAGAACCGGCAAATACTATCTACTCTCAGCCTCCCTGCCCGCAGCCGCCGGCCATCTGCCCGATATCGAGGTGCAGAAAATCACCGCGATTTTGGATCGTCTCAATATCATGACCTATGATCTTTTCGGACCCTGGGGCAAGATCAGCAATCATAACTCCGCGCTCTTCGGCCCGGCGCAGGGCGATTCCTCCCGTTGTGTGGTCGGCGCCTTCAAGCTTTATCACACCGAGCATCAGGTGCCCGCTGAAAAGATCAACCTTGGCGTTGCTTTTTACGGGCATGCCTACGCCAATTGCACGCAAATCTATTCCGAGCATGGCGGTGCAGATACCAAACTCTTTCCGGCGGATGATGGAATTTCCTACGCTTTGATCGCCGAGCGTTTCACTCTGTTCAAACGCTTGTGGGACAACAAAGCGCAAGCGCCCTATCTGGTGAGCGAATCGCAAAGAATCCTCGTTTCGTTCGACGACGAGGAATCGGTCGGCCGCAAAGCGGATTATGTGAAAGAAAAAAATGCCGCCGGATTGATTGTTTGGACATTGCAGGGAGATCGTTTGAATGATGGGAGGACGCCATTACTCGATGTGATCCATAACAGATTTACCTCGCAGTGAAAATTTAAGTAGAGAACCATGACGAGGTGATATTTCATGAAACGACGAACCTTCCTGCAAACCACCGGCGCGGCGGCGCTGGCCGCCGGAATTGGCGTGAAAAAAGCCGGCGCGCACATTCCTTCGCACAATTGGGACAAATATGATTTTGGCTCCGGGCCGACGGTAAAAGATCGACTCTATCAAGGACCGTTTCCACAATATGCGCCGGAGGAATTTTTGCCCGGCAGCGAAGTGGTAATGACCACAACGCCTTCGAAAGATATTGTGCCGAATTTCGGCATGGGATTGACGGTGTACATCTCCGGCGATTACTGGCCGCCGCGCACTCAGGGTCATGCGATCGAGAAATATTGTGAGGATTTGATCAAGATTCCCTTTGCGCAAAAAATCTACATCCGCCTGAATTGGCGCGATGTTCAAAAGCAGCCCGGCAAACTGGATTTCCCCGAGGACTGGAAGATTACTTTCGACCTTGCCAAACGGTACAACAAGCGCGTCGGTTTTCGCATCATGCTGGAGAATCCGGATTTCCCGGAGCCGGGGATGCCCGAGTTCTTGATGAACAAAGTTCCTTACGTGAAACTCAAAGGCGAATGGAAGGGCAATCCGCAAAATCCGCGCTACCAAAAAGAACACCGCATGCCGCGCTATGATCATCCCGATTATCTGGCGGCGTTCCGTGAGCTGAATGCGCTGCTCGCCGACGAGCTGAACGGCAATCCGCTGGTGGAGTACATGGACACGTTCATGTACGGCTTCTGGGGCGAGGGCCATTCCTGGCCGTTCGACGGCAATCCCTTCCCCGATAATAAAATCGCCGAAGAAACATTCGTCAAAATGTTCGAGATGCAGTTGGATGCCTGGACCAAAACCCCGCTGGTCACCAACACCCAGCCGGACTTCAGCCTGGTCGGCAATTCCGAATTGCTCGATCGCAGCATCCGCACCCACAACTGGATTCGCACCGACACCATTTTCATCGAGAATGAACAGATCGAAGCGTTGAGCAACCGCCCGCCCTGGGTTGCGGCCATCAGCGAAGTCGGCATGACCACGGTTGCGCCCGAGGCGCTGGTGATCGACGAAGGCGTTACCCGCACCGAGAACATCATCGCGCACGTGTTGGATATCGGCGCGAATTACTGGTCACTGTGGCACTGGCACAACATTGCCGCGAAGAACATCATGGACTACTACGAGAAATATCCTGAGCACATCGATCAGATCGCGCGCCGCGTCGGCTATCGCGTTCGGCCCTCGTGGATCTGGCATTTCGAGAAAGATGGTTATCCAGGATTGGTGATCGGCTTCGTGAACAATGGTATTGCTTGCGTGCCGGGCGTGATGAGCGTCACTGACATCAGCGACGATGGCAAAGTTCAGGTCAGCGGCTGTCTTGATCCGGGTTATCCGATGACGCGCGGCGTGCGCCAGGCGATGCTGGTGTTGCCCAAAGGCACGGACTGGAAGGGATTGAAGCTGAAGGGTGAGCTTGAAGTCAAAGGCGTGCGTTATCCGCTGCGCTGGGCGTGCCATCAGAAGCTCAATGACGACGGCAGTCTGACCCTGCGCCCGACTAAGGGTGTGTGAAACAAAAGCAGGCCGGGATGCAGCCTGCCGTGTCCTTGTTGCCCGAGCGTCTTATAGGGTTTCCACCCGTACGAATTGGATGAAATGCATGTTGTCAGCGATTCACATCCTGCTGATCGCAGCTCCATTCTGGGCATTGCCTCTTTACCTTATGGAAGACAAGACATTCGCAGAGGATCTGATGCGCGTTCTAAGAATCAAAGATGCGCCTGATTTTGAAATAACCGGCGACGGCAGCTCACCGCAGTGGGATGAGGCGGAATGGGTGGACCTGCCGCAGCGCAAGAAATTC
>JRYC01000629.1_pt1 | contig 10006 bp, 13 predicted proteins | sample 235301 | NCBI WGS metagenome assembly JRYC01 (sample SAMN03074211, study PRJNA261470) | activated sludge metagenome | biome: Common Effluent Treatment Plant; feature: Wastewater; material: Activated sludge; isolation source: activated biomass of a common effluent treatment plant treating...
GCACGGTCCAATGCCTCGTCGAAGATGGCGCCACCGGCGAAGGTCATGATGATGCCGTCGGGCTTCTGGGCGATCACCGCCTCCAGGTTGTTGAGCTGCTCCTGGAAGTTGCCGTCCTGCTGCAGGAAGATCATCTGGCAGTCGGCCTCGATCTGGCCGCAGGCCTCGTCCATGCCCTTCTTCACCGCCTGCCAGAACACGTTGGTGGGCGTGGCGTGGTGAAGGTAGGTGTATTTCTCGGCCGCCATGGCAGCGCCGGTACCGGCGAGCAGGCCGAGGGTTGCGGTGACGGCGAGCAGCCGGCCGATGCGCATGATCTTTGCCTCCCTGGTGCCGGCCGTCTCGACGGGCTCGGCGGTCGCCTGCGCAATCGCATGCGCTCCGGCGCCGATCAAGGGCAAAGCCGGCTCCGGCGGCTTCACCTTTGCCGCCGGACGCCCTACGCAGGCGTCGGATGGCCGATCGGGGAAGGGAACCGTGCCGAAAGCGACGTTCATGGGGTTCCGCCGGGCCGGCGGAGGGGCCGGCGTGCGAAACCGGCTGCTGGTCCTGTCGATTCTCGGCCTGACGACGCCGGCCGCCCGGCGAGTGGCGCGCTCGCTGCCCGGCAGCCTGCTGGTGGCGGCACCTCATGGCCGCGGCCAGCTCGGCGAGGACGCCGCCGCCTATCGCCGGCAGATGATCGGGCTCGGACGCAATCCCAACATCGGCGCCGTGCTGGTGATCGGTGCCGACAGGACCCGCGTCGACCTGATCGCGGACGGCATCGCCGGCGGCGGCGCCCTGGTGGAATCGGTGGCGCTCGACGACGTGCACGAGGATGCGCTGGCGCTGACCGACCGCGGCATCCGCGCCGGCGCCCGGCTGATGCATGCCATCTCCCGGCTGCGCCGCGAGCCCGTGCCGCTGGCCAGCCTGCTGGTCGGCATCGAATGCGGCCATTCCGATGCCACCTCGGGCCTCGTCGCCAACCCGCTCGTGGGTGCCGTGGCCGACCGGCTGGTCGACGCCGGCGCCTCGGTGATGGTGGGCGAGACCCTGGAGTGGCTGGGCGGCGAGCATGTGCTGGCGGCGCGCGCCCGAACGGCCGCCGTCGGCGAGGCGATCACCGCCGCGGTGCTGCGCCGCGAGAAGGCGGCCGCCGCCACCGGCGTCGACCTCACCGGCAACAATCCCGGCCAGGAGAACATCCGCGGCGGCCTGTCGACCATCGAGGAGAAGTCGCTGGGTGCCATCGCCAAGGCCGGCTCGCGGCCGATCGCCGGCCTGCTGGGGCTGGCCGAGCGGCCGAAAGAGCCCGGCCTCTACCTGATGGACGCCCCGGCCTTCTCGCCGGAATCGCTGACCGGCTTCGCCGCCGCCGGGGCGCAGCTGATGATGTTCACGACCGGCCCCGGCAACAGCTTCGTCAACGCGGTGGCGCCGACGCTGAAGGTCAGCGGCCATGCCGAGACGCCGTCGCGGCTGCCGGAGCAGATCGACTTCGATGCCGGCGCGGTGCTGGCCGGCCACGAGACGCTGGACGAGGCGGCCGACCGGCTGCTCGCCTTGCTGGTCGACGTCGCCTCGGGAAGCGCCACCTGGGGCGAGGTGCTGGACGAGGGCGACGAGGTCATGACGCGCCTCGGCCAGTCGTTCTGATGGAGGCAGGGATGACCGGGCAGGGCTGGGGTGCGGTGGTCATCCACCCCGACGACGACGTCGCCGTGGCCTTGCGGCCGCTGGCTGCAGGGCGGGTTCGCGTCCGCAATGGAGATCAGGTGACCGAGCTGGAGGTCGCCCAGGATGTCCCGCTCGGCCACAAGCTGGCGCTGCGCGACCTGCCGGCCGGGGCCGTGGTGCGGAAATATGGCGAGGCGATCGGGGCGCTGACCCAGGCCGTGGCCAAGGGCGGCCATGTCCACGTCCACAACCTGCGCAGCCGGCGCGCCCGGGGCGGCGGCTGACCCGGCGCCGGCCGATCAGAACACTTTCTGCCGATCGTGCAGGTTCGGGTCGACCCGGCTCTCGGCGCGCAGATAGGGGAAGGTCAGGTTCTGGATTCCCTTCCAGGCATAGGGGTCCTCGCCCGCCACCATGACGATGTCGCGGTTGTCTCGGGTCGGCTCCAGCCGGCCGTCCCAGTCCCACGGCAGCATCGATTCGGCGCGCATGTAGTGGTTGACCAGGGCGCGACGGAAGCCGGCGGTGGCGCGGTTGCGCAGCGACTTGTGCAGCAGGTAGCCGTTGAAGAACACGACGCTGCCGGCAGGGCAGGGCAGGGCTACGGCGTCCTCGTCGCGGTAGGGATGGCCGAAGGTCTCGTCGCCGGCGTCGTACTCGTCCGAGCCGTGCGGCTGGCGGTCCCACAGGATGCCCGGCTTGTGCGAGCCGGGGATGGCCCACAGGCAGCCGTTCTCGACCGTGGCTTCGTCGAGCGCGATCCAGGCGGCGGTGAGCGACCGGTCGCGGGTGGGGATGAAGTATTCGTCCTGGTGCCAGGCCTGGCCGGGCTTGCCGGCATGCTTCACGAACAGCATCGACTGCATGCATTTGACGTTGCAGCCGATCAGGCATTTGAGGCCGGCGACGATCTTGGGATGCGACAGGGTCTCGCGCATCAGCGGCGAAATCTTGTGCGGGAAGTGGATGCACAGGTAGCGCTCGGAGACCTTGTCGTCGTCCGGCTCGTCGGCATCGGGCGCCATCCCCTCGACGGCCCCTCGCCGGCCGCGGCAGATCTCGGCGGTCTCATGGCGCAGGGCCGCGATCTCCTCGGCGCTCAAGACCCTCGGCACCACCACGAAGCCATCGCGCTCGTAGCGGACGCGCTGCTCGGACATGGCCGCCTCCCTCTTCGGCGTTCAAGGGGACGAAGGTATAGGAGATGATGCCGGGGTGGGAAGTGAGGTGCCGGAATGGGTGCTGTGCGGATCGTGCTCGACGCGCGCAACGCCGTGGGCGAGGGGCCGTTCTGGGACGACCGGCAGGGTGCGCTGTGGTGGGCGGACATCGTCGGCAACGAGGTGCTGCGCTGGCGGCCGGGCGAGGCCGAGCCGCATCGCTGGCGCGTGCCGGGATTCCCTTGCGCGGTGATCGGTCGGCGAGGGCAGGGCATGGTGGTGGCGCGGGCGGCGGGCCTCGACTTCTTCGACCCCGACACCGGCGCGCTCACCGGCTTTGTCGCACCCGAGGCGGACCGGCCGGCCAACCGGGGCAACGAGGCCAAGTGCGACGCATCGGGGACGCTCTGGCTCGGCACGATGCAGAGCAACCTCGAGCCGGACGGCTCGCCGCGACAGATGACGGCGAGCACGGGCGGCCTCTACCGCATCCTGCCGGACGGCAGCTTCACACGCGAGGCCGATGGCATCGGGCTGTCGAACACCCTGGCCTGGGCCGACGAGGGCCGGGCGCTGATCTTCGGCGACACGCTGGCCAACGCCTTGTGGAAATACGAGGTCGGCGAGGACGGAAGGCTCGGCGAGCGGCGGCTGTTCTCGGACGAGAGGCTGCCGGGCTTCTGCGACGGCTCGGCGATCGACGCGGAGGGATTCCTGTGGAACGCCCGGTTCGCCGGCTCCTGCCTCGTCCGCTTCGCGCCGGACGGGCGGGTCGACCGGATCGTCGAGCTGCCGGTGACCAACCCGACCTCCTGCTGCTTCGGCGGCACCGCTCTGCGCACGCTCTATGTCACTTCCGCGAGGTTCGGCCTGACAGCGGAACAGCTCGCCGCCAATCCGCGTGAAGGGGCGCTGCTGGCGCTCGATGCCGGTGTGGCCGGCACCGCCTCGGAGCGGTTCGGTGGCTGACCTCGCGGCACGGCTCATGGCCGAGGACGCGCTCATCGTCGCCAATGGCGGCGCCGGCGTCATCGCGGCGCTGGCGGCCTGCGGGCCGGCCATCGCAATCCAGCGCGGCCACCTCGTCGACATCGGCGGCTCGCCGCTGCGGCTGATCGCGATGGCCGGGGCACGCGCCGTCGAGGTCGGGCTGGTCGACAGGTGCGACCGGGCCGAGGTCGAGACGGCCGAGGCGACCGGCGGCCTGTTCGTGGTCGAGGCGGCGCGGCCGGGCCTGGTCGACCTGCCGAACTTCCTGTGGGCGTGCCATCGCCTGGAGCGGCCGGTCGTGGCCTATCTCGGCGGAAGCCGGGCCTGGATCCCGCCGCTCGATGCCGGCGCCGACCTCGTGGTGATCGACCTCGCGCGGTCGGCCGGGGTCGCAGGTGCGGTGGTGGCGGGCCGGTCCGAACCGATGCGGCGGGCACGCACGGCCGTGACCGCCCTGCCGGGGCTGCTGGCCGCGCCCGGCGAAATCGCCGCCGCGGCCGAAGCTCAGCTCGAGGCCAGCCTGCGGCGCAGCTCGGCGATCTCCGACTCGTGATGGTCGACGGGCGGCACGATCGGCCTCGCCCGCAGCTCGTCGACGATCTCCGCCAGCTCCCGGGCCGCCGCCTCCAGCAGCAGCCGGCCCTTCTCGGCCGTGGCCCTGGTCGGATCGCCGCGCACGCCCGAGACCGAGCCGGTCGAGAAATGCTCGAACATCACCAGCGGCGTCTTGGACTCGGGCGTCGGCCTGCGGCCGGCGAGGTCGCCCCAGACGTGCGGGCTGCGGCGGAAGGTGGTGTCGCGCACCGCCTGGCTCATGTCGACGGCGTCGGGGTCGATGGCGAGGTAGGCGGACGTTTCGAGCTCGTCGGCATGGCTCGACATATCGCTCTCGCGCACCTCGTTGAACGCCTTCATCACGTCGCCGAGATGGAACCAGGACTGGCCGGCGCAGAGCACGTCCGGGTGCCTGATGACGGTGAGCCGGGTGATCATGTCGAGGATCGGCCGGTTGGAGCCGTGGCCGTTGACGATCAGGATGCGGCGGAAGCCGTGGCGGGCCAGCGACGAGCAGACGCAGACGCCGAACTTGATCAGCACCTCCCACTCGACGTCGATGGTGCCCGGCCAGTCCATGTGGTGCGTCTCGAAGCCGAACGGCATCGCCGTCATCACCAGCGCGTTCGGATTGAGCCGGGCGGTGCGCTCGCAGACCTCGCGGGCGATGCGGACGTCGACATCGACCGGCAGGTGGAAGCCGTGCTGCTCGATGGCGCCGAACGGCAGCAGCACCACCCGGTCGGCGCGCGCCGCCTCGCGCAGCTGCGGCCAGGTCATGCGCTCGTAGAGAATCTGATGCTCGGGCATGCGGCCTCCCCTGGTTGGCGCCGAGCCTAGCGGCTGGCCCGGAGGCGGGCTAGGGTCGGCTCCTATCGCAATGCAGCACGAGGCTCCGCCCCATGCCCAAGCAGCTCCTGCACCTGGTGTTCGGCGGCGAGCTCAAGGATCCGCGCGGGACCGAGTTCGTCGACACCGACAAGCTCGACATCGTCGGCATCTATCCGAACTACGCCGAGGCGGCGAAGGTCTGGCGCGGCAAGGCCCAGGCCAGCATCGACGACGCCCACAAGCGCTATTTCGTGGTGCATCTGCACCGGCTGATGGATCCGGATGAAAGCAAGCCCGGAACCTAGGCGGCTCTGGTCGGCGGCGGTGCGACCGCCGGATCCGCGGACGGAGCGGCTTGCGTGGCGGCGGCCAGCGTCAGTCGGAAGCCGAGGGCCCGGGCAACCTTGGCGACGGTGGAGAGCTCCGGATTGCCCTGTCCGCTCAGCGCTTTGTACAAGGTCGTGCGGGGTACGCCGGTCTGCCGGGACAATGCCGACATGCCGCGTGCCCTGGCGACGACCCCGAGGGCATGGGCGATCGCCGATGCGTCGCCATCCTCGCTCGCCGCGCGTACGTATTCCTCGATGCTGTCCTCGCTATCGAGAAACTCGGCCGGGTCGAACGGCCGCGTCGCAAGCGCCATCCTGGTCACTCCTGCCAACTGCGTGCCAATGACTTCGCAGCGGCGATATCGCGCTGTTGGGTGCGTTTGTCGCCACCGCAGAGCAGCAGCACGAATACGGGGCCGAACTGCTTGAAGTAGATGCGGTAGCCCGGCCCGTAGTCGATCCTCAGCTCGCTCACACCTTCGCCAACCGACCTCGCATCGCCCGGGTTTCCCGTGGCCAGCCTCTCTATTCGACTGATGAGCCTCGCCTTGGCTCGTGGATCACGCAGGCGCTGCAGCCAATGGGCGAACGCCTCCGTCTGGTGGATCGTGATCATGCAGCTTGTACACTATAGGAGACATGTCGTCGATCGGTCAGCCGAATGTTTCAGTCGGCGTCACGAGGTTGCCGCGGGACAGTCCCGCACCTAGATTGCGCCGCGCCTGCAACCGACCCGGACCGCCATGCGCCTGTCACGCTATTTCCTCCCCGTGCTGCGGGAGGAGCCCGCCGAGGCCGAGATCGTCAGCCACAGGCTGATGCTGCGCGCCGGCATGATCCAGCAGCTCACCGCCGGCATCTATTCCTGGCTGCCGCTGGGCTGGGCGGTGCTGCAGAAGGTCGAGCGGATCGTCCGCGAGGAGATGAACCGGGCCGGCGCCATCGAGATCCTGATGCCGACCATCCAGCCGGCCGACCTGTGGCGCGAGAGCAAGCGCTACGGCGCCTACGGCAAGGAGATGCTGCGCATCAAGGATCGGCACGATCGCGACATGCTCTACGGGCCGACCAACGAGGAGAACGTCACCGACATCTTCCGCGCCCATGTGAAGAGCTACAAATCGCTGCCGCTCAACCTCTACCATATCCAGTGGAAGTTCCGCGACGAGCAGCGGCCGCGCTTCGGCGTGATGCGCGGCCGCGAGTTCCTGATGAAGGACGCCTATTCCTTCGACCTCGACTACGACGGGGCGAAGAAGGCCTACGACAACATGTTCCTGGCCTATCTGCGGGCGTTCAAGCGGATGGGGCTGACGGCGATCCCGATGCAGGCCGAGACCGGGCCGATCGGCGGCGACATGAGCCACGAGTTCCAGATCCTGGCCAGGACCGGCGAGAGCGCGGTCTATTTCGACGCCGCCTTCGAGGATGTCGACTTTTCCGCCGACGACATCGACATCGAGCGGCTGAAGACGCTCTACGCCGCCGCCGACGAGAAGCACGACCCGGCCGCCTGCGACGTGCCGGCCGAGCGGCTGCGCACCGGGCGCGGCATCGAGGTCGGCCACATCTTCTATTTCGGCAAGAGGTACTCCGAGCCGATGGGCGCCACCGTCACCGGGCCGGACGGGCAGCAGGTGGCGGTGGAGATGGGCTCCTACGGCGTCGGCGTGTCGCGGCTCGTCGGGGCGCTGATCGAGGCCAACCACGACGACAAGGGCATCATCTGGCCCGAGCCGGTGGCGCCCTTCAAGGTCGGCATCGTCAATCTGCGCAGCGGCGATGCCGCCTGCGACGGGCTGGCGCAGACGGTCTACGACCGCCTGACCGCCGCCGGCGTCGAGGTGCTGCTCGACGACCGCGACGAGCGGGCGGGGGTCAAGTTCGCCACCATGGAGCTGATCGGCCTGCCCTGGCAGGTGACGGTCGGGCCGCGCGGCGCCAAGTCCGGAACCGTCGAGCTGAAGAGCCGGCGGACGGGGGAGACGGTCGAGCTGGATGTCGAGACCCTGACGCAGCGCCTCGCCGGCTGATGGCCTTCGGCGCCGCGGAACGGATGGTCGCCTGGCGCTACCTGCGCCCGACTCGCGAGGAAGGCTTCATCTCGGTCATCGCCGGTTTCGCGCTGGTCGGCATAGCACTGGGTGTCGGCACGCTTATCGTCGTGCTGGCGGTGATGAACGGCTTTCGCGCCGAGCTCCTGGGCCGGGTGCTGGGCGTCAACGGCCACGCCACCGTGGTGTCGGGGCCGGACGGGCTGCCCGACTTCCGCGCCCTGGTCGGCCGGCTCGAGGGAGCGCCCGGCGTCGTCAGCGTCATGCCCTATATCGAGGGACAGGTGATGGCCTCGGCCAACGGTGCCGCGGCCGGCGCCCTGGTGCGCGGCGTCGAGCCGGCGGATCTCGTGCGCCGCGAGACCATCGCCTCCAACATCCGCGCCGGCTCGGTGGAGGCGCTGGCCGAGCCCGGCACGGCGCTGATCGGCAGCCGCATGGCGGCGCGCATGGGGCTGACCATCGGCAGCCAGCTCACCCTGATCTCGCCCAAGGGTGCCGCCACCGCCTTCGGCTCGGTGCCGCGGGTGAAGAGCTTCAAGGTGGGCGGCATCTTCGAGATCGGGATGTTCGAGTACGATTCCAGCTTCGTGTTCATCCCGCTGGCCGACGCCCAGGCCTATTTCCAGCTTCCCGACCGGGTGAACGCCGTCGAGGTGTCGGTGCGGGATCCCGAGCGCATCGGCCGCTACCGCGCCGATCTCGTCGCCAGGACCGAGGGTGTGGGCCGCCTGGTCGACTGGCAGCAGCTCAACTCGCATTTCTTCGCGGCGCTGCAGGTCGAGCGCAACGTGATGTTCCTGATCCTGACGCTGATCATCCTGGTGGCGGCGTTCAACATCATCACCGGCATCACCATGCTGGTGCGTAGCAAGAGCCGCGACATCGCCATCCTGCGCACCATGGGCGCCACCAAGGGGGCGGTCACGCGCATCTTCCTGCTCAGCGGCGCCAGCATCGGCGTCGTCGGCACCGCCCTCGGCTTCCTGCTCGGCCTCGCCTTCGCGCTCAACATCGACTCCATCCGCCGCGGCCTGGAGCGCCTCCTCGGCGCCGAGCTGTGGTCGGCGGAAATCCGCTTCCTGTCGCAGCTGCCGGCCAAGGTGGAGATGGGCGACGTGCTGTCGGTGGTGGCGATGGGGCTGGTGCTGTCCTTCCTCGCCACGATCTATCCGGCATGGCGGGCGGCGCGGCTCGATCCGGTCGAAGCGCTCCGCTATGAGTGAGCCGGTGCTGCGGCTCGACGGCATCCGCCGCGTCTACCGGCAGGGCGAGGCCGAGCTCGAGGTGCTGAAGGGGGCCGATTTCGTCCTGCCGCCGGGACGGATGACCGCGCTGGTCGGGCCATCAGGCGCCGGCAAGTCGACGCTCCTGCACATCTGCGGCCTGCTCGAGCATCCGACGGCGGGCGAGGTGCTGATCGACGGCAGGCCGACCGGCCGCATGGGCGACGGCGAGCGCACCCGCCTGCGGCGCGAGCGCATCGGCTTCGTCTACCAGTTCCACCACCTGCTGCCCGATTTCAGCGCCGCCGAGAACGTCGTCCTGCCCCAGCTGGTGGCCGGCCGGTCGGTCGGCACCGCGCGTTCGCGCGCCGGCGAGCTGCTGGGGCGCCTGGGCCTGGCCGAGCGGCTGGCGCACCGGCCGGGCAAGCTGTCGGGCGGCGAGCAGCAGCGGGTGGCGATCGCCAGGGCGCTGGCCAACGCGCCGAAGCTGATCCTGGCGGACGAGCCGACCGGCAACCTCGATCCCGCCACCGCCGGGCGGGTGTTCGACGAGCTGCTGGCGGTGGTGCGCGACACCGGCACCGCNNCGGCTCGAGCCGGCGTGAGCCGGGCTCGCCAGGGCCGCCCGTCCTGGCCTATGTCTTGCTCGGCAGAGGTCGAGTGAGGCAGTGCAACCGCGGACGCCGGTGACGATGAGCGACGAAGAGCCGATTCTCCTTCACGAGCAGGACCTGATGCTGGCGCTGCTGCGCGCGGGTGCCGAGGGCCCGGCGACGGTGCAGGGGGCGGTCTCGATGCTGCGACGGCTGCGGGCGTCGCTCGGCGAGGCCGACGCGGTCGACGACGAGGTGATGCGCCGGCTGCGGCGCGCCGCGATGGCGCTGCGTGCCGCCGGTGCCCTGAGCCGGGTCGATACCGGCAGCCTGAAGATCACCGATCGCGGTCGGCAGCTGCTGGCCGCGCATCCCGACGGCATCGACGAGACCGTGCTGATGCAGTTCCCGGCGTTCCGCGCCTTCATCGCTGCCGCCGGCCCGCGCGGACCGCGCGACGATCCGCGCATCCCGGCCTACGACGCCGGCCAGCGCGCCTTCGCCACCGGCGAGCCGTTGACCGCCAACCCGTTCACCTTCGACAGCGTCGACCACCTGGCCTGGGAGAACGGCTGGTCGGAGGCGAGGGACGAGGCGGCGGGCTGA
>JRYC01000540.1_pt1 | contig 10002 bp, 9 predicted proteins | sample 235301 | NCBI WGS metagenome assembly JRYC01 (sample SAMN03074211, study PRJNA261470) | activated sludge metagenome | biome: Common Effluent Treatment Plant; feature: Wastewater; material: Activated sludge; isolation source: activated biomass of a common effluent treatment plant treating...
GTCGTAGAGCATCTTCTCGAAATGGGGCGCCAGCCAGCGGTCGTCGGTCGAATAGCGGGCGAAGCCACCGCCCAACTGATCGTAGATGCCGCCGCGGGCCATCATCTCCAGCGTGTGCTCAGCCATGCGCAAAGCCATCGCGTCGTCTCGCTGGATGTGCATTCGCAACAGGAACTCCAGCGTCATCGATGGCGGAAACTTCGGCGCGCGGCCGAACCCGCCCAGCTTGCTGTCATAGGTGCGCAGCAGGCCGTTGAGCGCCTGGTCGAACAGATCGGCCGTCAGCACGCCTTCGCCGCCGCTCCCTGCCAGTGCTATCTGGCTCAGATGCGTGGCGATCTCCCCCGCGCTGCGCTCGATCTCGTCACGCTTGTCGGTCCAGGCCTGGGCCAGGGCCATCAACAGTTGCGGGAAAGCGGGCATGCCGTGGCGCGGGACGGGCGGGTAGTATGTGCCGCCAAAGAAGGGCCGGCCGTCGGGTGTCAGAAAGACGGTCATCGGCCAGCCGCCCTGGCCGGTCATGGCCTGGACGGCGCCCATGTAGATGCTGTCCAGGTCGGGCCGCTCTTCCCGGTCGACCTTGATATTGACATAATATTTATTCATCAATTCGGCCGTAGCCGGGTCCTCGAAGGACTCATGGGCCATCACGTGGCACCAGTGGCAGGCCGCGTAGCCGATGCTGAGCAGGATGGGCTTGTCTTCCTCGCGGGCACGCTGCAGCGCTTCCTCGCCCCACGGGTACCAATCGACGGGGTTTTCGGCGTGCTGTCGCAGGTAAGGGCTGGTTTCGGTTGCCAAACGATTTGTCATAGGGATCCTTTTGCGCTTTGCTGTTCTCGCGCCCGTTCGCGCAAGTACAGGAAAAGAGGCAGAGCGCATGATAGGCCGACGATCAAACTCGTCAGGATGCTGAGTCGCCAGAAGGGTATGGCATGACGGCGTAATTCCTGATAGGCAAAGACCCAGAAGGCCACAGTGGCGATGACGAGATCGACGGCGAAAAAGATAGAGATGTCGTTGGCCGTTAATTGTTCAAAAAAGAGCGGTAGGTTAAGGCCATTTTCCGACAGGAAACGCGTGAAGAATATATAGGGGAGGATGAACCCCAGAATCGCCAGCGCACCGTAGATGTTTTTCATGTGACGTCCAGTGCATCGCGCAGCGAGCGCACGAATTCGGCCGCGGCTTGTGGTTTGTTCGTCCCGGCCCGGTCGACGGCATTGATGAGCGCGCTGCCGACGATGACGCCGTCGGCCAAGCCGCCGATTGAGGCAACTTGTTCCGGCGTGCTGATGCCGAAACCGATGGCCAACGGCAAAGGGCGTATGTTCTCGCACGCGATCGACGAATTCGGCCAGATTCGTTCCGATATGCTGCCGCGCGCCGGTGACGCCGGTGACGCTGACGAGGTAGATAAAGCCGTTTGCTTGCCTGGTAACGATCTCGATGCGGTGGGCGTTGCTCGTCGGAGCGAGGAAATAGATATAGGCCAGCCCCTCGCGAGCAGCGGCGGCGTCCATGTCGGCCGCTTCTTCGGGTGGCAGGTCGGGGACGATGAAGCCCTGAGCGCCGGCCGCCCGCGCCGCGCTCGCCAGCCTTTCCAGCCCATAGGCCAGAAACGGGTTGTAATAGCCGAAGAGAAGGATCGGCGTATGGACGCCGCGATGGCGCAACTCGCGCACCATTTCCAGACAGTCATCCAGCGTCGTGCCCTGTTCCAGCGATACCTGGGTGCTGTGTTGGATGGTCGGCCCGTCGGCCAGTGGATCGCTGAAGGGCACGCCCAACTCGAGCAGATCGCTATCGGCGGCGATGGCAGCGATGATGTCGAGCGAGGTCGCGCGGTCGGGGTAGCCGAGCGTATAGTAGGGCATTAGCGCGGCCGAACGGCCTCTTTGCTTCGCGACGGCAAACGCGGCCGCGATCTGTTCCCGTCCCGTGGCTGCGGCTTGCATGGCCCTTCTGACTTCGTTCATCATCATCTCCCGGCGCGGCTTCAATTGAGTGCGCGTCAAGAGCATTATAGTACACGACAGGCGGGCCGCGAAATCGGCCAATCGGCAGATACGCCTGTCACCGATGAAACCAATCCTCAACTCTCGCGTATAGTGGTATGATGTCATGCGACGCTTTTCATTCATAGTCGCGGGCATCCAGAGGAGAAATGAGCGTAATAGGAAACATTATCTGGTTGATTTTCGGCGGTTTCATCACCGGCGCGGGATATATTCTGGGCGGGCTGCTGTTGTGTCTGACCATCATCGGTATCCCTTTCGGCTTGAAGGCGATCCGCCTGGGCGTGGCCACACTGACCCCCTTCGGCAAGGCAGTCATCCCCGACGAACGCGGCGATGGGTGTCTGCCGTTGATGCTCAACGTTATCTGGATCCTGCTGTTCGGCTGGGAGATCGCCCTGGCCCATCTCGTGAGCGCCGGTATTCTGGCCATCACCATCATCGGCATTCCGTTTGCCAAGCAGCACATCAAGCTGATCCCGGTGGCCTTCGCGCCGTTCAGCTTCCGGCTGGTCTAGGCGAGGTCGAGGAGCGGGGCGGAACCCTTGACCGGTTCGGGCCGGTCAGGCTGACCCGCCGGCCGCTGAGCCACCAGGCCCGGCCCGAGTTACACAGATTTCCCGGATTGACGTAGACTTCCGTCCATGTCAATCCGGGAAATCTTTTTTATTTCTGGGAGGTAGCCATATGGACGATCTGATCCTTACCCGGCAACGGGACACACTCTTCGAGATCATTCTCAACCGGCCGGACAAGCGCAACGCCATCAATCTGGAGATGTTTCGGGCGTTCGACGCGGCCGTCACACAAGCGAACCGCACCCCCGGCCTGCGGGCCGTTCTCATCCGCGGCGAGGGCGAGAGCTTCTCGGCCGGCATCGACGTCGGCGCGCTTCTTGGCCTGGCGCAGACGTTTGGCCCCCACTGGATGCAGCGCATGCGCTCGATCACCGACGAGTTTCAGGGCATCCTGACCCGGCTGGAGCGGCTGGAGCTGCCGACGATTGCCCTGCTCCACGGCCACTGCCTGGGTCTGGCCTTCGAGTTAGCGCTGGCCTGCGACCTGCGAATCGCCGCCGAGGGCACATCGCTCGGACTGCCCGAAACGCGCCTGGGGATTATCCCCGACGTGGGCGGCACCACACGGCTGACCCGGCTGGTCGGCCCCGCGCGGGCCAAGGAACTCATCTTCACCGGCCGCCGCTTCGATGCGGCGCTCGCCGCAGAATGGGGGATCGTCAACTATGTCGTGGCGCACGAGGCGCTTTTCGCCAAAGGGGATGAACTGGCGGCCGAGATCGCCCAGGCCGCGCCGCTGGCCGTGGGCATGGCCAAGCGGGTCATCGACGGACTGGCCGACATCGATCGCGGGCTGATGCTGGAAGGGTGGGCGCAGAGCCAGCTTTTCGGCACCGAGGACTTCATGGAAGGCGCTCAAGCCTTCATGACCCGCCGCCCACCACAATTCAAGGGGCGCTAATTGGCAAGCCCGCGCGGGTTATGCTATCTTACCGTTTATCCACAGAAGTGAATTTAGTACGGAGGCGAAAGATGGGGATTCAGTTTGCGACCGACGAATGGGGCAAGGCGTTGGTGGCGGCCGTGAACAGCAGCGACGCCTATGCCAAGGCCGCGGAGAAATGGGAGGGCGATTTCTACTTCATTACCACGGCCGGGCCGGGTGTGCCGAAAGACACCTACCTTTATCTCGACTTGTGGCATGGCAAGGCCCGCGATGCTTATGTTGTCGATGATCCGTCTACCAAGAAGGTTGCCTTCGAACTGCGCGCGCCGCTGGACGTATGGCGCAAGGTGCTGGAGAAAAAGATCGATCCGATCCGCGGCATGATGTCCGGCCAGCTCAAGCTGAAGGGCAACATGATGACCGTGCTCAAGGCGCCCAAGGCGGCGACGGAGCTTGTGGCTTGCGCCTCGACGGTCGACACGGAGTGGCCGCAGTAGCAGAAAATGTTTGCCCAATGACAGCGGAGTAGGGGGCGGTTCATGAGTAGTGACGACAACCGCATCAAAGTAGGTCTGGCGCTCGGCGGCGGGGTCGCACGCGGGCTGGCCCATATCGGCGTTCTGTCCGTCCTGGAAGACGCGGGCATCCCCATCGACTGCATCGCCGGCACCAGCATGGGCGCGATCATCGGCTCGGCCTATAGCGCCGGGCTGACCATCGACGAGCTGCGCGCGGTTGCCGCTCGCACCGGCTGGTGGCAAGTCTCCCGACCCTTCTTCTCCGCCGGCGGCCTTGTCACTTTTAAGAAACTGGAGCAGTGGATCGAAGCCAATATCGGCGAGTTTGACGTGCGCGATCTGGCCATCCCTTTCGCCGCGGTGGCCAGTGACCTGATCTCCGGCGAGCGCGTGGTCTTGTCGGAGGGGCGTTTGTGCACGGCTGTTCGGGCCAGTTGCTCCGTTCCCGGGTTTGTGCCGCCGGTGGAACAGGACGGCCGTATCCTGGTTGATGGCGGCATCACCGACAATATCCCCGCCGATGTCGCCCGCCTGCTGGGAGCCGATTATGTGATCGGCGTCGATATCTTCATGCCCGCCTTGCGCCCGCGTTTGGGGCCGCTCAGTCAGGGCATTGCCGCTATTGAAACGCTCGTGCGCCATGCCGGAAAGGGGGCCAACGAGTGCGATTGCCTCATTGTGCCCCATATGGAAGGGCGCTCCTACTTCAAATTCTCCGACTACAACCGTCTGATCGCGCTGGGCGAAGAGGCCGCCTTGCAACAACTGCCGGCTATTCGCGACTCGATGGCCCGCATGGAAGCCGCTCGCAAGCGTCCGCCGATAACCCGGCCAATCGTCGCCCCGGACTACAGCCCGTTCCACGGCGTGAACTGATCCGGTCGTACCGCCACGAACATCGATCCAAAGCTTATGCTATCCTGAAGCCTCATTGCCTGATAGGCTCTTCAGGTCTAGAATCGACCTTTGATGTCTTTCGCACCTTTCGCCGCGATTTGGCTACTTCTGGCCGCCGCCGCGGGCGTCGCGCTTTTCGCGGAACGGCGGCCGAAGGTAGCTATTGCGGTTACCACCGTCTCTATTTTCCTGGCTACCGCCCTATGGTATTTGTTTCGCCCTGAAGCGGCCGTGCCGTCGCTGATTTTTGCCGGGCGACAATGGGCCGTGGGCGAGGCTGCCTGGCACCTGACCGGGGTTGTCCTGTTGCTTTGCGCGACAGTCGTCGCGACAACCGTCATTCGAGCAGTCGTCGATACCGGTTCCNNTCCATTATCGTCGGCTCGGCCGATTCCGATTCGCCGCGATTCACCTGGCGAGGCGGCGGGTTGCCGTTGGTCGCGCTCTTCCTGTTGTGGGCCGCGTTCACAGCGTCCGATGGTCGGTTTATTTTAAGCGTGACCGCGGCCGTGCTTCTGATCATTGCGGGGGCACTGGCCGATTCACGCGTGAGCGCGAGGTTCGGCGCTGTCGGCATCGCCCTGCATGGATTTCCCATCGTCGTCGGGGCGGCGATCCTCAGCGGACCACTCGGCGCGGCTACGGCATCGACTATTAGCTTAGCCGCCGGGACGGCCGCGGGTATGCTGTCCTTGTTGCTGGGTCTCGCCTGGGTGTGGGATCAGCCGGCGGCACTGACGAGAGGACTCGCTTTGGCGCTGGGTGGCGTCGTGCTGATCGCCGCTGTCTGGGCTGGGCAATCGGCGCTGCTCGCAGCGGCGCGATTGGCGATATTCGCTCCGGCGCTCATTGCCGTGGCATGGAGTGGCGTAGCTCAGGAGCCATCACCTAACTTAAAACCAGACCCGGATAGCGAATCGCGTCGTGGCGTATCGCCACAGTTGATCGCCTTGCTGGTAACCTATTTAGCCGTGGCCGGGCTACCGTTGATGGTGGGATTTGGCGCGCTTGCGCCGGTTTATGAATCATGGAGCGGAGCAGCCGGATTGGTGTTGCTGGTGGTCACGGTGGTGTTGTTAAGCCTGTGGCTGGCCGCGATTTATCAGATCGGCCGTGCGACGGCGCGCATCGAGACGATCGATCGCGCCGGCCGGCTTCATAGCCTGGCGCTCCTGCCGCCGTTCATTGGCCTAATCTCGCTCAATTTGGCCGGGCTTGGTGTCGGCCCGATAACCTGGGTAGCCATCGCCGTTCCCGCAGTGGCCGGCGTTGCGCTGGGCCATTTTATGCCGGATATGGGCGGGTTTGGCGGCTTGTTGCGCGAAGCGGCCGCGCTGCCGCAACCGCTATCCAACGCTACGGCGCGGATCCGCGGGATGAGTCGATTGGTTGCGGGCGCGCTGGCCGATGCCCTCGCCATCCTGGAAGGAGACAATGGCCTCATCTGGATTATCGGACTTATGCTCCTGATCATCTGGATCACCTGAGCCTTATGGACACGCCAACTATCTTCGACATTCTCGATCGTCTGGCCTTCCTGCACGGCATGCCGGCCGTCGCCCTGCTGCTGACGGCGGCCTTCATCGCGATCGTGGCCTGGGACATGCGACCGGCCATCGCCGCTGTACTCGCCCAGTACCTGCTGGCCGGTTTCCTGTTCGTGGATGTGCTTGATCCCCGGCTGGCCTTTGTCTACGCTCTGGCTGGGTTGTTCGTGACGGCGATTCTGTTCATCACCGCGTGGCAAACGAATTGGGGGCGGCCGCCGCCGGGCCTGACGCAGCAGGAAGCGACAAGATTAGGCCTCTCCCGGACGCGCCGTCTGGGACGTTTCACCGTCGCCGATCGCAGCTTGCTCCGTCTGGCTCTGGCGGTTGCAGTCGCCTCGGCTGCCCTGTGGCTGGCGCGATCGCCCGGCCTGCTGCAACCAGTCGTTCCTGCCGAACTCGCCTATCTGGAGTCGGCTATCGTTGGCCTGGTGGGGCTTGGATTGGTGGGTTTGGCGACCTCGGCCGACCCACTTCCCGGCGGCATCGGCCTGCTCGTTTTTCTGACCGGCTTCAGTCTGTTCCACGGCTTCCTCGATCAATCCCTGGCGATGACCGTGGCTCTGGTTGTGGCTCAATTTGTCGTTGCTCTGACTGTGGCCTATCTGGCTCAAGCCCGGTATCTGCCGGCCGACGTTCTGGACTGAAATGGAGACCGGGTTTCCTCTCGTGATGCTGGTTGGGCCGGTTGTGATGGCCATCGTGGCGCTGGCCGTGCGCAGGTATCGTCGTGTCGCTGTGATTATCGGCGTCGCCACCGTGCTTTCTTTGGCCTTCCTGCTATCTCTGGCCGCGCCTGGAACGGGCTTGTTCGCCGATAACACGGTCGGCTTCCTGGGTCGCGAGGCGGTGATGTCCCCCTTCGTCCGCTCGCTGTTTCTTTTCATGTATCCGGCGATGGGGCTGATATTTCTCATGGCCTGGGCGCGGCCGGTCGGGCGCGCGCTTGTGCCGGCCGGGCTGGCTGTTTTGTCGCCCCTGGCGGCGGCGCTGATGATCTCGCCCGCCGGATTGGGTGCGGTGTTGCTGGTAACCGCCGCGGCCGTCGTCGTTCCCACCCTCCACGGCGGCAAATTCGATGCCGTCGTGCCTGCGTGGCGCTATTTTCTGTTGGCGACCGTGGCGCTGGCACCTGTCTTACTGGTCGCTTCCGGGTCGATGATTACCACATTCCCCGCCGGTTGGTCTGCTCCCCTACTGGCGACGCTCATCTTGCTGGGCGGCTTCCCATTCCATATCTGGGCCGGCGCTCTGGGCCGCCACATTTCCCCGGTCGTCGCGGCGCTCGTGCTGGGATTATTGCAATTGGTCGTCGTTTCCTTCCTCCTCTCTTTGCTCGACTCCGTGCCGGGTGCGCGAGCAGCGGTGGAGTTCCAGTTGGCGATCCGTTGGAGCGCGGTGCTGACGGCTCTGATCGGCGCGTTCGCAATGGCCCGCGCGGCTGATTGGCGTGGCGTTGTTGCCGGCGCGATCCTGCTCGATATGGGCCTTCTTCTGCCGGCTGTTCTCGTGCCCGGCACGGATGGACTTATGATCGCCATCCCGGCGCTCATCGCCCGCTACCTGGCCTTATTGCTCGTCGGCTTGGGGTTAACCGGCCGGTCGTTGGCTGGGCAGTCCACGCGCCTCGGCCGCCTGCTGCGGCTGGTGCGTCCCGCGCTGCTGCTCTACGGTTTGCTCTCGCTGATTGGCTTACCCTTGACCCCCGGGTTTGCCGGGCGGTGGGCGCAACTGGCGGTCGTTGGGCAGGGCGGCATGTGGCCGACTTTGCTTCTCGTCTTTGCGCTGGCCGCCGCCACGGTCGCGATCGTGCGCATGGCGCGTCACCGGTTGGCCGCGACGGCCGAATCGGCTACCATAGTGGAATCCTTCTCTGCCTTTGAGTTTGGCCTGATGTTGTTTTTGGTGATGATCTCCGCGCTGATCGGTCTGTTTCCGGGTTTGCTGATCGGCCTTGCCGCCCGCATGCTCGGTTTGGGGTGATGCAAAATGACCGTTGCCTGGTATACCCTTCATGTCAAGCCTCATAAGGAGCGTTTCGTCTTCGAGCGGTTGCAAAGCCCGGAGCATATCCCGGTGCCGGCGAAGGTGCCGGATGCCGCGGAACAAATCGAGGTATTCTTCCCTGCCGTCCGGGTCAAACCCGTCAATCCGCGCTCGGCCAAAGTGAGGCCTTATTTCCCCGGCTACATTTTCGTGCGGGGCGATCTGGAACACTTCGGCGAAAGCGCTTTCAACTGGATACCGGGCACCCACGGCCTCGTCCGCTTTGGCGATATGCCCGCCGTCGTCCCGGATGTTCTTATCCGCGAATTGCGGCAGCGGTTGGCGGAAATCGAGGCCGCCGGCGGGCTGGTCTTCGACGCGCTTAAGCCGGGCGACCGCGTGCGCATCACATCCGGCCCTCTTGCCGGGTATGAGGCCATCTTCGACATGCGCCTGCCGGGCAAGGAGCGTGTTCAAGTGCTCCTCACTTTTCTCAGCCACCACCCACAGCGTGTCCAACTCGAAGTGAGTGACGTGGAGAAAATCAAAAAGCCGTGAAATCTGGCCCCGGGACGTTATAAATGACATGCATTGCGGTATGATTATTGACGGTATGAGGGGCTGATTCCGTCTGAACGGCGCTCGCGCCGACAAGCTTCCTCGAAGCCATGAAACACACTTACCACAAGGATCAACAATGGATCGCAAGAAGCAACTGCTCGATAAGATCGCCGGCCGCGAAGCGGTGATTGGCATCGTCGGCCTGGGTTATGTAGGCCTGCCGCTGGCTGTGGCCTTTGCCCAGGAAGGGTTCAAGATCATCGGCGTCGATATCGATGCCGGCAAGGTAGACTCGCTCAATCGTGGGGAGAGCTATGTTGAGGACATCCCCTCGGCTATCCTGGGGCCGCTGGTCAACAGTGGGCTTATCCGCGCCACGACGGATTATTCTGCTATGGCGGCCGCCGATGCCGTCTCCATCTGTGTGCCCACGCCGCTGCGCAAGACCAAAGACCCCGACATCTCCTACATCATCCACGCCGCCGACTGCCTGGCGACCTACATGCCGCCGGGGCAAGGCCAGCTTATCGTCCTGGAAAGCACGACCTATCCCGGCACGACCGATGAGATCGTCCTGCCGCGCTTTACCCGGGACGATCTGGAAGTTGGCCGCGACTTTTTTATGGCCTTCTCCCCGGAACGCATCGACCCCGGCCGCACCGACTATACGGTGCGCACGACGCCCAAAGTGATCGGCGGCGTCACGCCCGACTGCCTTGAGGTCGCCGTCGCCCTTTACGGCACGGTGGTCGACAGTCCGGTGGCGGTGTCGAGCACAGCAACGGCCGAGATGGTCAAGCTGCTGGAGAACACCTTCCGCGCCGTTAATATCGGCCTGGTCAATGAAGTTGCCCTGATGTGCGACAAACTTGGCCTGAACGTGTGGGAAGTGGTCGGCGCGGCAGCCACCAAACCCTACGGATTCATGCCTTTTTACCCCGGTCCGGGCCTGGGTGGTCATTGCATTCCCATTGACCCCCATTACCTAAGCTGGAAGCTGCGCACGCTGAA
>JRYC01011299.1_pt1 | contig 10001 bp, 8 predicted proteins | sample 235301 | NCBI WGS metagenome assembly JRYC01 (sample SAMN03074211, study PRJNA261470) | activated sludge metagenome | biome: Common Effluent Treatment Plant; feature: Wastewater; material: Activated sludge; isolation source: activated biomass of a common effluent treatment plant treating...
TCCGGCGCCAGCTCGGCATAGCCGATGTCGCTGAAGCGCACCAGCCGGCCGTCCTGTTCACGAATGATAAGATTGTTGAACTCTTCCGGTTTTTCCAAGCGGCTCAAGGTGCGCACGGTCAATTCCACGTCGTTGCCCTCAATGCGGCCGGAGGGCAGCTCGAGGTTTTCGGCATTGAGCGCGCTGCGCACATCCAGCGCTGTGACTTGATACGCGGCGAGCTTGTTCGGATCCATCCACAGGCGCATGGCATAACGCTTTTCGCCGAAGATGCGCACCTCGGCCACGCCCGGAACGGTTTGCAGCCGTTCCTTGAACGTTTTGTCCGCGAGTTCGCTTAGTTGCAACAAGTTGCGCGTGTTGCTGCTGATATTGATCACGATAATGGGAAACGCATCGGCATCGGCTTTGGAGACGCGAGGCGGATGGGCGTCGGGCGGCAAATTGCGCACCGCCTGCGCCACTTTGTCGCGCACGTCGTTGGCCGCGGTTTCCAGGTCAACGCTCAGATCAAATTCAATCGTGATGCTGCTGCGGCCTTCGCGGCTGGTGGAATTGATGGTGCGAATGCCGGGTACGGCGCTGATGTCTTCTTCAAGAATCGCGGTGATTTGCGATTCGATTACCTCGGCATTCGCGCCGGGATATGTCGTGTCGACGGTGATGACGGCCGGATCGACGTTGGGATACTCACGCACGCCGAGGTAGGTGAAGCCGATCACACCGAACAGAATGATGATGATCGACAGCACCCAAGTCAACACCGGGCGTTGAATGCAGGTTGCGGAAAGGCTCATTATATCTCCTTGCTTGAGTGATTTCGAAGAGTGTTTTTGGAATGATATTATTCAGGCCTTCGGCGTTCGTAAGAACGCTAGCACAAACAAAATACCCAGAATCAAATCTATCACAGCCGAACTCAGAATGAGCGTATTAACGCGCTGTTGCGAATATAAAAACAAAACGGCAATAACGTAGCTGAATTTCTCTACGACTGCCGGCAGCATCAGCAAGCGAAAGCGGCCGGGATTGCTGGCGATCACTAAAAAAGCAAATTGCCAGGCCAGCGTGACGCCGGCGAAGCCATAGAAGTATTCCGGATGCGTGATGGCCGGCGGATAATCGCGTGCGATCCGAGCTTCGGAAAAATACATTGGCGCGACCGCGAGAATGCCGTAAATGCCGGCGATGAGAAAAATCCATTTGGCAAATTTCATGATTCCGTTTGCCCGAGGAGCGATGATTTTTTTAGCGCGCCACCAGCTCAACGCGACGATTCTTGGCGCGACCCTCGGCGCTCGCATTTGAAGCCGCCGGCGCTAATGGTCCAACGCCGTGACCCTCGAGCCGTGCGGCGGCAATACCGTAATCCGTCACCAAAGCTTTGACCACGGCTTGCGCCCTTGCCGCAGAGAGTGTGCGGTNNCAACCACGTAGAGTTTAAGAGTGGCGCGGTTTTTCAATAATTTTGCAATTTCATCAAGCGCGGGCTTCGATTCAGGTTTGATGTCGGCTTTGTCCGTATCGAAATAAATGCCATAGACGCTGATCTTGCCCTCGGCCTCAAGTCCTTTGGCCAGGGCAGCGGCGTCTACGACGACCATGTCTTCCTCCATGCCCATGATTTCGACGATATCGAGCTGCGTGCGGCTGCGGCCTACCATGAGTGCGAGGTACGCCGTACCGCCGTTGGCGGCGATCTTTCCGCCGAGATAGCGCGGGTCGCCATCCGATGCAGCAAACAAGCCGTTGTAGCGATTCCAAGCGCTGCGCGCATAAGCCGGGCCGCAGTTATCCAGCTCGCATGTATAGATCACTTTCAAACCAGCGGCTTCAAGGGCCTTGCGATAATTGCTAAAAATCTCCAAAGTGGAACGGCCTTCAGGATTTCCATAGACGATGCGTGTGACTTTGCCCTTGAGGGTTTCGCCGAAAAATTCTCCCTGTGCGGTCCGGCCGGTAATCAATTTGTATTCGCCAAATTCTTCGGCATCTTTCTTTTGGATCGTCGATCCGGCATAGCGCGATACGAGCGGATGATCCTCTTGGGCACGGAGAGCGGAGGCGAAAATCGCCATAACCACGGTGGCACAAAGAATCACAGGCATTTTCTTCATGAAGAATTCCCTCAAGTTAGAAATTCAGCCGGCATCAGCTCATTGCTGACTCGGCATCTCCAAATGCGGCAGCGCCGCTTCGATCTGCTGCCGTTGCGGTTCCAGCCACGGCGGTAAAATGAGTTGCTCGCCCAAGTGTTCCATATCTTCGTCGCGATCAAAGCCGGGGCCGTCGGTGGCCAACTCGAACAACACTTCACCCGGCTCGCGAAAATAAACCGATTTGAACCAAAAGCGATCGATTTGCTCGGTGGGGAAGAGACCATCGTTGAAAAGATTCTCGCGCATCGCCATTTCCTCCTCGGAATCTTTCATGCGCCACGCAACGTGATGCACCGCGCCGCTTCCCCAGCGTCCGCGAGATTGTTGCAGCAGCTCTTTNNCGCGACCAGTCTTGTTCGGAGCCGAGCAGCGAGAACCCCATGCTTGCGGTGAGCGTTTCTGCGGTAGGAGAGAGGCGGCGTACCCATAGCCGCACGCTGTGCATGCCGCGCAATTGATGCTCAACGGGAACCGCGCTTTTTTCCCACGGCACAAACGCGCGCGCGTCATCCGTTTCCACCAGCGCCAGTTGCAAGCCGTGCGGATCTTTGAAAGGCAGCGATGTTTCGCCGAAGCGCGTTTCAAGCGCGCCGTAATTCACGCCCATCTTGTCGAAACGCTCGCGCCAATACTTCAGACTTCCTTTTGGAACGGCAAAAGGAACTTCCACGACCAGGCCGGTTCCCAGCCGTCCGGGCCCCATGCCCGGCCAGGGAAAAAACGTGAGATCGGTTCCGGGCGTGCCGGCGCCGTCGGCATAGAACAAATGATAGGTATCGGGCGCGTCTTGATTGACGCTTTTCTTCACCAGGCGCATGCCCATCACGCCGGTGTAAAAGTTCAGATTCTCCTGCGCCTCGCCGGCGATGGCAGTGAGATGGTGGATGCCGTGAACGGAGTTTTTCATCGGATTGCCGTTTTTAGTTGTTCAAAACCAGAATGCGCTGTGATATATTCCACGCGGTGCCTGCAATTCTCACAAAATAGATTCCGGAGGCCAGCGCATTCGTGTCCAGCATGAATTGCTGTTGCTGCTGAGAGGCCGCCGCCGTTTGCGTGCGTACCAATTGCCCTTGAATATTGTACAATTGCACTACGAGCGGCGAGGCTGGTTGATTTAATTCCACCGTCACCCACTTGCCGCTGCTGACGGGATTGGGAAAGACTCGCGCTGTAAATGTTGCAGGCGGCGCAGCAATCGCCGGCGCCTGTGCAACATGAGTAATTTGTCCATTGAAATAGCGTTCGGCGTGCAAAAACGCATTGACGCCAATCTTCCTGCCGATTAAGCGGCCGGGCATATCATCCACCGGCGGGTGAATGCCGCCCCAAATTCGTGAGAGGCTGCATTGATCTGAGGCGTCGCGATAGGTTGCCCATTGCAGCTTTAGATCGACGCTTGGGCCATCTTCAAAAACCAGGTATTCGTTACGCGGCGCTTGAAACTCAGCCATGCCGCCGGGGAAATATTCGTCGCCGGTGAGCAGCGTCATGACTTCCGCCGCTGCGCGCGAGAACGTCGAATGCCCGGAAACAAAGCCGGCAAACGGCGGCGTGATGAAGGTTGGGCGCTGATACGGCCACCAATTTTCACCGAGAATCCAACCCACGCCGGCAACATCAACCTCGGGATCGTTGATAAAATCATGCGCGCGCCAGGCCTTGATTTTGAATTTGCCGTAATTCGCGGCATCCAATTGCGCCAGCGAATCGCCTTCCAGCACGACTTCAATGAAACCGGGAATTAAAGGCAGGCCGAGCGGAGAATAATGCGGAAGATTGGGATCAGAACTTTGCCCGCGATCCGCCATCCAGCGAATTGCCGAGATCGGGCGAACGTAGTCGTACCAACCTTTGATGCCCCAGGCTGAAATCGCGGCATCATGCACGGCGCCGCCCAAAACAAAATAGGCCTTCACATCCCATTCCAAATCTTCGACGATCGGGCCTGTGCCGCGAAACCGTTTTTCAAAAGCCGGATGATCATTCACATAGTTCAAAACGGTAAACCAGTGGCCTGGCGGCGTCTCAGAGTTGGGGCCATCGGCCCAGAACTCCGCCAGCGCGCGGGTGTAATCGCCGCGCGGAACGATTTGAGGCGTGTAGGGCCGGCCGGTTTTGGGATTCACGGCGTGTCCGATGCCAGGATCGCCGCCTTCCAGCATATCGTAGAAATGCCGTAAATCTTCAAAATCTTCAGGAAGCTGTTGCACATTGCCAATCGATGCCGGCGAAATGTCCCACCTCACGCCGTCGGTCGGGTCAAGGTGAGAAGACCAGGTCGCTACCAACGAGAATGCCCATTTATAAATTTCGGAAATCTCGTTGTCGGCATTTGCCGTGTCAAGATAGGCCGGCGCGCCGGGATCATGATACACCCAGTAGTCATAGCCGTCGCGCTGGTAAATGGCGCGATCAGCAGGCGTGAGGGCAAAGGGCGATACTTGGCCCCATTCCGGACTGAGGAATTTGGGCGTGCTGCCGGGAATGACGTTGCCGCTCTGATCGATGAAGACTTCGAGCGTCAGCGGCTGCCAACGGTTGGGATCAATCAAATCGGGATTGCCCGGCAACAATGTGATCAATGGCGGATTGAACGGCGCATAATGCTGATAGGCATAACTGTTCTGTTCGTTGGAACCATCTTGCAAACCGAACTCGATCAAACTCTGGCCGATATAGTTGCCCAGCGCCGCCGCCGAGCCGGAGGCATAATCCGTTGAAGTAATCGCGGGACTGTAGCCCAGCGCCGATAACAATGAATCACAGCGCGCCAGCGATTGCGCCGCGCCGGGAGAGTTTTGAAAGCGATGCGTAATGAGCCGGTGCGCGGCGTAGCTCACGGCTTCTTCGCGCGCCGCGTGCACATTGGCCGGCGCAGAAATGCCGTTGAATGTGCAGGCATATCCGTTCACAGTTTTGCCCAATAAATAGGTTTGCGCAACATTGTCGTAAACCGCCCAGGCATCATACACCGCGATTGAAAAGTGAAAAAGATTGCGGGCATGCACGGTGGGCCGGGCAAAATCCTTTCGGATGGCTTGCAACAGCTCCTCGCTCCACAAACGCGCCACGGAATGTTGGGCTGCAACCGGAAGGGTGAAACCGCAAATTGAAAATATTGTCAGGAGCGCAAGTAGATTTCTTCTCATGATGTCCTTTCTTCTCGCGAACGAGTCAAAAAAAATGTACTCGCCTTAAACGAAGCGGGCGAATGAATCGTGGAGGTTTCATCCGCCGGCTTGCGAAATCCGCTTACAGAAAAGCCTTTGCCTGAATCGCAAAGGGCTCACTTTTAATCGATCGTGGCGCCGAAACGTTGAGCCGGTTAGTCAATCGCAATGCGGCTTTTGTTTTGCGCCAGCCATTTCTCGAAAGTTTGTAATGCCGGATTGAGCGCGCGGGAGGCCTTGAGATTACGCGCGCTGCAGTAGTCGTGATTGAAGTCGCGTTTGAACTGGAACATATTGCCAACATCGTCGGCGCCGGGAAAGCCGAAACTGCGGTACACTTCCGGCGGCACGTCGTTGTAGCGCACCTCCCGGCCCAGGGCCTTCGTCAATGCGGCCGCCATCTGCGCGCCGGTCAAATGCTCGCCGGCAATGCCGACCGTCTTGCCAATATACTCGCGGCCCTTCTTGAAAATGCCAAAGGCGCATTTGCCAATATCTTCGGCGGCAATGCCCGGCAGCTTTTTGTCGCCCATGGGCATCGTGATTGCCAGCTTGCCGTCTGGGCCAGTTTTCGGCCCCATGCCAAAGTGGATAAAATTGTCCCAATAAAATGAGGTGTTCAGTATCGTCACCGGCAGACCGAGCGCTGTAAAGAATTGATTGGCCTCGCCCTTGGCGTCGTAGTGTGGGACTTTGTACTTGCCGTGCAGGGTGGGCATGCGATTGTCGTCGAGCGGAACCCAGTTGCGTGTATCTTCGAGCGTGGACCAAATGACGTGTTGCAGACCGGCATGTTTTGCGGCTTGGGCCATGATTTGCGCCTGAGCCAGTTCTTTTTCCGGAGAAAAATGCGCCCAGAAAAACGTTACGCAAAACGCGCCATACGCTCCGGCAAACGCGCGATTCATGCTCTCGGCGTCGTCAATATCGGCGGCAACAACCTCGGCGCCTAGCTTGGCCAGCTCTTTCGCTTTGTCCGAACGGGCTTCTCTGGTAATGGCGCGCGCGGTGAAGCCGCTATTCGGTTCGCTCAAAATGGCGCGAACCAAGCTGCCACCTTGTGCGCCGGTTGCGCCGACGACTGCAATGATCTTTTTCTCTGCCATGCCATTCTCCTTAATTCTATTAAAAGTGCACCCTTCGCTTTTTCAGCAAACATTTTCAACCGCTAATCTACGCGAATGAACGCTAATATTTTGGTTCTATGTTGTTCTGTGTGGGCAGCATGAATACGCCGAAGGCGTTCAACAACAAAGCCGAGGGTCGCGCAGCGCACCCTCGGTAAACAACCATGCTCAAAAGAACTCTGAAAGAGTTCAACAAAAGAGGGCGCGAGACCGCCAGCTAATCGTTCATTTTCGCAACGCACTTTGTATACAAGGCCAATTTTGTCGAACACCTTCGGTGTTCCTCGGGTTGGGCGTTGTTGGGCCCAGGGTGCCCAAAAGCTGGGCACCCTGGGCTAATATCTGTAACGCCTTCGGCGTATCGTCGCCACCTTGGCGTCATGGCCATGCAATGACCCACACCAATCAACATGGAACCAATTAAAATCTTTGCACAAGAGTACTTTTTTAAACGAAATAACATCGAGCAAACTATGAGTGATATAGTTTTCATTCTCGGCGCAGGAGCATCGCGAATGGCGGGTGGTCCATTGATGAGTGATTTCTTGTCCTCATCGGACGATCTTCTTCGTGCTGGTCGCGTGGATGACAAAAGAGAAGATTTTGAAAGAGTATCAAAGGCGATTGGTAAACTTAGGTATGTTCACTCAAAATCGAATTTGAACACCGCCAATATTGAAGATGTGTTTTCAGCATTTGAAATGGCAAAAATTATAGAAAAATTTTCAGAATTCAATCTTGAAGAAATTGATAAATTGATCTCTTCGACGAAAAGAGTCATCGCCAAAACCTTGGAAAGTAAGATCGAATTCCCCACGAACGGCGAGACAGTTCTGTCACCCAAGCCCTATGATGAGTTACTTGCGCTAATCAGGTTTCTTCGCGAAGAAGCCTCGCCAAGGCATTCAGTGGCATTGATTACTTTTAACTATGATATTGCACTTGACTATGCTATTTATAAAAACGGTTGCGAAGCTTCTTATTTTCTCGAAGATCATGTTGCCATCGATAAAACTATCCCTTTTTTAAAACTTCATGGTTCTCTCAATTGGACTATTTGTCCCGGCTGCGACAGAATTGTTTTACTGAGTTTTGATGAGTATCAAAATTTTCGTGATATCAGAACTTATAAAAAGCCAGAAAAGGAGCATTTGCCGATTAGCATGGCGTTAGCAAAGTTTAGACATTGTGAGAATCACCAAGTAAATCCTGACCCTGTCTTGATACCACCAACTTGGAATAAGATTTATCATCAACAACACTTCAAACAACTTTCTTTGGTTTGGAAACAAGCTGCGATTGAACTTAGCGAAGCCCAACATTTGTTCGTCATTGGCTATTCCTTACCTGAAACCGACGGTTTCTTTCGCGCTTTGTACTCTCTGGGCACCGAAAGTGATAGATCTTTGAGGCGATTTTGGGTTTTTGATCCAGATGAAACTGTCGAAAAACGATTTAGGAAATTGCTCGGAAGTCAAGCTGAAAACGTTTTCGAATACCGCAAAGAAGAATTTGAAAATGCAATTAGAATACTGAATCAGACTTTCGGTAATAAACCAAGGTTAAATCCTCCGGTTGCCGTAGTAGTTGAACCACCAGAAGATGCGTATTTGAAAAACAGGTTTGGATTCAAAAGGCCAAAACTGTGATCGATTTCTTGACTCAAATCGACGTTTTCCTTTTCTTCTTCATCAATCACAACCTGCAAAACAGTTTTTTTGATTGGCTGATGCCGATTGTTACTGAGCAGCGCAATTGGTTTCCAGTGTTTGCCGTGGTTTATCTCTGGCTCTGGTGGAAAGGCGGCAAAACCGGACGCACGGCCGCGCTGCTGATCATTCCCGTAGTATTATTGAGCGATCAGCTCTCCTCCGCAGCGTTAAAACCGTTTTTTCAGCGTGTGCGTCCCTGCGTCGCGCTGGAGGGCGTAAACGCGATTACCGGCATCAGTACNNCCTCGCATGCGGTGAACTCGTTTGCGGCGGCCATGCTATTCACGCATTTTTATCCCACGCAAAAATGGCCGTTGTTCATCTGCGCGTTTCTCTCGGGCTTCTCGCGCATTTATCTTGGCAAACATTATCCGTTCGACGTTATCGGCGGAGCCGTGATCGGCGTGTTGTGCGCGCTGGTCGTCATTAAATCTTATGAAATTGGGTTGCGCCGTTATCAGCTTGGGCGAAAACAAAATTCCGCTGGATCGTTCGTTTGAGCCGGGAGAGGGAGAATTCATCTGATCGACAAATATGTGATCATCGGCGCCGGGCCTTCAGGCCTGGCGGGCGCGAGAAATTTGCAGCGTTTCGGCATTCCGTTTGCCGGTTTCGAAGCGCATCGCGAGGTGGGCGGTTTGTGGGATATCGAGAATCCGCGCAGCACGGTTTATGAATCCGCGCATCTGATTTCTTCAAAGAAGATGACGGAGTTCAAAGAGTTTCCCATGCCCGAGGGCGCGGCCGACTATCCCAGCCACAAAGAAATGCGCGAGTATTTTCGCGCGTTCGCGAAGCATTTTGATCTGCACCGACACTATCGTNNACGCTTTCAGAGCCGAATATTCCGGCCATCGCGGGCAATTTTTCCGGCGAGATTTTTCATTCCGCGAAATATAAAAGCCCCACAGTCTTTGCAAAGAAGCGTGTGTTGATTGTGGGCGCCGGCAACAGCGGTTGCGACATTGCCGTTGATGCCATTCATCATGCCAAACACACGGCCATCAGCGTGCGCCGCGGCTATCATTTCGTGCCGAAATTCGTTCTCGGCAAGCCCGCGGATACCATCGGCGGCAAACTCAAGCTGCCGCCGCGCCTCAAACAAAAGATCGACAGCGCGTTGCTCAAGCTTTTCACCGGCGATCCGCAACGCCTCGGATTTCCCCAACCCGACCATAAACTCTACGAATCGCATCCCATCGTCAATTCACTCATTTTGTATCATCTTGGCCACGGCGACATTACGGTCAAGCCGGATATCGCGCGCTTCGACGGCAAATGTGTTCATTTCAAAGACGGCAGTGTTGCGGAATACGATCTCGTGGTGCTGGCCACCGGCTACAAGCTGCATTATCCGTTTATCGATAAAAAATATCTCAATTGGCATGACACGACGCCGCGATTGTATCTCAACGCTTTTCATCCGCAATTTGACAATCTTTTTGTTTTGGGAATGATCGAAGCCGCGGGCATCGGCTGGCAGGGCCGTTATGAATTGGCTGAGTTGATGGCGCGCTTCATTCTTGCCGCGCAACGCCAAACGCGCGCCGCCGCCGAATTCAAGAAAATCAAAAGCAATCCCATGACGGATTTGAGCGGCGGATTCAAATACATGAAGCTCGAGCGCATGGCCTATTACGTTCACAAAGAAACCTACCTGAAATTGGTGAAAAAGCACATTGCTTTGCTGAAATAAATGCGTTTAGTTATTGGCCGGTCACTGCAGCAGACTCACGCTGCGCAGAATCGCTCAAAAAGTGACCGGTCAATTGACCTGATATGAAAATGTTTACGAATGAACACGATAAAGCTAGTGCACTGTTACCTTAA
>JRYC01002122.1_pt1 | contig 9986 bp, 7 predicted proteins | sample 235301 | NCBI WGS metagenome assembly JRYC01 (sample SAMN03074211, study PRJNA261470) | activated sludge metagenome | biome: Common Effluent Treatment Plant; feature: Wastewater; material: Activated sludge; isolation source: activated biomass of a common effluent treatment plant treating...
CATGAGATACCGTGATGCCGAGCAAGCGGCTTTTCGTCGCTGTGGTGATGCGTTCGGCTGCGGTGTGTTGGGCCTAGGCTGGGTTGGCGTGGTGGATGGCCGGGAGGAAGGGCTTGCGGCTTTTGGCGACGCTGTAGACGGCGTGGAGCAGCTTGCGCAGGGCGGCGACGAGGGCGAGCTTTGGCGGCTTGCCGCTGGCGCGCAGGCGTTCGTAGAAGGCTTTGAGCCAGGGGTTCCGGCGGACGGCGCCCAGCACCGGCATCCACAGCGCCATGCGCAGGCGGGCATTGCCGATGGGGGCGATGCCGGCACGGGTGTGGGTCTGCTTGCCGGATTGCCTGAGGCCGGGGACGACGCCGACATAGGCGGCGAAGGCGGCGGCGCTCTTGAAGCGGGCCGGGTCGCCGACGGCGGCGATGATGCGCGCTGCCGATTGCGGCCCGATGCCGTCGATGGTGGTCAGGAGGCTGCCGACCTCGTGGCTGTCGAGCAGGCCCTCGATGTCGCGGTCGATCTCGGCCAGGCGGCGGCGCCAGAGGTCGAGATCCTGGCAGATGTGGCGGGCCTGCAGGTCGTAGGCCGGTCCGTGGTGCTGGCCGATCGAGCGCCTGGCGGCCTCGACCAGCTGCTCTGCCAGCTCGGCGCCGACATGGTGGCGGCCGTCGTAGCGCAGCTTGGCGAGCCGGCGCGGGTTGGCGCGGGCGAAGGCCTGCGCGGTCGGGTATTCGGCCAACAGGCAGGTGGCCAGCATGCTGTCGAGGGTGCGGACATAGCGGGTGAGCTCGGGGAAGCCGAGATCGACCAGGCGGTGCAGCTGGCGGACGCGGTCGTCGAAGTCCTGGCGCAGCCGGTCGCGGTGCCGGACCAGCTCGCGCAAGGCCTCGGCCATGGGGTCGTGGAGCCTGGTGGGTGGCGGCCGTTTCTCGTAGGCGAGGCGGGCGAGGCCCGTGGCGTCGATCGCGTCGGTCTTGGTGCGCCCGAGCCCGGCCTGCTGGAAGCGCCTGGCCTGGAGCGGGTTGACGAGCGCCACCTCGTGGCCGGCGGCGGTGAGGGTGGCGAACAGGTTCTTCCAGTAGTGCCCGGTGGCCTCCATGACCACGAGTGCCGGTGGCTGGGCGAGCAGCTCGACCAGCTTGGAATGACCGGCGCGGTCCTCGGTGATCGGCGTGGGCGGGCCGATGGGCGACCCTTGCGCATCGATGCGTGCCAGGACGTGGCGTTCGGATGCGACGTCGATGCCGGCGAACATGATCCCTCCCCGGGCGAGCAGCGGTCGGGAGCCTCGGCACCGGCGTTCCGGCTCACGCTTGTCCGAGCGAGGACGCAGGCTGGCAAGGCCCGGCCCCGGGATACCGTCCGAGCCCCGAACGTCGGTCGAGGGCGCCAATCTCATGCCCGAGGACCAAGCCTCAAGCGCGCCGCGGCGACCCTCTCCCACCAACCGCCCCGCCACCCTAGCCGGGAGGCAAGCCGGTGAGTGCAGGTGTTACAAGCAAAGATCGCCGACTTCCGCCGCCATCTGCAGGACGCTCATGCGGGTCGAAGCCGTGGAGCCGGGCGCCTTGAGCGGCCCGGGAGCCCTCGACGCCTGGTCCCTGGCGCTCGACGGCCGCACGCTCGTCCGCCACAGCGTCGACGAGCCCTGGCTGCATGTCGGCCGCGGCCGCGAGCGCATGGAGATGTATCGCGGCAATTTCGCGATCGAGGACCATGTGCTGGAGCGGGTGCCGCTGCCGCATGTCACCGAGGCCGGCGGCCGGCTGGAGTTCCGCCGCCACGCCACCGATTGCGTGCAGGTCGCCCTGGAGGTCGAGATCGCAGCCGATCGGGCGACACTGCGGTTCGTCGAGGCCGATCCGAGGATCAACCGCGTCTGGATGCGCCTGCCGGCCGAGGCGGACGAGCACGCCTGGGGCTGCGGCGAGCAGATGTCCCATCTCGACCTACGCGGCCGCAGGTTCCCCTTGTGGACCTCGGAGCCCGGCGTCGGCCGCGACAAGACCACCTATGTCACCTGGCAGTCCGACGTCACCGGCAAGGCCGGCGGCGACTACTACCACACCAACTACCCGCAGCCGACGTTCCTGTCGTCGCGGCGCTACATGGCGCATGTCGAGACCACGGCCTATGCCGAGTTCGACTTCCGCGATCCCGACTGGCACGAGCTGCAGGCCTGGGCGGTGCCCGAGGCCCTCGAGCTGATCGTCGCCGATCACCTTCCGGAGCTGGTCGAGAAGGTCTCGGCCCGTTTCGGCCGCCAGCCGCCGCTGCCGGAATGGGTCGACCGTGGGGCGATCCTCGGATTCAAGCGCGGCGGCGACAGCAGCTTCGCCCGGATGGAACGCTGCATCGAGGCCGGCGTGCAGGTCTCGGGCCTGTGGTGCGAGGACTGGGCCGGCATCCGCGTCACCTCGTTCGGCAACCGGCTGTTCTGGGACTGGCGCTGGAACCCCGAGCGCTACCCCGAGCTGCCGCGGCGCATCGCCGAGCTGAAGGCGCGCGGCATCCGCTTCCTGGCCTATGTCAGCCCGTACTTGTGCGTCGACGGCAGCCTCTATCCCGAGGCGACCGCGCTGGGGCACCTGGCGAAGGACGCCGCGGGCGGCATCTACAAGGTCGATTTCGGCGAGTTCGACTGCGGCGTGCTCGATCTGACCAGCGAGGCCGCCTGCCGCTGGGTGAAGGACCGCATCCTGCGCGGCAACATGCTGGATCTCGGCATGGCCGGCTGGATGTGCGACTTCGGCGAGTACCTGCCGATCGACGCCGTGCTCGCCAACGGCGTCGACGCCAGGCTGATGCACAATGCCTGGCCGCCGCTGTGGGCCCGGGTCAATGCCGAGGCGGTGGCCGAGGCCGGCCTCACCGGCGAGGCGCTGTTCTTCATGCGTGCCGGCTTCACCGGGGTGCAGCGCTGGTGCCCGCTGCTGTGGGCCGGCGACCAGTCGGTCGACTTCTCGCGCCACGACGGGCTGATGACGGCGATCTGCGGCGCCCTGTCGTCGGGGCTGCTCGGCAACGCCTATCACCACAGCGACATCGGCGGCTACACCAGCCTGTTCGGCAATGTGCGCACGCCCGAGCTGCTCATGCGCTGGGCCGAGATGGCGGCGTTCACCGCCGTCATGCGCACGCACGAGAGCAACCGGCCGTTCGACAACCCGCAGGTCGACGAGGATCCGGCGGTGCTGGCGCACTTCGCGCGTATGACCCGCATCTTCCGGCATCTGGCGCCCTACCGGCGGGCGCTGGTGGCGGAGGCGGTCGGGCGCGGCCTGCCGCTGCAGCGGCCGCTGTTCCTGCACTTCGAGGCCGACCGGCGCTGCCACGCCATCCAGGACGCCTTCCTGCTGGGGCCGGACCTGCTGGTGGCGCCGGTGCATCGCGCCGGTGCCGGGATCTGGGAGGTCTACCTGCCCGAGGGTGCCGATTGGCGGCACCTGTGGAGCGGCGAGGTGCTCGCCGGCGGGTCGCCCGCGAGCGTCGCTGCGGGCCTGGGCGCGCCGCCCGTGTTCGTGCGCATGGGCAGCCCGCACGCGGCGCTCTTCGAAGGCTTGCGCGATCTCTGATCCTCGGGGAAGGGCGATCATGGCCGGACCGGTGACGATCTACGGCATCAGGAACTGCGACACGATGAAGAAGGCCCGCGCCTGGCTCGACGGGCACGGGGTCGCCTACGCCTTCCACGACTACAAGGCCGCGGGGATCGACCGGCCGCGCCTCGAGGGCTGGGTGCGCGAGCTGGGCTGGGAGCCCCTGCTGAACCGCGCCGGCACCACCTTCCGCAAGCTGCCGGACGCCGACAGGCAGGGCCTCGACCAGCGCAAGGCCGTGGCGCTGATGCTGGCCCAGCCCTCGATGATCAAGCGGCCGGTGCTGGACGTCGGCGGCCGGCTGCTGGTCGGCTTCGAGCCCGGGAAATACGCCGAAGCGCTCGGCTGAGGCTGCTGCGGGCGGACGCAAGGCCCCGTCCTTGCATGGCGATCCGGATACCGGAATAGTCGGGGCCGAGATCGGCCGTCGGGGCGGGGATCGCTGATGCGGACGGGAGGGGCGGTGCGTCGAGGCCTCGATGCGCTCTATCTGGCGGCGGGCATCGCCGCCGGCGGCTTCCTGGTCGCGATCTTCGTGCTGATGATGGTGATGTCGGCCGGCCGGCAGCTCGGCATCAACGTGCCGTCGGGCGACGACTTCGCCTCATGGTGCATGGCGGCGATGGCCTTCCTCGGCCTCGCCCACACCTTCCGTTCCGGCGACATGATCCGGGTCGGGCTGCTGATCGAGCGGGTGCGCGGGCCGGCCCGGTGGTGGCTGGAGATGGTGGCGCTGACGCTGGGCCTGGGCTTCGCCGCCTATTTCGCCTGGCACGCCGTGGTGATGACCTGGCAGTCCTGGCAGTTCAACGACACCTCGCAGGGCGTGGTGGTGGTGCCGTTGTGGATCCCGCAGCTCGGCTATGCCGGCGGCCTCGTCATCCTGGCCGTCGCCATGCTGGACGAGCTGCTGCACGTCGCCGCCGGCGGCACGCCGCGCTACGAGAAGCCCCCCGCCGCCACCGCCGAGGAAGTGGTCGAGCGCGCCATCCAGAGCGGGGTCTAGCGGCCTTGGGCATGATCGAGACCGCCGGGCTGCTGCTGCTCCTGCTCATCCTGCTGCTGGCGGGCGGCGTGTGGATCGCCATAGCCCTGATGGCCTGCGGCTGGGTCGGCATGCAGCTGGCGGCCGGCGGCATCCCGGCCGGCTCGGTGCTGGCGACGACCATCTGGGGCAACAGCGCCTCCTGGACGCTGGCGGCGCTGCCGCTGTTCATCTGGATGGGCGAGATCCTGTTCCGCACCCGGCTGTCGGAGGAGATGTTCCGCGGGCTGGCGCCCTGGCTGGGGTGGCTGCCGGGGCGGCTGATGCACGTCAACGTGCTGGCCTGCGGCATCTTCGGCTCGGTCTCGGGCTCCTCGGCCGCCACCTGCGCCACCGTCGCCAAGATCGCCCTGCCGGAGCTGAAGCGCCGCGGCTACGACGAGACCGTGAGCCTGGGCTCGCTCGCCGGTGCCGGCACGCTCGGCATCCTGATCCCGCCCTCGATCACCATGGTGGTCTATGCGGTGGCGGCCAACGTCTCGATCATCCAGGTCTTCCTGGCGGGCTTCCTGCCGGGCCTGCTGGTGATGGGGCTCTATTCCGGCTACATCGCCGTCTGGTCGCTGCTCAACCCCGACAAGACCCCGCCGCCCGAGCCGCCGATGACCCTGCGCCAGAAGCTGCGCGAATCGGCCAACCTCATCCCGTGCGCGCTGCTGATCCTGCTGGTGTTCGTCTCGCTGCTGTTCGGCCTCGCCACGGCGACGGAGTGCGCCGCCTGGGGCGTGCTGGGATCCTTCGCCATCGCCTGGTGGTCCGGTGCCTTGAGCTGGGAGGCGTTCTGGCAGAGCGTGATGGGCACCACGCGCATCACCTGCATGATCATGCTGATCCTGGCCGGCGCCTCGTTCATGTCGACCTCGCTGGCCTATGCCGGCATCCCCATCGCCCTGTCGCAATGGGTCGACAGCCTGCACCTGAGCCCCTACGCGCTGATCGCGGCGCTGACGGTGATGTACATCCTGCTCGGCACGGCGCTGGACGGCATCTCGATGATCGTGCTGACCACCGCCGTGGTGATCCCGATGGTGCAGTCGGCCGGCTTCGACCTCGTCTGGTTCGGCATCTTCCTCGTGCTGGTGGTGGAGATGGCCGAGGTCTCGCCGCCGGTCGGCTTCAACCTGTTCGTGCTGCAGACCATGTCGGGCAAGGATTCCAACACCGTGGCGCTCGCGGCCCTGCCGTTCTTCTTCCTGCTGGTGGCCGCGGCCGCCATCATCACCGTCTTTCCCGGCATCGTCATGCTGCTGCCGGAGCTGGCCTTCCCGCCCTGAACCACCGAAGGAGGACCCCTCGATGAACCGCCGCCGCCTGCTCGCCGCCACCGCCCTGGCGCTCGCCGTCGCCTGGGGGAGCGCCGCCTCGGCCGAGACCAAGTGGAACCTGCCGGCCGCCTACCCGGCCGACAACCCGCACAGCGTCAACCTCGCCGCCTTCGCCAAGGACGTGGCCGACGCCACCAATGGCGAGCTGGCCATCACCGTCCATCCCAACGCTTCGCTGTTCAAGGCGCCCGAGATCAAGCGCGCGGTGATGACCGGCCAGGCGCAGATGGGCGAGGTGCTGCTGTCGATCCACGAGAACGAGGATCCGATCTTCGGCGCCGACGTCGTGCCCTTCCTCGCCACCAGCTTCGAGCAGGCGAGGAAGCTGTGGGAGGCCACCCGGCCGGCGGTCGAGAAGAAGCTGGCGTCGCAGGGGCTGATGGTGCTGTTCGCCGTGCCCTGGGCGCCGCAGGGCATCTATGTCGACAAGCCGCTGCAGACCGTCGACGACATGAAGGGCCTGAAGTGGCGGGCCTACAATGTCGGCACCGCCAAGATAGGCGAGGCCGTCGGCGCCCAGGCCGTCACCATCCAGGCGGCCGAGCTGCCGCAGGCGCTGGCCACGGGCGTGGTCAACTCCTTCATGTCGTCCGGCGGCACCGGCTACGATTCCAAGGTCTGGGAGACCCTGGACTATTTCTACGACACCCAGGCCTGGATTCCCAAGGACCTCACCTTCGTCAACAAGGCGGCCTTCGACGCCCTGCCCGAGGCGCAGCAGAAGGCGATCCTGACCGCCGCCGCCGCCGCCGAGGAGCGCGGCTGGCAGATGTGGCAGGAGAAGGCCGGCTGGTACCTCGACCAGCTGAAGGCCAAGGGCATGAAGGTCGAGCCGCCGAGCCCGGAGCTGGCGGCCGGCTTCAAGAAGATCGGCGACCAGCTCACCGAGGAATGGCTGGCCAAGGCCGGCGCCGACGGCCAGGCCGTGATCGACAGCTACAGGAAGATGTGAGGCGAGGCGCCCGCCGCACGCCGGCGGGCGCCGAGCCATACCGGGCGGCGCCGATGCGCCGCCGCAGCTCGCGTGCGATCGGGATCCCCGGTGGACCTCGAAGGCGGATCTCCGAACGCGCCGTTCGCCATCCTGCATGGATGGAACGGCCATCCGACGAGCCCGGAGCGAGGCCCGCAAGGGCCGGCTGCGCGACGGCTGGCGGGGAGCTTTCATATCCTTCGCGGCGGGAAGCCTTTGTCGACGCGGCTGGGCTCCGACGGCCTGAACAGCGCCGCGGCGACCCGACCGCCTATCGGCTACGCGATCTCGTCGAGCGCGCCTTCTGCCGCCCCAGGGATCGGCGCCGCATCGCCACCCGACACGACAAGCTCGCCCGCGACGACGCCGCGGCCGTCGCCACCACCGTCACCTGGTGGCCAAGGAGTCTCGGCCCCCGGGCAGGCCGAGAAGCCGACAGGCAGATCGGAATGGGAGCATGTTCGGCCGGACCGAGAATGCATCTACGAGATGCGCTCGATGCGGGCGCCGACGCCGGAGAGCTTGGCTTCCAGGCGCTCGTAGCCGCGGTCGAGATGATAGATGCGGTTGATCTCGGTCCTGCCCTCGGCCGCCAGCGCCGCCAGCACCAGCGACACCGAGGCGCGCAGATCCGTCGCCATCACCGGCGCACCCTTGAGGTAGGGCACGCCGCGCACCAGCGCCGAGCCGCCGTGCACGGTGATGCGGGCGCCCATGCGCGACAGCTCGGGCGCATGCATGAAGCGGTTCTCGAAGATGGTCTCAGTGATCATCGAGGCCCCTTCGGCGACGCACATCATCGCCATGAACTGGGCCTGGAGATCGGTGGCGAAGCCAGGGAACGGCCGGGTCATCACGTCGGTGCCGGCCAGGGTGCCGTTGGCACGCCCGACGACGAAGCCGCCCTCCACCGGGCGCAGCGACACGCCGGCCTCCTCGAGCGTCTCGCGCGCCGCGCCCAGCATGTCGACGGTGGCGTTGCGCAGCTCGATCTCGCCGCCGGTGATCGCCGCCGCCATGGCGTAGGTGCCGGCCTCGATCCGGTCGGCCATGATCTTGTGCGTGCCGGCATGCAGGCGCGGCCGGCCCTGAACCCGGATCTCGCTGCTGCCCGCACCCTCGATCACCGCCCCCAGCGCCTTCAGGCATTCGGCGAGGTCGACGATCTCGGGCTCGCGCGCGGCGTTGACGATGACCGATTCGCCGCGCGCCAGGCTCGCGGCCATCAGGATGTTCTCGGTGGCACCCACCGAGGGCTGGCGGAACTGCACGGTGCCGCCCTTCAGCCCCTTGGGGGCCTTGGCATGGACGTAGCCGCCGTCGAGCTCGATCTCGGCGCCCAGGGCCTCGAGGCCGGCGAGATGCAGGTCGATCGGCCGGGTGCCGATGGCGCAGCCGCCGGGCAGCGACACCGAGGCCTTGCCGCAGCGGGCGACCAGCGGCCCCAGCACCAGCACCGAGGCGCGCATCTTGCGCACCAGGTCGTAGGGTGCGGTGGTGCTCATCACCTCGGGGCAGTGCAGCGTCACCCGGCCGGGCGTGCCGGCGAGGTGCCGCGCCTCGACGCCCAGCACCTGGAGGAGCCGCAGCATCGAGGTGGTGTCGGCGAGGTCCGGCACGGCTTCGAGCGAAACCGGCTCGTCGGTGAGCAGGGCGGTGGCGAGCAAAGGCAGCGCCGCGTTCTTCGCACCGCTGATCTCGATGGTGCCGCGCAAGGGCACGCCGCCGGTGACGACGATCCGATCCATCTGGCAGTCTATCCGTTCATCGTGGCACGAGGTCGGGCCGCGGCCCCGGGCAAGGCCGCAGCATCGCCGAAAAGCTTAAAGCAGAAAGTTAACGGCGATGTCGATTCTCACAGCGTGCGGGTGACTTTGTGCAGGCCCTGTGGCCGATCGGGATCATGGCCGCGCTCGCGCGCCAGGCTCTCGGCGAAGACGTGGAAGGCCTGGATGGCGACCGGCGCTCGTTGCGATCCGCCCCGGCCTTCGGCCTCACCGCGGCGAAGATGGGCGCCGGCAAGACCCTGACGGCCACCATCGGCTCCCACATCGCGGCCGGTCGGGCGCCCGCCATGATCAGCCAGGCCGACGGGTCGGGCGTGGCCGGAGTCACCATCGCCCGACCTGAGCAAGAGCGCAGCGACGCTCTGTTGTACGTTACGCCGCCTTCAGAGCGCTATAAACGCCACTCTCGAGCTGTGCGTAGAGGCTCATCACGTCATCGTCCACGAACGGCAGGATCTGCGTCATGATCAGGCCGGTGACACGCGCCGTCGGGTCGAGCCAGAAATAGGTGTTGAACAGTCCCGCCCAGCAGAGGCTCCCGGCATTCCGGCCGTGCGGCCCCGGCTCGGTGTTGATGTCGAAAGACAGGCCCCAATTGTGGACCATCTGCGGGAAGAAATCGGCATCTTTCGACAGATTGGGCTGCACTGTCTTCAGCGTTGTGACCTTGAGATCACCCATCTGGTTTTGGCGCATCATCGCCACCGTCTCGGGCCTGAGCACCTGCGCCCCGTCGAAGGTGCCGTCGTTCAGGAGCATTTGCAGGAAGGCCAAATAGTCGGGTGCGGTGCTGAACAATGCGCCGCCGCCCATGAAGAACTCCGGGTTTTGCGGCATCAGCGGCCCTTCGGCGGCCGCCTCCAGCGCGCCGCTCTCGGTCTTTTGGTACAGTCTGGCTGTCCGAGCCCGCTGTTTCGAGCCGATCAGGAAGCCGGTATCGCTCATGCCGAGCGGCTCGAAGATGTGCTCGCGAAAATAGACCTCGAGCGACTCTCCGCTCACCTTCTCCACGGCGCGGCCGGCCCAGTCGATATTGATGCCGTACTCCCAGCGGTCGCCCGGGTCGAACATCAGCGGCGCATTCAGCGCCGCGGTCTCGCACGTGCCGATGAACGGGCTGCCGGTCTCCTTCTCGTAGCGGAGCATCGGCTCGCTCCAGATACTGTAGGTGAAGCCCGCGGTATGGGTCAGCAGGTGGCGCAAGGTGATGGGCCGCTTGGCGGGGCGCAGCTTGGGAGCCCCCTTGTCGTCGAAGCCTTCCAG
>JRYC01000421.1_pt1 | contig 9979 bp, 7 predicted proteins | sample 235301 | NCBI WGS metagenome assembly JRYC01 (sample SAMN03074211, study PRJNA261470) | activated sludge metagenome | biome: Common Effluent Treatment Plant; feature: Wastewater; material: Activated sludge; isolation source: activated biomass of a common effluent treatment plant treating...
TCCGGGTCCGCACGTGGCGATCACCGGGCTCGTCCATGGCGACGAGCCCTGCGGCCGGTTCGCGATCGAGCGGCTGCGGGCGGCGGGCATCGTCCCGGCCCGCGGCCGCCTGTCCCTGGCGCTGGTCAACCTCGCCGCCGAGGCCGAGCAGCGCCGCTATCTCGACCGCGACATGAACCGGCTGTGGTCGGATGCCGGGATCGACGCCGACCGCACCAGCCGTGAGGCGGCGCGGGCGCGGCAGCTCCGGCCGTGGCTGGCGACGGTCGACCTGCTGCTCGACCTGCACACCACCGCCTTCTCCGCCCGGCCGTTCTTCGTGCTGGCCGACATGCCGAAGTCGCGGGCGCTGGCCGATGCGATGGGCTGGCCCGATGCCCAGCAGCTCATGCCCGGCGGCTGCGCCGAAGGCCGGCACCTGATCGACTATGGCCGATTCTCCGAACAGGCCGACCCTGCCGCCGCCGTCGTCGTCGAATGCGGCCGGCACGCCGATCCGGCCGCCGACGAGGTGGCACTCCGCGCAGCCCGGCGATTTCTCGCCGTGACGGGCATCGCCGGGCTTGCCGGTGCCCCCGAGCCTGCCGAAAGGATCGAGCGCTTCCGCATCGGCCCGCCCTGCATCGCCCGCCACGACGATTTCCGCCCGCTGATCCCGCTCGGCGGCTTCGTCGACGTCGCCGCCGGCGATATCGTCGCCACGGATGGCGGCGAGCCGGTCCGTGCTCCCTTCGACGCGACCATCCTGTCGCCGCGGCCGGCGCCGCAGGCGGGGACGGTCGCCTTCTACTGGTGCCGCCGTGTCGCCGAGGCGGATCGGCCGGGATCGCCGCCGGGTCGTGGAGCCGCATGACAGGGAGGGAGGATCCGATGAGCACCGATCTCGCCGAGCCGCCCGCAACCGGCTCGATGGCGGCACAGGCCGCTGCCGACGATCCGCCGCCGGACGCCGACGCGCTCCCCGGCGATCCTCTGGGGACGCCAGCGCCGCTCGACTATTTCCTCAAGCTCGACCTGGGCGATCGCACCGTCTGGCTCGAGCTCGACAGCTTCACGTTCGCGACGGAGGAGGTGAACGGGCGGGCCATACCGTCGAAGGTCAGCACCTGGTTCGACCTGTCGACGGTCGATCACGAGCTTCTGGCAGCCATCGGTGCCGGCCGGATGCTGGTCGAAGCGCAGATCGAGGCCCATCGGGCCGTCGGGGAAGGATCGAGCATCGTCCAGGAATACCGCTTCGGCAACGTGGCGATCGACCGCCTGCTGTCGAGCGGCGTCGACGGCGGCGAGGCGACGCAGCGGCTCGACTTCTCCTACGATCGGGTCCAGCACGGCTTCGTCACCTATGACGAGGCCGGCGGCAGCGCAGTCGAGACCAGCTATGCCTGGGATTTCGCGCTCGGCCGCGCCGTCAAGCCGCGCGGCATCCAGTCCGAGGCACCGCTGTCGGATTCCGACCAGCTCGATGTCCAGGGCGGCGAGCTGAGCTGGTTCCTCCGCCTGGGTGCCGCGGGCCAGTGGCTGGAAGCCGGAACCGTCTCCTTCGGCATCGCCGGCCCGACCGGCTCGCGCGGTGCTGCCACCGCTGTCCCGGTGAAAATCGGCATCGGCTCCGACGCGATCGGGCCGGACCTGCTGGAAGCGGTCACCAAGGGCAGGATGTTTCGCGTCATGGAGCTGGAGGCCTACCGCGACGGCCCGGAGCCGCAGCTGGTGGCCGAGTACCGCTTCGGCGCCGTCCAGGTCACGGACCTCGCCACCACCGGCTCCGGCCGGCTCCAGCAGGAGGTGAGCATCGCCTACGAGACCGTCACGGCCGCCCACATCGAGCAGGACGAAAGCGGCGGGACGGTCGTCGACGGGCCCAAGGGCTTCGACTTCGCTTCCGGCCAGGTCGTCACGTCGACTTATGCCGTGAGCGCGGATGCGCCGCTGGCGGCCCGGGACACCATCGGCGGCGCGCCGGTGACGCTGCAGCATTTCATGCGGATCGACGGCATCGAGGGCTGGATCGCGCTGTCCGACTTCGACTTCGCCATCGCCCGCGAGGACCCGGGCGGCCAGGCCGTTTCCCGCGCCACGGCCGGCCCGGTCGAGGTGGCCTTCGGGCCGGACTCGATGAGCCCCGGCCTGTTCGCGATGCTCGCTGAGGGCCGGGCGGCCGCCGAGGTCGAGATCGAAGCCTATACGGTCGGCAGCGCCCCGCGGCTGGTCGACGAGTTCGTGTTCGGCGACGTGGCGCTCACCTCGCTGCTGGAATCGGGTGCGACGGTCGCCGTCCAGCGGCTGGAGATGAGCTTCGACAGCGTCGAGCACGCCCATGTCAGCTACGACATCGACGGCGCGATCGCCGGCGTGAACCGCAAGGCCTTCGACTTCTCAACCGGCCGGGCAGTCGCCGTATCGTCCGATGCGGACGACCTGCTGTCCTGAGATGGCGACGGCACCGGGAGCAAAAGAGGACGCTGAATGAAAAGGGTAGGCTTCATCGGTATCGGCACCATCGGCATGCCGATGGCCAAGAACATCGTGCGCGGCGGCTACGACGTCACCGTGTTCGATCTCGCCCCTGCACGCATCGCCGAGATGCGCGAGCTCGGCGCCAAGGATGCCGGCTCGATCGCCGAGGCGGTGAAGGGCCAGGACATCGTCATCACCATGCTGCCCGACGCGCCCGACGTCGAGGGTGCGGCCCTCGGTGCCGGCGGCATCCTGGAGAGCATCGGCCGGGACGCGATCTACATCGACATGAGCACGATCGACCCGGCGACGACACGGCGGGTCGGCGAGGGGTTCGCTGCCCGTGGCGTGCGGATGATCGATTCGCCGGTCACCCGCAGCGTCGAGCAGGCGATCACCGGCAACCTGGCGCTGCTGATCGGCGGCGACGTCGCGGTGTTCGAGGAGGTCAGGCCGCTGCTCGCCTGCATGGCCGACACCATGACCCACTGCGGCCCGCTCGGTAACGGCTCGGCCATGAAGCTGGTCAACAACTTCATGAGCGCCGGCATCGTCTCGCTGATGAGCGAGGCCATGGCGATGGGGGTGAAGGCCGGGCTGACGCTGGAGCTGATGATCGACGCCAGCAGCAAGACCGGCACCCGCAACTTCATGCTGCAGGAGTTCCTGCCCAGCCGCGCCTTCGCCGGCAACTTCAAGGCCGGGTTCTTCTCGCGTCTCTCCCTGAAGGACCAGCGGCTCGCCCTGTCGATGGCCGAGGCCGGCGGCGTCGAGGCGCCGGTCGGCCGCACGGTCTACGGCCTGCTGGAGCAGACGGCGGCGAAGTATCCGACCGACGACTTCTGCAGCCTCGTCCGCATCCGCGAGGAGCAGGCCGGCATCCAGCTCCGCCTGAAGGGAAAGTGAGACGGCGATGACACCCGAGGAAGTCCTCTCCCATCCGGGAAAAATCCTGACGCAACGGCAGCGTGAGGATTACTTCGAGAACGGCTACCTGCTCGTCGAATCGATCATCCCGAAGGACGTGCTGATCCGCCTACGCGAGGTCACCGCCGAGATGGTCGAGCGCAGCCGCAGGCTGACGAAATCCGACAACGTCTTCGACCTCGAGCCGGCGCACACCGCCGACAACCCACGGCTGCGCCGGCTGTCGAGCCCGGTCGTGCATCATGCCTACTACTGGGAGTTCGCCACCGGCCTGCTGGCCGACATCGCCTCCGACCTCGTCGGGCCGAACGTCAAGTTCCACCACTCAAAGCTGAACTTCAAATGGGCGCAGGGCGGCGAGGAGGTGAAGTGGCACCAGGACATCTGCGGCTGGCCGCACACCAACTACAGCCCGCTCACCATCGGCTGCTATCTCGACGATGTCGGGATGGACCAGGGGCCGCTGGCGGTGCTGCCCGGCAGCCACAACGGTCCGCTCTATGACGAGCGCGACGAGCAGGGCCGCTGGGTGGCGGCGCTGCAGCCCAGCGATCTGGCCAAGCTCGACCTGTCGCGCACCGTCTACCTGCCGGGGCCGGCGGGCTCCCTGACCATCCACAACTGCCGCACGCTGCACAGCTCGAAGCCCAACCTGTCGGGCCTCGGCCGGCCGCTGCTGCTCTACGCCTACTCGTCGGCGGATGCCTTCACCTACACCGCCAATCCGCTGCCGACGCCCTATGCCGGCCAGATCATCCGTGGGGACGCGGTGAAGTGGGCGCACCACGACCCGCGGCCCTGCCTGATCCCGCCGGACTACTCCAAGGGCTTCACATCCATTTTCGCCATCCAGCAGCAGGAGGCGGCACCCGCCGCCATGTAAACCCGCCGCAAACGCGACTATCGTCCCTTCACCAACCATCGGGAGGCAGAAAACATGCACGAGACGAAGCTTTCCCGCCGCGGCTTCGGCCAGGGCCTGCTCGCCGGCTCGGCGGCGCTGGCGCTGGCCCGGCCGGCGCTGGCGCAGAACCCCGCCAAGCTCACCGTGGTCTCGCATCAGGTCCACAAGCTGGTGCTGACCGAGGGTGCCGCCGGCGACGTGACGGCACCCTGGCGCCAGCAGCACGGCACCGACATCGAGTGGATCACGCTCGATCTCAACTCGATCCATGACCGCCTGTTCCGCGAGGCGTCGCTGAGCGACAGCGAGGTGTCGTTCGGCTTCCTGGTCAACGCCCGCTCCACCCCGGACGCCATGAAGCTGCTGGAGCCGCTCGACGACTTCATGGCCAAGGCGCCGATCGAGGACATCGAGGACATGGCGCCGGGCCTGCGCCGCTCCATGCAGTTCGGCGGCAAGACCTACGGCATCCCGTTCCGCCAGGCGACCGCGTCGCTGCACTACAGCGACACGCTGCTGAAGGAGGTCGGGCTCGAGGGCCCGCCCAAGTCGATCGAGCAGTTCGCCGAGTATGCCCGCAAGCTGACCTACACCCGCAGCGACGGCACCAAGGTGCAGGGCTTCGCCTTCGAGGCCCAGAACTACTCGAATGTCGTCAACATCGCCCGCGCCTGGGGTGGCGCCTTCATCACCGACGACTACAAATGCGTCGCCGACCAGCCCGGCATGATCAACGCGCTGACCATGCTGCAGCAGTTCTACAAGGACGGCGTACTGGCGCGCAATTTCGCCGCCACCACCCAGGAGGACATGATCAGCGGCATGCAGGCCGGCCGCATCGGCATGGTCTATTTCCCGTTCGGCCGCACCACGCTGTTCAACGATCCGAAGAAGTCGCCCTTGGCCGGCAGCTTCAAGACGTCACTGTCGCCGATCTCCGAGAAGCACCCCGAGATCGAAGGCGCCGGCATCACCGAGTTCTGGTCGATCATCATTCCCAAGAACAGCAAGACCAAGGATCTCGCCTGGGACTTCATCCGCTTCGTCTCGACCAAGGACAACACCACCAAGGCGGCGATCAACGGCAACGGCTCGATCCGCGGCTCGACCTTCAGCGATCCCACGATCATGGCGAAGCTGCCCTGGGCGGCTCAGGAGGCCGAGGCGGTCCGCACCGCGGCCGTGCCGCTGCCGCCGTTCGAGCAGTCGGCGCAGGCGCGCGACATCTTCATTGAGGAGATGCAGCTCTGCGTGCTCGGCCGCCAGACCCCCGAGGAGACGGGCAGGAACATCGTCGCACGGGTGAACCCCCTGCTGCCGAAGATCTGAGCCTCGCCTCGTCGATGCGGCGCCCCGGCATACTGCAGTGGCTGATGGTGCTGCCGGTCCAGAGCCTGGTGATCGCGATCATCGCGATCCCCTCGCTCTGGATCTTCTGGCTCAGCCTCAACGAATCGACCTATGGCCAGGCCCCGGTGTTCGTGGGCCTGGCCAACTACGCCAAGCTGCTGGCGGACCGCTATTTCTGGCGCGCCTTCGTCAACACCTTCGTGGTCGTCAACGTCATCGTCTATGTCGAGATGGCGCTGGCCCTCGCCATCGCCAGCCTGTTCGCCGCCGGCATCCCCTGGCGCCCGGTGGTGCTGGCCATCGTCCTCCTGCCCTACGCTGTGTCGGAGGTGGTGGCCGTCATCATCTGGAAGTTCCTGATGGATCCGGAGATCGGCTTCTTCACCCGGCCGCTCACCGACCTCGGCCTGCCCTATTTCGACTGGGCCATCGACCCGGTGCACGGGCTGGCGCTGGTCTGCATCATCAGCGTCTGGCTGCACCTGCCCTTCACCTTCCTCATCGTCTACGCCGCCCGCCTCACCGTGCCCTCCGAGCTCTACGAGGCGGCCCGCATCGACGGCGCCACCGCTTGGCAGACCTTCCGCCGCGTCACCTTCCCGATGCTGGTGCCGGCGATGCTGGTGGCGCTGGTGTTCCGCTATATCTTCGCCTTCCGCCTGTTCTCGGAGGTCTGGCTGCTGACCCAGGGCGGGCCGGCGCGGCTGACCGAGGTGCTGGCCGTCTATCTCTACCGCCAGTCCTTCACCTACAACAATTTCGGCCTCGCCTCGGCCTCCGGCTGGGTGATGGTGCTGCTCTCGGGCCTGATCGCCCTCGTCTACATGCGGCTGATGTACCGGCGCATGTTCGCCGAGACGGGCGCCGGCGCATGATCTGCCTGCCGGTCGCGTGAAGCCCGCCATGCCGGGTGCGCCGCGTCGTGCTTCGGAACCTCCCGCCACACCGGGATCCCGGACGGTATCGTCGCGAAGCTCCGGCACCGGTATCATGGGCCGGCGGCCACGCAGCGGCGGGCGGGCCGGGCGATTGCTCGCCGAGCCGGGAGGGAGGACGTTCTTGGAGACGGCGCAGGCCGGGCGGAGGCTGGCGGCGATCCTGGCCGCCGACGTGGTCGGCTACTCGGCGCTGATGGAGCGCGACGAGGACCGTACGCTCGCCCGGCTGAAGGCGCTCCGCCGGGAGCTGATCGAGCCGCTGATCGCCGAGCACCACGGACGCATCGTCAAGCTCATGGGCGACGGGACCCTGGTCGAATTCGCCAGCGTGGTCGATGCCGTGCGCTGCGCCGTGCTCGTTCAGCAGGGCATGGCCGAGCGCGAGACCGGAATGCCCGAGCCGGAGCGCATCCGCTTCCGCATCGGCGTCAATCTGGGCGACGTGGTCCGCGAGGAGGACGGCGATCTGTACGGCGACGGCGTGAACGTCGCCGCCCGGCTGGAGCAGCTGGCCGAGCCGGGCAGGATCGTCGTCTCGGGCACCGCCTACGATCACCTTCAGGGCAAGCTGGAGTGCTCCTACGAATATCTCGGCGAGCGGCGGCTCAAGAGCATCGAGCGGCCGGTCCGGGCGTTCCGGGTGGCGCTGGCCGGCGAGGCCGACTCCGGCACGGCGCCTGGCCTGCCCGACAAGCCCTCGATCGCCGTCCTGCCCTTCACCAATCTGAGCGCCGACCCGGAGCAGGAATATTTCGCCGACGGCCTGGTGGAGGAGATCATCACGGCGCTCAGCCGCGTGAGGTCGTTCTTCGTCATCGCCCGCAACTCGAGCTTCACCTACAAGGACCGCGTGGTGGACGTCAGGCAGGTGTCGCGCGATCTCGGCGTCCGCTACGTCCTCCAGGGCAGCATCCGCAAGGCCGGCTCGCGTCTGCGCATCGCCGGCCAGCTGGCCGACGCGACCACCGGCCATCACGTCTGGGCCGACCGCTTCGACGGCGACATGGACGACATCTTCGACCTGCAGGACAGGGTGACCGAGAGTGTCGTCGGCGCCCTCGAGCCGAGCATCCGGCTCGAGGAGATAAGGCAGGCCCGCACCCGGCCGACGAGCTACATCACCGCCTACGACCTCTATCTTCGTGCCCTGCCGGGCTTCTACAGCATGACGCGCGAAGGCTTCGCCGAGGTCCGCCGGCTGACCAACGAGGCCTTGAGCATCGACCCCGAGTTCACCCTGGCCAAGGCGCTCGGCGCCTATATCCGCAGCGTCTCGGTGAGCCAGTGCTGGCACGAGCCCGACGATGTCCGCGTCGCCATCCGGATGGCGCGCGAGGTGCTGGCCGAGGCGCGCGACGACCCGACCAGCCTGCGCTTCGCCGCCCAGGTCCTGGCCTACAGCGCCAAGGACTACGAGACGGCGCTGGCCACCATCGACAGATCCCTCCACCTCAACCCGAACTCCGCCCAGGGCTACACCGGCGGCGGCTGGGTGAACGCGCATTCGGGCCGTCCGCTGGTTGCCATCGACCATTTTCATCGCGCCATGCGCCTGAGCCCGCTCGATCCCGAGAAGGGCATCGCGCTGTCGGGCATCGGCATGAGCTTCCTGATGCTCGAACGCTACGAGGAAGCTCTGACCTGGGGTGAGAATGCTCTGCGCGAGATGCCCAACTACGGCTCCTCGCATCGCGTCGTGATCAGCGCGCTCGTCGGCCTCGGGCGGCTCGGGGAGGCGCAGGCGGCGGCGAGCCTCCTCATGGAGGCGTTCCCCACCTACACGCTCTCGCTGCAGATCCAGATCAACCCCTGGCGCGACAAGGCGTTCGCCGAACGCTACATCGACGCCCTCCGCGTCGCGGGCATTCCCGAGTGACCATGGCTCGTCGAACGAAAGCCGCGGGCATGACGGAGAGCGGCGGCCTTCCCTTCGCAGCCGGTCGCTAGCATGCGCCAGCCGCCGTTCTCGCCCGCCTGGATTTTGCGCCGCCTCGGCCTGCTCGCCGTGGTCTTCTGGTCCGGCTTCCCGATCCTGTTCATCGTGCTGTCTTCGCTGAAACAGTCGCGGGACATCTTCATCTTCCCGCCGGTCTGGATCTTCGAGCCGACCTTCGAGCACTATGTCGAGCTGTGGCAGAAGTGGCCCGACTTCTTCACCTACATGCGCAACAGCCTGATCATCGCCTGCTTCGCCACGCTGCTGGCGGTGACGGGTGCGACGCTGGCCGGCTATGTCTACTCGCGCTACCGCTCGCGGCTGCTCACGGCCTCGGCCTTCTTCCTGATCGCGGTGCGGCTGTTCCCGCCGATCGTCATCACCCTGCCGCTGTTCCCGACCGCCGACTGGCTGGGGCTCAGCGACACCCACCTGCTGCTGGTCCTGCTCTACGCCACCTTCTTCGTGTCCTTGAACACCGTCATCATGAAGACCTTCATCGACGGCCTGTCGACCGAGTTGGACGACGCCGCCCGCGTCGACGGTGCCACCGAGTGGCAGACCCTGTGGCGGGTCATCCTGCCGCTGACGGCGCAGGGCATGGTGGCGGCGGCGGTGTTCGTATTCGTGTTCTCGTGGAACGAGTTCCTCTTCGCCTTCATCTTCACCACCAGCAACGCCAAGACGACCCCGCTCATCATCAGCGAGCTGATGGGAGCCCTCACCGGGGTCGACTGGGGCATGCTGTTCGCCGCCGTCTCGCTGCAGCTGGTGCCGATCGGGATCTTCGTGATCGTGCTGCAGCGCTTCCTGATCGCCGGCCTGACCGCCGGCTCGCTCAAGGGCTGAATCGATGCGCAATCATTTCGACATGACCGGCCGCCGGGCGCTGGTCACCGGCTCCAGCCGCGGCATCGGCCGCGCCATCGCGCTGGCGCTGGCCGAGTACGGCGCCGACCTGTGCGTCCACTATCACGGCCGCCGGGCCGACGCCGAGGAGGTGGCCCTGAAGGCGCGGGGCTTCGGCGTGAACAGCGTCGTCGTCCAGGCCGACATCGGCGACGCCGACGGCCCGCCGAAACTCGCCGAGGCGGCGATCGAGGGCCTGGGCGGCATCGACATCCTGGTGCTCAACGCCTCGATGGAATACCGCACCCCCTGGCAGGAGATCACGCTCGAGGCCTTCCAGCGCCAGATCGACGTCAACCTGCGCTCGACCATGCAGCTCATCCAGCTGCTGGTGCCGGCGATGATCGAGCGCGGCTGGGGCCGGGTGGTGACGCTGGGCTCGGTGCAGCAGCACAAGCCGAGCCCGGTGATGTGGGTCTATGCCGGCAACAAGCTGGCCCAGCTCGGCATGGCGCGGAACCTGTCGAACCAGATCGCCGGCAAGGGTGTCACCGTCAACAACCTCGCCCCCGGCGCCATCCTGACCGAGCGCAACGCCGAGCCCTTGTCCGATCC
>JRYC01033992.1_pt1 | contig 9914 bp, 8 predicted proteins | sample 235301 | NCBI WGS metagenome assembly JRYC01 (sample SAMN03074211, study PRJNA261470) | activated sludge metagenome | biome: Common Effluent Treatment Plant; feature: Wastewater; material: Activated sludge; isolation source: activated biomass of a common effluent treatment plant treating...
TCGTTTCTCTCTGCTGCGCGTGAAGTTGCGTTGACCAAGCCGATCATCGTGCTGAAGGCGCAGCATGCCCCGGCTGCAAGTTTTGCTAACTCACAAGTTGCAGATTCAAGTAACAGCGAAGAAGTATTTGATGCCGCGATTCGACGTTGTGGCGTGCTGCGCGTCAATACCATTGCCGAGTTATTTTATATGGCAGAAGTGCTCGACAAGCAGCCGCGCCCGAAAGGCCCGGCGTTAACGATTCTGACCAATGCCGGCGGCCCGGGATTACTCGCTGCAGATGCGGTGCAGGCTAATGGCGGAAAACTGGCGCCGCTTTCTGCAGAGGCGAAAGAACAACTTGATCAACTCTTGCCGGCAAATTGGAGTCACGGCAACCCGATTGACATTTTGGGTGATGCGGAACCGGAACGCTATGCGCAAGCCATGACGATTGCAGCCCAAAATGCGAATAGCAACGGCCTGCTCGTGATTCTGACGCCGTTAGCTCTGGCCGATCCCACCCTTACTGCGGAATTGATCATTGCAAAAGCGCAAGCTTTGAATGCGCCTGTGTTGGCGAGTTGGATGGGCGGCTCCGACGTTGCCGCCGGCCAGGCGCTGCTCAACCGCGCCGGCATTCCCGCTTTTCCGTTTCCGGATACCGCGGCGCGGATGTTTGCCTACATGTGGCAGTATACTGAAAATCTGCGCGGCTTGTATGAAACCCCGATGTTGCCGGCGGATTTTGCCGAGGCGAGCATTGATCAACAAAGAGCGGGCGACATCATTCAACTCGCGCGCCAAGAAAACCGAACTCAGTTGACTGAAACCGAAGCACGGAATTTGCTTGCGGCTTATGGCATTCCTGTTTTATCGCCGGAGTTTGAGGCGCAGGGTTATGAATTATTTGCCGGTAGCAGCATTAATCCGCAATTTGGGCCGGTGCTGGCTTTTGGCGCCGGCGGAAAGCTCGGGGAGGCCATATATGATCGCAGCTTTGCTCTGCCGCCGCTCACCACGACTTTGGCGCGCCGCATGATGGAGAAAACCCGCATTTATCCCGCGCTGCGAGCGAAACACGAACTTGCGCCGGCAGATTTTGCTGCGCTCGAACAAATGCTGGTTCGATTAAGCTGGCTGGTGGTGGAACAGCGTTGGATCAAGGAGATTGAGTGCAGTTCCGTTATCTTTTCTAAAGAAAAACTGGGTGTGCGTGCCGTACGCGTGAAGTTGCATGAAGCAACTTTGCCGGAAGAACATTTGCCGAAGCCTGCCATCCGGCCTTATCCGCGGCAGTACGTCACAACATGGACGTTGCGCAACGGCGCGCCGGTTACCATTCGCCCGATTCGACCGGAAGACGAGCCGCTGATGGTTCAATTTCATCAAAAACTTTCTGAGCGCACCGTTTATTTGCGTTATTTTCATTTGATCACGCTCAATCAACGCATTGCGCACGAACGTTTGACGCGCATCTGTTTCATCGATTACGATCGCGAGATGGTTTTGGTGGTGGAGCGGGCTTCTGCCGCCGGCGCCGAGCGCGAGATTATCGGAGTCGGCCGCTTGAGCAAATCCCATGGCGCGAACGAAGCCGAATTCGCGGCGCTAGTCAGCGATTCGTATCAAGGGCAGGGCTTGGGCAGTGCGTTGATGCGGCGGTTGATTGATATCGGTCGCGCGGAAAAGTTCGATCGTATCTCGGCCGATATTCTTCCCGATAACGACGGCATGCAGCGTGTTTGCAAAAAACTCGGCATGCAACTTCGCATCGATACGGAGGAGGGCGCGAAAAAAGCAATAATGGATCTCTGAACAGAGTCCCTCGCATAATCACGCTCTAAAACGACGATCTTTGCAGTACAATCGCCCGAATCATCATCTCCGCAAGTGATTAAATTCGTGTGATACCTGCATTCTTTCCTCAAACTTCCCCACATTTGCGCGGTAATCACGAACAATGGCTTCTGTTCCGCCTCATCGTTAAAATTCATTCTTATTTATGAGAATGATTTTAATGAGGTTTTGCAGGGTTGGGAATGTGGCACGTCATATTTCGCAAAACGCGCGTCTCTCAATCTAGAGCATCTCTCGCAATTCGAATTAGTTAAAGCCAAATTTCCAAAGCGGCGTTCCTAAGTCGTTTTCGGCATGCTGTTTGAAAGATTCTGAGGTGGCAAAATGACGTCCGATTTGAAACCACCGTCCGGATGCCGTTTTGAGTAAGTGATGATTGTAGCATGGGATAAATCATGTAATCATGTTTGGCCTCCTTGGCGTCCGGACGGTAAAGTAAAATGAGCGAGCCATGGCAGAAATCCGAAAAGACGGCCGCAATCGCGGCATGGTTGTCATCAATGCGGAAGAGTGCAAGGGCTGCGGCCTGTGTGTTGAGGTGTGCCCGCCCACCGTGTTGAAAATCTCCGAGGCGTTGAATCGGATGGGCTACCATCCCGCAGAATATGCCGGAATCGAATGCACCGGCTGTGGCGTGTGTTATTATGTTTGCCCGGAGCCGGGCGCGATTACAGTGTACAAACGGGTCGAGGCGAAAGCGCCGGTGGTGGAAGGATAAAAATATTGGTGTACCGGCAAACGCTTCAGCAATCAGGAATACGAATATGCAACTCATCAAAGGTAATGAGGCTGTGGTGAAAGCCGCGCTGCTGGCCGGTTGTCGCGCTTATTTTGGCTACCCCATCACGCCGGCGAGCGAAATTGCGGAAACTGCAGCCGAGTATTTCCCCAAAGTCGGCGGCGTTTTTTTGCAAGCAGAAAGTGAAGTGGCTTCCATCAACATGCTGTATGGCGCGGCTTCGGCAGGTGTGCGCGCCATGACCGGCTCCTCGAGTCCGGGCGTTTCATTGATGCAGGAAGGCATTTCCTATGCGGCCGGTGCAGAACTGCCCATGGTGATTGTTGACATTATGCGCGGCGGCCCCGGGCTGGGAAACATTGCGCCGGAGCAGGCAGATTATTTTCAAATTGTCAAAGGCGGCGGCCACGGCAACTATCGTCTTATCGTGCTCGCGCCCAACAGCGCGCAGGAAATGTGTGATCTCACCATGCTGGCGTTTGAGTTGGCTGATCGCTATCGCAATCCGGCTGTCGTGCTGGCCGATGGTTTTATCGGCCAAATGATGGAACCGGTGAATTTCCCAGCGCCGGTAACCACATTCCCGGAAAAAAACTGGGCGGTGTCGGGCAACCCCGAAACCCGCGACAATTTGATCACTTCCATCGACCTTGTTCCCGAAGATTTGGAAGCCCACATCCACCATCTTTTTGAGAAATATAAAACCATTGAGCAGGAAGAACCGCGTTACGAAGGCTATCGCCTGGAGCATGCGCAAATGGTTGTTGTCGGTTACGGCATCATTGCGCGCCTGTTGCGCACGGCGGTGGATATGGCGCGGGAGCGCGGCATTCCCGTCGGGCTATTTCGTCCAATTACGCTCTGGCCATTTCCGAAAGAAAAAATCGACGAGTTGACCGATCATACCTACGGCTTTCTTGTGTGTGAATTGAGCACCGGGCAAATGGTCGAAGATGTTCGGCTGGCCGTGAACGGCTGGACGCCGGTGGAATTTTATGGCCGCACCGGAGGCATGGTGCCGACCGCAGAAGAATTGCTACAGCAAATCGAGCGTTTTTGGAAAGAGTTGGACGTAAACGCATAAGGATAAGGCTAGTTCGTTGTTGAGGATGGCCGTGGACATTGTGAAAAAATGTTTTTCACGAACCAACGCATAAACACGAGGAGCATCTGCAATGCAGTTAAGCCCATGTCAGCGATCTGGATTTTCTAGACGAGAGCAGCCAGCGGGCTTGGCGTAATGGATGGAAGATAGACGATGAGGCGGATGCTCCTCTTTTTCAAGGAGTCTATCATGGTTTTCCCAGAAAGAGAATTGTTTCCCGATTATGAATGGGAATTGGATTTCCGCTGCGAGCGCTGCGGCGAGAAACATGATTTGGTGTTCGATAAGGCAACGGAAACGATGTACTGCTCGGCGTGTTTGCGGTTTTTGCACAGCCAGCAAATGGGGAAAGGCGAGGCCGCAGAAGCCATGAAAAAAGGCGATTTGGTTTATTGAACGGCGTGTGAATCGAAGATGAACGGCTGATGACGCCGCCGCAGGTTCCGGTTTTTTGTTGCGGCATCTTCGAAACCCCGCTCTCGAATCAGGGAGAAAATCATGCAAGCAACAGTACTGCGCCGGCCGGAATCGTTTTATGAAGTGTTCACGCGCAAACCCGGCGCTGACAAAACCTCGACGCATTATTGTCCGGGTTGCGGCCACGGCAACGTGCACAAACTGATCGCCGAGGCCATGGATGATTTCGGCATTCGCGATCGCACCGTTTTCATTTCTCCGGTGGGCTGTTCGGTGTTTGCGTATTACTACATGAAATGCGGGAACATTCAAGTTGCGCATGGCCGCGCGCCGGCGGCGGCTACCGGCGTGCGCCGGGTTTTGCCCGAGCGCATCGTGATCAGTTATCAAGGCGACGGCGATCTCGCCGCAATCGGCGGAAATGAAATTCTGCACGCCGCCAATCGCGGCGAAAACATCTCCGTGATTTTCATCAACAATGCCATTTACGGCATGACGGGCGGCCAAATGGCGCCGACGACTTTGCTCGGCATGAAAACCACCACCACGCCTTTTGGCCGGACCGTCGCCAATGAGGGTTATCCGCTGAGGGTTTGCGAATTGTTGGCGACGTTGGAAGCCCCGGCTTACATCGAGCGCGTTGCGATTACCGATGCCAAACACGTCATGGCGGCGCGCAAAGCCATTCGCAAAGCGATTCAAAATCAAATTGAAGGGCGCGGATTTTCGCTGGTCGAGGTGTTATCCACTTGTCCGACCGGCTGGAATGTGACGCCCACGCTTGCCAAAAAGTGGCTCATCGAAAACATGTTGCCGGTTTTTCCGCTTGGGGTGTTTCGCGATAGAAAAGAAAAGCCCGCCAGTCTTCCTCCGACCAACGGCGCAACACAGGAAACGAGCACGATGCGCCACATTTTGGGCATCACCGAAGAAGATACACAAGCCTGGCAATTGCCGCCGGAAGCACACGGCGTCAATCCGCGTTTGAAAATCTCCGGATTTGGCGGCCAGGGCATTTTGTTCATGGGCGTCACGCTGGCGGAAGCGGGCATGCGGGTTGGCCGTCATGTGAGTTGGCTGCCGAGTTATGGTCCGGAGATGCGCGGCGGCACGGCCAATTGCCACGTCATTATCTCGGAGCAACTGATCGGCTCGCCCCTGGTGTCGGAAAGCGATGTGTTGATTGCCATGAACCGGCCTTCTCTTGAAAAATTTCAAGCGGAGGTTCGCAGCGGCGGTTTGGTGCTTTATAACCGTTCGTTGATTTCCGAGGTGCCATTGCGTGACGACGTTCAAGTCGCTGCGATTCCGGCTACGGAAATTGCGGATGAGCTTGGCAACACCAAAGTCGCCAACGTGGTGATGCTGGGTGCTTATCTTGGCCTGGCCAAGTTGTTGCCGGAGGAAGCAATTCTTGCCGTATTGAATAAGAAAGCAAAAGCGCGGCCGGCGCTGGTGGAATTGAATGCCAGAGCTTTGCGTGCCGGCCAGGAATTTGTTCGCAGCAACGCCTTATGAGTTTTGATAATCAAATTCCGTAATCCCAATCTGTTCCGTCGCGGCCAAGCCGTGGCTGAACAGTGCCGATCGTCAATGTCAAAATTCATCAGACGCGACGTCACGTCACACCGTCAAGAAGAGATACTCGGGTAAACCTCATCATTTCGAGGCGCAATGAGACACGCATTTCGCCGGAGGTGTATCATGAAACTGGACTTTTCTGCGGAAGAGGTGGAGCAATTGCAGCGCATTGTGCGGCAATATTTTATGAATTTGCGCGCGGAAATTTATCATACCGATTCTTCGATTTTCAAAGACGGCTTGAAGCACGAACAAGCGCAATTGCAAACCTTACTTGAAAAACTCGAAGGCGCATTACCGGCGCCAAAGTAGTTGTGGCGCGGAGAATACCTGTTCGGTTGTTTCAGCATCAGCCATGCGGGGCGCCGTCCATGACGTGAATTGCCGCTAGAACTGCAATCTTCGCAATCAAAAAAGCGCGAGAACAGTGATTCCCTCGAGCAATCAATTTTCCATGAATCTTCAATTTTTGCGCCTGAGGCGCTGTATGAAAATAAAGGAGCGCGATCATGAAAGTCTTCACTGCCATGAATGAACACAATCACGAGGAAATTGTTTTTTGTAACGACCGCGATACCGGCCTGCGTGCCATCATTGCCATTCACGACACCACGCTCGGTCCGGCGCTGGGCGGCACGCGCATGTGGCCTTACAAATCCGAAGAAGAAGCCCTGCACGATGTGTTGCGTTTGGCGCGCGGCATGACGTACAAATCTGCAGCAGCCGGACTCAACTTTGGCGGCGGTAAGGCCGTGATTATCGGCGATCCGCACCGCGACAAGAATGAAATGCTGTTTCGCGCGTTTGGCAGATTTGTGCAAGGCTTCAGCGGCCGCTTTATCACCGGAGAAGATGTCGGGGTGGAAGTGAAAGATATGGAATGGGTGCGCATGGAAACACCGTGGGTGCTGGGCATTTCCGAAGCGCTTGGCGGTAGTGGCGACCCCTCGCCGGTGACGGCGCGCGGCGTGTATTTCGGATTAAAAGCCGCCAGTGAAGCGGCATTTGACACGCCTTCGTTGAAAGGCCGTAAAGTGGCGATTCAAGGCGCGGGGCATGTCGGGTATTATCTCGCCGATCTTTTGCACCGGGAGGGCGCGACGCTGTTTGTCAGCGATATTCGCAGTGAGCGCGTTAATCGGTGCGTCGAAGAGTTCGGCGCGACCGCAGTGCCGCCTGATAAAATCTATGATGTCGACGCCGACATTTTTTCGCCGTGCGCCCTGGGCGCGATCATCAATGATGAAACCATCCCGCGCCTGAAAGTCAAAGTCATTGCCGGCGGCGCCAACAATCAACTGGCCGACGAGCAAAAGCATGGCCGCATCTTGATGGAGAAACGCATCCTCTATGCGCCCGATTATGTCATCAATGCCGGCGGCTTGATCAATGTCGCGAATGAAATTGAAGGCTATCATCGCGATAAAGCGCTTAAAGAGGCGGAGGGCATTTACGGCGTGCTGAAGCAAGTCATTCTGATCGCGCATAAGGAAAATATTCCGACCTGCGAAGCCTCCAATCGCCTGGCTGAGCAGCGCCTGGCGCAGGTGACCAAACTGAAGCGCATGCACGTGTTGAGCCGCCCGCGCCAAATTCGCGGCGAACGATATGCGTGGTAAAACTTGTTTCTCGTTGCTGGATGCTTGTTGCTGGTTGACGGCGTCTTGAGCGACCAGTAACGAGCAACCAGCAACCAGAAGAGGGTTATTATGATCATCGGCATTCCCAAAGAAAGCTGGCGTGACGAGCATCGCGTCGCATTGATTCCGGCAGGGGTTTATGCGCTCGTGAAAGCCGGACACAAAGTCATCGTGCAGACCGGCGCGGGCCTGAGTTGCGATTTCACAGATGAAGCGTATGATGAAGCCGGCGCCGTCCTGGCCTTTAGCGAAACCGAAGTTTTTGGGCGCGCCGATGTGATTGTCAAAATCATGCCGCCTTCTTTGCAGGAATCCACGTGGATTGCGCGTGACAAGACGCTGATGAGTTTCTTCAATTTTAGCGTCATGAATCCCAAGCTCATGGCGAGTTTAGGCGATTCCAAATGCACGGCCATCGGTTACAATTTGATCGAGGATCGCAACGGCAACTTGCCGGTGCTGACGACGATGAGCGAGATTGCGGGCATGTTGCTGCCGCAGATTGCCGGACGTTTTCTGGCGACGCAGGAAGGCGGCCGTGGCGTGCTGCTCGGCGGCGTGGCCGGTATACCGGCCGCGAATGTGTTGATCATCGGCGCCGGCATGGTGGGCAGCACCGCGGCGGAAGCATTCGTGGGCGCGGGCGCAAATGTCATGGTGATGGACAGTGATCTCGATCGCTTGCGTAAACTCGAACGGCAAACGCGTCATCAGATCAATACCGCCTTTGTGACGCCTTACAACATCGAACGCAATCTCGGCAACATCGATGTGCTGGTGGGCGCGGTGATGATTCACGGCCAGCAATCGCCGCATGTGATTACGGAAGCGCATGTCAAACGCATGCGCAAAGGCAGCGTGATCCTGGACGTTTCGATCGATCAAGGCGGGTGTGTGGAAACCAGTCGGCCGACGACGCATTCCGATCCGATTTTTATTCGTCATGGCGTTATTCATTACGCAGTGGCGAATATTCCGGCGCTGGTGGCGCGCACCGCGGCGCATGCGCTCAACAATATGATTTTGCCGTACACCCAGCTCATCGCCGACGGTGGCGTCGCCGCGATCGCGACCAACGAAATGCTGCACCGCGGCGTGTATCTTTATCAAGGGCAATGCGCGCATCCGGAGGTGGCCCGCGTGCTGGGCTGGCCGGTCACACCGATCGACGAGTTGATCTCAAAGGAGTGAGAATTGGAGGCGTGAGGGAGAAAAAAGGTTTTCCCAGCGATCCACCACTGCACCAATCCCTCCCTCCGGTTCAACACGCTGCTGANNCAGCGGATGAGGCGGTCCAACACATTCGTGCAGGAAATACGGTGTATATTCACCCCGGTTGTGCTGCGCCGGAGCAACTCGTGCGCGCCATGGTGCGCCGCGCGCCGCAATTGCGGGATGTGAAAGTGATTCACCTGCTTACGGCGGGCAGCGCAGATTACGCCCAGCCGGAGATGGCGCAAAATTTTCGGCATGTGGCATTTTTTGCGGGCGCCAATGTCCGGCGCGCCATCAACGAAGGCCGGGCGGATTTTATTCCGATTTTTTTGGGTGAAATCGAAGCGTTGTTTGCGAACGGCAGCGTTCATGTGAACGTCGCGCTGATTCATGTGTCGCTGCCGGATGAACACGGCTTTTGCAGTTACGGCGTCGGCGTGGATACCACCAAGACGGCGGCGGAACACGCCGATATTGTTATCGCGCAAGTCAATCCCAAAATGCCGCGCAGCTTGGGAGATTCCTTTATTCATCTCAATAAAATCGATCATCTCATCGAAGTGGAAGACGACATTTTGGAGCATCCGCAAGGGCAGATTTCCGATATTGCCAATAAAATCGGCAGCAACATTGCCGGTTTGATTGAAGACGGATCGACATTGCAGCTCGGCATCGGCGAAATTCCGGATGCGGTGCTGCATTATCTCGACACCAAAAAAGATCTCGGCATTCACACTGAGATGGTGAGCGACGGCGTGGTCAGCTTGATCGAAAAAGGCGTGATCAACAATGAAAAGAAAACGCTGCATCCCGGCAAGGTGATCGTGGGATTCGTGCTGGGCACGCGCCGGCTTTATGACTTCATCGACAATAATCCCATTTTCGAATTTCATCCGAGCAGCTACACCAACGATCCGTTCATCATCAGCCGCAATGACAAGCAAGTGGCGATCAACTCGGCGCTGGAAGTCGATCTCACCGGCCAGGTCTGCGCGGATTCGATCGGCTACAATTTTTACAGCGGCATTGGCGGCCAGGTGGATTTCATTCGCGGCGCCGCGCGCAGCAAGGGCGGCAAGCCGATTATCGCGCTGCCCTCGACGGCGAAAGACGATACGATTAGCCGCATCGTCCCGCATTTAAAAGAAGGCGCGGGCGTAGTAACCTCGCGCGGCGACGTGCATTATGTCGTCACCGAATACGGCGTGGCTTATCTGCACGGTAAAACCGTGCAGGAACGCTGTCGCGCATTGATCAATATTGCACACCCCAAATTTCGTGAGGAGCTGACGAAATTCGTGAAGGAAAGGAAGTGGTTGTGAAAGAGTGTAAAGCGTAAGGCGTAAAGTGTAAAATCGTGTCTCGTCCTGAAATTAGT
>JRYC01002496.1_pt1 | contig 9890 bp, 10 predicted proteins | sample 235301 | NCBI WGS metagenome assembly JRYC01 (sample SAMN03074211, study PRJNA261470) | activated sludge metagenome | biome: Common Effluent Treatment Plant; feature: Wastewater; material: Activated sludge; isolation source: activated biomass of a common effluent treatment plant treating...
GGCTGGCTGACCATGGAGGAGCTGTGGTGGGACGATGCCGGCCGGCTGCGCACCCATGCGCCGTCGACCTACAAGATCCCGGCCTGCAGCGACCGGCCCAAGGTGCTGAACATCCGCCTGTTCGACAACGCCAATGCCGAGCCCACCATCTACCGCTCCAAGGCGGTGGGCGAGCCACCCTTCATGCTCGGCATCTCGGCGCTGCACGCCATCTCCGATGCCGTGGCCAGCGTCGCCGACCACAAGATCTGCCCGCGCATCGACCCGCCGGCGACGCCGGAGAAGGTCCTCGCCGCCATCGAGCGGCTGCGCGCCCAGTCTGCGCCGGCCCAGGCGGCGTGATGACGCGGCTGTCCGACATGCTGCGCTCGCTGCTCGGCTGGGGCGACCCGGCGGTCGAGGTCGAGGTCGTAACGGCGCGCGGCTCGACCCCGCGCGAGGCCGGAGCACGGATGCTGGTGACGGGCTCGGCGACCTTCGGCACGGTCGGCGGCGGCCGGCTGGAATGGGAGGCCATTGCCAGGGCCCGAGCCTTGCTGCAGGGAGGCGAAGCCGGCGCCCGGCTGGAGATCCCGCTGGGGCCCGCGGTCGGGCAGTGCTGCGGCGGCCATGTCGTGCTGGCGCTGCGCCGGGCCGACGACGCCGTCCTGGCCGACCTGACGGCGGCGGAGGCGGCGGCCGACGCCATGAAGCCCGTGGTGCTGCTGTTCGGCGCCGGGCATGTCGGCCAGGCCCTGGCCGCGGCCCTGTCGCCGCTGCCGCTGCGCGTCCATTGGATCGACAGCCGCGAAGGTGTGCTCGACGGCGAGATTCCGCCCGGTATCGAGCCTGTGCGGGCCGGCCGGCCGCTCGACGAGGTGGCGGCGGCGCCGGCGGGTGCCGCCTATCTCGTCCTCACCCACAGCCATGCGCTGGACTTCGAGATCTGTGCGGCCGTGCTGGAGCGGGGCGACTTCGCCTATCTGGGCCTCATCGGCTCGGCCACCAAGCGCGCCAAGTTCGAGCGCGGCTTCCGCGAGCTGGGCATCTCCAGGGAGCGGATCGGCCGGCTGGTCTGCCCGATCGGCGGCGGCAAGGTGCGCGACAAGCGGCCACCGGTGATCGCCGCCCTGGTGGCGGCGGAGCTGATCCATTGCCTGGCCGAGGAGCTGGCCGGGGTACCGCAGGTCGAATGGGCCGTGGGCTGAGCGGCGGGATGACGGGGGGCTCATGACCAGCAAGACATCGCCGCCGCCGCGGCTCGAATTGCGTGCCATCACCAAGCAGTTTCCCGGCGTGCTCGCCAACGACCGGGTGGACCTGAAGGTGATGCCGGGCGAGATCCATGCGCTCCTCGGCGAGAACGGTGCGGGCAAGTCGACGCTGGTCAAGCAGATCTACGGCGTGCTGCATCCCGACAGCGGCGAGATGCTGTGGGACGGACGGCCGGTGACGATTGCCGATCCGCACGCGGCGAGGGCGCTCGGCATCGGCATGGTGTTCCAGCACTTCTCGCTGTTCGAGGCGATGAGCGTGCTGGAGAACGTGGCGCTGGGCGTCGACGGCGTCACCGACATGGCGGCGCTGGCCAAGCGGGTGCGCGAGGTCTCCGAGCAATATGGCCTGCCGCTCGATCCCGGGCGCGACGTCTATTCGCTGTCGGTCGGTGAGCGGCAGCGCATCGAGATCGTCCGCGCCCTGCTGCAGGATCCGAAGCTGCTGATCATGGACGAGCCGACCTCGGTGCTGACGCCGCAGGAGGTCGAGCGGCTGTTCCAGACCCTGCGGCTGCTTGCCGGCGAAGGCCGCTCGATCCTCTACATCAGCCACAAGCTCGACGAGATCAGGGTGCTCTGCCACGGCGCCACCATCCTGCGCGGCGGCAAGCAGGTGGCGGCCTGCGATCCGAAGCAGGAGACGGCGCGCAGCATGGCGGCCCTGATGGTCGGCACCCAGATCAAGCCGCCGGCCAAGGCGCAGGGTGCCACGGTGACCGCGGTGCGCCTTCAGGTCAGCGGCCTGACGGTCCGCTCGCCCCAGGCCCACGGCATCGACCTCAAGGACATCGCCCTCGAGGTCCGGGGCGGCGAGGTGCTGGGCATCGCCGGCGTCGCCGGCAATGGCCAGGCCGAGCTGCTGGCGGCTCTCTCCGGCGAGCTCCTGGCCGACCGCGCCGGCGCCATCGTGCTGGAAGGCAAGCCCGTGGGGCAGCTCGGTGCCGCCGCCCGACGCGACATGGGCCTGGCCTTCGTGCCCGAGGAGCGCAACGGCCACGGCGCCGTGCCGGACATGAGCCTGGCCGACAACGCCTTCCTTTCCGGCTACCGCCGCAAGCGGCTGATCTCGGGTGGGCTGATCCGCGGCGACGCCGTCAACCGCTACGCCGCCGACATCGTCCGGCGCTTCGACGTCAGGACGCCCGGCATCGCCAACGCCGCCAGGAGCCTGTCCGGCGGCAACCTGCAGAAGTTCATCGTCGGCCGCGAGGTGCTGCAGGAGCCGCACGTGATCATCGTCGCCCAGCCGACCTGGGGCGTCGATGCCGGTGCCGCGGCGCTGATCCACCAGGCCCTGCTCGATCTGGCCGCCCGCGGCACCGCCGTTCTGGTGGTCAGCCAGGATCTCGACGAGCTGCTGGCGATCACCGACCGGCTGGCGGTCATCAATGCCGGCAGGCTGTCGCGCATCCTGCGCACCGCCGACGCCACGATCGAGCAGATCGGCCTGCTGATGGGCGGCGCCCACGACATGCACGAGCCACATCTGGAGGCGCGCGTTGCTTAAGATCGAGCCTCGGCGGGAAGTCCCGCGCGCGCTGAAGTGGACCACGCCGCTGCTGGCGGTCGTGCTCACCGTCGTCACCGGCTTCTTCCTGTTCCTGATCCTGGGAGTCGACCCGTTCCTGGCGCTGTGGGCGATGTTCGTCTCGCCGCTCACCAGCCTCTACGGCATCGCCGAGCTGTGCCTGAAGGCCACACCCCTGATCCTGTGCGCCATCGGCCTCGCCATCGGCTTTCGCGCCGGCGTGTGGAACATCGGCGCCGAGGGCCAGCTCACGCTCGGCGCCATCGCCGGCGGCGGCGTGGCGCTGTTCTGGGGCCAGGCCCTGGGGCCGCTGACCCTGCCGGTGATGTGCGTGTGCGGCATCCTGGGCGGCATGGCCTGGGCGGCGATCCCGGCCTTCCTCAAGACCCGCTGGGACGTCAACGAGATCCTGACCAGCCTGATGCTGACCTATGTGGCGACCTTGCTGCTCAGCACCCTGGTCTACGGCCCCTGGAAGGATCCCGACGGCTTCAACTTCCCGCAGACCAAGTTCTTCTTCGACATCACCGAATGGAGCGCCATCCCGATCATCCTGCCCGAGACCCGGCTGCACCTGGGCTTTCCCGTCACCCTGCTGATCGTCGCCGCCGCCTGGGTGCTGGTCAGCCGCACGCTGCTGGGCTTCCAGGTCCGCGTCATCGGCCTCGCCCCCGCCGCCGCCGGCTTTGCCGGCTTCTCGAGGAAGCGGATCGTCTGGCTCACCATGCTGCTGTCGGGCGGCCTGGCCGGCCTCGCCGGGCTGTTCGAGGTGGCGGGACCAATCGGCCAGCTGGTGCCGCGCGTCTCGCCGGGCTACGGCTTCACCGCCATCATCGTCGCCTTCCTCGGCCGGCTGAATCCGCTGGGCATCGTCGCCGCCGGCTTCCTGATGGCGCTGAGCTTCATCGGCGGCGAGAACGCGCAGGTGGAAGCCCAGCTTCCGCAGGCCACCACCGGTGTGTTCCAGGGTCTGCTTCTGTTCTGGGTTCTGGCTTGCGATTTCCTGCTGAGATACCGCGTGCGCCTCGTGCGCACCGCCACCGGTGGAGCCGCGGCATGACCTCCGCCATCCTCGTCGCCTCGCTGCTGACCATCATCGGCGCCGCCACGCCGCTGTTGCTGGCGGCCCTGGGCGAGCTCGTGGCCGAGCGCGCCGGCGTGCTGAACCTCGGCGTCGAGGGCATGATGCTGGCGGGTGCCGTGATGGGCTTCGCCGTCATGGCCACCACCGGCAGCGGCACGCTCGGCATCGTCGTCGCCGCCCTTTCCGGTGCCCTGATGGCGCTGCTGTTCGGCGTGCTGACGCTGTCGCTGCTCGCCAACCAGGTGGCGACGGGGCTGGCGCTCACCATCTTCGGCATCGGCCTGTCGGCGCTGATCGGCGCCGGCTTCGTCGGCGCGCCGGTCGATCCGCTGCCCAAGCTCGACATCCCCGGCCTGTCGACCATCCCGGTGATCGGCCCGATCCTGTTCGCCCAGGACTTCCTGGTCTATTTTTCCTGGTTCATGACCGCCGCCGTCGCCTGGTTCCTCACCCGCACCCGCAGCGGCATGATCCTGCGCGCCGTCGGCGAGAGCCACGATGCGGCGCACGCCATCGGCTATCCGGTGATCCGCATCCGCTACATGGCCGTGGCCTTCGGCGGTGCGATGGCCGGCCTCGGCGGCGCCTACCTGTCGCTGGCCTACACGCCGCAATGGGTCGAGAACATGAGCGCCGGCCGCGGCTGGATCGCCCTGGCGCTGGTGGTGTTCGCCGCCTGGCGACCCTGGCGGGCCTTCATCGGCGCCTATCTGTTCGGCGGTGTGACCATCATCCAGCTCAGCGCCCAGACGTCGGGCATCGTCGACGTGCCGGCGCAGGTGATGTCGATGCTGCCCTACCTTGCCACGATCCTGGTGCTGGTGATCATCTCGGCCGGACCGTGGCGCGGCCGCCTCAACGCGCCCGCCTGCCTCGGCCAACCCTTCCGGGCCACCGCCTAGGCGGCTGCGGAATCGAACGATGTGCCCCGCGACGAAACGAACGAACCGAAAGGACGGATTGGTATGACGATGCTCACGCTCTCCCGGCGCGGCCTGATCGGGACCGCCGCCGCCACCGGTGCCCTGGCGCTGGCCGGCCGGCCGGTGCTCGCCGCCGATCCGCTCAAGGTCGGCTTCATCTATGTCGGCCCGGTCAGCGACAATGGCTGGACGTACCGCCACGACGTCGGCCGCAAGGATCTCGAGGCGGCGCTCGGCGACAAGATCAAGACCAGCTTCGTCGAGAGCGTGCCCGAGGGGCCGGACGCCGAGCGCGTGCTGCGCCAGCTCGCCACCAGCGGCCACGGCCTGATCTACACCACCTCGTTCGGCTTCATGGAATCGACCCTGCGCATCGCCAGGCAGTTCCCCAAGGTGAAGTTCGAACACGCCACCGGCTTCAAGCGCGCGGCCAACGTCGCCACCTACAATGCCCGCTTCTACGAGGGCCGGGCCGTCTGCGGCACGCTGGCGGGCCTGCTGAGCAAGAGCGGGATGATCGGCTACATCGGCTCCTTCCCGATCCCCGAGGTCGTCCAGGGCGTCAACGCCTTCACCCTCGCCCTGCAGAAGGTCCGCCCCGACGCCAAGGTCAAGCTGGTCTGGGTCAACGCCTGGAACGACCCCGGCAAGGAGGCCGACGCCGCCAAGGCGCTGTTCGACCAGGGCTGCGACGTGCTGAGCCAGCACACCGACAGCGCCGCCGGCATGCAGCAGGCCGAGCAGCGCGGCCTGATGGCGTTCGGCCAGGCCGCCGACCAGCGCGCCTTCGGTCCCAATGCCCAGCTCACCGCCATCGTCGACAATTGGGGCCCCTATTACATCAAGCGCACGCAGCAGCTGCTCGACGGCACCTGGGAGAGCGGCGATTCCTGGGAAGGGCTGAAGTCGGGCGAGGTGTCCATGGCACCATACGGGCCCAAGGTGACGCCCGACGCCGCCGCCAAGGCCGATGCCGTGAAGCAGGCCATCATCGACGGCACGCTGCATCCCTTCGCCGGGCCGATCGTCGACCAGAAGGGCAACACCGTCGTCGCCGCCGGCAAGACCGCGACCGACGAGGAGCTGTCCAAGATGGACTGGTGGGTGCCGGGCGTCGAAGGCCAGCTCTCCTGAGCTAGCCGCACCATTGGAAGCGGGCCCGCCGGCCTTCCGGTGGGCCCGAATGGCCTTCGGGGAAGCGATGATGGGTGTTGCATCGCCATCGGCGATCCGCGGCCGGCTGGTCTGGTTCGAGGGCGACCCGGCCGAGGACGGCTCGGCCGCCATCCGCGACGTCGAGGACGGGCTGGTCGTGGTCGAGGACGGCAGGATCGCCGCCGTCGGCGCCCATGCCGACCTCGCCCGCACCCTGCCGGAGGGTGCCGAGGTCGCCGACCATCGCGGCTGCCTCGTCATGCCGGGCTTCATCGACACCCACATCCATTTCCCGCAGACCCAGGTCATCGCCTCCTACGGCGCCCAGCTCCTCGAATGGCTGCAGAAATACACCTTCGTCGAGGAGCAGAGATACGGCGACCCGGTCCACGCCGCCGCCGGTGCGGCGTTCTTCCTCGACGAGCTGCTGCGCAACGGCACCACGACGGCCGTCGTCTACTGCTCGGTCCATCCGCAATCGGTCGAGGCCTTCTTCACCGCCGCCAGGGCCCGCAGGCTGCGGATGATCGCCGGCAAGGTGATGATGGACCGCAACGCCCCCCCGGCGCTGACCGACACGCCCGAGCGCGGCTACCGCGAGAGCAAGGCGCTGCTGGAACGCTGGCACGGCGTCGACCGGCTGGGCTACGCCATCACGCCGCGCTTCGCGCTGACCTCGACCGATGCCCAGCTCGAGGCCGCCGGCACGCTGCTGCGCGAGCACCCCGAATGCTGGATGCAGTCGCACCTGTCGGAGAACCGCAACGAGATCGCAACGGCGCTGAGCCTCTATCCGACCGCCAGGGACTATACCGACATCTACGACCGCTTCGGCCTGTTGGGGCCCAGGTCGATCTACGGCCACTGCATCCACCTGAGCGAGCGCGAGATGGCGCGGCTGTCGGAGAGCCGCTCGGTGGCGGGCTTCTGCCCGACCTCGAACCTGTTCATCGGCAGCGGCCTGTTCGACATGGCGGCGATGCGCGACCCGCGCCGGCCGGTGCGCGTCAGCCTCGCCACCGACGTCGGCGGCGGCACCAGCTACTCGATGCTGCAGACCGCGGCCGAGGCCTACAAGGTGCTGCAGCTCAAGGGCCAGAACCTGCCTTCGCCGCAGGCCTTCTACCTCAAGACCCTGGGCAATGCGCGCGCGCTCGGCCTCGAGCACGCCATCGGCCGCCTCGGCACCGGCCTGGAGGCCGATCTCGTGGTGCTCGACCCCGCCGCCACCCCGGCCATGGCCCACCGCATGGCGACGATCGAGGGCGACCTCGCCGAGACGCTGTTCGTGCTGATGACGATGGGCGACGACCGGGCGGTGCGGGCGAGCTACGTGATGGGAGAGCGCGCGTCGCCTCGGATCTGAACGATCAGGCTGCGGCCGATCTCGACCCTCAAGCAGGCCGCCTCGATCACCGCGGCGGCGAGTTGCAGGCTGCGCTTGTCGTTCCGACCGGCGAGCAGGACGACGCCGCAGATCGAAGGCCAATCCGTCTGCTCATGCAGCAGCGCGCGATCGAAGGTCAACAGCACGTCGATCCGGCCACGGGCCGCCGTCGGCAACGCCGCGTTCGTCAGGCCTTTCCAACCGCAGAACTCGACGGTGAAGGCATCGACCGCCGGCAGCCAGTGGCGCATCGCGATCGGAAGGTGCTCATCGAGCAGCACACGGCGCTTCACGCCGCCAGTTCGCGGATATGGCGCTGCGCCTCGCGCAGGACGGCGACCACGTCGTCGCGGTCCAAGGTGGGATAGCTCTCCAGGATTTCCTCCAGCGGCACGCCCGCTTCGATGTTGGCGAACAGCACGGATACCGGGATGCGCGTGCCACGAAAGCATGGCTCGCCGCCCATGATCGCTGGATCGCGCTTTACGACGTCATGCGGTGATGGTTGCGCCGACAACCTCGATTCCCTTGCCAGATGCGGGCATCTGCTGCCCCCGAGACTACCATAGCGCCGACGGACGGCGCCACTGCCCGACGCCATCGTCGATGCCGGCACCGCGGTCCCTCCGCAGCTCGGGCGGATCGGGCTCGGCCCGACCCGCCCGGCCGGCGGTGAAATCAGAGGATGAAGTCGGTCGAGGTCAGGCTGCCGCCGCCCACCTGGATCAGGATCTGTCCCTCCACCGCCGCGTCGTTGTCGGTGTTGAACTCGACGATCCGCTGCGTCAGGTCGGCGGGATTCTGGATGATCCGGATCTGTCCCGCCGCCGTGAACGACGATCCCGCCGCGATGAAGGCGGCCGAGAAGGCGTCGTTGGTTCCGGCCGCATTGCTGGTGTTGGCGTCGATCGTCGAGACGTCGATCAGGTCCTCGTTGAAGAGGATGTCGCCGAAATTGGTGATCACGTCCCGGCCGGCGCCCAGCCCCATCTCGGCCGTCGAATTGAAGTCGAGGACGTCGTTGCCGAAGCCGCCGCTCATCGAATCCGTGCCGGTGCCGGCGCCGATCAGATCGTTTCCGTCGCCGCCGTACAGGAAGTCGTTGCCGCTGCCGCCGTACAGGTCGTCATTGTTGTTGCCGCCCGACATGTAGTCGTTGTCGCTGCCGCCATAGAGGTCGTCGTTGCCGGCGCCGCCGTACAGATCGTCGTTGCCGAAGCTGCCCGACAGATAGTCGTTGCCGTCCTGGCCCTCGAGGTCGTCGTCGCCGGAGCCGCCGTAGAGGCTGTCATTGCCTTCCGCACCGTCCATCACGTCGTTGCCGGTGCCGCCGTCGAGCAGATCGTTGCCCGAGCCGCCGTCGAGACCGTCGTTGCCCGTGCCGCCATAGAGGCTGTCGTTGCCGGTGCCGCCGACGAGACCGTCATTGCCGGTCCCGCCATAGAGGCTGTCGTTGCCGCCGAAGCCCAGCATGGCGTCGTCGCCGGTACCGCCGGCGAGCGAGTTGTTGCCGGAATTGCCCAGATAGAGTGCCATTTCGATATCCCTCGCGATGAGCGCAGCGCCTCGTCGGCGTCGCCCAAGGTCAACGAACTGGCTTGCCCGGATTTGGTTGTTCGTCGGCGGTCGATAATGATCATCGTCCTTCAGAGCAATGATCGGAGCCGCCAACTGTAGCGACCATGCAGCCGCGAATAGTTCAATACCTCATTTCATTGTGCATCGCAATCGCCGGCCCGGTGATCTATATCACTTCCTCTGCACGATAATTTACATCGCCGACAAGCAGCCAATTCTATCAAATCGGCCGACGCTATTGACAGCTACGTGCCGGCGAGCCGCTCCTCGGCACCCGGGGCACCGGCCTGGAATGCCGGCATGGCCTCGCAGGCGGCGGCAAGGCGCCCGAGCGCCGGCCAGCGGCCCGCGGCGGCGTCGGGCACCGCGGCGCAAACGAAGCCGAACATGCAGGCGGCGGTGATGTCGGCCTGGGAGAACCGCTCGCCCAGCGTCCAGGGCTGGCCGATCATCGCGTCGAGGCCGGCGAGCGCCGCCTCGAGCTGGCCGCGATACCTCGCCACCACCGGCTCGTGGACCTTCGCGGCCGGCCGAAGGGCATGCTCGTAGAGGATGTCCTTGGCCTTGTCGCAGGCGGTGGCGGCGAGGCCGATGGCCTGCCAGTACCGTCGGCGCTCGATGCCACCCGGCGGGATCAGCGCCCGCTCCGGTCCGACCTCACCGTCGAGCCAGTCGAGGATGGCGTTGCTGTCGGTGAGCGCGGTGCCGTCGTCGAGGATCAGCGCCGGGATGCGCAGCGTCGGGTTGATGCGGCGCATCACCTCGATGTCGCGGAAGGTCGAGAGCGGCGCCCGCTCGAAGGGCACCTCGAGCTGGTGCAGCGACACCGCCACGCGGCGGACATAGGGACTGTCGTACTGGCCGACGAGGATCATCCCTTGACCGCTCCGAGCGACAGGCCGCGCACCAGATAGCGCTGCGCCAGTGCCACGACGAAGAACACCGGCAGGCAGGCGATCAGCGACAGGGCGCCGATCCG
>JRYC01009431.1_pt1 | contig 9888 bp, 11 predicted proteins | sample 235301 | NCBI WGS metagenome assembly JRYC01 (sample SAMN03074211, study PRJNA261470) | activated sludge metagenome | biome: Common Effluent Treatment Plant; feature: Wastewater; material: Activated sludge; isolation source: activated biomass of a common effluent treatment plant treating...
GGGCGCTTAGCTCAATTGGCAGAGCAGCTGACTTTTAATCAGCGGGTTTTGGGTTCGAGTCCCAAAGCGCCCACCACTGCAAGGACTCGGTGTCGGCGACGGGGACCACATGGGCGATTCGACGGATGCACGCGGCCGGCAACTCCTTGTGGGCGCCGCCTCGATCCTGTTGCTGCTCGCTCTCGTCGAGATCATTGAGCTGTATCGGACCCGCTGGCCGATCCCACCGCTCCATCTGCTTCTGGAGCTTGGAGAGTTGGCGCTGCTCCTCGGCGCAACGGCCGCGCTGGCCACGGCGCTTGCATCGCGCAGGCGGCATGGCTGGGCTCCGTTCCACCGAATGACGAGACGCCGGGCGGCCAGGGACATCCGACCATCTGCCTTCGTGAGCGACGACCAGATGGAGCTGCTGCAACGATTGCAGTTCTACGGTGGAGCAGAGCCCGGACACCGGGTCCATCAGGCTTGGCTCAAGGCGCGCTGTACGACGCGCCTCGCCCGTCAGTTCGAGCAGGTCGTCTCGGAATTGAAGGAACGCGGCCTGATCGACGACGCCAACGACTGGCTGTCCCTCACGGCCCGGGGCAATCATGAGGTCGAGCGCCTCCTGTTCCTCTCGCCCATGTCCGAGCTGACGAGGCCGTAGGCGGGGCCGAGCGATACTGTGTTGGGGGGCCGAGCTTTCGGATGTGCCGGGATGCTGCCCTACTAGCGCCGCAGTCGCTGCCAGTCCCGGCTGACCGGTGCCCCGGTTCCGGCCAGGGGTTCGGTGAAGGGCGGCTCAGGATCCGGCCGGCGTGACGAGCGTGTCGACAGGCACCCAGGGTTGGGGCTCGCAGCCGCCCGGCGAGGGCGGCGGGCCGGTGACGCAGCGCTGCGGCCGGATCGGCGCCGGCTGCGTACCAGCGCTGCCGAGAGCGGCGCGGCGGGCGATCTGCAGGACCCACCATTCGCCGGCCGAGAACCGGCCGTCGCGCTCGCAGGCTCCTTCCAGCAGCCGCTGCGCCAGCTCGGTCTGGTAGCGGCGCACGCGGCAGCTGTCGTTGCGCTCGCTCTCGATGCGGCCGATCAGGCCCGAGCGGTAGTCCGGCCGTTCGAGCAGCGGATCGAGCAGCGACACCAGCGCCGTCTCGAAGGCCTCGGGCGCCGGCGCGTCGGGGGTCTCGTCCTGCCCCGGTGGCAGGTAGGGAGCCGAGGGGTCGGCCGCAGGCAGCTCGGCCGGATCGACCCGCGCCGCACGCAGATCGACCAGGCGGAGCGTTGCCGGCCCGTGCTGCTCGTCGCTCCAGGCGGCGCCGATCAGCTTGGTGGCGCGCAGATCCACCCCCTCGAGGTAGCTGCCGGCCAGGACGGCACCGGTGAGGTCGGCTCGGGCGAGATAGGTGCCGACCAGCCGCGCTTCCGTCAGCCTGGCGCGACCGAGGCGGGTACGGCCGGCGGTGACGGTGCTGAGATCGGCGGCCGAAAGGTCGGCGTTCCTGGCGATGGCGCAGGTGAGATCGGCGCCGGTGGCGCGCACCTCGCGCAGGCTGGCGCCCTCGAGCCTGGTGCCGCGCAATTCCGCCGCCGAGATATCGGCGCCGGCGAGATCCGCACCCGACAGGTCGGCCTCGACCAGGTCGATCCCGGCGGCGCGGGCCTCCACCAGCCGGGCGTCGCGCAGGTCGATCTTGCGCAGCCGGGCCCCCTGCAGGTCGGCGCGGGCGAGGTTGGCCGAGCGGGCGACGGTGCGGCAGAAGGCGCGGCCCTGGCCGTCATAGGTGGTGAAGCCCTCGCACAGGTCGAACTCGCGCTCGGACACGTCGCCCAGGTCGGCGAAGGCGAGGCGCGCCGAGCCGAGGCTGGCGCCGAACAGGTCGGCGCCGCGCATGTCGGCCATGCTGAGGTCGGCGCCGTTGAAATCGGCGAAGCGCAGGTCGCGGCCGCGCAGGTCGAAGCCGGTGCCCAGGCGGTCGGCGCTGGGCTCGCCGCTGGCGAAGGCCTTGCCGCGGACGTCGAGATTGCGCCGCATGTCGAGCGGCGTCGTCGGCGCCTCGAACAGCAGGTAGGTGAGGCAGAGCATGTGCCGTGCCGGGGCGCCCGGATAGGTGGGTGGCGGGCTGTAGCTGAACGGAAAATCCTGGATACGCGCCAGCGAGGTGCAAAAGCGGCCGGTCTCCGACTCGGCCGGTGCCGTCTCCGTCGCCGGCGCCTCGACCACGGGCTGGGGCGCGCACGGATCGACCGCCTGGCCGCGGGCCGAGGCCAGGGTGCGCGCCGGTGCGGCCTCGCCGCCGGGAATGACGGCGACGACGAGGCTGAACCACAGCGCCAGCATGACGAAGGCAGCGAGGCTGCCATAGCCCAGCCAGGGCAGGAGCCGGGGAGGCGGCGGCGGCGCCTCGTCGTCGCCGAACTCGGCGCCGCGCCCGGCCACGCCCAGGCCCCTGATCGTCAGGCACCACAGGAGCGCGGTCGCCAGCACATCGACGACCACGAGCGCCATGTGGAAGCCGGTGGCGCCTCGGGCGTGATAGGGCAGGAAGCGTATCTGTACGAAGATGAGGGCGGCGATCGGCAGCAGGATCACCGCCAGCCAGATGCCCAGCCCGAAGATCGGCCGGAAGGCGCCGAGGCCGCCCAGCAGGTATTGCGTCACCGGAAAGGAGGGAGCCAGCGAACGGGCCGTGCGCGGCCCGACGGTGGCGATCATCTCCCGCGCCACTCCCGCCATCAGGTAGAGCTGGAACAGCAGGTAGAGGTGCAGCAGCACGAACAGGCCGGGGGCGATGAAATAGAAGCCCACGATCGGCAGGTCGACATTGAGCAGTGGCAGCTTCACCGCCGTTCCGCGCAGCAGGTTCTCGTGGGTGGTGGCGGCGACGGTGGTGACGAAGTAGGCGGCGAAGGTGCCGAACCAAAGGAAGGCCCGGCGAACCTCGCCCGAGGATTCCTCGAGCGACTCCTCCAACTCCTGCGCGCCTGGAATCCCGGTCATCCGTCCTTCCCGAACCGTGCCGGGCGAAACTCTGCCGGTTCGATAGCCAATGCAACCCGTGGACGTGGCGGGTTGCCATGAGGCCCGCGGGTGCGGATAGTCATGGTTCAGGCCGACGCGGAGGTTCGCATGCGGGCTTGCTCGGCGCTCGCTCTCGCCATGCTCGTCTGGCCGGCGGTAGGCCGGTCCGAGGAGATGCCGGTCGACCTCGAGCTGGTGCTGGCGGTCGACGTGTCGGGAAGCGTCGACGGCTGGGAGGCGCAGCAGCAGCGCGAGGGCTATGTCGCGGCCATCGCCGACCCGTCGGTGGTGCGCGCCATCGCCAGCAACATCTACGGCCGCATCGCGGTCGCCTATGTCGAATGGTCGGGCTCGGACCAGCAGCAGGTGCTGATGCCCTGGCGGGTGATCGGCAACGGCGAGGAGGCGCAGGCGTTCGCCTCGGAGCTGGCGGAGCAGCCGGTGACCCGGATGATGTACACCTCGATCAGCCAGGCCATCGACTTCTCGGTGCCGCTGTTCGAGGAGAACGGCTTCGTCGGCGACCGGCGGGTCATCGACATCTCCGGCGACGGACCGAACAATCGCGGCCGGCCGCTGGAGGAAGCCCGCGCCGCGGCGTTGGCGCAGGGCATCATCATCAATGGGCTGCCGATCCTGAACGATCGCCCGCAGCCCTGGGCGGGGCCGACCCCGCGGCAGATGAACCTGGACCGCTACTATGCCGAGCAGGTGATCGGCGGGCCCGGCTCGTTCACCGTCGTCGCCGAGGACTACACCGCCTTCAAGGAGGCGATCCTCACCAAGCTCATCCTGGAGATCGCCGATCGCGGCCAGGGGATCGTCAGGATCGCGGCACGGTGAATTCTACTGGCATGCCCTATCGGGCTTGACCATATTGCCATCCGATCGATCGGGGGAGCCTTATGCGACGTGTGACCGTGGCCGCGACCCAGATGGCGTGCGACTGGGACCGCGACGGCAATGTCGCGCGGGCGGAGCGACTGGTTCGCGCCGCGGCGGCGCGCGGTGCCGAGCTGATCCTGCTGCAGGAGCTGTTCGAGACGCCCTATTTCTGCAAGGACCAGAAGCCCGAGCATTTCGCGCTCGCCCACCGCTACGAGGGCAACCCGCTGATCGCGCGGATGAGCCGGCTTGCCGCCGAGCTCGGCGTCGTCCTGCCGGTCAGCTTCTTCGAGCGCGCCAACAACGCCTATTTCAACTCGCTGGCGATGATCGACGGCGACGGCAGGGTGCTGGGCACCTATCGCAAGAGCCACATCCCCGACGGTCCCGGCTATCAGGAGAAGTACTACTTCACGCCGGGCGATACCGGCTTCCGTACCTGGCACACCAAGATCGGCATGGTGGGCGTGGGCATCTGCTGGGACCAGTGGTTTCCCGAGGCCGCCCGCGCCATGGCGATCATGGGGGCCGAGCTGCTGCTCTATCCGACGGCGATCGGCTCGGAGCCGCACGCCCCGGCGCTCGACAGCCGCCGCCATTGGCAGCGGACGATGCAGGGACATGCCGCGGCCAACATGGTTCCGGTCGTCGCCGCCAATCGCGTCGGCATCGAGACCGGCGACAGCTGCGCCGTGACGTTCTACGGCAGCTCGTTCATCACCGACGGCACGGGCGCCATGCTGGCCGAGGCCGGGAACGAGGGCGAGGCCGTGCTCACCGCGACCTTCGACCTCGACCAGCTCGAGACGGCGCGCGCCGCCTGGGGCCTGTTCCGCGACCGCCGCCCCGAGCTCTACCTGCCGGTGCTGACCTTCGACGGCCGCGAGCCGCCGGGCTGACTCCCGAAAACCCTGCTCAGGTCACGGCGTCGATCTCGGCTTCGGTGAGCTGGCCCGGGACCAGCGTGACCGGCGTGCGCACGCCGCGGCCGAAATTGCTCATCAGGTAGGTGACCAGCGGCCCGGGGTTGGAGGCCACCGCCGTGGCCAGCACCAGCAGCGAGGCGCTGCCTTCCTCCTGCAGCAGCTTCACCAGCTCCTCGGCCCTGTCCCCCTCGCGGATGTGGACGATCGGCATCGATCCGGTCTGCTGGTAGACCTCGGCCGCCAGCGCCTGCATCCGCCGCTCGGCATCGGCGCGGGCCTCCTCCTCCATCACCCGGCCGACCCCCAGCCAGTGCTGGAACTCCACGGGCTCGATGACATAGAGCAGCGCCACGCGGCCCTGGGTGTGCTGCGCGCGGCGGCAGGCGAAGCGGAGCGCGTTGCGCATCTCCTCGGATTCGTCGACGACCACCATGAAGACGCGGGGTGGTGGCGGCTGCGGCTTGGCGGCCTCTGTCTCGGTTCCGCTCATGGATCAGCGTCTCCCGAACATGACGTTGGCGCTCCACCCGGCGGCGATGGCCAGCGCGATCGCCGCCAGTCCGTAGAGCCCGGCATGGCGGTGGGCGAAGTCGAAAAGCTCGGCCTCGAGGCCGATCTTCGAGATGCCGAGCGGGCTCGACTGGGCGCTGATGACGCTGCCGTTGCGCAACTGGAACACCTCGACCTGGTAGCTGCCCGGAGGGACGTTGGCCGGGAAGGCGAGGCGGGTGCGGAACAGTGCCCGGCCGAGGAAGCTCACCTCCCCGACCTCGCGCGCGAAGAGCTGCTGGCGCTGCTTGTTGCGGATCAGCGCCGCCCGGAACGATGCCACCTCGTCCGGATCCGTGCTCTGGCCGGCGGCCGGCCTGAAGCGGACCTGCTCGACGCCGATCTCGTGGCGCTGCAGCACACCGGCCCCGGCGATCTGGTCGAGAGGCCGGCTCGCCGCCACCGCATAGTAGCCCGGTACGTTGCGGAACCGCATGTCGGCCGTCGTCAGCCACAGGACGCCGACGCGGCTGCGGCGCTGGACCTTCTGGTCCTCCAACGGCCCGCGTACCACCACGACGACATCGCTGCCCGACTGGTCGATGGCGCCGAACAGCAGGACATCGGTGCCGGAAAACGCCGTGGTGATCGCGACCAGATGGTGCGACAGGTCGGCCTCTAGGCCGGCGAGCCTGCTCGACCCGCCGAGCAATAGGCCGGCGAGCCCGAGGACGACCGCGAGGACGTGCCGCATACCAAGCCCTTCGACCGGGGAGCGATGCCGGTCGAGACTAGGCGCAGCTACGACGCTTGCAAACCGCCCGGATCGCCGGTCGCGCGCGTCCGTTCAGGCCGCGGCGGCGCCCAGCCGCTGCACGCGCGCCGAGCCCTCGGCGGGGGCGCGGTAGAGACGGTTGAGCGTCTCGATCAGCGAGCGGATCTCCTCCGACGCGAGGCTGTAGTAGATGGTCTGGGCCGAGCGGCGTGTCGTCACCAGATGATCGCGGCGCAGCCTCGCCAGATGCTGCGACAGCGCCGACTGGCTCAGACCGACGCGGCGGACCAGCTCGCCCACGCAGCATTCCTCGCCGAGGAGCTGGCATAGGATCAGCAGCCTATGATGATTGCTCATCGCCTTGAGCAGCCGGCTGGCCTGCCGTGCGTTCGCCTGGAGGGTCTGAGTGTTCATGGCGGGTCGCCCCTTTTTCGGATGCGGTTGAATCGAAACTCCTGTTACTCCTTTAGGTGTAGTTCGCCGCACGCTGCAAGCCAGTCGAGCCTCCTAATATTCATAACGGACCTCGCATTTATGCATCGTTCGTACCCCGGCGCGGCCCGAACAGGCTGCCGGCCTGCAGCCAGTGCAACGCCCAGGCGGCGCCGGCCGCCATCGCCGCCAACGCCAGCAGCGAGACAGGCACCAGGGCGCCGAGCCCGGTGAGGCCATGGCCAATGGTGCAGCCGCCGGCCAACCCGCCGCCCAGCCCCATCAGCGTCCCGCCCCAGGCATGGCGCAGCATGTCGTCGGTGGCGGTGAAGCCCTCGAGGCGAAGCTGGCCCGCGAATGCGGCTGCGGCGAAGGACCCGGCCAGCGTGCCGCCGACGAGGGCGACGGCGAAGCCGGCCGCCCCGGGATCGACGAGGCTGGCCGCCGACGCCGCGGTGGCGATCGCAAAGTTGAGGCCCATGGCCGCCGCCGGATCGGCCATGTGATCGACCAGGAGCCAGGCGACCGGCGGCAGGGTGCCGAGGAGGAGCGCCGCCACGACCTCCCGCCGCGACCGCCGAAAGCCCGGATCGGCCAGGCAGCCGGCGGCCATCGCGGCGGCCAGTGCTATTCCCAGCGATGCCGGAACATCCGGCAACGACGGCAGGAGACTCGGCGACGATGCCGACAGGGCCGCGGCCAAGGGCGAGAGCGCTCCCCGCCACACGGCGGCGGCCAGCAGGGCGGCCAATAGGACGACGAGCAGTGCTTTGAGACTGCCGGCGCCGAGGCGGACCAGATTCCGGCTGAAGCAGCCGCCGGCCAGCACCATGCCGAAGCCGAAGGCGAGGCCGCCGAGGAGGGAGCCGAGCCAGCCCGCCGGCGCGAGGGCGGCGGCGAGATGGCCGAGCCCGATCGTCCCGGCGGCCGCCAGCGCCTGCGTTCCCGCCATGGCGACGGCGAGCGCCAGCACCCATGAGCGCAGCCGGCGCGTGCTGCGGAACAGCACGTAGTCGGCGATGGCTCCCATCGTGCAGAAATGGGTCCGCTGGGCCACGACGCCGAACGCGGCGCCGACCAGGAAGGGGCCGGCCAGGTGGATCATCGGCGGAGCCTCGGGCGCATGGCCCGAATGTCATGCCTCGGCGGCGCCAAGCAAAGGGTCAGGCGATGCGCAGCGCCGTTCCCGGCTGCTCGTCCAGCAGGATGCGGCGGCACTGCCCCTCGAAGCTGGCGCCCTCGTCGATCGACAGCATGTCGTGAGTGATCTCGGCGATCACCTTGGAGGATCGGGCGAGACGGATGCGGCGCCCACGGATCGAGCCGCTGACGATGCCGTACACCACGGCATCCTCGACATTGACATGGCCGACGACGTGGCCGTGCTCGCCGACGGTCAGCGCCACGGCGTCGATGTCGCCGTCGACCCGCCCGTCGATATGAAGCTCGCCGTCGCTGCGGATGTTGCCGGTGATGCGCACGCCGGCGGCGATGATGGACGGAGCGGCCGCGGGCTGACCCTTACGCCGCTCCGGCTCGCCGGCAAGGACGAGGGCCGTGCCAGGGGTACGCTTAGCCCTTGAGAACATTGCCGTAGAGTTTGCTCGCTTCGAGGAAGGGCGCCGGGTTCACCGGACGGCCGTCCAGCCTGATCTCGTAGTGGAGGTGACGGCCGGTGCTGCGGCCGGTGCTGCCGATGATGCCGATCTCCTCGCCGGCATCGATCCGGTCGCCTTTCTTCACCAGCACGCTCTTGAGATGGGCATAGCGGGTGACGATGCCCATTCCGTGGTCGATCTCGACGGTGATGCCGTAGTCGCCGTTGCGGCCGGCCTGGACGACCTTGCCCGCCTGCGTCGCCCGGACGCGCTCGTTCAGGTCGCCGCTGAGATCCATGCCTTCGTGGACGGCGCGCCGCCGCGAGATCGGATCGGCCCGGCGGCCGAAGCCGCTCATCACCCTGAAGTCGCTCATCGGCTCCGCCAGCGGCAGCGAGCCCATGAGTCGGCGCAGCGCCTGCTCGCGCGCCGCCAGCTGCGCCGAGCCCGCCTCGTCCAGGCTCGCCACCTCGGTGTCTGCGTCGGTGAACGGGCCGCCGGTTCCCTCGTGGCTGTCGTCGTCGGCGCGGGCCAGCATCGTGTCCATCTTCAGGCCGGCCTTGGAGAGGATCTTCTCGATGGCGACGGCCTGGCCGCTCACGGCCCGGCGCGGCTTCGGCGCCGGCGGCTCCTGCTCGGGGCTGGCGGCGGCGGTGAGCTTCAGCTCGAGCTGCTCCATGCGCCAGCGCAGGCCCTTCTCGGTACGCCGCGCCAGGTCGCGCTCCTCGGCGAGCGAGGCGAGCCTGGCCTCGAGCGAGGTGACCTTGGCCCCGAGCGCCTGCTTTTCCTTCTCGACATCGCGCTGGGCCATCTCGCGGTTGCGAGCACCCTGGTCGAGCGAGGCTGCCAGCTTGCGGGCGCTGTCGCGCTCCTCGGTGAGGGCATTGGCCTGCTGCTCGGCGACGCCGAGCTCGTGCCGCAGCGTGGCCTGCAACGCGCTGAGCCGCTCGATCGTCTCACGCTGGTGCAGGGCCGCGACCTCCATGTCGCGGATCGTGCTCAGGAAGCGCTGCTCGGCGTCCTGCCGCTGGCGCCGGCCGAGATCGGTCTCGCGCTCGAGCTGGGCGAGCTGCCGATCCCGCTCGCCGAGCTCCTGCTGGCTGGCGAAATAGGCGATGCCGGAGAACGTGGTCGCGGCACTCATCACGAAGACGGCAAGTCCTGCCGTGAGGCCCCCCCGCGAGCGCGTCCGCACCGCATAGCTGCTGCCACCGGAGCTCTGGCGCGTGGGGGTGGCAACGGCCATTGGGCAGATCTCCGACGTCGGGCTGGCTCGAACATGCCGGGCTCGGACCCCCGGTGTTCTTCGTTATCGTGATGCATGACCATTATGTTGGCGTTAACACCGGGCGTAAAGCCGGTTTGCGCATGACCATGGCGGCCACATGTCAAGGGCCATGCGATGTGGCTCAAATCACGCTGCGTCACCGCGGCATGATTGCAACATGACTGTGACCATCATGCACGCCTGCCGGATTCGATTTTGAACAGGTGAATCTGATCGGGTTGCGCAGTGAGGCCCAGCCGGTCGCCCGATCGGGCCGATGCGGTGCCGGGCAGGCGGACGTCGAGACCGGTGCCGTCGCCCAGCCTGACATGGGCGATGGTGTCGGCTCCCAGGGCCTCGACCCATTCGACCGTGGCATCGAGCATCTCCGGCCCGGGTGTTCCCACCTCGAGATGCTCGGGCCGCAGCCCTACCTGCAACGCGCGGCCGGCGATGTCGGGCCGGGGCGTCGCCAGCCGCAACGTGCCGCCGCCCAGCCGCACCGCACGTCCGTCCTG
>JRYC01000702.1_pt1 | contig 9887 bp, 8 predicted proteins | sample 235301 | NCBI WGS metagenome assembly JRYC01 (sample SAMN03074211, study PRJNA261470) | activated sludge metagenome | biome: Common Effluent Treatment Plant; feature: Wastewater; material: Activated sludge; isolation source: activated biomass of a common effluent treatment plant treating...
CGCGAAGTCGTCTATGATCGCCGCGGCAATGCGCTGCGCGGTGAAAACCTGCGCGATGAAATTCTAGCGATCATTTCGAATTATGTCAGCGAGAGGGTGAATCTCTATGCCTCCGGAGATCATCCAGACGAGTGGGATTGGGAGAGTTTGCAAAATGCTTTTCAAAAGGCGTTCCTGATGGTGATTCCCAACGAATTGCGCAGCAAGCCGGGAGTGGAGCGCTCCGAAATACAGGACGAATTGACGCGTCTGGCAACCGAAGTTTATGAACGCAAAGAAAAGCAGCTTACTCCGNNAAAAGTGGCGCGAGCATCTCTACGAAATGGATCAAATGAAAGAAGGCATTGGCTTGCGTGCCTACGGCCAAAAAGACCCGCTGATCGAATACAAAGGCGAAGGCTTTCGTATGTTCAAAGAGATGCTCGGCCAGATCGATGAGCAAGTGCTCGAGCTTGTCATTAAAGCGCAGTTGGCGGAACCACCGCCCATGCGCCGGCGTACACCTCCACAGATGACGACGGTGCATCAACCGTCCGCAGGCATGGGGTTCACTGCACGCAGCGGCGGCGCTATGCCGGCGCAAGCGCAGCCTGCCGGCAAGCCGCAGCCGGTTGTGCTCGATCAAAAAATCGGGCGTAACGATCCCTGTCCGTGCGGCAGCGGCAAAAAGTACAAGAAATGTCATGGCGCCGAAGCCTGATTACGGTCATTCACGTTTTATCGTCGTTCTCTGAAAAGTGTTGGACTATGTTCGTGATGAATCGAGAATGACACATGCCAAGAAAATTTCTGAGCATGACAGTTTTGAAATTTTTTGAGGCATGCTTCTGCCGCGGCTAGAAGCCGCAATAATTTAATATTCGCTAAAAAACGGTAAAACCTCTTGCTTTTCGAAATTTTTTTCGTAGATTGCCGCCAACTTGAACGGAGAAGTCAGGGGGTTTTGGAGGAATATATTAATGAATGAGCCCGTCGTCGAGATTTTGGTCTATATCATGGCCGAAATCCGCGGCAAAAAATCCAATCCTGAGCGTCTCGAGTTGATCTCCCGCGATCTCCTCCAGCGCGGTTACTCGCAGACGGAAATCAGCTTCGCCTTTTCCTGGTTGTTCGAGCGCTACGAAAACGAATCCGAAGAATTGTTGTACAGCGCCGGCTCGACACGGCCAGGCTCCTTTCGCATTCTCCACGACGCCGAACGCGCGATTATTTCCTCGGAAGCCTACGGTTACCTGCTGCAACTCAAACAATTGCGCCTGCTCAATGATCTTGAGATGGAGCATGTGATCGAGCGCGCCATGATGGCGGGCGTGTCCAGCATTTCGCTGGCGGACATCAAGACCCTCGTGGCTCATCACTGGTTCAACGCTGAGGGCTCGCATGAGAAAGCCTTTGTGTGGTTTGAAGACAAGCATGTTATTCATTGAGTCAAATTGCCGGATCGGCGCGCGCCGATCGTTCCTTTCCATCGGGCACGCCTCTTTGCCAACGCAAACTACCGTTGCGTTCTTGTTGAAACGCTGGCCCTCGCCATTCTCGCGCACCCTATCAAGTAATCTTTTGTTTTAATCAAAGTCGTACGAGTCTTTTCTGGATGCGCATGCGTCCGGAGATCGTTGGATGTTTATTTCACCTAAATCGAACAAGGTCGTTGCAAGGTTAGACATGGCAAAAGCATTAGTTATAGTAGAATCGGTTGCAAAAACGAAAACGATTGGAAAGTTTTTAGGCAAGGATTTTACCGTCAAATCGTCGGTTGGCCATATCAAGGATTTACCCAAACAGCGGTTGGCGGTGGCGGTTGACGATGGTTTCGAGCCGGAATACATCACCATTCGCGGCAAGGGCAAGGTTTTGACCGAATTGCGCAAGGTCGCTTCTGATGTTGATAAAGTTTTTATCGCCACCGACCCGGACCGTGAAGGCGAAGCTATTGCGCGCCATCTCGCGGATGAGATCGCAACGCGCAACGAGAATATTTTTCGCGTGCGCTTCAATGAGATCACCGAAAAGGCCGTGAAAGAAGCGCTGCATGCGCCCATGCCGATCGATGATAATCTCGTGGACGCCCAAAAAGCGCGTCGCGTCGTGGATCGCCTGGTCGGCTATCAAGTCAGCCCGCTGTTGTGGCGTACAATTTTTCGCGGGTTGAGTGCGGGCCGCGTGCAGTCGGTTGCGCTGCGCCTCATTTGCGAGCGCGAAGCTTTGATTGACGCCTTTGTGCCCGAAGAATATTGGACGATTGCCGCTGAGTTGAAAGGCAAGAAAACCTCGCCGTTTCTCGCGAACCTCGTCAAAATCGCTGATAAAAAACCGGAATTGCGCAGCGAGAGTGAGGCGCAAACGATTGCCGGCGAGTTGCGCAATCAAGAGTTCAAAGTAGCCGAGATCAAAAAGAAAAAAGTGAACCGGCAGCCGGCCCCGCCGTTCACCACCAGCACGATGCAGCAAGAGGCCTCAAAACGTCTGGGCTTCTCTGCGAAACGGATTATGATCATCGCGCAGCAACTGTACGAAGGCATCGAGCTGGGCGACGAGGGCAGCGTCGGCTTGATCACGTACATGCGTACGGATTCGATTCGCGTCGCCGAGGAAGCCGTGCAAGCCGTGCGCGAATTGATCGCGCGCGATTACGGCATGGAGTATTTGCCCAAAACCCCGCCCAAATATAAAGCCAAAGCCGGCGCGCAGGATGCGCACGAGGCCATACGCCCGACGGTGATGAAACATTCACCCAAGTCGATCAAGAAATTTCTCACCGAGGAACAATTCAAACTTTATGAATTGATCTGGCAACGTTTCTTAGCCAGCCAGATGGAAGCCGCGGTTTATGATCAAACCTCGATCGACATCACGGCAGGCCGGTTTTTATTGCGTGTATCAGGCTCGGTGATTGTCTTTCGCGGTTTTTTGCAAGCCTATGACGATTTCCGCGATAAAGATGAAGACGAAGAGAACGGCGAAAACTCGAACGTGCCGACCGCGCTCACCGTCGGCGAGATTCTAGCGCTGCTCGATCTTCACCCGGAGCAGCATTTTACCAAGCCGCCGGCGCGATACAGCGAAAGCAGCTTGATCAAGGAACTCGATGCTTTGGGCATCGGCCGCCCGAGCACGTATGCCATGATTATCAGCACGCTGACCGCGCGAAAATATGTGGACAAGCAAGGCCGCCAGCTCGCGCCGACCGAGTTGGGCAAAACCGTCAACAAGATTCTCATCCGGCAATTCCCGAAAATTTTCAATGTCGAGTTCACTGCATTCATGGAAGATGAACTGGATAAAATTGAAACCGGGAAAAAAGATTTTAGTGAAGTCGTGCAGGAGTTTTATCAGCCGTTCAATCGCGCGGTAACAGAAGCAGAAGCGCGCAAAGACGACATCAAAGATGAACTGCAAGAGACGACGGATGAACTTTGCCCGAAATGCAACAATCCTTTGATCATTCGGTGGGGCCGCAATGGCCGCTTTATGGCGTGCAGCAGTTATCCCGAATGCAAATTCACGCGCCCGCTCGATGTGCAAGAGGTCGCGACCGGCGAGATTTGCGAAAACTGCGGCAAAGAGATGGTGGTCAAAGTCGGCCGTTACGGCCGCTTCATCGCGTGCAGCGGTTATCCTGACTGCAAAACGGCGAAACCGTACCCGATCGGGATGGCCTGCCCGAAAGACGGTGGTATTGGGCAAATTGTGGAACGCCGCTCGAAACGCGGCAAAACATTTTATGGGTGCAGCCGCTATCCGGACTGCGATTTTGTGACGTGGAATAAGCCGCTAAAAATGCCATGTCCGGAGTGCGGCAATTCCTACACGGAAGAACGCTATACGCAAGCCAAAGGCCTGCACATTCGCTGCCCCAAGTGCAAACATGAGCTTGAATCCGCGCCCAATGAAGACTACTTCGAACCTGCCGCTGGCTGATCATTTCCGGCAGCAGGTGGATAACTTTTTGCTCTTTCTCCGTTCCGAACGCCGCGCTGCGCCGCGCACGCTTGAAACACGTGAAGGTGATTTGGCTCATTTCGGAGAGTTCCTGGGTGAAGAGCCTGATATTGCCAAAATTTCACGCGCTGTAGTCAGGCGATATTTAAGTTCGCTTTCACAAGCCGGGCTGGCGCCGGCAACGATCAATCGTAAGCTTGTAAGTGTGAGGATTTTTTTTGCTTTTTTGGTGCGCGAAGGCCTGATGTCGAACAATCCGGCGGCGAATCTTGTTTCTTTAAAGGAGCCAAAGCGCTTGCCGAAATTTCTGCCGGCAGATGCCCTGCTCAAAGCGTTGCGCCTGCCGAATCTCACACAAGCAGAAGGCGTGCGCGATCGCGCAATTTTGGAGTTGTTTTATGGCGCGGGTTTGCGCCGGCANNGCGAAAGAACGAATTGCGCCGATGGGCCGCGCCGTAAGACTGGCGTTGCTCGAATGGCTGCGCGCGCGGGAGTCCATAAAACAAGCAGCGGATGAAAAAGCGCTTTTTCTCAATCAGCACGGTGAACGCATGTCAGCAATGCAAGTTTATCAAGCCGTGCGGCGCTATCTTACGCAAGTTGCCGATAGCGACAAGGCGCACCCACACGTGTTGCGGCACAGCTTTGCGACGCATTTGCTCGACGAAGGCGCGGATTTGATGGCGGTGAAAGAATTGTTGGGGCACAGCAGTCTGAGCACGACGCAAGTGTACACCCACGTCACAGCAGAACGCTTGAAAAAAGTTTATCAGTTGGCGCATCCGCGTGCGCAGGCGGGAAGAGCAGCCGGGGCGCCTGCGGCCGCGCAGCAGCAAACCACAACAAGCCGGAGCAGCGGCAAAACTCTTTCCAAAGAAAAGTCGTCTTAACCTGTGGCACAGCGAAACACACAAAATAATCAAGGAGGCTTATCGGAATTCTTGAAATGTGCTGTTTTTGCCTGCACTCACCCTTCAACAGGATGACAGGACAGATCAATCAATCCATGCTTGGAGGTCTGTATTCTCCTCGAACCCCTATTTTTAAGGAGGCAGCAATGAAACTCCACATCACGGCCCGCCATTTTACCGCGCCTGAACCTCTGAAAGCATTTGCCCGGCAAGAGGTCGCCCGATTGGAGAAGTATTACGATGGCATCATCGAAGGAGAAGTGATTCTTTCGTGGGAGAAACAAACGCAGGTGGCGGAAGTATTGCTGAAAGTGTATGGTCAACGATTGGCGGCCACGGAGAAGAGCGAGAATATCCGAAAATCGATTACCCTTGCGGTTGACAAGCTTGAACGGCAGGTGAAGAAATATAAAGAACGCCTGCACAAGCGCGGCAATGGCAAAGCAGAACGAGAATTTGACGCGCGCAGAGTTGCGGCGATGTAAAACCGATTGTGACATGAAAGCTGCTCGATCTTCGAGCAGCTTTCATGTTTTGCACGAGTAGAGAACGACTTTCTTGAAGAAACCCGCGAAGAGCATATCTCTTTTCAATCACCTGATTTCGGCGCAGGAGTAGATCGATGGAAAATCTCACCGTCGGTACCCTTTACAACGAAACACACACACGGTTATTGCTCGAGATTGTCAACGGCACGTACAGTTTCCGGCGCGTCGTCAAAGACGCCGATTTGCACCGCCCGGGACTGGCGCTTTCCGGTTTTACTAAAGTTTTTACCTATGATCGCGTGCAAATTCTCGGCAATACGGAGTTGCGCTATTTGGACGAGATGACGCCGCACGAACGGATGAAGACACTCAAGCCCGTGTTGAATTTCGATATCCCGTGTCTCATCGTTACCGATGATAATCGCCCCCCTCACGAGATGGTGGAATTGGCGAACAAGCGCGGCATTACGATTTTTCGCACCTCGCTCAAGACCACCAAGCTGACGCATTTGCTGGGCGAATATCTTGATGAAAAGTTCGCGCCCAAAATTACGGTGCATGGCTCGCTCGTTGACGTCTATGGCATCGGCGTGCTCTTCACGGGACGCAGCGGCATCGGCAAAAGCGAAATCGCGCTGGATCTTGTTGAACGCGGCCATCGTCTGGTCGCAGATGACGTCGTGCAAATCAGCCGCAAAGCCGCCGGCATTCTGATTGGGCAGGGCACGGAACTGCTGCAGCATCACATGGAAATCCGCGGCCTCGGCATTATCGACGTGCGCAGCATTTTCGGCATTCGCTCGATCCGAGCACAGAAGCGTATCGAGGTCGAAGTGCATCTGGAAGAGTGGGATAGCAAAGAAGATTATGAGCGCATCGGCATTGATGAACAAAAAACTACCATTTTGGAAGTTGAAATGCCGTATGTCAAATTGCCGATTTTTCCCGGAAAGAACATCACAGTTATTGCGGAAGTCATCGCGCTCAATCAATTGCTCAAAATCGCCGGTCATCATATGGCGCGCGAGTTCAACGAAAAGCTCGTGCGCAAAATTCAGGAGCGGTCGGAAGATCATATTGAATTGGAAAAATATCTGCAGCGCGATTTTGAGTAAAAATTATCTCACTTGCTTTTTAGGCTTTGTTTATTTAGATTCTCGGTCAATTTGAAAGGCCGCCAAGCTGAATTGCCCGGAGTCAAGAGGATAAAGCGTAGAAGAGTTTGCGCATTGCACTTCAATCTCCCCCGTTTTGCTGGTCGCTTCTCTACAAGCGATAACTCTTCAAAAGGATAGTCGTTATCCCTGGCATCACCTCGCTCGATAAGAATATCTTTCAGCTTGCAGCACGAACGCCCCGGTTGCAGTTTTCGCACAATTGATTCGGCTACCGATTGTTTGTGTGGCAGGCCGGTGTGCTATGCCGTGCGGCTTAACCGTAAAATTAGGGCGCCGTACCCGAGGTTTGAGAAAATATACTTGCACCTGGTGCAAGTCAAAATGTGAGGCACTTTTCACACATATTAACTTTTAGGAGGTAATTTTTATGAAGGCCAAGACTCTTTTGAGTTCTCTCGGCATCGTGATGTTGCTGTTTGTGATGGGCTGCAAAGAACCGCCCACGCAGCTATTGGCAGACGCAGATGCGGCGATGCAAGCGGCGCAAACCGCTGAGGCGAATCGCTACGCCGCGGATTTATTCAACGCCGCGAAAGACTCCTTGAGTGCCGCGCAAGCTGAGGTGGAACAACAGAATTCCAAGTTTGCGCTGATGCGCAACTATGATCGCGCTGCCGCCTTGTTGAACTCGGCCGTTGCCGCATTCAACTCAGCCAAAGATGCCGCTGCCACCAACAAGGAAACCGTGAAAGCGGAAGCGGAAGCCTTGATTGCCCAAGTTACGACCAAAATCGAAGACGCCAAAAAATTGATGGCCAAGGCGCCCAAGGGCAAAGAGGGCAAAGCTGCTCTGGAATTGATTCAGGGCGACATCAATGCCGTGGAATCCGGTTTGAGTGAAGCGCAAACGGCGCTGACCGGCGGTGATTTTCTGACGGCCCGCGACAAAGTGCAAGCCGCGGCGAGCAAAATCGACTCCGTGATCGGCGAATTGGAAAGCGCAATCGGTAAAAAAATGGGTGCACGCAGCTAACGGATTATCTCTGTCAATTCCCCATTTCTGCCTCGACCGGCGATTGTATTTGACCTCAAACAGGTACAACATTTNNAACTCAGGATGAGAAACCGTAACGCGTTACGTCGAATGAGCTTGTTGCTCAACGGCATCAGGCCGGTGTTGGGGCGCACCATCGAAACCCTGCGAGCCGGGAGCCGAAAGCGGTTGAGCGCTTTCAAGGTTCATCTGAAAGAAACTTACCCGGCGCTGAAACATTGGTTCGAAACGCTTCGGCGCAAAAGCCGTGAAGCGGGGCATTTTCTCAACACGTTCATACAGCCGATCCGGCTGCACTTGGGACGTAAACGGATTTTGGCCGGAATACTCGCCGCGATGTTCCTGCTGGCGGCCGGCGTCGCAATCGTTCGTTTAAAGTCGCCCGTGCCCACGGAAATTTATGAACAAGCGCGCCTGGCCGTGAGTGAAGCGCGGCATCGCGAAGCCGCGAGCTATGCGCCAGAAGTGATGCAGCAAGCGGAGTATTACCTGGAGCAGGCGCGTGCCGCCTGGCAAAATGAAAATCGCAAATGGTTTTGGAATCGTGATTTTCAAGCGACGCATCAGTTTGCGGAAAGCGCGCAGATCTGCGCCCGCATTGCCGGCACGCTTGCCGTGGCGCGGCGCGACTCGCTGGAACTGCTCACCACCTTTGGCATTGCACGCTTGCAGCAAACTGTGGAAGACTTCCGTAACCAAGCCAAGCGCATTCCCGTCAACAAAGCGCTTTGGCAAAAATTTGTTGCCAGCGAGTTGATTGTTATTGAAAGCAAGTTTGCGCATTGGCGCCGGGATTTTCTCACGGCGAAAGCAAAATTGCAGACCGCCGAGCCGCTGGTGAACGGCGCATGGAGCACCACGAAAGCAACGCTGGAAGCTTATCTGCGCCAGGTGCCGATATGGCAACGCTGGGTGAATGAAACCATTGCGTGGTCGGCTGCAACCGACAGCACCGTGATTATCGTCGATAAAATGGCGCATCGCTGCTTTGTTTATACCGATGGCCAATTGCGCGCGGAATATCCCGTTGAGCTTGGCCCCGGGTGGCTCGGTCACAAACGTCAGCGCGGCGATAATGCAACCCCCGAGGGGCGCTATCGCGTGATTAAGAAAAAAGCCGATAAACATACGATTTACTATAAGGCCTTGCAGATCGATTATCCCAATCACGAAGATCGCCAACGCTTTGGGGAGGCTCAGAAAAGAGGGGAATTGTCGCGTTTCGCCTCGATCGGTGGATTGATTGAAGTTCATGGAGAAGGCGGCAAAGGCGTGAATTGGACGGCCGGGTGCGTCGCATTAGAAAATCGCCATATGGATGAGATTTATGAGTGGTCGGTGGTGGGAACGCCGGTCACCATCGTGGGATCGCTGAAAGGGTTGCCCACCAATGGTCACACGTCTACGAGCGGAGATTGCCGCGAATCGATGAGGTAGCGGGTATGAAATACCCTTGCATGTGAAAACTGCTGTATTATTTTCTAGCTCAGTTTGCAATATCTTTGTGCACTATCTGCGATCAGGACGATCATTCAAGCTGAATGTAATTGCCAACAGCCATGATAACGTCTAAGCACACTTCGCAGAACGCTGCTGAAGAAAAAAACAGCCGTCCAAGCCTTCACGCCGATTTGGCGCCAACCGATGAGGGCGTGTCTCCATTGGTTGCTGCGGATTCGCCGGCCTCGCCGCCTGCCGCCCCAGCTTCTGCGTGGCGCGTGATTCTTTATGGCTTCCTCACCGGGCTTGTGCTCTCGATCATCATTCTTTTCACGGCGCCGGCGTTGTTGCGTGAATGGGTCTTCGCCATCCTGCCGGAGTCGCAATTTTCGCTGGAAACGCGCACGATGGATATTGCAAAACTCAAACGAGAAATTCAGCAAGCGGAAAGACGGCTCAGCAGTTTGCAGAGAAAAATGAATGCGCTGATTCCGCGCCAGCCGTATCTCATTGTCAACTCTTCCGGCAATCGCATTTATGTGATGTCCGGAAACAAATTGATTCATGAAGGCCTGTGTTCCACCGGCAGCTATGTCTTGCTGAAAGCGCAAGACGATCGCCAGTGGATTTTCTCGACCCCGCGCGGCATGTTTCGCATTCAAGGCAAGATTAAAAACCCGGTCTGGCGTATGCCGGATTGGGCCTTTATTGAAGAAGGCCGGCCCGTGCCTCCGCCCAACTCACCGGAACGCTTTGAAGCGGGCGTGCTCGGCGATTACGCGCTATCTTTTGGCAACGGTTATTTGGTGCATGGCACACTTTATCAGCGCCTGCTCGGTATGCCGGTCACCCATGGCTGCGTGCGTTTAGGTGACGAAGATCTGCGCATTGTCTATCAAAATTTGGAACTGGGATCGAAAGTTTTTATCTACTG
>JRYC01006866.1_pt1 | contig 9854 bp, 6 predicted proteins | sample 235301 | NCBI WGS metagenome assembly JRYC01 (sample SAMN03074211, study PRJNA261470) | activated sludge metagenome | biome: Common Effluent Treatment Plant; feature: Wastewater; material: Activated sludge; isolation source: activated biomass of a common effluent treatment plant treating...
TATCGCCGCCTGAACGAGACGCCGGAACTCAGAGCAGTTTGGCGGATGAAGCAGAGCCGGTTGTATGCGCTTCTGGCGCGATTGGAAGACGATGGATTGCTGCAAGCCACCCAGGAGCCGCAAGATAACCGGCCGCCTCGAAAGGTTTTTCACCTGACGCCGGCAGGCGAGAGCGCTTTCAACCAGTGGTTGATTGAGCCTGTGCGGTTGCCGAGGGAAATGCGACTGGATTTCATGCTGAAGTTGTACTTCGCGCTGGAGGAAGGATCTCCTGTTGCCGCCGAGTTGATCCGGCGACAACAGGAAGTTTGTGCTGATTGGTTGGCGATCCAGAGAGACAAGGACGTCACCGGAAGCGCCTATCTGACCTTTGTGCGTCGATATCGCTACGGCCATATAGAGAGTATTCAAAACTGGCTGACGGCATTGGCAAACGTGCTCGTCGGCCATCAGAATCCCCAATAGTTCATATTTATAGAGGAAGACATGTTCAAACCGTGGATTGAAAAACAAAGGATCCTGACACTCGTGGCGCTGGTCTTATTGTTATTTGCTGTATCTTGCACACAAAATGGGGGTGAAAGCCCAACAACTACTGAACAACCCTCTGCTGAGATAGGGGGCACGCTCACCGTCTTCGCCGCCGCCTCATTGACTGACGCGTTCACCGAAATCGGCGGTCAATTCGATACAGCTAATCCCGGCGTTACAACGGTGTTCAATTTTGCCGGTTCCAACGCGCTCGCGACCCAGATCAATGAGGGCGCGCCGGTTGACATATTCGCCAGCGCCAACAACACGCAAATGACCGCCGCTGTTGAATCCGGCCGAATCAATGCCGATGCCCCGGCTCAATTTGTTTCCAATCGGCTGGTCGTGGTCTTGCCGGCCGACAACCCCGGTGGCATCGAGAGCCTGCAAGACCTGGCCGGCGACGATGTACTGATTGTGCTGGCCGCCGAGGAGGTTCCGGTTGGTGGATATTCGCTCGAATTCCTGGACAAGGCTTCGGCCGATCCGGCGTTCGGCGCGACTTTCCGCGAAGACGTGCTTGCCAATGTCGTCTCCTACGAGGAGAACGTGCGCAGCGTGCTCAATAAAGTCGCGCTTGGTGAGGCCGACGCAGGCATCGTCTACACCAGCGACGCGGCCGGGGTCGAAGGCGTCAGCCAATTGGAGATCCCCGACGCGCTCAACGTCCTGGCCCAATATCCGATAGCCGCGCTCAATGACAGCGCCAACCCGGATGCTGCCGCGGCTTTCATTAGCTATATCCTTGGCCCGGAGGGGCAGGCAGTTCTGGCCGATTACGGATTTGGGCCTGCCATACCCTGATGAGGCTGATAGATTTACCAAGGGAAAGGCAGCGAAAGCGTCCGCCGTTACGCCATCAAAAGGTCGAAGGGTGGTGGGCGCTTTCGCTGCCTTTGCTATTGTTTCTGCTGCTGCCTTTGCTGGCGCTGATCTTCTATAGTTCCCCGGCGGAACTGGTGGCGAATCTGCGCTTGCCGCAAGTCCGGCAAGCGCTAGGCCTCAGCCTGCGGACGAGCATGGTGGCGACGATACTGTCCGTGCTGTTGGGCCTGCCGGTGGCCTATCTGCTGGCCCGGCGGCAATTCCCCGGCCGCACATTGATCGATAGTCTCATTGACCTGCCTATCGTTCTACCGCCGGCCGTGGCCGGCTTGTCGCTATTGTTGGTGTTCGGCCGTCGCGGTTTCATCGGCGCGCCGCTGAACGAGCTGGGCATTCGCATCACCTTCACCGAACTGGCCGTCATCATCGCCCAGACATTCATTGCCGTGTCGTTGCTCGTTCGCGCCGCCGCCATCGGGTTCGCCGGGGTCGACCCGGAAATTGAAGATGCCGCGGCTATCGACGGAGCCAACCGCAATCAAACCTTCCGGCTCATCACGCTGCCTCTTTCGCGACAGGCGGTGTTGAGCGGTATCGCCCTCGCCTGGGCCAGGGCGATGGGCGAATTCGGGGCGACGATCATCTTCGCCGGCAACTTCCCCGGCCGCACCCAGACCATGCCCCTGGCGATCTACATCGGCTTTGAACTCAACCTGGATGTGGCCGTAACGCTGTCGGTTATTCTGGTGATGTTCTCGTTTGTGGTGTTACTGTTGGTGAAGGTGGTATTTGGGCGGGAACAAGAGCCTGATTGATCCTTACCCGGCTCACTGGTTGCAGAACCAGCCGGCCGGAATACCAATATTTGACAAACTATAACTATACGAGAAGTTGAGCCTCGTCTTGCTGGTTGTCAAGAGTTTCTTCGGTAGTGGGGAGCGACAAGAATAGAATCACCTGCGGGAGCAATCAGTGGAACCTTTTCCATTGAGGTAGACGCGGCCGCACTTTCTGCTATTATTCCCGGTAATCCCAACGCTGGGGATCATTTGGCGAATTGATCCTGCCAATCCTATTCAACTGTTCTTGATTGCAACCTTATCATGTTCAAAGTCCCGTAGTTCCATAGTTCCGGAGGGAGTATGCTAGGCTTTATTCAGATATTGGGCGGCTTAGCCCTGTTTCTATTCGGCATCTCCTTGCTTAGCTCCGGCATGGAGAAACTGGCCGGCGATCAAATCCAGAAATGGCTTGATCGCGTAACGAACAACCGCATGAAGAGCATGGCTTTCGGCACGGCTTCCACCGCCGTGTTGCAAAGCAGCGGCTTGTTGATGGTAACGATGATTGGCCTGATCAATGCCAATCTAATGACTGTTACCCAATCCATTGGCGTCATGCTGGGGCAGGAGATTGGCACCACCGTAACCGCCCAGATAGTCGCGTTTGATATCGGCAATCTCCGGCTGCTTCTGGTCATTCTTGGTTACATCTTTTTGGAGTTTTTTCCCAAGCGCGATTGGCGAAAGTTCGGGGAAATCCTGATGGGGCTGGGTATCATCTTTGTCGGGATGACCTACATGTCCGGCGCGCTGGATGAGTTGATCCAGATCCCATGGATTGCCAACCTGCTCGAGGCCATGGGTCAGTACCCCTTGATAGGCGTGCTGTTGGGCATCGTCGCGACGGCCATTACCCAGAGCAGCACGGCCGTTACAAGCATGGCCGTCGCCATGGGGATGACCCAGGTTATCACGCTTGAGGGCGCGATAGGGATAATCCTCGGCGCAAATATTGGTTCCTGTGTGACGGGTTTCCTGGCATCGCTGCGTTTGTCATCCACCGCCCGGCAAGCCTCCTATGCCCAAATTCTCATTAACGTCATCGGTGTGCTAATCTTCCTGCCCTTCATCCCCCAGTTTGCAGAATTCATCGAGCGAACGTCGCCGGAACTCCCCCGACAGATAGCCAACGCCCATACCATCTTCAACTTATCGGTTAGCCTGGCGCTATTCCCGTTTGTGAATCAGCTTGCCGCAGTGGTCAAGCGAATCGCCCCTGATGACCCGGTTGTGTCGAAGGAAAAACTCACGAAATATATTGATGAGATGCAGTATGCCGTTCCCTCGGTTGCATTAAATGAAGCGGCGCGCGAACTGGTTCGGCTTGGGGAGGTAACAGAGGAGATGGTTGAACTTAGTTGCCATGCCTTGTTGGAAAAGGTGCCGGCCGACGCGGAGAAAGTTCTCGTCCTGGAAGATCAAATGGTTAATCCGGTCACGAAGGAGATTGAGCATTTCGTCAATAACCTTTTCCGTACCGAACTCAGCAACAGTCAATACGAGCGTGCCCTGCAAATTAAAACCCTGCTGGTTGATGTCGAGCGCGTGGGCGATATGGCGGAAAATATTGCTAACGGCGCGTTGGCCAGGATTGCCGGGAATATCACATTCACTGCCGAGATTACCCAGGAATTGGTGCAGCTTTCGAGCTTTGCCCGGTCGATTTATAGCCAATCTCTTCAAGCCTTCCGAACGGATGATGCGGCGTTGGCGCTAGAGGTACGCATGGCGGAGAACGAGTTTGATAGCTTGTATTGGCAAGCTCGCGAGATGCATCTTCAGCGCCTCAAGGAAGGATCCGGCGATCCCGAGGCTGAGGCGATTTTCAGGGAGACTTTGCGTTTGCTGGAGCGAATCAGTGACCATGCGGATAATCTGGGCGCCAGCGTGTTGCGAAACGGGAATCACGCGCCGGCGGAGGCCGTTTCCGCCTGACCAAATCCTCCATGTATTTCAACGTTCATTAAAAAACACCGCGACTTCGGTCGCGGTGTTTTTTGTAAATAGTTCGTGTACGACAGAATCTACACGTCCAGATTTCTTACTTCGCTGGCGTGGGTGGTGATGAAGCGGCGGCGGGGCGCAACTTCGTCGCCCATCAGCATGTCGAATGTCCGGTCGGCCACGACAGCATCCTCGACGGTCACCTGCAGCAGGGTACGCACGCCGGGGTCCATCGTCGTCTCCCATAATTGCTCGGCATTCATTTCACCCAACCCCTTATAGCGCTGGATGCTGACCTTCTGGCCGTTGAGTTTCTTTAGCAACGTATCCCGCTCGGTCTCGGTGTAGGCGTAGGCGATATCCTTACCGTGTTTGACGGCGTAGAGCGGCGGCTGGGCGATGTAGAGATGACCGTTCTCGATCAGCGTGGGCATATAGCGGAAAAAGAACGTCAGCAGCAGCGTGCGGATATGGCTGCCGTCCACGTCGGCGTCGGTCATGATGATCGTGCGGCCGTAGCGCAGGTTACTCAGGTCGAACGACTCGCCGATGCCCGTGCCCAATGCCGAGATGAGCGCCTTGACTTCGTTGTTGCCCAAAATCTTGTCCAGCCGAGCGCGTTCCGTGTTCAGGATCTTGCCGCGCAGCGGGAGGATGGCCTGGAAATGCCGGTCGCGGCCTTGCTTGGCCGTGCCGCCGGCCGATTCGCCCTCGACGATGTAGAGTTCGGCGCGGGTTGGGTCGCGTTCGGAGCAGTCGGCCAGCTTGCCGGGCAGCGTCAGGCTGTCGAGCGCGCTCTTGCGCATGACCAGTTCGCGGGCGGCCTTGGCCGCGTCGCGGGCGCGCGAGGAGGTCAGGCAGCGATCGATGATGCGCTTGGCCTCGCGCGGGTTCTCGTCCAGGAAGGTCTGGAGCGCCTCGCCCAACACGGCCGACACCTGCCCGGCGACCTCGGCGTTCATCAGCTTGACCTTGGTCTGGCTCTCGAACTGCGGGTCGGGGTGCTTCACACTGACGACCAGCGTCACGCCTTCGCGGGTGTCATCGGAAGAGAAGTTCTTGTCTTTTTCCTTCAGGAAGTTGTTCTTGCGGGCGTAGTTGTTGATGACGCGGGTCAGCGCCGTGCGGCCGCCGGTCAGGTGCGTGCCGCCGTCGGGTGTGTTGATCGTGTTGGCGAAGGCGAACTCGGAGATAGCAACGCCGTCGGTATACTGCACGGAGACCTCGACATCGACGTTGTCCATCTCTTTGTGGGCATACACGGGTTCGTGCAGCACCTTGCGGTTGCGGTTGAGATAGCGCACGAAGGAGCGGACGCCGCCCTCGAAGTAGAAGTTAATCTCGCGGGCGGGTGACATACGCTCGTCAGCCAACTTCAGGAAAACGCCGCTGGTGACGAAGGCCATCTCGCGGAACCGCGTGACGAGCATCTCGAAGCGGTAGACATTGTCTTCGGTGAAGATGGTGGGATCGAACTTGAAGGTCGTTCGGGTGCCGGTGCCCTCCCCCTTCTTCAGTGGGCGCACTCGCTCAACGGGCGTCACCGGAATGCCGCGCTCATAGCGCTGCTTCCACAAGGCCCCGTCGCGCCTGACTTCGACTTCCATCCATTCTGATAGCGCATTCACGGCCGCCGCGCCGACGCCGTGGAGACCACCCGACACTTTATAAGCGGCATTGTCGAATTTGCCGCCGGAATGGAGACTGGTATGGACGACCTGCAGGGCCGATACTTTCTCTGTCGGGTGCTCATCGACCGGGATGCCGAAGCCGTCGTCTTCCACGCTGATGCTTCCATCCGGGTGGATGGTTACCTCGATTCGGCCGCAGCGCCCGGCCAACGCTTCGTCGATGGAGTTGTCGACAATTTCAAAGACGAGATGGTGCAAGGCTTTAAGGTCAGTGCCGCCGACATACATGCCGGGTCGGCGGCGAACCGCTTCCAGCCCCTTCAGAACCTGGATGTTCCCGGCGTCATAGTGAATGGCCGAGGTGTTGTCGTTTTGCTTGATCTTGGTGGTCATATGGTTATTGTTGCTTCACTTGAGTTGCGTCGGCCGGCGACCGCGCTTCCTGTAGAAATGCCGTATAGCGGTCACGATAGAAAATAAACATGGCCACGACGAGCGCGGTGCAGATATAGGCATGAGCCAGCAGGTTGATGGCGGTCACCCACGAGCCGTTATCGGCCGCCAGCAGGACGATATCGAGCAGCCGTCGAACCAGGGTTACGACGAACAGCAGCCCCAGTGATGCCGGCAGGTTGGCCCGGAACAATCGCACACTCTCGAAAATCGATTGCATAAATCCCGCGGGATTCAAGGTCACGCCCTGCGGGGTGTAGCTGAAAAACATGATGAGCCAGATGATAAACACCATCGCTCCCATGAGAACGACCGTGGCCAGGGTTTGGCTGATCAGAGCGACGAATCCGGAAAGAAGTGCCGCCGGGAAGATGACGATAACCATGAATGCCAGAAACAGCAGCCCCAGCCCAAGCAACCGCAGCCATGTCCGGATTGTCCGGCGGGCCAGTCGCGGGGCCGGCATGGCCATGCCCGTGGCTGCCGCCCCGGCTCGCCGCATGGCATAGGCGATGAGGCTGTAGTAGACGGCCGCCAGCAAAAGCCCCACCAGCGTGAACAGGGCCAGATAGCCACCCCATTCGCCCCAACCGGCGCGCTCGATCATCTGCGGCTGGATGGGTGTCTTTTCGGGCGTCAGGCCGCTCATCAGCGCCGGGACGCCCACCAATGACACACTCAGATACGAGAAATGATTCAGCCGATCGGCATACAGATCGAGCATCGCGCCCATATCCAACGGCAGGTCCTGAACCGGCAGCTGAGCCGCCAGCGATTCGATCAGCGGCCGAAAGCTGAGACGCGGCCCGATCCATAGGAACAGGTCGAGTGCCGCCGGAATGAGCGCCAGCCACAGGTAACGCGTGGTCAGGTCAAATCCGGCCGCTAACGTTGAAAAGACGCCTCGAAGCGTCGTCTGGTTGGGTTGTTTCTGCTGCATGGTTAACAGATGGATTATAACACATCTGTTCTGAGAGAGCTAAGATTTGACAGTCCAATCAGGCGACAATTAAGGTTATTCGTCGGCGCGAATGCGCACGATTTGGCCGTCGGCCGTGCCCGCAAACAGGTAGGGAGAGGACGCGAAATCAGGGGCGATGGCGATGGCCGTGGGGCGCAATCGGCTCGCTTCTTCGGCCATGGTGGAAGCCCAGACACTGGCCATGCCGTCATAGGACGCGGTGAGGGTCCGGTCATGGAGCAGGAAAAGCGGACGTTGTTCCTCGGCCACATTGGCGGCGATTGCCAGGTAGGCCGGGCCGGACGAGGTCTCCATAACTGGGTTCCAACCGGTGCCGCCGTCGCGTGACCGGGCGAAGTGCCCGCCGACGGTGAAGGCGTAGAGCAACGGGAAGTCACCGGCTGAAGGAGCAGCTTGCAACATCACCAGCGGCTCGCTGTTCGGCGTGGGGCCGATCTCCTGCCACTTGTCTCCCCCGTTTGTTGAATGGAGCAGGCGGCCGCCGTATGCGCCGTAGAGGGTTAGCGACGGGCCGGAACCCCCGGCAAGGGCTACCTGATCTATGCGTTGATCCAGTAGCAACCAGTTTCGCCCGCCGTCGCGCGAGCGGTAGAGCAGGCTGGTTGAAGTTAGGGCATAGAGAGTCTGGTCAGTGGCATAGTCGGCCGACGGTAGCAAGGCGGTGAAGCGCGTGCCTTCGAGGAAAGGAGTTTCCGCGGCTGTCCATGAGCGGCCGGTATCGAGTGAACGCAAGATAGTGGGTGGCTGGTTGGTGGCGGCGAAGAGCAGGGAATCCTGCTTGTAGGCGGGAGAGAAGGCCACGGCGGCAACTGATTCACAGTCGGGAGTAGCGCTAATGGGGCTGGGTAGCCAGCCGCTGGTCGGGTTGAGCATCACGAATAGCTGCGCCCCGCCGCAACGTGTATCGTCGAGCATGGCGACCATCGTTCGGCTTTCCGCCCAGTTTGGGGCCAGGCTGATGCTCTGTACCGCGGCAATGGGCAGGGGCGCTGGGGCGGGGATCGGCGACAAGGCGGCGTCAGACAGGCGCTCCGCCGGCCATAGATAGAGGCGACCGGTAGCGCTGACAATGAACAGGTTGTCGCTGACGGGATCGTGACCTGCCAGGCTACCTTCGGCCAAAAGCGGTGCGCTAATCTGGTCTATCAACTCTTGCCTGGCAGGATTGGAAATACGGATCGTCTCGCCAACCGCCTCGTAGATGAGCTTCCGTTTGCGGTCGAGAACCATGCCCGCGAGCCTGCCCTGGAGATCGACGCTTTCGTCTTGTCTGCTGGTCGCGCCATCCCAGCCCCACGAGCTTACCGGCCCCAGGCGATTGGCAGAAATGCCGAAAAGGCGTCCATCGTAAGGCAGGAACTTGGTATTTATGTCAATACTTGTGCGGCCGATTTCTGTCTTGACGTCTGCATCGAAGGCGATTAGGGTCGCCGTGGCCCATGGGATGCAGGTTCGGGTGATGAATGAGAGGTAAAGTCGGTTGGATGTGGAATCGGCAACTGCCTGATAGATGGTCGCATCGCCGGCTGGTTTGTCGCAAGTGGTGGTTGGAATCTCAAGTGCGATCGAACGAATGACTTTGCGGATCGCTGGGTCGATGATGTAGACGGTCGAGTCGCGAAAGGCGTAGATCAGACCGGTTCGGCTGTCGATCTGCGGCGCAAGTGGCTCCTCTTGTGACGACAGGGGAACGATGCCCTGTATCTCTCCGGTGGTGGCGTTCAATAGCGCCACCCCTTGAGCGCCGCGATCGACTACCAATCGCTCGCGGGCGGTGTCAAGCGCCAACTGGCCGGGATCATCCCACGCGGCGAACAGGCGACCATCCCGCGTGTCGATGACAGCGATCTTGGGTTCGCCGTTCACCTGAGCAGTGGCGAACAGGCGGCCGGCCTGACCGTCGATTTGCAAAGAAGAGAGGATGACAAGTTGCGACGTGCCGGATTCGGCAGAACCGGTGGGCAAAGATGCCGATCCACCTGATCCGGCGCTTAATCCAGGCTCGGCCGCGCCTGGCGCACACGAGGCCAGACATAACCAGAGGAGTATGACGAACGAAGTTCGAAGTCGCGCCATGAATAAAGTATACAGGAAATCACCCCACGATTGTGTGATTTTTTCGTGACGGATTGCCATCGACACCGACGAGATTACTTATCCCGAGCGTTTTCTGCGGCAATAAAATTAACTGATAGTTAGCTTCATTTTACCTGTCTGCGGTTCGCGCTATGCTAGGCTGGCTTATACAGACCTTGGTCAGGTGGATAATGACCCCAAATTGTCACCAAGAAATTACCATTGTTTGATTGCGTGCTATACTTCGTCCGCACAATCCACGGTGCCGGCACATCCTGAGTTGTGCCCGCGCTTTCCGGCCGGGCCGAGGCAATGACCGGCTTCCTATTCCTCCAGAGGTATGAACATGGCAGATATCCAGGCGACCGCGAACAAGATTGTTGAGAGCGTAGAACGTGTCATAGTGGGCAAGCGTCAGGCCGTGCAGTTGACTGTTCTGGGCTTGTTGTGTCAGGGTCACATCCTGATCGAAGACGTGCCCGGCGTGGGCAAGACGGTGCTGGCCAAATCAATCGCCAGGTCCGTCGGCTGCAAATTCCAGCGCATCCAGTTCACGCCCGACCTGCTGCC
>JRYC01014538.1_pt1 | contig 9833 bp, 13 predicted proteins | sample 235301 | NCBI WGS metagenome assembly JRYC01 (sample SAMN03074211, study PRJNA261470) | activated sludge metagenome | biome: Common Effluent Treatment Plant; feature: Wastewater; material: Activated sludge; isolation source: activated biomass of a common effluent treatment plant treating...
CTTGAGCCAATGGTCGAGCGAAAGCAGGCCCGGGCCGAAGGCGACGACGAAGGCCAGCAGGAACATCCAGTAGTAGTGCTCGGTGACGTGGAAGGCGGGATCGGCGGCGCCGACGACGAACTGGATGACCAGCGTCATCGCCAGCATCGGCAGGGCCGCCAGCCGCGCCAGCAGGCCCAGCGCCAGCATGGTCGAGGCGACGAGCTCGACGGCGATGGCCAGCCAGGCCGCCAGCAGCGGCGGCAGGAGGGGCACGGGATGGACCTCGGAGAACAGGAACACCGCGCTGTCGATGTCCTGGATCTTCAACAGGCCGGAATCGAAGAAGATCCGGGCCATCCACAGCCGCGCCGCCAGGAGCACCAGGGGTGCGAGCCAGCGCTCGGCGGCCCAGGTGAGATCCGCCGCCCAGGAGAGCAGCCGGGCGCGGTGCGGCGACATGCCGCCATAGGGCAGGGTGGTGGCCATGTGGGTCTCCGCGATGGGCCTCAGCGGCAGGCAGCGAAGCTGCCGCCGCGAAGATGCTCGGCGAGCGCCGCCCGAAGGTCGAAATCGGCGTCGACGGCGATCGCAGCCGCTGCCGCAGCCTCGAGCGGCCGGCCGGCGAGCAGAGCCTCGAGCAGCGCCAGGTCGGCGGCGAGGAGCGGACGGGTGACGACCGTCATCTCCGGGCGCACGACGAGCACCTGTTCCGGGCCTGCCGCCCCGCTCAGTCCCAGCCAGAGCGAGTGGACCGGAGCTTGCGAGCGGATCAGCCGCAGGCTCGGGTGCGGCTCGAATCGCAGGGAGGGGTAGCGCTCGGGCGGAATGGCGGCGACGGCCGCGGCATCGAGCGGAGCGGCGTCGGCAGCGTGGAACGCCTCCTCGCGCGCCCATTCGAGGCGGGCGACGTCGGCGACCAACGGCTCCGACTGGGCGAGGAACGCCGGGAAGCCGCCGCCATAGGCCAGGAGCTGCGGCCGATCCGGCGGCGACCGGCGGACGAAGCCATCGGCCAGCCGGGCGAACCGCAGCTCGCCGAGCAGGCGCCGGCAAGCCGGAAACGTGCTCTCGAGCAGGCGGCGCAACGACAGGACGACGTTGGCGCGGTAGACGCCGAGACGCTGCTCGGCGGCGATCCCGGCGGCGCGGATGGCGTCGACGAGAGCCGCCGGGCTGCGGCCGGTCAGCATCGCCCCGGCGAAGTCGGCCTGCAGCTCACGCAGCGCGGGCACGGGGCGGCTCCCCAGCATGGCGGTCGAGGCTGCGCTGCGCCTTGTCACGCTCCTCGAGCAGCACCGGCAGGTCGGGGATGTCGTTGTCCCATTCGACCAGCACCGGGCGGGCGCCATAGCGGGCGAGGGCGGATTCGAGCAGATCCCAGACCGGCGGGGCGACGCGGCAGGAATGGCTGTCGATCAGGATCGGCACGCCGTCGATCTCCCGGGCCTCGTGGCCGGCGACGTGGAGCTCGCCGACGGCCTCGCCCGGAATCGCCGCCAGATAGTCGCCGATGTCGAAGCCGTGGTTGGCGGCGCTGAGATAGATGTTGTTGACGTCGAGCAGGATGCCGCAGCCGGTCCGCCGGCCGAGCTCGGCCACGAACTGGCATTCCGGCATGGTGCTGTCGACGAAGCGCAAATATGAGGAGGGGTTCTCGACCATCAGCCGGCAGCCGAGGGCGTCCTGGGCGATGGCGATGTTGCGCGCCACGGCCGAGAGGGCCTCCTCGGTGTAGGGGATGGGGAAGAGATCGTTGAGGTAGTGGCCGTCCTCCACGCTCCAGGCGATGTGCTCGGAGATCAGCGCCGGGCGGAAGCGGTCGGCGAGCCGGCGGAGGCGGGCCAGGTGATCGCGGTCGGGCGGCTCGGCCGAGCCCAGCGACAGGCCGACGCCATGCAGCGACAGCTCGTAGCGCTCGCGGATCAGCTCGAGCTGGCGCAGACGCGGCCCGCCATCGGCCATGTAGTTCTCGGCGTGGACCTCGACCCAGCGCAGCGCCGGGGGAGGTGTCTCGATCAGCTCGACGAGATGGGGATGGCGGAGCCCGATTCCGGCCTCGCCCGAAAGCGGATGCGCTGCGCTGATCATCGGGCTCCTCCACCTCGACCCGTCGGGGTCAGGCCTTCTTGTTCGGATTCATGCCCTGGAAGGGCATGAGCTGGCCGCTCTCGGCGGTGCAGGCGGCGGCGTCCTTCACGACTCTGAAGTCGTTGCCGTCGTAGCTCGCCTTCGACTGGCCGGCGCAGGAATGGCCGGCCGCCTGGTTGGCGCAGTCGTTCTTGCCGGCCATCGAGATGCCGTAGCACTTGACGCCGTCGGCGGCGCGCGCCGGCGTCGCGGACTGCGCCATGACGACGGCACCGGCCAACGCTCCGGCGATCGAGAGCAGTGCGGTCTTGTTCATCCCAGCCTCGTCTTGTTGCGACGCCGCCGTGAGCGTGGCGTCTGCTTTCCTATTCGCGAGGCGATCGGCCTGGTTACATGGGCTGCCGGAATTTTTTCGGCAGAGCGATGGAAGCGCGGTCGGCTGCTCTACGCCTTGACGCCCAGCCAGGCGAACAGCCGCTCGCCGAACAGCCAGCTGCCGAAGGTGATGGCGAGCACCGGCCCCATGTGCCAGATCAGCACCATCAGCGCGGTGTCGAGATCGTGGAAGAAGGTCACGCCGGCCGAGGCCAGGGCCGACACCGACAGGGCACCGAGCAGGGCCGTGGCGCGCGGGCGGCCGTAGCCGGCGTGGCGCACCATCACCGCCAGGATCAGGCCGAGCGGCAGGCTCATCGTCAGGATCGAGCCCAGGCACTCGAAGCTGTGACCCATCGCCAGGCCGTCCGGCCCCAGCCTGATCCAGTCGTTGATGCACCCCCAGCCCAGGCTGGCCAGCCACAATCCCAGCCCCGGGACGGGCAGCAGCGCCCAGGCGCGCGCCCGGCCCGGCACGCTGACCTGGAAGGTGGCGATCGCGGCCGAGACACCTGTCAGCACGGCGGCGACGAACGCCATCAGGGCATCGGGTCGGGAGAACTGGTCGGCCAGGTCGGGCCGGAGGCCGCGCAGCAGCGATACGAGCAGCACGAGGCCGATCGCGACGCCGAGCCAGAGGGCGGCGCGCAGCAGAGGCGGCCGCAACCGCCTCACCGGGCGGCATTCGGCGACCAGGCGGTCGATGACGAGGGAGGTGTCGTCGGCCACGGCTAGCCTGCTCCCAGCATTCGCCGCAGCGATTCGACCGCACGGTGCAACGACACTTTCAGCGCACCCTCGGCCCTGCCGCTGGCGGCGGCCGCTTCCTTGCCCGTCATCTCCTCGAGCCGAAGCAACAGCACGGCCTCCTTCTGCCGCGGCGGCAGCTCGCCCACGGCGCGTCGCAGCGCGCGAATGTCCAGCACGTTCTCATGCGGATTCGCGCGCTCGTCGGCGATGGTTACGCCCTCGTCCAACGGCGTCTCGCTGGCCGCCCGCCGCAGGTGCCGGCGCAGACGGTCGACCAGGCGGCGCTGGGCGATGGCGATGAGCCAGGGCTTGAACGGCCGCGCCGGATCATAGGTGTTCCGGACGCTGTGCAGGCTGAGCAGGATGTCCTGGACCGCGTCGTCGACCTCCTGCTGGCCCAGCCGCCGGCGTGCCACGGCGCGGAGATAGGGGGTCAGCTCCTCCAGCAGCAGCCGGTAGGCGGCCTGCTCGCCGTTCTGGGCGCGCGCCATCAGCCCGCCCCAACGGTCCGGGTCCGCGGACGCCTCGGGCTCGCCCATGGCAGGTCGGACAGTCGCCATCCCGCCCAGGGTAGTCGGCGGAAAGGCCGGCGCCGAACGATTTATTTCTCGTACGAGGGCGTCACCTTCCGACGGAAGGCGCGAACGATGGTCCTATGGCAGGCCGATCGCCGAGAGCTGCAGCCCGAAGCGGCCCTCCTGGCGCCTGGTGGCGCGCCGGAAGCTGAAGAAGCGCTGCTCGTCGGCGCAGGTATCGTCCTGCAGGATTTCCACATCCTCGACGCCGGCCCTCGCCAGCCGCAGGCGGCAGAAGCCCTTGAGGTCGAACAGCAGCCGGTCGGAGCCGGAAACAGCGGCGAACAGGCCGGCGGCAGCGGGCTCGGCCGAGACGAAGCGGTCGCGATAGTCGGGACCGACCTCGTAGGAGGCCTGGGCGATGCAGGGGCCGACCGCAGCCGAGAGCCGCCGCGCGCCCAGTGCCCGCATCGCCTCGACGGTGGCCTCGATCACGCCGTCGAGCGCGCCGCGCCAGCCGGCATGCACGGCACCCACGACGCCTGCGCCGGCGTCGGCCAGGAGGACGGGGGCGCAATCGGCGGTCACCACGCCGAGCAGGATGCCCGGCCGGCGGGTGACCACGGCGTCGGCGTCGGGGGCGCGGTCGGCCGTCCAGACGGCTTCCACCTCCGCGACGGCGATGCCGTGGACCTGCCGCGCCACCGCCAGCCGCTCGGGCAGGAAAGCCGAGCGTCCGGGCGCAGCGGCCGCGGTTCTCCATCACCCGATCGACCCCGTCGCCGCTGCGGATGCCGACGTTGAGCGAGTCCCACACGCCCTCGCTGACGCCGCCCTGCCGGCCGAAGAAGCGATGCGGCAGCGAGGACAGCGAGACGGCGGCGAGGGTCATGGCAGGCGGCGCTCCTCTGGCGTGAATCCCGGTGGCGCCATGCCGTCGCCGGTGAGCGCCAGCACCTGGAACAGGGCGCCCATCTGTGCCGGGTCGATCACCCGCTCGGCGCCCTCACGCAGCGCGGCGGCACGTTCGGGCGGCTGGCCGGCGGCGAGCCGGGCGATGCGCGCCTCGGCACCCAGCCGGAGCAGCAGCTCGCCCTGGGCCAGCGGCCCCCAGGCGGCAGCGCCGCGGGCGACGGCGGTCTCGGCCAGCGAGCCGAAATCGACATGGGACGAGACGTCGGCCTCGCCCGGTGACTCCAGCGGATCGGCGGTGGCATGGCCGCGCACCGCCTGCAAGGTCGGCCCGTCGAGCCTGGCCGAGCCGTAGTCGACCAGCAGCGCCATGCCGCCACGGGCGGCGAGGCGGCGGCCGATCTCGGCGGCGACGGCCTCGCGCGCCGGCGAAAGCTCGACGACCGCGCCGAGCGGTGCGCCGGCATGGCGCTGCATCAGCGCCGCATGGAACGGCGAACGGCCGGCGGCGGTGGCGAAGGCCAGCCGGCCGTTCGGGGCCAGCGTCACCAGCCGCTCCCGCCAGCCGGTCAGGCTGCGCTCGAACTGGCGGACGGGCAGGGCGTCGAGCAGCTCGTTGGCGACGAGGAGGAGCGGGGCGTCCTCCGGCACCAGCGCCAACGAATCGTGCCATTCGACGGCGATCCCGCCGAGCCTCGCGGCCTGCATCGAGCGGAGCCGATGGCTGGTCTCGACGAGGTGCAGCCCGACGGCGCGGTGAAAGCCGGGCACGCCGCGCGTCGCCCGCAAGGCGTCGGCCATCAGCGTGCCGCGGCCGGGACCGATCTCGACGAGAAGCACGGGCATCGGGCTGCCCATGTCGAGCCAGCGCCGAGCCAGGGCGGCACCGAGAAGCTCGCCGAAGATCTGGCTGATCTCGGGTGCGGTGACGAAATCGCCCTCGCGGCCGAACGGATCGCGGGTCGCGTAGTAGCCGAGCGTCGGGTGCGCCATGGCGAGCTGCATGTAGGCTCCGACATCGAGCGGCCCGCGCTCGCGGATCGTACGGTGGATCAGCGCCTCGAGCGCGCTCATCGGGCGGGCCGGTTCCTCTGGCTGCGGACGACGAGCCACAGGCCGGCCAGCACCATGGGGATGCTCAGGAGCTGGCCCATCGTGGCGCCGCCGATCAGGTAGCCGAGCTGGAAGTCGGGCTCGCGGAAGAACTCGACGAAGATGCGGCACAGCCCGTAGCCCATGAGAAAGACGCCGCCGGGCAGGCCGCGCTCGGCCGGATCGCGGCCGCGGCCCCATGCCAGCGCCTGCATCACCGCCAGCAGGACGAGCCCTTCGAGGGCGGCCTCGTAGAGCTGGCTCGGATGGCGCGGCTCCGGTCCGGCGAAGGGGAAGACCACGGCCCAGGGCACGTCGGTGGGTCGGCCCCACAGCTCGCCGTTGACGAAGTTGGCGAGCCGCCCGAGCAGCAGGCCGATCGGCGCCACGACGGCGGTGGCGTCGGCGATCTCGAGGAAGGGCAGCTTGCGGTGCCGGGCGAACAGCCATGCTGCCGCCAGCACGCCGGCGAGCCCGCCGTGGAACGACATCCCACCGCGCCAGACGTAGAGGATCTCCTGCGGATTGGTGAGGTAGTGCGAGGTCTGGTAGAACAGCGCGTAGCCCAGCCTGCCGCCGATGATGACGCCCAGCGTGACGTAGAACAGCAGATCGTCGGCATCGGCCGGCTGCATCTGCCAGCCCGGCCGGGCGAGGATCCGGCGCAGCAGCCGCCATCCGACGACGAGGCCGAAGATATAGGCCAGCGCATACCAGCGGATGGCGAACGGTCCGAGATGGATGATGACCGGGTCGATCGCCGGGAACGGTATGGCCAGGAGCAAGAGCAGTCCTCGGGGCGGGCCTCGGGGGCGGGCCCGATCGGGCGCCGGTTTAGGGGCGGCGGCCGGCGCGCGCAACCGGGCCGCTTGCCCGGCCGGCGCCACAGGGCCATATGCGAGGGGTTTACGCCACCTCGTGGAGAAGAACGATGCAGACCGAGAGCCGCATCTTCGACGACATCGCCCGCGTCGCGAGCGGTGCCTTGAGTGCCCTGGGTGGCGTGAAGGACGAGATCGAGACCCGTGTGCGCGAGCGCATCGAGCGGCTGGCCGCCGAGATGGACCTCGTCACCCGCGAGGAGCTCGATGCCGCCAAGGCGGTGGCGGTGAAGGCCAGGGCGGCGCAGGAGGATCTGGAGGCCAAGGTCGCGGCGCTCGAGGCCAGGGTGGCGGCGCTCGAGGCGCCGGCCGCACCGACCCGACGGCCACGGGTGCGGCCCAAGCCCGCAGGCGGCGCCTGAGCCGAGGCACCGAGTCCCGTCACGAGGAGTTTCTTGTAAAGCCGGCCGGGTTTTGGCAGCCTGCGCCCAGCGAAGGGTTGCAGTCAGGGCAAGCCGCTCGCCTTGGGGTTGCGGCTGCCGGCGGCGGGTACCAAGAAAGATGCTGATGCTCGCCTTCCCGTCCTGCCCGCGGGGAGGGTGATTCAGGAGGGACCGCGTTGTCCTCTCTCAGTTCGGAAGTCCGCACCACCCATCGCAATCCCCTGGATCTGGTCGAGAAGCTGGCGGTCGCCAACGACTGGCCGTTCCACCGCCAGAGCGACGAGGAGCTGGCGGCCGAGATCGGCGGCCAGTGGTGCCACTACAAGCTCTGGTTCGCCTGGGCGCCCGAGATGGGGGTGATGCACCTGTCCTGCGCCCTGGACATGAAGGTGCCGGAGAAGAAGAGGCACGGCATCTACGAGTTGCTGGCGCTCGCCAACGACAAGCTGTGGATCGGCCATTTCGATCTGTGGGCCGAGGAGGGGCTGCCGGTGTTCCGCCACGCGGTGCTGTTCCGCGAGGGTGCTCGCGCCAGCAACGAGCTGATCGAGGATCTGGTCGACATCGCCGTGGTCGAGTGCGAGCGCTTCTATCCGGCGTTCCAGTTCGTCATCTGGGGCGGCAAGGAGCCCGGCGAGGCGATGATGGCGGCCCTGCTCGAGACCGAAGGCGAGGCCTGAGCGCATGACCGCCATTGCCGGGCCGCTGGTCCTCGTCGGCGGCGGAAAGATGGGCAGCGCCCTGCTGGCCGGCTGGCTGCGCGCCGGGCTGTCGCCGCAGGACGCCTGGGTGGTCGAGCCCGATCCGGAACGCCGCCGGGCGCTCGGCGAGGCGCACGGCGTGCATGTGACGGCGCATCCCGGAGGAATCGTCGGCATGACCACGCCGCGCACGCTGGTGGTGGCGGTCAAGCCGCAGTTGCTGGATGCCGCCATCCCGGCCTATCGGGCGTGCATGGATCCGCGCACGCTGGTGCTGTCGATCGCCGCCGGCAAGACCATCGCCACCTTCGAGGCGGTGTTCGGCGCCGGGACGCCGGTGGTGCGGGCGATGCCCAACACCCCGGCGGCGGTGGGCAGGGGCGCCACGGTGCTGTGCGCCAACGCCAATGTCGATGCGCCGACGCGCGCCGAGGCCGACGCGCTGATGGCGGCCGTGGGCGAGACCGCCTGGGTCGAGGACGAGGATCTGATGCATGCGGTCACCGCCATGTCCGGCGGCGGCCCGGCCTATGTCTTCCTGCTGATCGAGGCGCTGGCCGCGGCCGGTGCCGGGCTGGGCCTGCCCGCCGACCTCGCCATGCGCCTGTCGCGCGCCACCGTCATCGGCAGCGGCGAGCTGGCACGGCAGAATCCGTCGCCGGCATCGCAGCTGCGGGTCGACGTGACCAGCCCCGGCGGCACGACGCAGGCGGCGCTGGCGGTGCTGATGGGCGAGCGGGGGCTGCAGCCGCTGGTCGACGCCGCCCTGGCGGCGGCGGCGGCGCGCTCGCGCGAGCTCGGCTGAGTAGGCGGCGACAGGGGAGTTCGGACATGACCGAGCAGGACGGCCCGGACCTGCTGGCGGCGGCGCTGGCGCTGATCGCCGAGCGCGGCTGGCGTGGCTTCGGCCTAGTCGAGCTGGCACGGCGGACCGGCCAGCCGCTTTCGGCGATCCATGCGGCGTTCCCGGCGCGCGGGGCGGTGCTGCGGCGGCTGGGCGAGAGGCTGGACGAGGCGATGCTCGGCATTTCGCCGACCGAGCTCGCCGAGATGACGCCGCGCGAGCGGCTGTTCGAGCTGATGATGCGCCGTTTCGATGCCATGGCGCCCTATCGCCAGGCGCTGCGGGCGATGGCGCGCCGGCCGGGGGTCGATCTCGAGGCCATGGCGGTGTCCTTGTGCAACCTCCGTCGCGTCGCCGGCTGGCTGGTCGACGCGGCGGGTGGCCCGGCCGGCGGCCTCGCCGGCCTCGCCGGCCGGCAGGCGGTGCTGGTGGTCTATGCCCGGGCCTTCCGGGCCTGGCTTGACGACGAGACCGAGGATCGCGCCAGGACGCTGGCGGAGCTGGATCGCCGGCTGGGCCAGCTCGAATCGCTGGTCGGCTGGACCTCGCGGTTCCGCTGCCGCGGCATTGGGCGGCGCGGCGCGGCCGGTGAGCCCGCCGCCGCATGACGCTGTCGATCGAGGAGTTCGAACGCGTCGACATCCGTGTCGGCACGGTGGTGGAGGCCGCGCCCAACCACGCCGCCCGCAAGCCGGCCCTGCGCCTGCGCATCGATTTCGGCGCGGAGATCGGCCTCAAATCCAGCTCGGCGCAGCTGGCGGCGCTCTACCGGCCCGAGGATCTGGTCGGCCGGCAGGTGGCGGCGGTGGTCAACTTTCCGCCGCGGCAGGTGGCCAAGGTGATGTCGGAGGTCCTGGTGCTGGGCTTTCCCGACGCCGAGGGGCAGGTGGTGCTGGTGGCGGTCGAGCGGCCGGTGCCGAACGGCGGCCGGCTGTTCTAGCCGGGCGGCAGGATTTGCCGGGCAGGATTTGCCGGGCCCGGCAGAAATTGCCGGGCAGCGGCGTCCCCTGCCGGCACAATCTCCTTTCTGTGGGGGTTGGCACGGGTCTTGATAGAGGATGGGCGCACGGCAAGTAGCCGGCGCGGGTGCCAGGTAGGCGCCCGGTATCGGCCCGCAGGGGCCGCTCGCTTCACGTAGAAGGAGCTTCCATGTCTCTCACCGGTACGACGAACACGTCGGCGCACACGGCGCTGCGCTATCTGGGACAGAACCAGGCATCGGCGTCGAGCTCGCTGGCGAAGCTGTCCAGCGGCTCGCGGATCGTCAAGGCGTCGGACGATGCGGCGTCCTTGGCGGTGGGCACCAAGCT
>JRYC01000134.1_pt1 | contig 9832 bp, 7 predicted proteins | sample 235301 | NCBI WGS metagenome assembly JRYC01 (sample SAMN03074211, study PRJNA261470) | activated sludge metagenome | biome: Common Effluent Treatment Plant; feature: Wastewater; material: Activated sludge; isolation source: activated biomass of a common effluent treatment plant treating...
CAATCGGTGTTCACCACCATCGCCGAGGCGATCGTGCTGGTGGTGATCGTGATCTTCGTGTTCCTGCGCTCGCTGCGCGCCACCATCATCCCGCTGGTCACCATCCCGGTGTCGCTGATCGGCAGCCTGGCGCTGATGTACGCCTTCGGCTTCAGCATCAACACGTTGACCCTGCTGGCGATGGTGCTGGCGATCGGCCTCGTCGTCGACGACGCCATCGTCATGCTGGAGAACATCTACCGCCACGTCGAGCACGGCATGGCGCCGAAGGCGGCGGCACTCAAGGGCAGCAGGGAGATCGGCTTCGCCGTGCTGGCGATGACGATGACCCTGGTCGCCGTCTATGCGCCGATCGGCTTCATGACAGGGCGGACGGGCCGGCTGTTCACCGAGTTCGCGCTGGCGCTGGCCGGTGCCGTGCTGGTGTCGGGCTTCGTGGCGCTGACGCTGTCGCCGATGATGTGCTCGAAGCTGCTGAAGCACCAGCCGCGCCACAGCCTGCCCTACCGAATGGTCGAGTGGTGCTTCCTCAAGCTCACCGGCGGCTATCGGCGGCTGCTGGTGGCGGTGCTGCGGCTGCCGGCGGTGGTGGTGGTGGCCTATCTGCTGATCGCCGCCACGGGGGCGCTGCTGTTCACCGAGCTGCGCTCCGAGCTGGCACCGATCGAGGACCGCGGCACGATCATCGGCATCGGGATAGCGCCGGAAGGGGCGACGCTCGACTACACCGACTCGTTCGTGAGCCGGATCGAGCAGCTCTACGCCTCGGTGCCGGAGATGTCGCAGTACTTCACCGTCACCGGCTTTCCGGTGGTCAACCAGAACATCTCCTTCATGCGCATGAAGGACTATGCAGAGCGCCAGCGCAGCCAGCAGGCGGTGGTGGCCGAGCTGGGGCCCAAAATGTTCGGCGTGCCGGGACTGCTGGCCTTCGCCTCCAATCCGCCCTCGCTCGGCCAGAACCCGACCGAGAAGCCGGTGCAGTTCGTCATCCAGACCTCGGGCTCTTATGACGATCTCCAGAGCATGGTGAACGCCATGCTCGCCGAGGCGCGGACCTTCCCCGGCATGCTCAACGTCGACACCGATCTCAAGCTCAACAAGCCGGAGCTGAAGATCGACCTCGACCGCGACAAGGTCGCCAATGTCGGGCTGTCGGTCGACGAGGTCGGCCGCACGCTCGAGACCATGCTGGGCGGCCGCGAGGTCACGCGCTTCAAGCGCAACGGCAAGCAGTACGAGGTGATCGTCCAGGTCGGCAACGTCGACCGGCGCAATCCCGACGACCTCGCCGCCATCTACGTCCGCAACCAAGCCGGCCAGATGATCCCGCTGTCGGCAGTGATCAGCGTGACCGAGCGGGTGGCGCCCAAGGAGCTGAACCACTTCAACAAGCTGCGCTCGGCGCAGATCACCGCCACCATCGCCCCCGGCTACACGCTGGGCGACGCACTGTCGTTCCTGGAAGGGGCGGCGGCGCGGGCGCTGCCGGCCTCGGCGACCACCGACTATGCGGGGCAGGCGCGCGAGTTCAAGAGCTCGGCCGCCAGCCTCTACGTCACTTTCGTGCTGGCGCTGGCCTTCATCTATCTGGTGCTGTCGGCCCAGTTCGAGAGCTTCGTCGACCCGTTCATCATCATCCTCACCGTGCCGCTGTCGATGATGGGGGCCCTTGTGGCGCTCAAGCTCTCGGGCGGCACGCTCAACGTCTACAGCCAGATCGGGCTGATCACGCTGGTCGGCCTGATCACCAAGCACGGCATCCTGATCGTCGAGTTCGCCAACCAGCTGCAGCTCGAGGGTCGCTCCAAGCTGGAGGCGGTGGTCGAGTCCGCCGTGCTGCGGCTGCGGCCGATCCTGATGACCACCGGTGCGATGGTGTTCGGCGCCGTGCCGCTGGCGCTGGCCGAGGGGGCGGGGGCGGAGAGCCGCGTCCAGATCGGCTGGGTGATCGTCGGCGGCATGAGCCTCGGCACGCTGTTCACGCTGTTCGTGGTGCCGACGGCCTATCTGCTGCTGGCGCGCAGGCACGAGGCGGATGCCGAAGAGCCGGCGGCGAAGGTGGCGCCGGCGGGCTAGCAACATCGGCTGTGACGAATATCACTGCCAGATGCAGCGATTTCAGATATAAGCGGAGGCTTGCGAAGTCTTGGTAGCGGAGGCGCGGGGCGGCCCGTTCTGGGAGGCAGGACCATGCTCGACGATCCCGAGTTCCGGCAACTCGCCGACTATCTGCACATCGTCCGCGAGGCCCAGGCCGATCGTGTCGGCGGCAAGTGCTGTGTAGCCCCTGCGCCAGAGCTGGCAGACAAGCTCAAGAGTCAGTTGGAAAGGCTGCGTGCGCGGTCCGGCATGCTGGCGCCGATGCTGCGGGTGCGGCAGCCGGAACGGATCGGCTTCAACGACGGCCTGATCTATCCGGGATCGCAGTTCCCGGTGGGTACGCCTCCGGCGGTTGCCCGGTCCGCCGGCGCCGACCGGGCGCCCCTGCGCGGTGACGTTCGCGTCGTCGTCGTGCTGGTGGATTTCACCGATGCGCCGATGGCACAGACGACGCAGCATTTCAATGACTTATTCTTCTCGTCCGGGGTGATGGCGACCGGCAGCGTTCGCGAATACTTCGCCGAGGTGACACACGGCCTGGTGAATATCACCGGACAGGTGGTCGGGCCGTTCCATCTGTCCAATACGATGGGGTTCTATGCCAACGGCGCCTCGGGTACGGGCGGTACGCTGCCGAACGCCCGCACCATGGCCCGCGAGGCGGCGCAACTGGCCAATCCGTCGGTCAATTTTGCTCCGTTCGACAATGACGGCGACGGCTTCGTCGACGCGTTCATCGTCATCCATGCCGGACCCGGGGCGGAAGTCACCGGCAATACCGGGCATATCTGGTCGCACAAATGGGTGCTGCCCAACGGCGCGTTCAATGCCGACGGGACCAGCATCTTCGCCTACCTCACCGTGCCCGAGGACAGCGAGATCGGCGTCTGCGCCCATGAGCTGGGCCATCTCCTGTTCGGCTGGCCGGACCTGTACGACACCGACAGCTCGTCGAGCGGCATCGGCAACTGGTGCCTCATGGCCGGCGGCAGCTGGAACAATGGCGGCCGGACCCCGGCGCATCCATCGGCCTGGTGCAAGGTCAATCAAGGCTGGGTGTCCGTCAACAACCTGACCACCAATCAGGAAGTCAGCATCGCCGACGTGAAGACCGGGCATGCCGTCCATCGGTTGTGGAAGGACGGTGGTCAGTCCAGCGAGTTCTTCCTCGTCGAAAATCGGCAGAGAACGTTGTACGACGCCTTCCTGCCCGGCGAAGGGCTGCTCATCTGGCACATAGACGAGACGATCGCCACGAACAGCGACGAGAGCCATCCGCGCGTGGCGCTCGAGCAGGCCGACGGCCAGCGCCATCTCGAGCTTGGCCAGGGGCGTGGCGATGCCGGTGACGCCTATCCGGGCAGCAGCGGCAACCGTACGTTCAACAGCGCCTCGACGCCGAACTCGAAATCCTACGGTGACGTCGACACCTGCGTCGCGGTGACCAGCATCGGCGACCCGGGGCCGACGATGACGGCCAGACTCGGCGTGCGGTGCGTCGTGGTCAAGGGCAAGGAAAAGGAAAAAGAAAAGGACATCAAGGAGACGAAGGAGTTCAAGGAAGGCAAAGACAAGGAAAACAAGGAGCAGAAGGAGAAAGATTTCAAGGATGTGAAAGAGATCGAGAAGCGCTTCGACAAGCGGCCGGAAAAGCCGATCATCGACAAGCGGGCCGGCCTCGACAAGAATCCGACGAGCGAAAAAGGCTTCGACTGGCCGGGAGACTGGTTCAGGTTCCGAAGCCAGGATGCGGAGGAGCGGCTGGCTCTGCTGGAGCAACGCCTGGCCCAGGTCGAGCAGACCATGACGGGCGCACCGCAGCCTTTCATCGGCCAGGAGCTGCGGCCCGACCTGAGCCGCGGTGCATTGATCGCCGAGACCGACATCGACGAAATCCAGGCCCAGATGCTGGAGGGGTCCGTCAAGGCGAAGTCCGTCATGGACACCAAGGTGACGGACCGCTGACACGGCGATCGACCGACGCACGGCCGGGCCCGAGCCATCTCGTCCTGGCCCATCCGGAGGATCGGGCGGCCCTGGCCGTCGCGGGCCTGCTGCGCCGGCGCCTCGGAGACGACGCGGTCGCAGTCGTCGCCATGGACATGCTCGAGCTGGCGCCGGGCTGGCGCCATCAGCCCTGCGCGCCAGTGTCGCCCCTGCGGCTCGGCGACGGTCGGGAGCTGCATCTCGACGCGGACGTGGTGACATTCAATCGCGCCCACTCTGTCCGCGCCCTCGATTTCGCCGGCGCGAGCGAGGCCGATCGGCTCTACGCCATCGCCGAGCGCCGCGCATTGCTGATGAGCTGGCTCGACTGTCTGCCCGGTCCCGTCGTCAACCGGGTCGATCCCAGCGGTCTCGCCGGGTTCGAGGCCGACGATCTGGCATGGCGCGTCGAGGCGGCGCGATGCGGGCTCCAGGTCGCCGAGGTCACCCTGACCACGGCATCCCGGCGATCCGGCTGGCGCTCCGGCGGAGCATTCCGGCTGCCGGCGGATGGCGGAATCCGGCTCGAGGGCGAGGAGCTTCCCGACCGGGCCGGGGAGGGTCGCCGACCGGTCTTCTTCACGCCGGACACCCGGAAGGAACGAACGACCCTCCTCGTCGCCGGCAGCGATGTGCTCGGCGACTCCACGTTGCCGATCGTGCCGCCTGATCTGGCCGCGGGCGCCCTCACGCTGGCGCGGTCGGTCGGATGCCCGTTGCTCGAGGTCGAGCTGGCGGCGCGCAGCCATGGCTCGGGCTGGCTGTTCACGCGGGCTTCGCCTCGCCCGGCACTCTCGACGGCGCTCCACCTGGATGCGGCCGCCCGCCTGCTCGAGCGGCTGGCGGCGAGCCCATGCTGCTGATCTGCGGGATCCCGTCCGAGCCGCCGATGGCGCTGGTTGCCGAGGCGGCAGCCGCGGCCGGTGTGCCATGCGTCATGCTGAGCCAGCGCGCCGCCATGCATGCGGACCTGATGGTCGAGCTGGTCGGGGGCGAGCTGTCCGGCAGGCTGTGGCTCGGCGAGGAGAGCTGGCCGCTCGGCGCCTTTGGCGGCATCTACAATCGCCTCACCGACCATCGCACCCTGCCGGAGCTGCAGTGTCGCGGCCGAACGCCGCCAGCCGACAGCCTCGTCGAGCATGTGGCAGCCCTGCATGCGCTCCTGGCGTCGTGGATCGACGTGGCGCCGGGCCGCGTGCTGAATCGAAGTCGGCCGACCGCGACCAATGGATCGAAGCCGTATCAGCTCCGACGTATCGGGCTCGTCGGGTTCGAGGTCCCGCCCACCCTGGTGACCAACGATCCCGAAGCCGTCGGCGCCTTCGCCGCGCAGCATGGGCGGGTGATCTACAAATCGGTGAGCTCGGTCCGGTCGATCGTCCGCGAGCTGGGCTCCCCCGACCTGGGCCGCCTGGACCGGGTGCGATGCCTGCCCGTCCAGTTCCAGGCCTATGTGCCCGGCCGAAACGTCCGGGTGCATGTCGTGGGGCAGCACGTGTTCGCCACCGAGATAGAGACGCCGGCATTGGACTACCGCTATGCGGCCCGCGACTCTCTGCCCGTGGTCATGCGCCCGATCCGCCTGCCGCACGACGTCGAGGCTCGCTGCCTCGCGCTGTCGACGGCCCTGGAGCTGCCGTTCTGCGGTATCGACCTGAAGCGCACGCCCGAGGATCGCTGGTTCTGTTTCGAGGTCAACCCGTCGCCCGCGTTCAGCTACTATGAAGCGGAGACCGGGCAACCGATCGCACAGGCGGTTGTCGATTGGCTGGCAGGTGGCTGATGGTCCAGATCATCGAGAATTGGGCGGATATAGGCGGAACGGTGAGCGGGCCGACGCTCCCCGGTACGCGACCGGATCACGTAGGCGTGCGTATCGACGTCGACACCGTCGAGCCGGTCGAAGGCTTTCCGAACCTCCTCGCCGACCGGGCCGGCCAGAGCATAGATGTGCAGATTCGCCTCGACGGGCCGTTGGACCTGCGCGCCGGCCAGCGCATAGGCCTTCGAGCCCGCCTCGCAGCACCAGGTGGGGCGATCTTCGCGGACAGGCGAACCCTGCGCCTCGAATAGGCTCGCAGGCAGCGGCGGGACGGGCGAGCCGTCAAGGCGGTCGACGCAGCGGAGCCGTGCCGCCAAAGTAGTGGCCGGCAGGCTGAGAAAGACACCATGGAGCAGACCCTGGCCACCGCCTGGCCACTGGCGGTGGCACTCCTGTCGGGGCTGATCATCGGGCTGGAGCGGGGTCACGAGAGACGCGACCTTCCCGACGAACAGCGCTTCGCCGGCCTGCGCACGTTCGGCATCGTCGGCCTGCTCGGCGGCACGCTGGGCCTGATTGCCGTCGAGACCGGCGGTGCGGTCGCCGGCCTCGGCATGGTGGCGATCGCGGCGGCGCTGATCCTGGGCCATCGCGCCCAGATGGCGATCGACAGGGATATCGGGATCACGACGCTCCTCGCCGCGATGCTGACGGCGGCGCTGGGCATGCTCGCCGGCAGCGGCCATCCGGGCCTCGCCGGCGCCGGGGCGGTGGTCACCGCCCTGCTGCTGAACCTGAAGCCGACGCTGCACGGCCTGCTGCGCAAGGTGCGCGAGGAGGAGCTGACCGCCACGCTGCGGCTGCTGCTGCTGTCGGTCGTCATCCTGCCCTTCCTGCCGAACCGGGGCTACGGCCCCTATCAGGCGCTGAACCCCTATGCCATCTGGTGGATGGTGGTGCTGCTCGCCGGCCTGTCGTTCCTCGGCTATGTCGCCGTCCGCGTGCTCGGCACCGACCGCGGCCTCGGCGTCACTGCCCTTGCCGGCGGCCTCGCCTCGTCGACGGCGGTCACGGTGACGCTGGCGCGCAAGGCCGCGGGTCGGGCGGAGATGGTGCCGCTGGCGGTCGCGGCGACCTTGCTCGCCTGGCTGGTGATGTTCGTCCGCGTCGGCGTGCTGATGGCGGCGGCCGGGCCGGAGGTGCTCCGGGCGACGATCGTGCCGCTGGCGGCGGCGGCCGTCGCCACTGCGGCCTGTGCCGCCCTGTTCTGGCGGCGCGGCGTCTCGCAGCCGCAGCTCGACGAGCCCGGCAATCCACTGGAGCTGGGGCCGGCGGTGCTGTTCGCGCTGCTGCTGGCCGCCGTTCTGCTGGCCGGCCGCTTCCTGCAGGACCAGTTCGGCCATCTGGGCCTCTACATCCTGGCCCTGGTCTCCGGCATGGCCGATCTCGACGCCATCACGCTGTCGGCCAGCCGCATGAGTGCCGAAGGCACGATCGACGCCGCGGTCGCGGGCCGCGCCGTCCTGCTGGCGGCCGCATCGAACACCGTGGTCAAGACCCTCTACACCGTGCCGGTCGCGGGTGCGCCCATGGCCTCGCGCCTGGGCGTGGCGAGTGCCGTGATCCTCGCCACCGGTGCGGTTGCCGCCTGGATCGCCGCCGGGTGGGGAGGGGCGTGATGCCCGAGCTGCCGGACGTCGAAGCCTATCTCCATGCTCTGCGGCCACGCATCCAGGGGAGGACGCTGCGGCAGATCCGCCGCGCCAGCCCGTTCGTTCTGCGCACGGCGCTGCCGCCGATCGGCAGTGCCGAGGGGCGGGATGTCGTGGAGCTGCGTAGGCTCGGCAAGCGGGTCTGCATCGGGCTCGACGGCGCGTTGTGGCTGGTGATCCATCTGATGATCGCCGGTCGGCTGCACTGGCGGCTGCCGCAGGCCAAGCTCGACGGCAGGTACGGGCTGGCGGCGTTCGATTTCGACGACGGCAGCCTGGTGCTCAGTGAGGCGGGGTCGAAGAAGCGGGCGTCGCTGCGGCTGGTCGAGGGCGAGGCGGGGCTGGCGGCGCTGGATCCTGGCGGGATCGAGCCGCTGGGCTGCACGGCCGGATCCTTTGCCGCGGCACTACGGCAAGGCAACCACACGCTGAAGCGGGCGCTCACCGATCCGCGCCTGCTGGCCGGCATCGGCAACGTTTATTCGGACGAGATCCTGCACGCCGCCAAGCTGTCGCCGCTGGCGCTGACGGGCAGGCTCGACGAAGGCGAGATAGAGCGGCTGCACGCGGCGACGCAGGCGGTGTTGCGGGACTGGGTCGGGCGGCTGTGCGCCGAGGCCGACGAGGCGTTCCCGGAGAAGGTGACGGCGTTCCGCAAGGGCATGGCGGTGCATGGCCGCTACGGCGCGCCCTGCGCGGATTGCGGTACGGCGATCCAGCGCATCCGCTACGCCAGCAACGAGGCCAACTACTGTCCGCGCTGCCAGACCGGCGGCAAGCTGTTGGCCGACCGCGGCCTGTCGCGGCTGTTGGGAAAGGACTGGCCGAAGACGATCGAGGAGCTGGAGGAAGCCCGGCGCTGACGGCCGGGCTCAGCTCCTGGCCGGGCCGATCCAGACCTCGAGCGTGCCGGGCCGCGGCTTGCTACGTTGGTGGCTGAGGTCGAGCACGCGCGGATTGGTGCGGCCGTCCAGGCTCTGCTCGACGCTGGCGGCGAGCTCGACGGTGGCGGCACGGTCGTCGGCGAAATAGTAGCGCACGCTCGGACGGCCGATCTGGACGTTCACCGGCCGGATGGCGACCTCATAGCCCTTCTCGGCGAGATGCTTGGCCAGGCGCTGCGCCGCCTCCGCCTCGTTGCCCGAATAGTGCACGACGACGCGCGGATGCAGCACGGTCTCGGCCTCGGTGGGCTCGGGTGCCGCCAGTGGCGCGGGCAGGGCGTCGGCGCGGTGCATCGGCTTGCGGGGAGCGTCGACGGCCGGCTGCACGGCGTTGCGCAGATAGGGGATGGCGAGCTCGATGGTGGCAAGCGCGCGCGGCAGGCCCAGCACGGCGGCGGTGCCGATGACGGCCACGGCCGCCAGCGCCACCAGCACGCTGAGGAACGTCCCCAGCGGCCGCCGCACCTGCGACGCGAGCACGTTCAGCCCCAGGAAGATGAGCGCCAGCGGCCAGTATTGCGCCGCCGCCGCCCAGTTCAGGTCGCCGATGACGCCCAGGTTGTCGAGCAGGAACAGCACGCCCGCGGCGATGAGCACGAGCGGCGCAAACAGCGATATGCCGCGCCGCCGCGGCGGCGGCTCTGTCCCGCCCGGCGTCACCTTCATCGCCGGCTTCTCGGCCGGCTTCTCTTCGTGAATCGGTTGTTGTTCGGACATGATACCCTCCGGGGAAATACGAATTACGAATTAGGAATTACGAATTACGAGTCACGAATGAATACGGGAATGATTGTAGTGGTCTGGTTGCAATGCAACCACAGGCAAATAGCATATCTCAATAAAACGATGTATCAATAAGGAAGCCGCTCTTCATTCGTAATTCGTAATTCGTAATTCGTAATTCCTATACGTCTTGCCCCTCCCGTCGGTTTCGACTAAAATCCGGTATTGTCCTTTGTGCAAATTGACAGGTATACATTCCGGTGGGGGACGCTTGCGGCCGGATGGACAAGCGGCCGAACCCCGACCGCGGCTGCGGCCGTCGGCGTTGGGGCACACTGTTCCCGCACCGGGTTAATTGACAACCGGGGAACCGGGCTTGTTTTTGTAATGGACCAATCGGATACGGAGTGAATCGAACAGGACGGATTGTGACGCCTCGCGCGTTGCGCTCCGTCCTGTTTGCGTTAGCACCGGCCCGATTGTTGCCCCCACCAGACCAGCCCGCTGCCCTTCCAGAGGAACCCGGCCACCGGCCCGGTTCCACAGCTTACCAAACTACCTGAGAGGATTAACTGACTCATGAAGGAATATCAGACCGGACA
>JRYC01005049.1_pt1 | contig 9829 bp, 14 predicted proteins | sample 235301 | NCBI WGS metagenome assembly JRYC01 (sample SAMN03074211, study PRJNA261470) | activated sludge metagenome | biome: Common Effluent Treatment Plant; feature: Wastewater; material: Activated sludge; isolation source: activated biomass of a common effluent treatment plant treating...
CCGGCTCATTGCCTGGGGCCGGACTAAAATTAGGGGTAAGTCGAGAAACAACATAGTAGGCAATTGCAGCAAGCAATATCCCAAATACTGTTAAGGGTATAGGGCCGGCCCCCGTAGATATAGCCCACAACATTGCATTAACCAACACAACGGCGCCAACCGATAGCAATACGCCAACCAGAAACCGGCGGGCGTATTTATGCGGCACTATCATGCCCTCCGAGGCGAACACACGTGCGCAAACCCACGACACTACCGATAAAATAAGCAGGATTGGATAAAGCACCCAAAACGCGGCCATAACGACCGACCACCATGGCTTTGCGGTCTGACTCGCGATTTGTTCAGCCTTCCAAATTTCGTATTTCACCCGCTCCGCCATCTCTGCGGAAGTAACCGAGTCCGGCATCTGAAAGCCGCCTTGCCCCGGATCAACAACCCGACTATACGGGCGCATTGCAGCGGATTTAATTTCAGGCTGCACCGACCGCTCCACCTCGTTTGCCTGGTATACAACTTCATTTCCAGCCCAAACCGACAGCAGTTTGCCGCCGCCGCCATCGCGGTAGTTTGGAACCGCTTTGAGCAGTTCGGAGTATGTACGTTTCCCATCGGCAATGCGCTGCAAATCGGAGCGCTCAAACTGGAACACAACCGCCGTGTTTCGCGCTGGGACTTCGCTGGAAATTGGCGTCCGGTTGACCTGCTCAAACTTTTGCGAAAATGCAGATAGGCTGCATAGAATTACCAAAATGACGGAAGCGGAAGCGCGAACAATCTGCTGAAAAACAAACCCGGCCCGGTGCGCGTCCGCCGTCAACTTCCGCCGTGCCGACCACTCACGGAAGTGCGGAATAAAGCGATCAACGTAGGCGGAAAAATCGGCTTCCGTTTCGCCAACAAACCGCGTTCCGCGCGGAACGACTTTCAAATCTTCCGGCCAATCTTCCGTCTGAAACGGCGGAAGGTCGCGCTCAAACGTGAGGGTTTGCTCGGGGCTTCCGTAGACCATTCCAATCGGATTGCCGCGCTGCAAAACGAGCGTCCAAGCTGCCGCATTTGCAGCGTTCACGCCGCTTTCGAATCTGGCTGCGAACGCCGCCGGCTCTTCACCTGGTAATGAGCAAACCAGCCTGTCCGGGTGGATACTTGGCGGCATCCACGTCGATGCGGGTAGCGCTGCGGGACCGTATTCGAGGCGAACCCCGCAGGCGAGTAGCGCCCGCTCTATTGGGCCGATTTCGCGCGGCAGATCAGCAACAAGGTCGCGCCCGCTGTCCAAGATGTTGCGCGCGATAGTAAATCCAAGCGCGGCCGCGAAAATCGAAACGGACAGCAGGAAGACAGAAATCAGTTGATTGGTAAAAATTTCCCCTGCCGCCGGATGCGTGGCGGTTAGATATGCGCCGGCAACCGAAAGCGATATGGCGCCAAGCGTGGCAAATGCCAGCCATTTAGGCCAGGATTCGCGGTGTTTGTACAGCCAAATTCCGGCAAGTACGAAAAACTGCGATGCAGTGGTTTGGATCATGTCTGTCGAAAATTTGCAGTGTGCCTTTTGCAACATTTTTGCAGGTATTTTGCAAGACCACGGGGGAGGGGCTTGCTGTTATAAGTTCTTATTTGTCAACGGCGTTTTTTGCGATTGCAGGGATTTGCCCGGCCAAACGCCGCGTAAATCTTCGCCGCGTAATCGGGGGATATGTTGCACTCTTTTTCGATGTCCTTCGTCTTACCACCAGCAGCATAAATGCGTTTTGCCTTTGCAGCCAAGTCCATATTCCCGATTGGCGGATTACTTCCCAATAGTTCGCGCCGGTCTTGCAGGGTCAATTCCGGATCAACACCGGGTCGGCTCTTTCCTTTCATTACAAACCCGAACGTCCGCGTTTCGGGGTTGTCCACGAATACAGACGGCGGCGCGATTTGCGCCGGCTCGTTCGCGATTTCGAGCGGTATTTGCCGGATAAATAGCGTGTTCATTTCCGATTGAGTTCAAAGACTGCGGCGTATTGAATCGCCGCAATAAAAAATGCCGTCACACCGGCAAGAAACAATGCCGTGCCGTGTGTTCCTGAATTAAAAACATCTGTTACAAGACCTAAAAACCGAGTTGGGTATCCGTAGTGCTCCGTTCCAACGTGCAGCAGCCCGCCGTAGATCGAAACCAGGTTGCAGAACGATTCAAAAGCGATAAGCAGGATCGCCAGGGGCAGCGACCATCCGCGCCGAACGCCGGCACCAATAAACCCCAGGGCCGAAAGCGACAAAACGGCGGTCAAAAGACCCGCGTCGATGAGCGATTCGCTCAGGTGGGCCGTTACATTAAACATATTGCGAACAGACGCCACCGTTGGGGCAATGAGAAGCGCCACAAGCAATGCGCGGCGATAGCGCGGCGATTGTTCGGCTTTTGGTTCCTGTAGGCTAATCTCGTGATTTTCAACGCTGCCGGTACGTTCGGAAGGCAAAACCGCCTTTGGCGTTGTTTTACTTTTACGAGGCTTTTGTTGCGCCGGCTTTTCGTCGCCCAACAGTATCCGGCCTTCCACTTCCGTCACGGCGGAATAAATCGACCACTTCCGGTCTGGCCACGTCCGTTTTGCCTTCCGCCAAAGCGTGTCCGGCTTCCGTCCGTATGTTTCCGCCACTTCCGTTATAGTAAGCATTTCCGTCATGGTGTGAATATCTCCCATTTTCCGTTTCCGTTTCCGGCGGAACTTCCGCCGCATTTTCCGCGACAATATTACAACCGTGTTGTAATAAAAAGCAAATGTTTTTACGAACATTTTACAACGCGGTTGCAACATTAACAAATTCGCCTCACTTTTGCGCCCATGCAGGAACTCGACTACCACGCCGCGTTCGCGGATTTTATGCAGCACGTCTACCCAATTGCATTTCCTGAAGGCAAGCGATTCGGAAAGGATTACAACCGTGTCAGACAGGCCGTTCACGCATCGGAGGGAAAAGGCCAGCGGCGTTTAACCGCCGAATGGGTTGCGCGAATCCTGGAAGATTACCAACACCTTGCGCCGGGCCGGTACAGGATCGAGAGGGGGGTTAAAATATACGTTGAAAAATGAGGCGACGAAACCAACACCACGGACGCCCCCGCCCAGGTCGCCCGTGGTCAAACAAAAACGCCCCGCCCTGCACGTTCGCAAGGCGGGGCGTTAAATCTTCCCTCCAATCTCCCGGAGTGGGAGTGTGTTGAAGTAAGGCAAAATATGGGCCAAACTATCGTTTTGACAGCTGATATTGAAGTAAAATGTAGGCGCCCTGGGCGGCGGTGTTTCCGGGCAAATCAGATATGTCCGTAAGGCCCTGATCGTATGCAAGCCGAACTGAAATCCGGGGCCAAATTCGATACGCCACAAAGCCGCACACACCAACGCCGCTACCAANNGCCAGGTTATAAAACCCACCAACCCCAACGTCGAGTTTCCAGACCGAATACCTGCCGGCAACCTCGAACTGAACAACGCCAAGCCGGGTGTTTACGCCGCTCTCCGACCGCTGCCGGTAATGCAGCCCGTATAAAAGGCCGGAGCGCTCGCCTATTTCGTCGTCGATCAAAATACCGGCAGAAAAAGCCGGGGCAACAAACTCCCATTTATTGTTAAACACCCCGGCTCCACCACCGGCAACCAGGTAGACGGACTGAGCCGCGCATGGTGCGACCGAAATGAGTATCAAAAGCAGTGTTTTCATTTTGCAAAGTTCAGTTTTTTTCGGTCAATGCCCGAAGGGTTGCCGACAGGTCGCGGATCGTTCGGTTGGCCTCGTCCAGTTCGGCCCGAAGGCGCGCCTTTTCTTTTTCGCAGTCGTCACCTTCGTGATTTCCGTTTTTTGGGTAAATCACATTCGTAATATCGACGCCGATGGCGTTTGAAATCTTCCAAACCAACAACTCGTCAACCTTGTCGCTATTTAACATTCGTGTCAAGTGCTCGCGCGTGTAGCCGATTTTGGGGGCCACGCTTGCTATTGTGTGCCCCGCCTGCCGAACCAGCGCTTTAACCTGCTGGCCTACTTTTATCTGTCTTGTCATTTTGCTATCGGATGCAGGGCTGTATTTCCGATTGATTAAAAAAATGTCGTCTGTTTTGCAAATTCTGGAAAAATCACGCAAGTGATATTTTTTTACTTGCCAATATCACAAACGTGATTTACTTTTGCACTGTCAATTTAATTGACGCCACAAAGTAAAATCATTCCAACAAATTCTGCAAAAAAATGACAACCGCCACCACTTCTTACGTGCCCGCCTTTCGCTTCAAATTCGTTGATGACCAAACCGATATTATCTATGTTGGAGAGGCCGAAAAAGACCCGTCCACGGGCGATATAACAATTCTTTCGGCCTGGGAAATCGGTATGACGGTCGAGGAAATATTCCCCTACGCAAAAGGCTTTTCGCTCAGACTTCGCCGCCAACTTGAACAGGCCGCGCTTGAGTGCCGGATGTCGCCACCCGCTGGTGGTGTCGAACTCCCGACGGACTGGGACGGCATCGTGGTGGTGGACAGCGAGACTGTCGTAACTGTCGAGGCAAAATACGTTTTGCCCGATATTGGCACCGACCAGGAAGCGTCTATTCACGGACTATCAACAGTTCGCAGAATCAAACAAACCGCACCAAACCGGTACGTGGTCACCGCAAAGGGGCCGCTGTCGAACATTCCGGGCGAGCTATATCGCGCCCGACTGTTTTGAAACATCATTTTATAAAACCATAAAAACACCATCATGCAAGCAACAGCACCAAACGCCCTGGTTTCGGTAATAACCAAAGCCGAAGTAGAAGAACAAACAGGCCTTACACTCAAAGAGAAATTCCTACCATTCTTCGATCAAGCCAATGAATGGAAGCGAATCGCTGAAAAAATAGTTGTTACAGATGTGAGCCAGAAAGAAGAAATGCAGGCTGCACGAAAAACTCGACTCGCTCTGAAAGAAATCCGCGTGAACGCAGACAAAACACGCAAACAATTGAAGGAGGATAGTTTGCGATATGGCCGAGCGGTTCAGGGTGTATACAATGTTATTGAATACCTGATTGTGCCAATTGAAGAATACTTGGAAAAACAGGAAAAGTTCGCCGAAATACAGGAGGCCGAACGCAGGGAAAAATTGAGAGCAGAGCGCAAAATCCTGTTGTCGCCCTACCAAGAATTTGTGGCCTACAACCTGGATTTAGCCGGAATGACCGAAGATGATTTCCAGAAAATTATAAACGGCGCAAAACTACAACTCCAAGCAAAACATGAGGCTATTAAGAAGGCTGAGGAAGAACGGATAGCACGTGAGCGAGCCGAATCCGAAGAAAGAGAACGCATTCGGCTCGAAAACGAACGGCTAAAAGCCGAAGCCGAAGTTCGAGAAAGGGAAATGCGGGAAGAGCGCGAAAAAGCCGAAGCCGAACGTCAGGCGGCAGAGAAACAGCGACAAGAAATTGAGGCGAAAGCTGAAGCCGAACGTCTTGAGCGGATGCGACTTGAAAAGGAAATTGAGGCGAGAACAAATGCAGAGCGCGAAGCGAAAGCAATGGCCAAAGCAAAGCAGGAAGCCGAAGATGTGGCAAAGAACGCTGCTCCAGATGCAGAAAAATTGGCCGCGTTGGCAATCCAAATTGAGGGTTTGCAAATGCCAGAACTGAGTACAGACAAGGCAAAAAACGCCCTTAGACTGGCCGAGGAGTTTCTGAAAAAAGCAATCAGCGCCCTCAAGGAAAATCATTGACACTTTTCATGAGATTTATACGGGAACGCCCCGGCCAAACGTGGCCGGGGCTACCTAAAACGCACGCCATGACTAAGCAGCAGATCATCACCGCGTTCAACGCGGCTACCAAATCAGAAAAAGACGCAATGACCCGCGCCGCGCGCCTTTGGCTCAGTGCAAAAGGGATCAATGTAACGCGGCAATCGCTTTCGCTTTGGCGCGAAACCAGGCACGACCGCAGCCCGCTTGGAAAACACTATCTGCGGGCGTACAAATACGCTATCGAGAGCCTTTCAAGGTCGCAAACAGAACAGTAACTATTTCACAAACCATATCACACAATGAGTAACAAATCCGACAACGCAGCCGTCGCGCTGCAATCCGACAAAGGCGAACAAACGCCGCTTATGATTAACCCGTTTGCCGTGAATGCCTCTCAGGCTGAAGTGTACCTGAAGCATATCGAGGCCGCAACAAAAGCAAAAAAGGAAGACTTTACCGACATAACGCCTGTTTACTGGGAGGCGAAACGCGGCGAAGTTCAGACGATGGTCTTCCTTGGTTGGAAGCGCACAGTAAAGGTGGATGAAAAGACTGGAGAGGAACTGAGTGAAAAGTTCTTTGCCGTATTCCATGACGGTAAACGGCAGATAGTGGCTGGCCAACTCGCCCTGCTTGAGGCTATGTTCGGGAGGCCGCAAAATGTGGTGTACAAAATCACCTGCGAAGAGAGCGTCGCCGGAAAAGCCAAAAAGTTTTTGGTCGAACAATTCAACGGCTAAACCATGCACGGCGAACTGCTTACCAGCGACCAACTGCCGGCCAACTTCATCACATCGGTGCGGGATCAGTCCCGCGCCGATGCTGAAGCAGCCGAAGAACGCCGCAAAGGCTCCGGCCTATTCACGGCAAGTGAGCTGCACAAACTACTCACCAGCAAGGCCGCGCCGTCGAAGGGCGCTACCGCTCGGGCCTACATCTGCGAAAAAGCCTGGGAGCGCCTCACTGGCGCAAGGGTAGACAAGGGCACCGGATTTCGGGAAACCGAATGGGGCAATGAGTGGGAAGGCTACGCAATTGAGCAGTTTTCAAAAGCGTCCGGCTTGTCTGTTGAATACACCGGAAAAAAACAGCGCTTCCAAAAAGCCGACGGCTATCCGTTCGGCGCAACACCGGACGGTCTGATCGGAAGCGACGCTATTTGTGAAGTAAAATGCCCCTTTAACGGCGGTATCCACCTGCAAAATATCCGGTTCGGCAAAGACCTGGACTGGTTCCGCTCCGAAAGGTTCGAGTACTACGTACAAATTCAGGGTGTGCTTTGGGCGTCCGACCGGAAAACCGGCTACTTCATTTCATACGACCCTGGAATGAGCCGCGAACGCGATGCCGACGAGCGAATGATGTTCGAAGGATACCCTGAACACCTGCGGCTTTTTTACGCCACCATCCCACGCGACGAATCATTTATTGACATCCTGAAATCGGTAGTCGTCGAAGCAGAAAAAGAACTACAGGCCATTTTGGCCGACAAATAAGCATCTAGGCGAGATGTCTTCCGCCCAAAAGCGGGCGGTTTGGAATGTTCAACCGGCAGTGTCAGCCGGTGCAGAAAAGTTGGTTTGTGCCCGCCGGGCGCTGTAAAGTGATCGGCGGAATTTTTCAAAAAAAACTCAACACCATTATCATGGGACAACGAATAAAACGCGACCTGCCCTGCGAACTCACCGAAGAAGAAAAGGCAGAAACTGCAAACAAACTCGCGCTGAATGTAGCCGAATACAACGAGGTGGAGGAAGATAAAAAGGCCGTCGTGCAGAACTACAACGAGCGCCTTAAACTACTCCGCACCATGCAAACCAAATGGGCAAAAGAGGTGGAAACCGGATTTGAGGAGCGGCCCGTAGTCTGTGAGTGGGACTACCACTCGCCCGAGCGCGGCCAAAAGAGCCTGATCCGGCAGGACACCTTCGAAGTGGTCGAGGTGCAGCGAATGACGGAATACGACGAAGAGGCTTACGCGGCGGAAATGCAACCAACACTTTTTGAAAACCAGTAAGGCAAGGCAAAATGAGCAACAGCAAAAAATTTCAGGAAGTAAAGGCCGAAATATTAAGGCGGGCGGAATCGGAAAATGCGTGTTTATCGCAATACGGTCGCGCTAAAAACTCAGAAACAGTAAACGAATTACTGGAGGTTGTTAAAGACAACTTTGAGTGGTGCTGGAGCAGGAAGATAGTTGACATTGACCTGTTAAACCTGCTTGGAAATGATGATTTGTGGAGCAATGGAATTTACACCACAGGCGAACACGACCTTACTTTTTCCGAAGATGTCCGCCTTATTTTTCTTGGCAATTCGCAGGCCACCGTGAAAACGCGGGGATCGTCGATTATTCGAAATCTGACTACCAGGAAAATCTACGTGCCAAAAAACGGGTGGGAGATTATCGTCTATGAAGAACCTGGTTTACCATTTTAAAAAAGACAGCATGGCAAAGAAAATAATCGCGCTACTCGACCTCGACGACCAGATGCGCTACTTCAACGAAGACAGCCTACTGGAACAACTCGCCGGAGCCGACATTCCAGGCACAGCCCCTATAAAAGCCGCTTTTCGAAACCTGGCAAACCGGGTGGCGGAAATGCGCAAAACGCAAAATTTGTATTTCAAGTCCGCTGTAGGCGTCGAAAAATCGAGGCTACTGGCCAGATCGAAAGAACTCGAAAAGCAGGTGGACGCAATTATCAAAGGCTTTAACCAGACACTCGAAAGGCTATGAGCAACCGCACCAAGGGGCAATATATGCCCCATCGAGACGCCTACGTGCCTCCGCGGAGAACTCCGCGATACGCACGACCATACAAGCCGGAGGTTTCCGACGGCTGCGGGCCGCACGTGCTCGCGTTGGTTTTCATCCTATTGTTGGCTGCTAAAATGTTGTGGTAATGGCCCGCATACGAACAATCAAACCCGAATTCTGGACATCCGAACAAATCGCCGAATGTTCGCCGAATGCTCGCCTACTGTTCATAGGTCTCTGGAATTTCTGCGATGACTACGGCGTGCATCCGGCAAAAGTCGGCAGTCTTAAAATGCAGATTTTTCCGGCTGACGCCTTCAGCAAGGCCGACGTTCAGGATATGGTAAATGAGTTAATAGACAACGGGTTGTTGGTTGAGTATGAGGTTGACAATGAACGCTTTTGGTTGGTTACCGGATGGGATCGGCACCAAAAGCCGGACACAAAAACCGGAAAATGGCCGCGCCCTGACGGGAAAATTGGCCGTAAAATTCGGCGAACATTCGGCGACAATACACCGAACGATAACCGACAGGACGGCGAACGTTCACCCACGGAAAAGGAAAAGGAAAAGGATATTAATAAAGAGAGAGACGCGCATACGCGCGGGGCTGAAAATGAAAATGAAAAAAAAGGAGAGGAAAGAGATACCTCTCCCCAGGTTGCGCCGGCCCCCTCTCCAAACGAAACCGTGTACGGGTGGGCCGTTCAGAACCTCGACTTTTTGAAAAGCGCAAAAGAGCGGTCGGAGTTTCCGGGCAAAGTCAAAGACGAAGTGCTGCGGTTTTGTGCGCACTATTCAGAATACGATTCCTTCAATAACCAGCCGGTAGTTTTTTTTAAAAAGAAATTCGAAGGCTGGTTGGTAACCGCGAAGGCCAACGCCGCCAAGCGCACGACAAAGAAGCCGGGCGCTACAAAGCGCACCGCAGCCGATGAGGTCACCCGCGAAAAGGTGCTCGACCACATCCGATCAGCGCACGGCGCTTTTTCGGCAGAGTTCCAGGAGCGCGACATATCGGCACTTATCCAGGCGTCCGATATGTCAGCCATGCGGGAGCGGTGCGCTGAAATCCTGAAAAGCCGGCTAAACGACAACAACCTTTCACCAACCCGGAACGGAGCCGCATCAATGGCGGAAGTGATGGGTAAAATTGGACAGGCATGATAGTTACTATACCAGCATCCAAACAACACATGGGGATATATTCGATAACAGGCGAAATATCTGATGTGTGTCCCAAATGCGGCTCCAAGCGCGGAACCAAAATATGGGACGGGCACTCCTTCGACGGAAGT
>JRYC01006423.1_pt1 | contig 9829 bp, 8 predicted proteins | sample 235301 | NCBI WGS metagenome assembly JRYC01 (sample SAMN03074211, study PRJNA261470) | activated sludge metagenome | biome: Common Effluent Treatment Plant; feature: Wastewater; material: Activated sludge; isolation source: activated biomass of a common effluent treatment plant treating...
ATGAAGACATAGTTTGCAGTCGACGCGGGGCCCCAATCTCAGTCCCGCGCCAGGCTCGCCTGAGCCCGGTCTCCGGTACGATCAGTTTAGCTCAAAGCTGTGGTGAAGCTGGGCCTAGCGGTCAGACGCCAAGCAAGCCGTGGGGCTAGTTGCCCCCCTCCGTTTGCCTCTTCGAACCTTCCAAGCATGGTGCGTGCGATAACGCCACTTGTGCGCTGGCTTGCCCAGTCGCATAACGGCATCAACGGCTGTGGTGGTTCGCGTTCAATCGTCCGCGCATCGCCAACCAGCACCAGAATCTGACCGCAGTCATCCTGAGCCAACAAGAAGAACGAGAGCCGCATCTATGTCGACCCGCGTTGAAGNNATGATCTGGTGGCCTGGATTGCCGCCGGTGAGAAGCCAAAGGCCGATTGGCGTATTGGCACAGAGCACGAGAAGTTTGTCTTCTACACAAAGACACACGAGCCCGTGCCCTACGAAGGCGATCGCGGCATTCGCGCGCTGATGGAGGCGATGGTTGCCTGCTGCCGCTGGGTGCCCATCATGGAGGGCGACAACATTATCGCGCTGCGCCGTCCGGAAGGCGAAATTGGCGGCACGATCAGTTTAGAGCCGGGTGGTCAGTTCGAGCTGTCAGGAGCGCCGCTCGCCGATCTGCATGAGACGGCCGCCGAGACCGAAGCGCACCTGATCGAGGTGCTGCGTGTTGGCGAACAACTGGGGATTGGCTTCCTGGGCGTCGGCTTTTCTCCCAAGTGGACACTCGCTGAAACGCCTCGCATGCCCAAGCAGCGCTATGCGGTGATGACGCGCTATATGCCGTTGGTCGGAAGCCGCGGCCTCGACATGATGTACCGAACGGCCACGATCCAGGTGAACCTCGACTTCTCGAGTGAAGCGGACATGGTCCGCAAGATGCGCGTGTCGCTCGCACTGCAGCCAATCGCGACCGCGTTATTTGCTTCCTCCCCCTTTACCGAAGGCCGCCCGAACGGTTTCAAGTCGATGCGCTCGGAAGTTTGGCGCGATACCGATCCGGCGCGAACTGGTCTGCTGCCGTTCGTCTTCGAGCCTGGAATGGGATATCAGGCCTATGTCGATTATGCGCTCAACGTGCCGATGTACTTTGTCTATCGCGATGGGCGCTATATCGATGTCGCTGGCCGCTCGTTCAAGGATTTCATGGCCGGACGTCTACCGGGACTGGAAGGCGTCTACCCGACGCTCGATGACTGGTCTGATCACCTGACGACGCTCTTCCCTGAAGTGCGCATGAAACGCTTTCTCGAAATGCGCGGCGCCGATGGTGGACGCTGGGGCCGCATCGTTGCCCTGTCCGCGTTCTGGGTTGGTTTGCTTTATGACGAGACGTCACTCGCGGGAGCCTGGGATCTTGTCAAGGATTGGACGCGCGAGGAACGCAACGAGTTGCGCCATCATGTGCCCCGGCATGCGCTGGATACGGAATTCCGAGGCCGCAAGGTGCGCGAACTGGCGCAGGAAGTTTTGACCCTGTCGCGGATTGGGCTGCGCAACCGCCGCTGTTTCGATCGCCTGTCACAAGACGAATCGATCTACCTCGCCCCGCTGGAATACGCCGTATCGAGCGGAATGACCTGCGCCGATGAATTGCTTTCCCGGTATCACGGCCGCTGGAACGGCAGCGTCGAGCCGCTATTCACGGAGTTCTCGTTTTGATCCCGATTCGCGGGCACAACTTGAGAAGTTTGGGCGCGCCTTGTGGGGTAAACGCGATTCGGTCTTCAGTCCGGTGCGTGAATAACGCAGTTAATCAATGACTTGGAGCAGCCAATCTCGATTGCGCAATTCCGCCAAGCCCGGAGCTGTTCTACTATTTTGCATCGTCCCGATATCGAGTGGAGATGGGCTTTTCAGGTTCCGTTCATCCACACAACAATAGGATTGATGCTATTGAGTTCAAGTGCATGCACCACCCTGGTCGGTAACTGATCTGGCGGTTAATGCAACACTGGTCACGCGGAACGTTTTCTGGAGGTGCATTTTGACCATGCGAACGCGATTTTCGCTGGCACTTGCTGCACTGATCGGCGCGTCCGCGATCGTCGCGGCGACATCGGTGTCGAGCCACGCGGCAGAGCCAAATTCATGCGCAGCCAATTGCCGTGCGCAGCACAACCAGTGCCGTATCGCGACCAAGGGCAATGCCAGCTGCGATGCCCGCCTGCAGCAATGTCTGCAATCCTGCCTTCGGCGGTAAAGTCCCCGCTCGGTGATGTTCTGGGCGCTTCTCACCAGAGTTGGGCATGACACCGGGGCTGAAAGCCACCCGTGCATAGCACGCGTCGTGAGCCCACTCGTGCCTTACCCGGTTTCTATTTCAGCCGACGATGACGACGCACATGGTGCGCGGACCATGCGCACCGATGACGATCTTGCCGCCGATATCAGCGGTGCGAGACGGGCCCGAAATGTAATTGAGCGTACGTGGCATGCTGGCAGGGCCAAATGCCTGCCTCACCTTATCGATCGCTTCCTCGTAGCTGCCGACGATCGTGCCGCGCTCCACGACAATGATATGGGTTGGCGGCAGAAAGGCGAGGGTGACAGGATTATTCGCACCCGCGGCCATCACCAGCGTACCTGTTTCGGCAATGCCACAAAGCGCGAATGATAGCCCGTTCTGATCGTCGGGAACCGCCGCACCGTGCAGCGTTTCAAGCCCCGCTTCCTTGTCCCATGGCATCGCGGCAAGCCGTGGATCGCCACCCATGCGAACACTGGGAAGAAGCCTCTTCTCGATAAGATAGCCATGAACCGCAGCGGGAACGGCTTGCGCCTCGGCAACCTCGATGACAGTTGCCAATTGGCCCTCCAGATAGCTGCGCAACATTGCTACGTGCTCTTTGGTGCCACCATCCGCGCGAGCTGGAATGAGCTGGCGCGCGTGGGCAGCAATTCGCGCCTCCGCTGCATGCAATCGCTCAGGTTCATCAGCCTTGACGCCCAGCGAGGCGCGAACACGGCCCAAGATTGCGGAACGGGCGGAACTCATCGCGGCACTCCTCGCTGTGTTTCTGCCCATAGCTGCTGGAACGTGCGGCCCTGCGGAGCGGCCAAATCGCGATGACGCGTCCATCCGCCTGCTAACGGCAGCCAGCCAAATCTGCCGCGTGCCCGCCCCAACGCACCAAGTCCTGCAGCGCCAAACCGCATGGCCAGGTGATAAAGTCGCGGCCGCTTGGCCAATGCGGCCCACGCCGCTAGCGCTACGCGCTGAGTGAGCGGCGGATTCCCGTCATCAAAATCCGCTTCCCGCCAGTATCGCATCAGCTTCGGCAGCGGAATACGCATCGGGCATACCGCTTCGCATCGACCGCAGAACGTCGACGCGTTGGGTAGGTTGGCCCCTTTGCTAATACCGATGAGTGCAGGTGTCAGCACCGATCCGATCGGTCCAGGATAAACCCAGCCATATGCATGTCCGCCGACAGCGCCATAAACAGGGCAGTGGTTCATGCAAGCGCCGCAGCGAATGCAGCGAAGGACCTCACGGAACCGCGTGCCGAGCAGCTCCGCGCGTCCATTGTCGAGAATTACGACATGATAGGCTTCCGGACCGTCGAGATCGCCAGGACGGCGTGGACCTGTGGAAAGGGTCGCGTAAGTCGTGCACTCCTGACCGGTCGCGGACCGCGCCAGCAGACGCAGGATCGTGGCCAGGTCTTCGCGCGTTGCCAGAACCTTGTCGATCGAGGCGATGACGATGTGCACCTGCGCCAACGATTGCGTGAGGTCGCCGTTGCCTTCGTTGGTGACGATGATTGACGAACCCGTTTCGGCGATAAGGAAGTTGGCGCCAGTAATGCCAACGTCGGCAGCGAGAAACTTCTGTCGCAGAACCTTGCGTGCTTCGCCGACGAGTTCAGCAGGTTCCACCAATTGGCGCGTCTCGGGCAGATCGCGATGCACACGACGGAAGTCACTCTCGACCTGCTCTTGGGTGAGATGAATAGCTGGCGCGATGATGTGGCTCGGCGTTTCACCGCGGATTTGCAGAATGTACTCGCCAAGATCCGTCTCGACGACTTCCATCCCCGCTGTTTCAAGGGCATCGTTGAGGCCGATCTCCTCAGAGATCATTGACTTGCCCTTGGTGATGAGCTCAGCACCTTCCGCCTTGCACAGTTCGACGATGATGCGCCGCGCATCCTCCGCCGTTTCCGCCCAGTGCACGTGTGCGCCAGCCGCGGTCGCGTTCTTCTCGTAAATTTCCAGATAGGTGTCGAGAAGCTCCAAAGTGTCGTTACGCAGGTCACGCCCGATATCGCGCAGCGTTTCAAACTCGGGAAGCTTGTCGCGCGCTGCTGCGCGCTGGGCCACGAGCCCGCCCGGCAGTCCCGAAAGCGCGCGCTGGAGTTGTTCATCGGCGAGTGCCGCTCGCGCATTTTTTTTGAAATAAGGCGTATCGATCTTCATCGCGTACCCGTTCAAGCGCGCCCAAAGAGTGCGGTAGACCAAAGCCACCGGTCGGAATTTAGAAATTCATACCTTCGTCGCATCGTGATTATACGTTCCACAATCGACTTCCCAGTTAGCCACGATAGATTGCCCGCGCCAACTGTCCAAGCGGGATTATTTGCCAATCGATCCAACGCGAAACAAATCGTAATTGGCGCAGTACTGCCCTGCGTCAGCAGACGCGCCTTTAGTTCCAACCAATCGAATAGTCCACGGATCGATTCCGCGACGCGGCGCGAGCACGCGCGATAAGGCACGATATGACCCGATACGAACAGGCCGCCACCCTGTCTGGGCAGCGGCCTCTCTACAGCATTTTCCGACGAAGTGGACGCCGGTTCATCGAAGAAAATGCGATCAAACAAAAAGCTAGAGCATAGATCCGATTCCATCGGATCTGTGCTCTTGAGCCAACGATTGTGACGGCGAACGGCTTCGTTAAGAAGCGCTCCGAACCTCACTCGTGCAGGAGTTCGTAAATCTCATCCTTTAGCCGCAGCCGCACGAGTTTGAGGCTCTCATACTCTTCGTCCGAGGTGTTGACCCCAGCGGCTTCAATGCGGTGAATTTCGCGGTTGAGCTCATGATACTCTTCATAAAGACGCGAGAAGTGCCCGTCACTCATCTTCAGGTTATGGATCTTGTCCTTGTACTCGGGGAACTCGTCAGGAATCTCATGCGGTACGTGGGACATTACGTAGTCTCTCCTCGCCATTCTTTCTCAATTTGCCACCCACCATCAGCCACGCTGTTTCCAGTCAGCAGGTGCACCAATGGGTGGCGTCTCCAGATCGCCTGCTAACACCTCTGCAACATGACGTGCATCTATCGATCGACCCTGTCGCGCGAGTTTTCCCGCCATGTTGAGCAGGCACCCAAGATCGCCTGCCAGCAGCATGTCTGGGTCAGCTTGCGCCACGTTGTCCGTTTTCTTTTCCACGATCGCATTCGAGATATCGGGAAATTTCACCGAAAACGTGCCGCCAAAGCCGCAGCAGATCTCCGAGTCTGCCATTTCCACCAGTTCCAGGCCCTTGATCGAGGTCAACAACTGCCGCGGTTGCGCCTTGATACCGAGCTCGCGCAGGCCAGAGCAGCTGTCATGATAAGTGACACGTCCCGGTGCGGTGCTTTGCAATGCCGGATCAATGGCCGCCATGCCGCGCACATCCGTTAGAAACGAAACGAGTTCATATACCTTTTGCGAGAACGCTTCCGCCTCTGAGCGCATCTCGCCATCTTCCGCAAAAAGTCGCGGATAATGTGATTTGAGCATGCCAGCGCATGAGCCAGATGGAGCCACCACGTAGTCGCAGCCCTTGAAGGCCAAGATTGTTTGGCGCGCGATGGCGGTTGCATCCGCGCGGTCGCCGGAGTTGTACGCGGGTTGCCCGCAACAGGTCTGCCCACTTGGAACGAAAACTTCGCACCCCGCCGCCTCAATGAGTTTGGCTGCGGCAAAGCCTACGGAAGGCCGCATCACGTCAACAAGACAGGTGACGAAAAGTCCGGCGCGAGGGCGCTTGGTAGCATTATCGGTCATGCCGTTTGCTCTCCTGATAAGCGACAGGCGGATGCGGTGCTGAAATAAAGCTCCTGGGTTCGGAGCTGCCTATCCAAGTTCGCTTATATCAGATCAGTTGACCAATTAAGCGCCTTCTGCATCGCTCTTTTGAAAATCGAGCACGCGAAAACGGGTCATACAACCAAGCCCAGTCGGTGGACCGGAATTCAACGGACATTTGAAGGTTATGGCTTCAAGGTTTTTAGGTAAGCGAAGAGGTCGGCGCGGGCCTTTTCGACTTTGACGCCGGCAAATGCCATCTTTGACTTAGGTAGGTAAGTGGATGGCGATTCCAGATATCCATTGAGTGTCTCATCATCCCAGACGAGCTTTTTCTCGCCCGCCGTTTTCATCGCCTCCGAATAATTGAAGTCGGGCAAAGACGCCGCCGTCCGCCCAAATACGCCATTGAGCTGCGGGCCGACCTTGTTGCGCGCATTGGGGCCAGCATCGTGACACGCACGGCATTTGCGAAATACCGATGCGCCATTGCTCAGATCTTCAGCCGTAGCAGGCGCTGCACCTATGAGCGCAAAGAGCGCGAGGAACCCGGCAGTACGCGCCGAAAAAGATGACATCACAGATTGCTCCAGATCAGTGGAATTTGAGAGCGTGTTTAGCCGATGTGAGCCGCAGTTCAGAGTGAAAAACGCAACCGGACTTAAGAAACTCGATCGTGACATCGCCTCAGTGAATCATGAATAGGCTCTAAGCCATGCGCTCAATTCAGCTCGGTGCGATAGCGGACGGTATGGCGGCAAAACGATTACCCATGACGGAACCGGCCGGAACAAGTCCGGCCGGGGGAAACGTGTGAAAAATGGGGGCTACGGAATTACGGGAAGTCGTGTCCCTTGATGGCAATCAGCGAGATTGCACGGCCGACGTGTTCTTTCGCTCTTTAATGTCGGATGATTTGCGCGCTGCCGGGCGCTTGGCGTCATGAACGCTTGTCGCGGTCTGCACTTTCTTAACCGTCTCTGAGCTTGCGCCTGTCGCCAACTGCGGCTGCGGTTTGCGCTCTGCCGGCGGATTGGCTGCATACACTTCATTCAAGAACTCAATGAACACGTTCACCTTGTTGGGCATAAATTCGCGGCAGGGGTAGACCGCGAAGATACCAACTGATGATGAGCCACGATATTCCGGCAAGACAACCTGAAGCTGGCCAGATTCAAGTTCGGCACTGATGTCCCACACCGAACGCAGAGCAATGCCAAGACCCGACAGGAGTGCCTCACGCACGAACTCCCCGGAGTTGGAGCGGATGTTGCCCTTAACCCGGGCGTGAACTTGGCCCTCAGGCCCGTCGAGCCGCCATACGTCCTGCGCCCCGGCGAGCAAGCAGTTGTGCCGTTCGAGGTCCGCGAGCTTCTTTGGTTTGCCAGCCTCGGCGAGATAACCCGGTGTTGCGCACAACACGCGCTCATCAGCGGCAAGTTTTCTGGCAACCAGCGATGAATCGCGCAATTCGCCGATGCGGATCGCAACATCAAAACCGTCTCGAATGATGTCGACGAAGTTGTCCGTCAGGTGCATCTCGATTTCGATGTCGCCGAAGCGATTGAGGAATGCGGGCAAGTGCGGCGCTATATGAAGCCGCGAGAATGCAGTTGGCGCCGTCACCTTGAGGACACCACGCGGTCGCGTGTTACGTCGAGAAACGAAATCCTCTGCCTCCTCGATGAGGCTCAGGATGTCGACCACGCGCTTGAAATAGCCCTCACCCGTCTCGGTAAGTGTGAGGTGGCGCGTTGTGCGCTGGAAGAGACGGGCGCCGAGCCGGTCCTCAAGCAGACTGATACGCTTTGAGACCACCGCGGGCGACAAACCCATTTCGCGGCCCGCCGCCGACATGTTCGCGGTCCGCGCTACCCGAGCAAAGATATCCAGGTCACTGATGGATGTCATAGCCCTGCTTCCTCCCAAACGAACTCATTCGCCAAGTCTGGCCGTCATGGCCTGCCTCACATCGAGGTTGTTATCTTCTCTATAGGCGATGGTGTGTCCGCGAAATAGCTAAAACGAATATGATCTGTTCGGATTCGTTGATAATCAGCAAAGACCTTATGGTGAATCGGATCAAAACAAAGTTATCCATTGAAATAGAAAGAGTTTTATCGAGTGATATTATGCTCGGGCGGGGCATGATTACAAAATAGCGTTGATCTACATCAGAGTTAGACGTTATGCCTAATCGGCACATTTTGAAGTTCGCGCAGCCGGAAATTCTACACGCGAGCCTAAGGCCCGAGATGCCAGTCGAACCCACCACCAACCTATCCCAGGTGGTAAGGACGCTCGAAAAACGACAAGCCCAAATTGGGCGCGCTGCAGCAAGGCCGGTTGGGCGTGATCGGTCATGACTGATTGATTGCATCGGATGGGTTGCAACTGGGCAGGTCATCCAATGTGATTGCCCAAGAGCGCACTTCCGCTTGGCGCTATGCGATTTCCAAGCCCGGTCAGACGTGCAGCCAGTCAGACGCGCAGCGCTGTCAGAATGGCTGCGTAATAGACCCGGTCGATAGAAGACAGGCAGCTCCAATCATTCACAGATGCTGCATCATGATCGAACACCGCCGAACTGCATAATTTTGCGCAAGCCTCGGCTTGCTACGAGCGTAGACAGCAAAACGAGAGTAGACTGCAATGAATGGCGAGTTCGATTTTCGCTCTGCCTCTGCAAACGCGATGCAGCTATCATTTCTTGTACCAAAGCATGAGTGCTGTGATATATCACGCCGCTGAAAGCCAACCTGCCGTGGCACGCGAGTGCAGCATTGAAGACCCGTATGCATCCGTGTCCAACGTGCAAAAAATAGTCGGTCGATCAAAAAACTGGCCGAACAACAAATAGGGAGTGAGATAGGTGTCGCACATAGCTCTACCCGAGCCGGACCGCTCCATTATCGCGCGTCGCGATCAGATCGTTGCCGACCTGACCCGCCTCATTGGCTCCGATCTCGTCATCTCTGATGAGGATGGCCGCCGCGCATTTGAAACCGATGCGTTGACGGCCTATCGCCGGATGCCGCTCGCTGTCGTCTTGCCGACTACGACCGAGCAAGTGGCCAGCGTCATGCGTTATTGCAACGAAGGCGGCATCAAGATCATACCGCGTGGCGCGGGCACATCGCTTGCGGGTGGCGCGTTGCCTGCCGAGGATGCGGTGGTGTTGTGCATCTCCAAGATGAATCGCGTCTTGGAAGTCGATTACGAAGCGCGCTTCGCCCGCGTCGAAACCGGCATTACCAACCTCGCGATTTCCGATTACGTCGGTAAGAACAATTTCTTCTATGCGCCTGATCCATCGAGCCAGCTGGCCTGCACGCTGGCCGGCAATCTCGCCATGAACTCCGGCGGGGCACATTGCCTGAAATATGGCGTCACGACGAACAACGTTCTCGGCGTGAAGATGGTGCTGTTGACCGGTGAGGTCGTAGAGATTGGTGGCCCCCATCTCGACGCTGACGGCTATGATCTATTGGCACTGATTGTCGGATCTGAAGGACAGTTCGGCGTTATCACCGAGGCAACCGTGCGCATCATCCGTGCTGCTGAAGGCGCTCGCCCGATGCTGATCGGTTTTTCCTCCAGTGAAGATGCAGGCCGTTGCGTATCCGCCATCATCGGCTCGGGGATCATTCCCGTCGCGATCGAGTTTATGGACCGGCCCGCCATCGAGGTTTGCGAGAGCTTCTGTAAGGCCGGCTATCCACTCGACGTTGAAGCATTGTTGATCGTCGAGGTCGAAGGCTC
>JRYC01009777.1_pt1 | contig 9827 bp, 10 predicted proteins | sample 235301 | NCBI WGS metagenome assembly JRYC01 (sample SAMN03074211, study PRJNA261470) | activated sludge metagenome | biome: Common Effluent Treatment Plant; feature: Wastewater; material: Activated sludge; isolation source: activated biomass of a common effluent treatment plant treating...
ACGCCGAAGGCCGGCGCACCTTCAACAGGATGTAGGCACCGGAGATAGCTTCGGCGGCGCTGGCCGCGATATCCGCTCCTGCGGCGCGCAGCACGTCGTCGGAGAAGCGCGACCGGCTGGCGGCCCCAGTTTGCACCTTCACCGTGCAACCGAAGCCTTTGAGTTTCTTCACCGTCTCGGGCGAGATGGCGACCCGCGGCTCCTCAGGGCCCTCGGCAGTGACGGCAATTGTGATCATGATCGCATCCGGCAGGACGTTGATGCGGCCGAACGTGTGACGGCCGCACGAAGCGATGAGAGGCGGACGGCAAGTGGCGCCCTTCGCGCCGATCTCCTAGTCCACCCCGCGCGACTTGCAAATTGTACTATACGAGGAACATGGCCATGCCGGCCAGCAGCAGTACCAGCAGGACGATGGAAACCTGGGTGAGGCGGATGAACCCGGCGTAGGTACGCTGATGCTCGGCGTAGTCCATGGCCGAATGGCCGCCGCTCGTATCGATGCTCATAAGTCTCCCTCCCAGGTCGCCATATTTTAGACACTGACTGGTACCGCAAGGTATCAGCGGCTTCAAGCCTCCCGTGGTAGCGCTCCCCTGAGGTGCCGCATGGTCTTGAGGCCTGGGCAATCGGCCACGCCAGCCGCCTGGAGTAGAATCATGACCCAACGTCGGTGGCGCCCGGCGCTCGCTCCTGGCTTCCTGCTGTTGCCGGCAGCACTGATTGCTGCGCCGGTGGCGATGCCGGTCCACGCCGAGTCGGCCGCCGCGCCTGCCGCCCCGTCACAGGCCGACTGCTTCGAGGAGCTGCGGCGCGACGGTGGCCGCGACTTCGCCTGTACCTACCCGGCATGGCTCACCGAGCAGGAGCGCGCCGACCTCGAGAAGGTGACCCGAGGCTATCTGAAGAACGCGCGCTGCCTCGTCTCCATCCGCATCGAGCGTGCCCGCCTGGCCCAGGCCATGGTGGCGCCCGACCTCGAGTTCCAGTCGCCCCCGCAACCCGTCTCCTGCGATATCACCACATCATCCAGCACCTTCACCATCAAGGCCACCTTTGCCCCGCGTGTGGTCTTCAAGGGCGGCGAGGCCATCGAGGCGACGCCGGGCCTCGGTGGCGTCGAGGGCGTCAACAAGTACCTGGCCTGGCCGGTCGTGCAGTACGTCAACCGCGCCCCCGGCATCCGCGCCGATATGCTCAAGGTTATCAACGGCTACCGCAACTATGTGCGAGCCCAGCGCCAGGCCCGGGAGGGTAACTGACCCCTCCCCGGAGCAGGCCACAGTCGAGGCCTGGATCCACCACGGGCCTCAAGACGCCGTCGAATCGATTCGCCGCCGCCTGGGAACAGGCGTAAGGTTGCAGCGGACGGGTGGGCACCTGCGCTCGAGGGAGCGCACGACTCCAAATTCAGGAGGTAGCCCATGAAAGTTCGACAAGCCATGCATCAGGGTGTCCAGTGGGTCTCGCCCGAGACCACTCTGGTCGAGCTGGCGCGACTGATGCGCGAGCACGACATCGGCGCCATCCCGATCGGTGAGAATGACAGCCTCAATAGCATAGTGACCGACAGCGACAATACCTGCCGGGCCGTGGCCGAAGGCCTCGACCCGCGAACGACCAAGGCGCTCCAGATCATGACCAAGGGTATCGTCTTCTGCCGAACGGAAGAGGAGCTGGACGACGCCGCGCGCCTGATGGAGGACAAGCAGATCCGCCGCCTGCCGGTCATCGACGGCAGGAAGCGCATGGTTGGCATGCTCAGCATGGCAGATGTATCCCACTCGGGGTCGCGCGGAATGGGCGGCGAGCTGCTGCACGCGGTCGCTGTGCCGCACAAGCATTGAGCCTGGCGCTCGTGCTCTGATCAGGAGTTCTCGCCGGCGCGGCCTCGCGGCCGCGCCGCCACCAGTTCACGCCGGCAGCGGCACCCCGGCCGCTTCGAAGGTCGCCGCCTGTCGGTTGCTCACCTCGTCCCGATTGAAATCGGCGATGGTCTCGTTGAACAGCCGGTACCAGTTCTGCCTGGCACCGAGATGCAGAAACACGCCACCGAGGCCGATGGCCGCCCGGTCCATGAACACGAACTCGCGCGGCACCCTCACCGGCCCCTTCTCCTTCAGGATCTTGTGCACCGTGAAGGCTTCCTTGCGCCCGTACTCGCCCGGCGACGTGCCTTCGGCGATAGTGCGCTCGCGATCATCCAGCAGCGGCCCGTAGATGAACCGCGCCCAGATGTTGAGCGCGTCGATCAGCTCGTCCGATAGACCCGTGAATCCCCACGTCTCGTAGGCGTGCACCATCAGCGCCCGGTCGCCCGCCAGCAGGCCGTGGTAGAGGTCGATCACGCCCTGCACGAACTTGGTGCGGAAGGTGCGGATGCAGCCGTAGTCGAGCAGGTTGATGCCTCCCGCCACCCCGTCTTCCGAAAACACCGTGTAATTGCCCAGGTGCGGGTCGCCGTGAATGACGCCGTAATGGCTGAACGGATACCACCAGGCGCGGAACATGGCGTGCGCGATGGTGTTGCGCTCCTCGATCGCGGCGTCCTTGAATTGCAGCAGCGGCCGCCCGTCGAGCCACGTCATGGTCAGCAGCCGCTTGGTCGACAGCTCCGGCACGATCTCGGGCACCCGCACGTGCGCGTCGCCCGAGAAGATGGCACCGTAGAGCGCCGTGTGCCGCGCTTCCAGGTCGTAGTCGAGCTCCTCCCGGAGCCGCGCCGAGATCTCGGTCATCACCTCCTTGGTGTCGACCGCCGGGTCCATGCGCGCATGCACCGAGAACACGATTATCAGCTGCGTGAGATCGGCCTCCACCGCCGACTGCATGTCCGGGTATTGCAGCTTCACGGCCAATCGCCGCTCGTCATGGCCGACCGCGCGATGCACTTGCCCCAGCGATGCGGATGCCGCCGCCTCCGGCTCGAACGACCGGAAGCGCGCCGCCCAGTCGGGCCCGAGCTCCGCCACCATGCGCCGACGCACGAATGCTGGCCCCATCGCCGGCGCCTGGCTCTGCAATTGGCTCAGCTCGCGCGCATATTCCGCCGGCAGCGCCTCGGGGATGGTGGAGAGCAGCTGCGCCACCTTCATCAGCGGCCCCTTGAGGCCGCCCAGCGCCGCCGCCAGCTCCGCCGCCGTCTTCGAGCGGTCGAGATCGAGGCCGAACAGCCGCTGCCCGGCCACCTTCGCCGCTACGGCACCCACGCCCGTGCCCACCCGCACGTAGCGGGCGGCGCGCGCCGACAGCCGGTTCTTCTCGTCGTCCATTGCCGGTCAGATCTCCACGCCCACCATATCGGGTCGCGGGAGCAATACGTCCAGGAGCCCCGCTCGGACCGCAATCCACGAATTCGCAGGCGCCAGCCCCGAGCGCGCGTTCAGATCAGCACCTGCGTGCCCACTTCCACCACGCGATCGGTCGGAATCTGGAAGTACGTGGTGGCGTCCTGGCTCGTGCGGCTGGTCATGATGTACAGCCGCTGTTGCCAACGCGGCATCTCGGAACGCGACGCCGGCCTCAGGGATCGCCGAGAGAGGAAGAAAGAGGTGCCGCCGATGTCGATGTTGAGGTCCTTCCGCTTGCAGTGCTCGAAGATCTTCGGCACGCTCGGCGTCTCCATGAAGCCGTAGCGCGCGACGACGCGAATGAACGTGTCCGACACCTTGTCGATGGTGATGCGCTCGTGACGCGGCACGCGCGGCGTGTCGACGGTCTTGATCGACAGGATGATGTTACGCTCGTGCAGCACGCGATTGTGCTTCAAATTGTGCATCAGCGACGTCGGTGCCGCATTGATGTCGGCAGTGAAGAAGACGGCGGTGCCTGGAACGCGGTGAGGAGGCTTCGACTCGAGCCGGCGCACCAGCCAGTCGATGTCGGCCTCGTTCTTGCGCACCTGCTTGGCGAGCAGTTTGGAGCCGCGCACCCAGGTCAGGATCAGCAGGCCGATGCCGGTTGCGAACACCAGCGGGAACCAGCCGCCTTCCATCACTTTGAGCATGTTGGCGGCGAAGAACGACTGCTCGATGAGCAGAAGCGGCACCATCAGAGCCAGCGCCTTCCAAAGCTCCCACTTCCAAAGCTTCCAGACGATGAAGAACGCCATCAGGCTGTCCAGGATCATGGTCGCGGTGACGGAGATGCCGTAGGCCGCCGCGAGCTTGCTCGAGGTGCCGAACTGGGCCACGGCGAGCAGAACGCAGACGAGCAGCAGCCAGTTGACCGTCGGCATGTAGATCTGACCGGCCATCGCTTCGGAAGTGTGTCGGATCGGAAGGCGCGGCAGCAATCCCAGTTGCACCGCTTGGCGGGTCAGCGAAAACGCGCCCGTGATCACGGCCTGGCTGGCGATGATCGTCGCCACCGTCGCCATGCAAACCATCGGGATCAGCGCCCACTGCGGATAGAGGCGGAAGAACGGGCTTTCCAGCGCATCAGGATGGGCGAGTACCAGCGAGCCCTGCCCGAAATAGTTGAGCGTCAGCGCCGGTAGCACCAGCCCGAGCCAGGCCGTCTGAATGGGCCGGCGGCCGAAATGGCCGAGGTCGGCATACAGCGCCTCGGCACCCGTCACGGCCAGGAACACGAGCCCCATCACCGTCAGCCCGATGATGCCGTGGCTGTAGAGGAAATCGATTCCATACCAGGGGTTGATGGCCCAGAACACGCTCGGATCGTCGACGAAATGGATGACACCGCCGATGCCAAGAAGCAGGAACCACACCACCATGATCGGGCCGAAGGCCTTGGCCACCGTCTCGGTGCCGTGGGATTGCACGACGAACAGCCCGATCAGGATCACGACCGCCAGCGGGATCACGAGATGCTCGAACACCGGCGACACGAGCTTCAGTCCTTCCACGGCCGACAGCACCGAGATCGCCGGCGTGATGACCGCGTCGCCGTAGAAGAACGAGGCCCCGGCGATGCCGAGCCCGAAGATGATGATCTTCGATCTCTTGGCCACCGACTGGCCGAGCGCCATCAGCGCGAACGTGCCGCCCTCCCCCTTGTTGTCGGCACGCAGCAGGAGAAGCACGTACTTGAGGGTGACGATGAGCAGCAGCGCCCACAGCAGCAGCGAAAGCACGCCGAGCACCGCCTCGCGGCTCGATATGCCGCTGTCGCGTGTGGCGGTCACCGCCTCGCGCAGCGCATAGAGGGGGCTGGTTCCGATGTCGCCGTAGGCGACGCCGACACACCCGAGCGCCAGAGCCCAGAATCGCTTTCCATGGGCGTCGCCGACGCCATGGTCCTCGCCCTGGGCCGCAGGATCTGCTTTAGCCATGGTGGCATCCCGACGCCGGATCGGCGCTCCGTTGCTGCGAGTGGCCGGGGCTTTTACTCCCGACCGCTGCGCCGCGAAAGGCCCAATTTGCCACTTTGGTGCATGACGACCTGCTTGACTTTGGCCAAAGACGCGGCGAATGCGGATTCCCTACGAGCCGATCAGCAATCCTACCTTGGCAGATGCGCGGTCGAAGGGCGCCGGAGTTGCAGGCCGATATGAGGCGGACCTAGGCCGCATCTCTCCGCTGCGCCAGGAACGCCATCCGGGCAGGGTTGTGACCCAGATTATGGGACATCCGCCGGGCCTTCAGACCGGCGCGGTCCAGGAAAGCGATCGCCGTCGCCTCGTCGTAGTGCGACAGCCCGAGCTGGCTGCGCACGCTGCGGTACGGCGAGAACAGCGCACGCGCGAGGCCAAGCACCGTTGCCAGGAGGAAGCCGTTGGCCGCGCCGAGCCGCAATAGCGCCCATGCGTCTTGCAGCGGCCCGACGCTCGGCGGGATCACGTCGGCCACCACCTGGCGGCCGGCTGGCGCCAGTTTGCGCGCCAGCCGCGCCAGCGTTTCGTCGCGCTCCGCAGCCGGGAGATATTGCAGCACGGAATTGAGGATGACCAGGTCGAGCGTCCCGTCGCCGATTCCGGCGTCGAGATCCTCCGGCGAAAGAATGCTGAACCGCGTGACGTTTCCGTGGAGATCGGCGAGATCGGAGCGCACCCGCACTGCCCCGTCGAGAAGGTAGAGGTGCCCGAACGCCTCGGCGATCCGGCCCGCCTGCAGCGCCTCTCCGCATCCATAGTCGAGGACCTGCGCGCTCGGTTTGGGCACCAGCCCCCGGATCTGGTCGGCGAGAAGTGCATAGTGAACATGCTTGTGCCGGGGACTGACATAGACCGAGGTATCGTTCTCCCAGTATTGCCGCCAGCTCATCGCGAATACCGCCTCTTTTGTGCCCCAGCGATTGAGTAGCGGTCTCCCTAGGTTCACACAACCAGGCGCCGATGCGCCGGGGAATCTATCGGACCCGCGAATGCTCGGCGGCACCCCGGCCATTCGGCGCACCACTGACAGGCCCGGGATTTGAAGGGTCGCGTGGCCACCGAGGCGCTGGACGCCATGCACCGCCACGGTCCATAACGCACCCCGGACGGCCCGATATCGCGAGGACGACGACCAAATTGCAGTGGCAACCACAAACTGATGCTTCCAACCCGGCGCCGAGGCAAGCCCCCGCGAGCGTGGCGGTCGTCATTCCCGTTCTCAACGAGGAGCGCGGCCTCGCCCGCCTGCTCGAGCGCCTGCAGCCGGTGCTCGATGCCACCGGTGCGCGATGGGAGATCATCTTCGTCGACGACGGATCACGCGACGCCACGCTGGAGGTGCTCAGAACCGCCCACGACCGCGACCCGCGCATCAAGGCCGTCTCGCTCAGCCGCAATTTCGGCAAGGAGATCGCCGTCGCGGCCGGGCTCAAGTATGCCGATGCCGACTGCACCATCCTGATGGACGGCGATCTGCAGCACCCCCCGGAGGTGATACCCGAGATGATCGCCGGCTGGCGCGAGGGCCATGACGTCGTCTATGGAACGCGCCGCGACCGCGACACGGATTCACCCCTGCGGCGCCTGTTCGCGCGCCTCTTCTACCGCTCTTTCCGCATGCTCTCCGGAACGCAGCTCCCCAAGGGTGCCGGCGATTTTCGCCTGTTCAGCCGCCGTGCGCTGACCGCCATGAATCGCTTCGGCGAGCGTGCCCGCTTCAACAAGGGCCTCTACGCCTGGATCGGGTTCAAGTCGAAGGGCGTTCCCTTCGACGTTCCCGAGCGCGTTGCCGGTGGCGGCTCGCGCTGGCGCCTTCGGCCGCTGGTGCGTTTTGCTCTCGACGGCGTCGCCTCCTTCTCGACGGTGCCGCTGCGCGTCTGGTCCTACCTCGGCCTCGCCATTTCGCTTTTTGCTTTCAGCTACATAGCCGCCTTCGTCGTCAAGACGCTCATCTACGGTACCGATCTCAGGGGCTTCCCGACCTTGATCGTGTCGATCATGTTTTTCGCCGGCGTGCAGCTCATCTCTCTCGGCGTCATCGGCGAATATCTCGGCCGCATCTACGAGGAGGTGAAGGCCCGCCCGCTGTTCCTGGTCGCCGAGGAGATCGGCGTTGAGGGCCGCACGGTGGCCGCCCAGCGCCCCTCCGATCCCGCACCGCAGGCCGCATCACCCCCACCCCACGCCGCCCCACCCCATGCCCCGGCCCAGTCGCCTGCCACCACTGCGCCTTCGCATATGGGCGACGCGAGACCGTGAGCTCAGCCGCCGTCAGCCTTCGACATGATGCAACCGCCAGAGCGCCGATCCTGCTCTGTGCCGACGACTATGCCATGACCGGGGGCGTCTCCCGCGGCATCGAGGAGCTGGCCACCGCGGGCTGCCTCTCGGCCACGAGCGCCATGACCACCTCGCGCCACTGGCCGGCGCACGCCCCCCGCATCGCCCGTTTTCGGTCGGGCCTCGCCATCGGTCTGCACTTCAACCTGACGCTCGGCGCCCCGCTCGGCCCCATGCCGCGAATGGCGCCAGACGGATGCCTGCCCCTGGTCGGCGCGCTCGTACGCCGCGCGCTTCTAGGAGATGTGGATGCAACTGAGATCGAGGCCGAGACCGACCGCCAGCTCGACGCATTCGAGCACGCACTGGGCCACCCGCCCGATTTTCTCGACGGCCACCAGCACGTGCACGCCCTGCCGAGAGTTCGTGACGGTGTGCTTGCCGCGCTTCGCCGCCGTTATCAGGGCCGCCCGTTCCTGATCCGTGACCCCGCCGATGGCTGGCAAGCCATCGTCCATCGCGGGGTGGCCATTCCCAAGGCGATCGTGCTGTCGTCGCTCGCCTCCGGATTCGCCGCCTCGGCCCGTGCGGCCGGATTCGTCACCAACGACGGATTTGCCGGCGTCAGCGCGTTCGAGCCGGAAACGGCCGAGCGCGAATTCCAGAATTTTGCGCAGGCCGGGAACCGGATGCCGTTGGTCATGTGCCATCCCGGACATGCCGACGCCGAGCTGACGTCACTCGACCCGCTCACCACGCGGCGCGAACGCGAGCTTGACGTTCTGCGCCACCGGTCGCCCTTCGCCACCCGCCTCTTGCGGCCACAACGCTCTGGAGCCGACGGCATGATCGACTGGAAGGCGGCATGGGAGAGCGCCACGTGACGACGGAAGATTCCCCGCGTCCCCTGCATCGCGACCCGCGCCACTGGGCCGGCTTCGTCGTTTCCGGCGGGCTCGCTTTCCTGGTCGATGCATCCATGCTAGCGCTGCTGCATCGCGGCTTCGGCCTCAACCCGTTCCTCGCCCGCTTCATCGCCATCTGGTGCGCTATGGTCGTTGCCTGGCAGAGCCACCGGCGGCTCACCTTCTCGGTCAGCCACGGCGCCAGCCTCAAGGAGTTTGCGAGCTATGCCGCCGTCGCCTGGACATCCGCGGCAACCAACTACGCCATCTACTCCGCCGTGCTTCTCATCGGCCGCCGCATGGGACACGTCATCGAGCCTCTCCTGGCCCTCGTCGTGGCCTCGGCATTCTCGATGGTCGTCAGCTATCTCGGCATGCGTTTCGGTGTCTTCCGGCGTACGCCTTGAGTGGTGGGGCAGGGGTGCCTTGACACTCACCACCGGCCACTAGCCACCTCAAAGCTTGAACTCGTCGATCTTGGCGAAGGCACCGCGCAGCGCATCCGACCACGCCGCAGAAAGCTGCCGGAAATATTCGTCGTCCTGCTCGATGCGCGTTGAGCGGCGGACATCGAGACTGTCGCGCTCGTAGACCAGGATGTCGATCGGCATACCCACCGAAAGGTTCGACCGGAGAGTGGAATCGAACGACAGCAGCATCAGCTTGGCCGCCTCGCCGAGCCGCATGTCGGCACGAGCCACGCGATCCAGGATCGGCTTTCCGTACTTGTGCTCGCCGATCTGAAGGAACGGGGTGTCGTCGGTCGCCTCGATGAAGTTGCCTTCCGAGTAGATCTGATAGAGGCGGGGACGTTCGGTGCCGATCTGGCCGCCGAGGATGAAGGACGCGGAAAACCCGGCCTTGGTCATCTCGAGCGCGTCGCCGTCGATGCGGCGCACATCGCGCACCGCGTCGCCGACGAGACGCGCGGCGCGGAACATGGACGGCACGGTAAAGAGCGTTGCGCCCGTCGCCTCCGTGGCTGCGAGCTGCTCGTTCAGATTGCTGACGACGGATTGCGTGACAGCGAGGTTGCCGGCCGAAAGGAGAACGATCACGCGGTCGCCCGGCTGGCGCCAGAAATGGAGCTTGCGGTACTGGGCGATGTTGTCGACGCCGGCGTTGGTGCGCGTATCGGCGGCGAACACCAGCCCCCGATCGAGCCGCATGGCCACGGCATAGGTCATCGTAGAGGCTCTCCCTGCCACGCGCCGCCCCATTCCTTTCTCCCGATGGGAGAAGGTGGCCGAAGGCCGGATGAGAGGGACTTCTGCTCCAGCGGCGGCGAAGGCCCCCTCACCCCAACC
>JRYC01003258.1_pt1 | contig 9805 bp, 8 predicted proteins | sample 235301 | NCBI WGS metagenome assembly JRYC01 (sample SAMN03074211, study PRJNA261470) | activated sludge metagenome | biome: Common Effluent Treatment Plant; feature: Wastewater; material: Activated sludge; isolation source: activated biomass of a common effluent treatment plant treating...
GCGGCAGCACGCCCGAGAAGGCGCTGGGCGAGGAGGACGGCCAGCCGGTCGTGCTCAAGGCCGGCCGCTTCGGGCCCTACGTCCAGCGCGGCGAGGGCGAGAACGCCAAGCGGGTGTCGCTGCCGCGCGGCATGCCGGCCGACACGGTCGACCTCGACCGGGCGATCAAGCTCCTGAGCCTGCCGCGCCGGCTCGGCACCGATCCCGAGAGCGGCGAGCCGGTGATGGCCGGCGTCGGCAAGTTCGGGCCCTACCTGCAGCTCGGCAAGCGCTACGTCTCGCTGAAACGCGACGACGACGTGCTGGAGATCGGCATCAACCTGGCGCTGACCCGCCTGGCCGAGGCCAAGGAGGGCGGCGGGCGGCGCGGCGGCGGCATGGAGCCGCTGCGCGAGGTCGGCAAGCACCCCGAGGACGGCGAGCCGGTGCAGCTCATGAAGGGTCGGTTCGGCCCCTACGTGAAGCACGGCAAGCTCAACGCCTCGCTGCGCAAGGGCATGGAGGTCGCCACGCTCACCCTCGAGCAGGCGCTCGACCTCCTGGCCGGCAAGGCCGCCAAGCCCGGCAAGGGCAGGAGCAAGGCCAAGGCCGCGAGTGCCAAGGCCAAGCCCGCGGCGGCGACCAAGCCGGCGGCCAAGGCCAAGGCGAAGCCGGCAGCGAAGGCGAAGCCGGCGGCCAAGCCCAAGACGCCGGCCAAAGCCGCGGCCAAGGTGCGGCGCCGCGCCGCCGGCGGATAGGGACGGCCGCTTGCCGCGCGCGGTGGAGGGCAACGTTCCGACGCGCGAGGAGGTGCTGCGCTGGGTCGAGGCGCATCCCGAGGCGCGGCGCACCGACGTGCTGGAGGCGTTCGGGGTCGCCGGCCAGGAGAAGGTGGCGCTCAAGCGCCTGCTGCGCGAGCTGACGGGCGACGGCGAGATCGACCTGCGCCGCCGCAAGCCGCGGCCGAAGCCCGAGCGCAAGGCGGCCGAGGGGCTGCCGCCGGTGGCGGTGGTCGAGGTCGTGGCGATCGACGACGAGGGCGACCTGCTGCTGAGGGCGGCCGAGCTGCCCGACGCCCGCATCCTGCTGCCGACGGAATCGCTCGAGGGCACCGCACCCGGCATCGGCGACCGCGTGCTGGCGCGGCTGCGCCGGCAATATGGCGGCGGCTACGAGGCGCGCGTCCTGAAGCTGCTGCCGAAGGAGGCCCGCGAGGTCGTGGGCGTGCTGGAGCCGGCGGGCGACGGGCTGCGGCTGCGCGCCGCCGACCGCAAGGCGAAGACGGAATACCGCATCGCCGCCGCCGATGCCGGCGGGGCGGTGGCCGGCGACGTGGCGCGCTGCGCGGTGATCCCCGGCCGGCGGCTCGCCCTGCCGCGGGCCAGGGTGGTCGAGCGGCTGGGCCGGCCGGACGATCCGAGGGTGCTGAGCCTGATGGTGGCGGTGCAGGCCGACCTGCCGATCGCCTTTCCGCCCGAGGCGCTGGAGCAGGCGGCCCGGGCGGTGCCCGTGGGCATCGAGGGCCGCGCCGACCTCAGGGGCTTCGATCTCGTCACCATCGACGGCGAGGACGCCCGCGACTTCGACGACGCGGTCTGGGCCGAGGCCGACGGCGATCCGGCCAATCCCGGCGGCCACCGGCTGCTGGTGGCGATCGCCGACGTCGCCTGGTACGTGCGGCCGGGCGACGCGCTCGACCGGGCGGCGCAGGAGCGCGGCAACTCGGTCTATTTTCCCGACCGCGTCATCCCGATGCTGCCGGAGGCGCTGTCCAACGACCTCTGCTCGCTGCGGCCGGACGGCGACCGCGCCTGCATGGCGGTCGAGATGCGCATCGACCGGCGGGGCAGGATCCTGAAGCATCGCTTCATCCGCGGGCTGATGCGCTCGCGGGCGAGGCTGACCTACGAGCAGGTGCAGGCGGCGGCCGAGGGCCGGACGGACGAGGCCACCGCACCGCTGCTGGAGCGGGTGATCCGGCCGCTCTATGCCGCCTACGAGGTGCTGGCGGCGGCACGGCGGCGGCGCGGCACCATCGAGCTGGACCTGCCCGAGCGGCGGGTGTTCCTCGACGAGGCCGGCAGGCCGGCGGCGATCCGCAAGCGCGAGCGTCTCGCCAGCCACATGCTGATCGAGGAGCTGATGATCGCCGCCAACGTCGCCGCGGCCGAGGCGCTGGAGGCGGCGGGCGAGATCTGCCTCTACCGCGTCCACGACAAGCCGGACGTGGCCCGGCTGGAGGCGCTGGCGCAGTTCCTGGAGCGGCTGGGCATCCCGTGGAGTGCCGCCGCCCACAAGCCCGGCGACTTCACCCGGCTGCTGGAGCAGCTCGCCGACCATGAGCTGCGCGACATGATCGCCGGCTTCGTGCTGCGCTCGCAGGCGCAGGCGGTCTACCACGCCCGCAACATCGGCCATTTCGGCCTCAACCTGAAGCGCTACGCCCATTTCACCTCGCCGATCCGGCGCTACAGCGACCTCGTGGTCCACCGGGCGCTGATCCGCGCCTTCCGGCTGGGGGCGGGCGGGCTCGAGCCCGGCATGGAAGGGCGCCGCCTCGACGAGCTGGCCGGCCACATCTCGCGCTGCGAGCGGCGGGCGATGGAGGCCGAGCGGCGGGCGGTCGAGCGCTACGTGGCGCTGCTGATGGCCGACAGCGTCGGTGCGGTGTTCGCCGGCCGGGTCACCGGTGCGCAGCGCTTCGGGCTGTTCGTCACGCTCGACGACAGCGGCGCCGATGGCCTGATCCCGGTCTCGACCCTGGGCGACGACGTGTTCCTGCTCGACGAGCGCCACCACGCCCTGGTCGGCCAGCGCTACGGCGAGGCTTTTGGAATCGGCGACGTGGTGCGCGTGCAGCTCGCCGAGGCCGAGCCGCTCACCGGGCAATTGTCGTTCCGGCTGGAGGCGCACGAGCGGGCGCCGGGGGCCGAGCTGGCGCGGGCGGCGTGGAAGAAGGATTTCGGCAAGGACGGGAGGCGCGGGCGGCGGGCGGTACCGCCCAGGCACAAGCGCCGTTGAGCCGCGGCCGCCGCTCCGCTTGACAGCCGGCGATCAGAGCCTATGTTCCGCGCCACCTCACGATTCTCGTGTCCAGGAATGGCACCGTCATGGCCAAGCCCACCACCGTCCTCATCAAGCTGGTCAGCAGCGCCGGCACCGGGTTCTTCTACACCACCAAGAAGAACCCCCGGACCACGACCGAGAAGCTGTCGCTGAAGAAGTACGATCCGAAGGTGCGCAAGCACGTCGAGTTCAAGGAAGCCAAGATCAAGTGACGCCGGGGGTCGGCCCGACCGATCCCGCCCGTCGCCAGCCGAGCCCGCGCTTCGCGCGGGCTTTTCGTTTGCGCGGCAGCGGCCTTGCCCATGGACGCGAAATTCTGATAGTGAGTTCGCTTCCAGGTAGAGGTACCGTGCCATGCCGAGCCGTCTCCTGTCCGCCTGCGCCGTCGCGACCGCCGTCCTGTGCTGGCCGCATATCGCCGCCGCCGCCGACGGCTCCCTGCTGCCGCCGACGCCGCTGGTGCTGAAGGACGGCCGCATCGCCCAGGTGACGGTCCACACCATCCGCTTCCCGCTGGGCAAGGACCAGCCGGACGAGGCCGAGCAGGCGGCGCTGGCCGGGCTCGTCGACGGGCTGGCCACCGACTGCTTCCTCACCGCCCAGGCCGTGGGCCATGTCGAGCCGGGGCCGGGCAGCGACGGCGAGACCCTGGCGGCGCACCGGCTGGCCCGCGCCCGCGCCGACCGCGTCCAGGCGGCATTGACCGGGCGCGGCTTGCCGGCGAGCTCGATCGCCAGCGTCTGGGACTGGCAGTTCGCCATCCGCGAGCCCCGCGTCACCTTGTGGGTCTTCCGCCTGGCCGAGGGCGACGACTGCGACAACCAGCCGATCGCGCAGGCCGGAGCGGCGCCGGCCGGAGCGGAGGTGCCGGTGCCCGCCGCGGTCGAGCAGCCGGCACCGCCCGCCGCCGAACCGCAGCCCGAGATGGTCGTCGACGCGGCGGCGCCCGCCCCCGCGGTGCCGGCGCCCTTGCAGGCACCCGAGGCGGCCGAGCCGGAGCCCGTCGCCACCGTCGGGGTCGAGGGCGGAGGCGAGGCCGCCGAGACGGCTGCCGCCGCAGCGGAACAGGAAGCGGCGCTGGCCGCGCCGACCGCCGAGACGGCGACAGCGACGGTGGAAGCACCCGAACAGGCGACCGAGGTCGAGCAGGCGGCACAGGCCGGGCAGCCGGTACAGGCCGAGCAGGCTCCTCAGGCCGAGCAGGCACCGCAGGTCGAGCAGGCACCGCCACTGGAGCTGGCCGCACAGCGCGAGCAGCCGGCGCAGGCGGAGCCGGGCGCCGCCACGCTTGCCATCACCTTCGACGTCAACAGCAGCTATTTCCCCAAGGGCATCAGCCGCGAGCTGAAGGCGCTGGTGGGCGGCCTCGAGCCGCAACGGACCTACGAGGCGGTGCTCGAGGGCGCGGTGTCGGCCGAGGCGCTGCGCAACGGCGGCGACAAGGAGAGCCGCACCTACAACCGCTGGATCGCCGACCGCCGCATGGACCGCGTCGCCGACTGGCTGCGCCAGAACGTCGGCCGCAGCCTGTCGATCACCCACGGCTATGTCGAGAACGACAGCTCGCGGCGGGTGACGGTGAGGCTCCGCCCGGTGCCGTGAGGCGGCCGGCTCAGCCGCGCATCGACGCGATGCTGCTGCGGAAGCGGGCCAGGGTCAGCGCCATGAACAGGCCGCCGATGCCGGCCACGACCAGAAAGCGCGGCCAGACGATGTCGAGGCCGGCGCCGCGGTAGAGGATCGCCTGGCTGAAGGCGACGAAATGCGTCGACGGCACCGCCTGCATCGCGATCTGCAGCCATTCCGGCTGGCTCTCGATCGGCGTCGAGCCGCCCGACAGCAGGCTCATCGGCAGCAGCACCATGATGAACAGCAGGCCGAACTGCGGCAGCGAGCGGGCCAGCGTGGCGAGATAGATGCCGAGTGCGGTGCCGAAGAACAGGTAGAGGGCGGTTCCGGCCAGGAACAGCGCCAGCGATCCGCCGACCGGCACGCCCAGCAGCCCGCGCACCACCAGCGACATCGACAGGCCCACCGCCACCAGCACGACGAGGCCGTTGGCCCACACCTTCGCCATCATGATCTCGAGCGGCGTCACCGGCATCACCAGCAGGTGCTCGATGGTGCCGTGCTCGCGCTCGCGGATCAGCGCGGCACCGCTCAGCAGGATGGCCAGCATGGTGACGTTGTTGATGATCTCCATCACGCTGGTGAACCAGGCGCTGGTCAGGTTGGGGTTGAAGGCATAGCGGGCGCGCAGGCCGATCGCCGTCTCCGTGGCCTCGGCGCTGCGGCCGAAATAGGTGGCGATCTCCTGGACCAGGATCCGGCGGATGTAGCCGTCGCCGATGCCGGCCTGCATCATCCGCGTGGCGTCGATGTCGATCTGGATCTCGGGATCGCGGCCGGCCAGCAGGTCGGCCTCGAAGCTCGGCGGGATGACGACGACGAACGAGTAGCGGCCGGTATCCATGCCGGCGTCGATCGCGGCGAAGGAGACGAGCTCGGGCGTGCTGAAGAACGGCGGCAGGAAGGCCTGGCGGATGCGCGTCGACAGCTGCGAGCGATCCTGGTCGACGATGGCGATCGAGGCGTCGTGCAGGTCGTGCGAGATGCCTTGTGCCGCGGTGTAGACCTGGAACGAGAAAGACCAGACGATCAGCGCCAGCATCACCGTGTCGCGCCGGAGGCTGTAGAGTTCCTTCACGCCCAGCCGATAGATGTTGGAGAGGTGGCGCAAGGCTCAGCGCTCCTGCTTGCCCAGCAGCAGCACGCTCAGCGCCGTCACGACCGGAGCGGTCGCCGCCAGCGCCAGCAGCGGCGCCTGCAGGTCGCCGAAGCCCAGCGCCTTGGTGAAGGTGCCCGTGCTGATGGTCAGGAAGTGGGACGCGGGAAAGACGTGGCCGATCACGGCCGCGGCACCGGAGAGGCTGGAGACCGGCTGCATCATGCCCGAGAACTGCGTCGCCGGCAGCATGGTGCCGATGGCGGTGGCGAACAGCGCCGCGATCTGCGTGCGGGTGAAGGCCGACATCAGCAGCCCTATCCCGGTGGTCGTCACCACGTAGAGCAGGGCACCCAGCGCCAGCGCCAAGGGGTCGCCCTTGATCGGCACGCCGAACACGACGAGCGCCATCGCGGTCATCACGACGAAGCTCAGCATGCCGACGCCGATGTAGGGCAGCTGCTTGCCGAGCAGGAACTCGCTGCGGGTCACCGGCGTGACGTAGAGGTTGGCGATCGAGCCCAGCTCCTTCTCCCGCACCACCGAGAGCGCGGTCAGCACGGCGGGGATGAAGATCAGCAGCAGGCCGATGGTGACCGGCACCATGGCATAGATGCTCTCGAAGTTCTGGTTGTAGAGGTAGCGCGGCTGGACGGTGGCGGGCAGCGCCGCCGGGGCCGGCAGCGTGCCGCGGAGCGCCAGTTCCTCGAGGTGGCGCTGGTGCACGCCCTCGACGTAGCCGTGGACGGTCTCGGCGCGGAACGGCATGGCGCCGTCGATCCACGCCGCGACCTCGGGCCCTCGACCCTGCACGAGGTCGCGGCCGAAGCCCGGCGGGATCTCGATCACGAAGCTCAGCTCACCGGTCCGCAGCCGCCAATCGATCTCTTCCGGCCGGTCGAGCGGCGGCCGGGTCAGGAAGTAGCGGGAGCCGGCGAAGCCCTCGAGATAGGCACGGCTCTCCGGAGTGCGATCGTTGTCGAGCGCCGCATAGCGCAGGTTCTCGACGTCGAACGTGATGCCGAAGCCGAACACCAGCATCAGCAGCACCGTTCCGGCCAGGGCGAAGGCCAGCCGGACCGGATCGCGCGCCAGCTCCGTGGATTCCCGCAACGCATAGGCCCATAGCCGGCGCGGGCTGAACCCGGGCTGGCGGCCCGGCGGCGCGGCCGCGGCCGCGGGGGCCGGCTCCGCGCCGGCAGGCGGTGCCGCACCGCCGGCCGCCTCCTCGAGATAACCGATGAAGGCTTCCTCCAGGTTCGCAGCACCGCGCCGGCGCGTCAGCTCGGCCGGCGTGCCGATGGCCAGCACTCTCCCGGCATGCATCAGCGAGATGCGGTCGCAGCGCTCGGCCTCGTTCATGAAGTGGGTGGAGATGAAGATCGTCACCCGCTGGCGCCGCGACAGGTCGATCAGCAGCTCCCAGAACCGGTCGCGCGCCACCGGGTCGACGCCCGAGGTCGGCTCGTCGAGGATCAGCATGCGCGGCTCGTGGATCACCGCCACGGCCAGCGACAGGCGCTGCCGCACGCCGAGCGGCAGGTCGTCGGCCGGCGCGTCGGCGTCACCGGCCAGCTCGAAGCGCTCGAGCATCTCCGCGACGCGCGACGCCAGCCGGTCGGGTGGCAGGTGGAACAGCCGGGCGTGCAGCTCGAGGTTCTGCCGCACGGTCAGCTCGGCATAGAGCGAGAACGACTGCGACATGTAGCCGACGTCGCGGCGGGTCTCGATGTCCTGGGCATCGACCGGCCGGCCGAACAGCCGGGCCTCGCCCTCGCTGGCCGGCAAGAGGCCGGTCAGCATCTTCATCGTCGTGGTCTTGCCGCAGCCGTTCGAGCCGAGGAAGCCGAAGATCTCGCCGGCCTCGATCTCGAAGCTGACATGGTCGACGGCGACGAAGTCGTCGAAGCGGCGGGTCAGCCCGTTGGCGACGATGGCGGGCGGGCCCTCGGCCGGGCGGTGCGGCGGGATCTCCAGGACATGGTGGCCGGTGCGCTGCGCCTCGGGCAGCAGCGCCACGAACGCCTGCTCCAGCGAGCCGACGCCGGCCTGCGCCTTGATCTCGGCAGGGCTGCCGGTGGCCAGGATGTCGCCGGCGTTCATGGCGAGCAGCCAGTCGAAGCGCTCGGCCTCGTCCATGTAGGCGGTGGCCACGACCACGCTCATGCCCCGGCGCTGCCGCCTGATACGCTCGATGAGCTCCCAGAACTGCCGGCGCGACAGCGGGTCAACGCCGGTNNAGGCCCAGCTTCTGCTTCATGCCGCCGGAGAGCTTGCCCGCCGGCCGGTCGGGGAAGGGATCGAGGCCGGTGCTGCGCAGCAGGTCGCCGATCCGCCGCCGGCGTTCCGCCGCATCCTGGCCGAACAGCCGGCCGAAGAACTGCAGGTTCTCGGCGACCGTCAGGTCCATGTAGAGGTTCCTGCCGAGGCCCTGCGGCATGTAGGCGATGCGCGGGCACACCTCGCGGCGGTGCCGGGCGCTCGCCATGTCGCCGCCCAACACCTCGACGCGGCCCGATTGGATCCGCCGCGCCCCGGCGACGAGGCCCAGCAGCGTGGACTTGCCGACGCCGTCGGGCCCGAGGAGCCCGACCATCCGGCCGGCCGGCAGATCGACGGAGACACCGTCGAGCGCCACCGTCCTGCGGTAGCGATGCCCGACCCCGACGAGCCGCACCGCCGGCTGGACCTCGCCGGTCACTGGATCTTGCCGCTCACTGGGGCGCCGCCGCCAGCCGCCTCGATTCCACGGATTGCGGCCAGGGACCGCCGGCGCCGAGCTGCACGAAGGCCTCGCCCGGCAGGCCCACCGACACCCGCTCGATGTAGGCCCTGAGCAGGTCCGGGTCGATCGTCACCTTGACCCGGAACATCAGCTTCTCGCGCTCGGTGCGGGTCTCGACCTCGCGCGGCGTGAACTGCGCCTGCGAGGCGACGAAGGTCACCTTGGCCGACACCGCATAGTCCGGCAGCGCGTCCAGCACGATGCGCGCCTCGGCGCCGATCGCCACCTGGCCGGCCTGGGCGGTGGGCAGGAAGATGGTCATGTAGACGTCGGTGAGGTCGAGCAGGGTGAGCACCCGGCCGCCGCCGGCCAGGACCTCGCCGGGCTGGGCCAGCCGGTACTGGATGCGCCCGAGCCGGGGTGCCGTGAGCGTGCCGTCCTCGATCTGGGTGCCGATGACCCGGGCCGCGGCCTCGGCGGCATCGACGCTGCGCTCGGTGGCGGCGAGATAGGCCTGGGCGGCCTCGAGCCCGGCCTGGGCGGTGTCGCGGCTGTTGTGGCGCTGGTCGGCGACCTCCTTGGTGCCGTGGCCCTTCTGCAGCAGGATCAACGCCCGGCTCAGCTCCTGCTCGGCGAGGCGCAGCTCGCTCTGGCGCTGGGCGATGGCGGCCCTGGCCTGGGCGACGGTGCGCTCGGCCTGGGCGATCTCGGCCTCGGCGCGGGCGAGGCCGGCCTCGAGCTCGCGAGTGTCCATGCGCGCCAGCACCTGGCCCGCCTCGACGAGATCGCCTTCGCGCACCAGCACCTCGGCGACGCGGCCGGCATATCTGGTGGCGATCTGGACCTCGGTCGCCTCGATGCGGCCGTTGCCGGCGGCGATGTTGGGCGGCAGCCGGTCCTGCCGCTCCTGCCACCACGCCCAGGCGCCGGCCCCGGCGCCGGCCAGCAGCAGGAGCGACACGACGATGTAGCGCAGCTTCATGGACGCGCCGCCAATCCTCGGGCGTTGCCGCGTGCCGCAGGTCAGGATCTGCGGCGAAACACCACCACCAATCCGACGACGGCCACCACCAGCATGATGGCCACCGCCGCCTGGACCAGGGGAAAATTGCCGGAATCGCGTGCCACGAACAGCGCCGCCAGGGCTCCGGCCACGGCCAGCAGGCCGCTGACGATGAATCTCATTGCCGACCTCTCCCCCAACGCCGCGTGCGCCATCATGGATCCTGGCGGTTGGCCGGACCACCCGCTCGTATCGACGCAGCTGCCGTCCTATAAGCCGGGCGAGCGGGGAGGACGGGGATGGATCT